>Ga0193752_1000945_pt1 | contig 25745 bp, 24 predicted proteins | sample H1c1metaG_FD_144924 | JGI IMG/M metagenome (GOLD analysis project Ga0193752, IMG submission 144924) | Soil microbial communities from a riparian zone of the East river system, Colorado, United States - H1c1 | ecosystem: Environmental > Terrestrial > Soil > Riparian zone | place: USA: East River...
TCTCCGGGTATGAAAAGGAAGGCACGCTGGTCGTAACAAAAAGCCTGATCGAGAAGATCAACGCCGCGGCGAAGGCGAAGGGACAAACGGCGCTGATCGAGATGGAGAACGATCATGCGGCAATCGCTTCTACGCAGACGATCGTCGGGGGCGCGTTTCTATCGCTCGCTTTTGTTCTTGGCGGCGTGTGGCTGGCGCGCTCAAAGGGGCAGGTGTCGAAACCGGCGCTTGGCGTCATGCTGCTCGCGATAACCGGTCTGGGCACGACGCTCGTGATCGGAAACGTAGCACCCCCAAAGCGAATCACGCTCGATTCCAGCATTCTTGGCGACAAAATGAAATTATTGCTTGTCGATTATCAACCCAACGAGGACATAATGGTCGTGCTTCCGAGAAAGGAAGAGACCGCGGGCGAAGAATAGACGATGCAGGAGATACGGCGGGAAAGTACAGGGATAAGTTCGGCGCATTTGTTTGCGGCGGGTTTCCTGCTGTTCTGCGCCGTGATCGCCGCGCTGATCGGCAGCTTTCCGCTCCAACTTTCCATCATCACGGTCTTTCTTTTCGCGGGCGTCCATAATTTCATGGAGTTTCGCTATTTCGCCGCACGGATGCCCCTTCGCTGGGGAAAGTCGCGCGCCTTCTACACGGTCGGTATCGGCGGCGTGATAGTGCTGGCATCAGCGTATTTGACGCTCTATTTTTCGAGCGGAAACTGGCTATGGAGCACCGCAAACTGGGAAGTTTTGGTCGCGAGCTGGAACACGGCGTTCGTGATGTGGATCGGGCTGCTGTTTTACCTGCGGGGCAAGCAAAAGCGAAGCGATTGGTCGTGGGCGTTCGCCATTGGGTTCTTGCTCGCGGCGCTGGCGTGGATGGTGCCGCAATATTGGAGCCTGAGCCTCGTTTACCTGCACCCGTTTATCGCGATGTGGTTCCTCGAGCGCCAGATACGTCGGACAAAACCCGAATGGCTGCGGGCATATCATTTCTGCCTCGCGTCGATACCGGTATTCGTGATAATACTGTGGGCGGCGCTTGCGGGCAGGCCGAACTTGTCGGAGGAAACGAACCTTTTTTGGCGTATAACGCAACACGCAGGCAGCGAGATACTGCCCGACGCTTCGAGCCATTTTCTCGTTGCGACACACGTTTTCCTGGAGACGATCCATTACACGGTGTGGATATTGTTGATACCGTTGGTAGATTTACGCGCGATCCCGTGGAAGGTTTGCCAGATACCGCTCGCGGCGAACAGCAAGGGATTCCCGAAGATCGTTTTTGGCGTGATCGCGGTTAGTTTGCTGATCGTCGTTGCGCTATGGGCGGGGTTTGCCATGGATTATGCGACAACGCGGGACATCTATTTCGCGTTTGCGATGGCACACGTGCTGGCGGAGTTTCCGTTTTTGGTGAAGATGCTTTAATACTGGGAGTTCGGGCCGCCGCCTGCACACCCCTGATCCCAAGGAATACCTATCTGCAACCCTTGGGTATGTCTTGGAATCAATTAGAGGACCACGATGATAATAAAGACTTCCCAATTAACATATACATATCCGGTGGTTTTATTCTTCCTCGGTTTATTTTTTGTAACCGGGGCTGCGCAGACAAACACTCCGCCCGCGACGACGGGCGGGGACAACTTACTGATTTTTGGCCCGCCGATAGAGGGTAAACCTAATACTTACGCATTTAATGACCGGTATTTTGTCGAGGTCGAGAAGAAGGGCGACGGTCGGATCGTGTCGATCTTTCTCGGCCGAAACGAAGATGCTCCGCGATTTACAAAGTTAACTAAAGCCGAGATGCGCGATTTTTACCGGAAGGTCAAAGTTATCGGGGACATCGGAAAACCGCTCTTTGCTGCCCTCTGGACTGGCGGTAACTTTTATGAGTACCTTTATGAATATGGAAAGATCGATAAGTCATTTAAGGAAGGAGACGACGACCGGGTATTTACAAGCCAGATCAATGTTCTGTTTCCTTACAAAGTCAGCGGCAAGGTATCGCGAGTCGACGGGGCAGGCCCGGTGACGAGCATTAAGATAGGCAAATGCTATTACTACTGTTTCACCCGGGGTGTTCGGCGGGACGACACCGGCGATTTTATGGTTATAGGCCCAAATAATGGACTTAACGGACAATGTAATGAATTAAATTTGAAGGCCTAAAGTGCGCCGCCCACAGATATTTTGGGTTTTGTTTAATCATCTTTTCACTGGCCGCGATGGTAGCCGGTTAGCAAATACAACGACCATGCTCCTTTTCGACGCCATAAATGTAGTTCCCGCGGGGCCGCCCCAGACCAACTTCCTGTGGCTTTTTTTGCCGGTAGGTTATCTCGTCACCATCCTGATCGAAACGCCCGTGCTCATCTTTGGACTCTCGCCCAAGTTGACCCTCAAACAAAAACTGCTTTGCGGCATTTGGCTCACCGCCTGCACCTATCCGATCGTTGTCCTGGTGCTGCCGACCCTGATGCTCGATTATTTCAACACCTCGCGGGGGTTTTATCTCGCGGTAGCCGAAACGTTCGCTCCTGCGGGTGAGTGCCTCTTTTTCTGGCTGGCCTTTCGCGGCAAATACCTGCTTGAAAAGGGAGATTGGATCCGGTGTTTCGTAGCGATCATCATCGCAAATCTCGCGTCATTTCTCATCGGCGAAGTGCTGAACTACTACAATTGGTTCGGACTCTTTTAGCCGCTTATATTGCCTCGGGCGGAAATTGTCCCGGAAATGCGGTCCAATAGGTAAGACCGCGTAGTTCCGGATCGCTTTCGTCCTGCCGGCGAAGCCTCACGCTTAACCCGCCGACCACCTTTAACATTTTTAAGTGATGGAACGGAGACGGCCCCGTTATCTCGACATCCTCGTTCCGTCCGTTGCTTGAAATTCTCCACCACTCGGTATCTTTATTTACCCGGCCATCCGGCACCAGAATACACGGTTCTCCGTACTGGAAATGCGAAACCCCGTCAATATCAAGCTCGCTATTAGAGGCCTGGCCGGGTTCTAGCGGGTAAGCTTCCCATCCGGTTTCGCCGCTGATCAGGCACCATATCGTTTCCCTTGATCTGTTTATCACCCTCACGGGAGAAACTGTATCTCCTATTCCCATCGCCAACCCAGCCTCCTCAACTTAAAATCAGGAGCTAAGGCCCCCGGTAATTTCTTGACAGTGGATGCACATGTTTTTTGCCGAAACTCTGCGAGCTGACTTGCGTACCGGCCCGGCTGTTCGACATACCGTCCATCCCTGTTAAAATACTTCCCTTAACCTATGGACCTCCGTATCACAGAAATTTTCCTCTCAATACAAGGCGAATCGTCTCATGCCGGACGGCCGTGCTCGTTTGTGCGGCTGACGGGCTGCCCGATGCGCTGTGTGTGGTGCGATTCTGAATACACCTTTACCGGCGGTGAGCGGATAAGCTTTGAGGACATATTTGCCAGGCTCGAGGAATTCGGTTGCCCTCTGGTCGAGGTGACCGGCGGAGAGCCGCTTGCTCAGAAAAACGTATTTTCATTTATCACCGAGCTTTGCGACCGGGGTTACGAGGTTCTCATCGAAACCGGGGGATTTGTCTCGACCGAGTTCGTCGACCCGCGCGCCAAAATTATTCTTGACGTAAAATGCCCGGCGTCCGGGGAAGCGGAGCGTAATTATTGGCCTAACCTTGAGCGGTTAAGGCCTGATAAAGATGAGGTGAAGTTCGTTGTCGCCAGTATGGGCGATTGGGAATTTGCTAAGGAGATTATCGCAAGATACGATCTCTCAAATCGCACTAAAGAGATATTGACCTCGCCCGTGTTCGGCGTCGAAAATCTAAAGGAAATAGCCGAAGCGGTGTCGACGAGCGGCCTGAAGGTGCGGATGAATCTACAGCTACATAAGTACATCTGGGGGCCGGATGTTCATGGGGTATAAAATGAGTCCCAAAGACTCAGGTCCCAGGTCCAAAGTCGAAAACAAGAAGTCGGTTATCTATAGTTGAGTAATATGACAATAAGAGTATGTGTAACAGGTGCGACCGGTTGGGTAGGTAAACCGCTTTGCGAAGCGATCGCCGCCGCGGATGAGATGACACTTACGGGGGCCGTTTCGCGAAGTGCCGCGGGCCAGCACTTAGACGGCGTAACTATCGCCGCGACCGTCGCCGAAGCGCTTGAGTCGCCTCCCGATGTGCTTGTGGATTATACGAAGGCTGATGTCGTCAAAGACATCGTCATGACCGCCATCGAACGCGGCGTACACGTTGTAATCGGTTCGTCCGGGCTCACCGACGAAGACTTTGACGAGATCGACCGCGCTGCCCGCGAAAAAAATGTCGGGGTTATCGCCGCTGGCAACTTTGCGATCACGGCGATTTTGCTCCAGCGTTTTGCGTGCGAGGCTGCAAAGTATCTCTCGCATTGGGAGATCGTCGATTACGGTTGGGAAGGAAAGCCGGATGCGCCAAGCGGCACCGCGCGGGAGTTGGCCTATCGGCTCGCCGAGGTGCGCAAGCCAACTATCGACTATCCTGCCAAGGACATCATGGGCGAAAAAGAGGCCCGCGGCGCATCCCTTAACGGTACGCAGGTACATTCGGTAAGGCTGCCGGGTTATTCGAGCAGCGTGGATATCACATTCGGCGCGCCGGGCGAACGCCTATACCTGCGGCATGACGGATTGGGCGATGCGGCTGCTTATATCGACGGCACGATGCTGGCGATCAGGAAGGTAAGAGAACACGTGGGGCTCGTTCGGGGCCTCGATAAAATAATGGACTGATAAAATGAAAAATATCCTTGTTTTGATTTTACTATCGCTCGGTTTATCTATGGCTATCAATGCGCAGAATGTACCGCCCGCGAAGGCCGGGCTTGATGGGCGAATACTGTCTGGATTGGCAGGATTTAAAGGCGGGGTTTGGATATATGCCAAGAATCTCGATACCGGAAAAGACTACTCGTTCCGCGGCGACGAGCCGGTCCGCACGGCCAGCACGATCAAACTGCCTATTATGGCCGAGGTCTTTCGCCAGATATCGATCGGCAAGATAAAGTGGGACGACGAGCTCGTTCTGACAAAGGAAAAGAAAAAAGGCGGTTCGGGAATCCTCTTCGAATTTTCCGATAACACAAAGCTAGATCTGCGCACCGCCGTCAACCTGATGATCGTCGTATCGGATAACACGGCTACCAATCTCGTGCTGGATAAAGTTTCATCGGACAGCATCAACGAATTCATGAACGCCCTGGACCTTAAGGCTACGCTAAGCCTGCGCAAGGTTTTTGGCGGAGGGGAATCGAAGGCTTGGGCAGATGAGGCTAACAAGAAGTTCGGCCTTGGCAGATCGACGCCCAGGGATATGGTGCGGTTGCTCGAAATGCTGGAAAAAGGCGAGGTCGTTTCTAAGGAGGCCTCGGCAGAGATGATCGCGATACTCAAGCGCCAGCAGCTAAAGGACGGCATCGGCCGCGGACTGACAAAAATAGAGTCGGCATCGAAATCGGGCGCGCTCGATGCGCTCCGCAGCGATGTTGGCATAATATACAGCCCAGCCGGGCGGATCGCGATGGCCATCACGGTCGATGAAATGCCGCTTGTCGCCTACAACCAGGAAAATCCGGGGCTGGCTATGATCTGGAAGCTTTCGCAGATCCTGCAGGACGGGCTCGGTGGCATGGAAATCGGGTCTCAAAATCTCGTGCCGATAGCGCCTGCCGGTTTTAAGCCGGAAAAAGGTTATGTTCCGGATGCAAAAACCGCCATCGCCATTGCTGTCGCTGCGTGGATACCGATCTACGGCAAAAAGCACATCGATGGAGAGAAGCCGTATAATGCTGAATTGAAAAACGGTATTTGGAGGGTAACGGGAACCCTCAAAACCGAAGTCGGGGGCGTGGCAGAGGCTGAGATATCACAGGAAACGGGGTGTATTTTGAAGATCGTCCACGGTAAGTAAGCATGAAAAAGACCGGATTCGCAGACGAAACCAAACAGCAGGGCAAGGAGTTTTTCGATGAAGAGCCCCCGCCGTCGGGTAGTCTGGAACTTGGTGCGAATCGTGAGATAGGGAAGGAAGTCGAGACGAGCACGACGATACTCGATACGATCTTCACGATCGTCAAATGGGTGTTTCTTTACCTGCCGGGTGTAGCGGCGATCCATTTCGCGATGATGGCCCTGGCTCTTATGGTCTTCTATGGCGAATATAGTCCCTTTCTTTTGCTCGGCCAGCTCGTGTTTGGGACGTTCATGATCATGCTCGGGTTCGGGAAGATGCAGGACCTGAAATACCTGAAAACGGTCCTTACGATCATCGGATTTTCGCTGGTCACGGCGGTTTTTTACGATCTACTCGCGGTTTTTATAAAGGGGGATTTCTTCGCCCGGTACGCACAGTTGTCGTACCTGGTGATCGCGGCTATCGGGTATTTATCGAAACGAAGCGTTGACGCCGAAAAAGCGCGCGAAACGGAACAAGAATTAAATAAATGACACATTATCAAAAGCTTGCGACACTCTTTTTTCGCGTGATCGGCGCAGCGTTGCTCACCCTCGGCGTTTTTATGGGAATTTTCGCGATAGGCGCGGGGGTCGCAGCCGAGACACGGGTCGGCCTGCTGCTCGGGACGCTGTACGCGCTGCCTTGCCTCGTCTTTGGCGGGCTGTTTTTCGTGCTTAGCAAAAAGCTGGGCGGCTGGGTTTGTTACGATTTTGAAGAGGATAGCCGCAAAGAGGCGCAAGAAGCGCAAAAAAAGGAAGATAATTAGAACAATAATGGCTCAGAATGGGGAATCGATCTTTTCAATTTGTCTCGTTTCGGGCGGGATGGATTCGTGTGTGACAGCGGCGATCGCCCGCGAAGAATCCGAAAAGATCGCATTTCTTCATGTGTCATACGGGCAGCGGACCGAAGCACGCGAGCGAAAGGCGTTCAACGACATCGCGGATTTTTACGGGGTAGAGAATCGGTTGGATGTATCGATCGAATACCTGGCAAAGATCGGCGGCTCTTCGCTTACGGACGAGAGCATTGAAGTGACCGAGGCCGATCTCGAATCGAAGGATATCCCGACAAGCTATGTCCCGTTTCGCAACGCGAATATGTTGTCTATCGCGACAAGCTGGGCGGAGGTTATCGGAGCTGAAGAGATATATATAGGCGCCGTTGCGGAGGATTCGAGCGGGTATCCGGATTGCCGCCCTGAATTTTACGAGGCCTTCGAGAAAACAATCGACGCCGGGACAAAGCCGGAGACGAAGATCAGCATCAGGACACCGATAATCGATCTTAGGAAATCGGAGATCGTGCGAAAAGGCATCGAGCTCGGTGCGCCCCTGCACTTAACATGGTCGTGTTACCGCTCGGAAGACCTCGCGTGCGGTACATGCGATTCTTGCGCGCTGCGATTGAGAGGCTTTGCGGAGGCTGGTGAAATCGACCCGATATCGTATAAGATTTAGCCGACGAACCACACTGATATTAAGAATAAAATTTGGAGAAGATAATGAAAGTTAATATTGCTGTATTACTGGTCTGTCTTGGGTTGATTTTTGTTGGCGATGCCGCTGCCCAGAAAGGCGGTACCAGATTTACGTCCGGCTATACGAATCTCAACAAGAGCTGTAAGGTTTTCCGGGGCAACGATGGGCAGGACGATGCCGCACTTTGCACAGGTCTGGGCGGTTACAAGATCCGTATCTATTCATCGGCCGCTGCCACGCATATGGTCGCGGAAAAGCCGAAAACGGATATATCGATCCCCGTTGCAACGGTCGCTATCAGCTTTAACGAAAACAAAACAACGGTCGAATGGCGGATGGCGAACGGCAAGCCCTTTGCGATAATAATTCGCTTGCCGAAATATGGTGATCCGACCGATGCAGATCCTTATATCGGCAAGAAAATTGGTGAAGCGCTGGTTGTGATCGGGCTTGATGGTTTTACGGAGACGGTTTCCGGTTCGATCGATGCAAAGACACCGAACGCGAATGTAAAGGCGCGCGAGCTTGCCGATAACGCATATAAAGTAGCCGCTGCGAAATGATCAAACGAGCTCGGCGCGGCGGCGTTCGAGCTCTTCTATTTTTGCTCTTAGCTGGGCGATCTCGGAATCGATGTTTGTCGCGGTCTCGATCGTTTTGCGGCTGAGCCAGTGAAAAACGGGCGTCATAACCGTAAGTGAGGCTATGAGGATCGAGAGGACCCCGATCACCCTCGCAACCATATCACTGCTGCTTTCCGGCTCGAACCAGATTATAAAAAGCAAGATAGCATTAAGGATCCAAACGCACGAATGGACCACGTAGAGCGACCATTTAAAACGGCGGTCGAGACGGGCAAGCGATATAAGGCAGAGAAGCGCGAGGGCAGTCGCGAGCATTGAGAATGTCGAGGCGAACTTGCCGATCAGGTCGGTGTACATGTCGCGCTGCCAGATCATAAACATGAATACCAAGGCGGCGAGGACCGAAAAGAGTATCCCGGCGGACGGCATGATGCGGTTTCGCCCGGTTTCGAGATAGGCGCCGCAAGCGAGGCCGAGAATGCTGCAGAGCGTTATCGTAAAGGTGGTCATCAAGACGCGCACCGCGAGATCGCCAAAATCTCCGAACAGCAAAACCCCGATACCGATAATTGCGCTGACAACTACCGAGATTATCAGCGTATAAAGAAAGAACTTTCTAAGATTCATATTTGGGGGGATGATCTAAAAGAGATCACTTCAATGCTTTGAACCGGCGCATTTTGAGAATTCCGACCAGGAACATCGAAAAGCCGACGAAACTCGTTATTAAGAAGAAAAAACTAAAGAACAACGCCGAACTTATGCCGTCGCCAACGGCGCCTATACCCGCCGCTTCATTTCCGCGCATCGCATCGAAGCTTGAAAAGATACCCGATGCGAGGCCGACAAGACCGGCGACATTGCTAAGAACAAAGATCGCCGCTCCCGAATAAAGCCATTTCTTGTAGTTCTCGTTGTTCATCAAATTTCCAGCCTTTCTCTTTCTACCTTAAAACCGTTCAGATCGCCAAGCGCGCCGAAGGATACTTTCTCGGTCCGGAAAAATTCCTTCGCAAGGTCCTGAATGTCTTCAGGCGTTACCGCCGCCAATTTTTCCAGCGTTTCTTCGAGCGGGATCTGTCTGCCATAGACCATCTCGAGCCGCGCCAGCGTTCCTGCGCGCACGCTCGAATCTTCGAGGCCGAGCAGGATCGACGCGACCGCCTGGTCCTTCGCGAGCTGAATTTCCTCGTTGGTCACGGCGGTTTTTACGACCTGGCGCATTTCATCGATGGCAATGTCGAGCACTTCCCCGGTTTGTTTTGGCGATGTGGCGGCGTAGATCGAGAAGAATCCGCAGTCCTGGAACATGATGGTGCTTGCGCCAACGCTGTATGCCAAGCCGCGTTCCTCGCGCACTTTTTGCCAGAGCCGGCTCGAGGTTCCGCCGCCGAGGATGCTGGAAAGCAGGTCGGCCGCATAGCGGCGTTCATCGACCGCGCCGACAAAAGGTGTTGCGATGATCGTATGCGCCTGCTCGAGATTGCGGTTCTTTTTGATAAGAATCGGGGCGGCTATTACGGGATCTTTATGCGTAAAGCTTTGATCTTCGATCTTTGTGCCGCTTGAATTGAAGAACTTGTTAGCCAGATCGACGATCTGATCGTGGTTTATATTTCCCGCCGCGGCGATAACGAGATTCGAAGCGTTGAACACCGAGCGGTGATAATCTGCCGTTACGTTGCGGTTGAATGTGCGGACAGTTTTTGGCGTTCCGGCGATCGAGAGCCCAAGCGGGTGATCGGGAAACATATCCAGGCTGAAGATCTCGCCCAGGTATTCTTCGGGCGTGTCTTCAAGCATCTTCATCTCTTCAATGATCACGCGCTGCTCGCTTTTCAGGTCCTTGTCGTCAAAGCGAGGATTGGCCAGCATATCCGCAAGGAGGTCGAAAGCGGCGGCGGCCTGATCGTCGATCACCTTGACGGCAAACCCGGTCTCCTCGTGAGTCGTAAAAGCGTCAAGATTTCCGCCCAGCCGGTCGGTTTCGATCGCTATCTCCAGCGCCGTACGCTTGTTGCTCCCCTTAAAAACGGTGTGCTCGATAAAGTGGGAAATACCGTTGAGTTCATCCGGCTCGTCCCGCGAGCCTTTTCGGAAAAAGAAACCGAGCGTTGCTGAGCGCACCTCGGTCATTCGGTCGGTTAAGATGGTCAGGCCATTGTCGAAACGTGTTACCTGTATGTTTTCTTTCATTATAAACAGGAAAACGTTTATGGTAGCACAAGCCGGTGTTCAAAGAAATTAGCCCGAAAATGTACCCGTTCGGCCACTGTCAAATTGACATTTTGCACGTAAAATGAGATAAATGAAGTAGTAAGTAAGCACTTACTTACTTATCTGTGCGTTTGGATTTATGATGAGTGACGAAAAGGAACTAACGAGCGAAGGGCAGGTTATCAGCGAAACGGAAGAGGGGGATCAACAGGAAGAGCCGGGAAATGGTGATCCGGGCGATGAGCCGGAGACCGGCCCGGAAGCCCCAGCGAAGAAAAGACGAACGCCTCTTTTTGTAATCGGGGGGTTAGCCATCGTGGCGGCTATAGGCGGATTGGGCTATTGGTTATACGCGCGACAGTTCGAATCGACCGACGATGCATTCGTCGATGGCGATATTGTTCAGGTCAGTCCCAAAATATCGGCGTACGTCGCGAAGATTTACGTTAAGAACAATCAAACCGTGCATAAAGGCGACTTGCTGGTCGATCTTGACCCGAAAGATTACGAGGCGAGGCTCGTACAGGCAAAAGCGCAGCTTCACACCGCGCAGGCCCAACACGGGCAGGCTGAGGCCAACGTCAATTTAACAAAGGCAACTACCGGGGCCGTGCAAACCCAGGCGCAGGCGAATATTCGTACCACCCAGACCAACGTGGAGCAAACCCGCCTGGCAGCCCAGGCGAAACAGAGCCAGATCACGCAGGCCCAGACTGCCGTGAGAACGGCCGAGGCTAATCTCGCGCAAATCAAGACGCAGATCCCCCAGGCGGAGGCAAATCTGCAGCTGGCACAGATCGAATTCGACCGCCGTAACGCTCTTTTTTCACGCGGCGATATATCTAGACAATCCCTTGACCAGGCAACCACAACGCTTCAAACTGCCAAGGCGCAGATGGATGCCGCGCGCCGGCAGGTCGACGCGGCGCAATCCCGTGTTACGGAAGCACAGGCCAATGTAAGAACGGCGCAGGATAATTACAAGCAGGCGCTTGCGCAAACAGATCTGACGCGGTCGCAGGTGGGGGAATCGACGGGTCGTCTGCAGGATGCCAACGCCGCGCCCGAGAGGATAACTGTGAGCGAATCGCAGGCCGACACATCCGCCGCCGGTATAGAGCAAGCCGAGGCCGCTGTACACCAGGCTGAACTGGAACTTTCCTATACAAAAATTTATGCGCCGTCAGACGGTATCGTAACCAAAAAATCGATAGAGGAAGGACAGCTTGTGCAGCCGGGCCTGGCGATGATGGCGCTCTCGCAATCGAACGACGTTTGGGTGGTTGCGAACTTCAAAGAGACGCAGCTGGAGAATATGCGGGAAGGGCAGAAGGTCGATATAGAGGTCGACGCGTTTCCTAGCGAAGAATTTCACGGGCGGATCGAGAGTTTCCAGGCGGGGACCGGGTCGCGCTTCAGCGTCCTTCCGGCGGAGAATGCGACCGGGAATTATGTAAAGGTCGTACAGCGCGTTCCGGTAAAGATCGTTTTTGACGATCCTCCTGAAAAAGTACACCGTCTAGTTCCGGGAATGTCTGTTGAACCGGTTGTAAGAGTCAGATAGAGAGTTCTGGTGCAAACGGATGTCAGCGGAGAAAGAGGGGGGAACTAGTTTGGGAAACGGTGCTGCGGCAGGTCAGGGCAAGCCCTGGACGCCCAGCTTTAACCCGTGGCTTATTGCGATTTCCGTGATGCTCGCGACCGTCATGGAAGTTCTCGATACTTCCGTCGCGAACGTCGCGCTTCCTCATATCGCCGGAAATCTTTCGGCAACTACCGAAGAAGCCACCTGGGTCCTGACCAGTTACCTGATCTCTAATGCAATCGTTCTTCCCGCAACCGGGTGGATCAGCTCCTACATCGGGCGTAAACGCTTTCTTATCATCTGCATCGTGACGTTCACGATCGCCTCGGCACTCTGCGGCGCAGCTCCCAATCTTCAAATTCTTATCATAGCGCGAATCCTTCAAGGGATCGGCGGGGGCGCCCTGCAACCGATCGCCCAGGCCGTCCTTCTCGAAAGCTTCCCACCTGAAAAGCGCGGAGCAGCGATGGCCCTCTACGGAATGGGCGTAGTTGTCGCGCCGATCATCGGCCCCACGCTCGGCGGTTGGATCACCGACAATTATTCGTGGCGCTGGATCTTCTATATAAACTTACCGGTAGGTATGCTCGCGGCTTTTATGGCAAACACGTTTGTCGAAGACCCGCCGTATATAAGAAATCAAAAGCCCGGGAAGATCGACTATACGGGGTTCGGCCTGATGGCGCTGGGCCTTGCCGCGCTCGAGCTGACACTCGATCTGGGCCAGCAGCGTGATTGGTTTGCATCACCAGTGATCGTATTTACCGCCGTAGTCTCGGGTTTTTCGCTGATCGCCTTTGTCGTGTGGGAGCTGTACGTCGAGCATCCCATCGTGAACCTGCGCGTCTTTTTGAACCGGAATTTCGCCGTTGGGACAGCGTTGATCGCCTCGGTCGGCGTCGTTCTATATGGGTCGACCGCGCTGCTGCCGTTGTTTTTGCAGACGTTACTGGGATACCCGGCGGTTGAGAGCGGGATGGCCGTGAGCCCTCGCGGTATCGGGTCGATCATATCGATGGTCATCGTCGGCCGGCTGATAGGCAAGGTGGACAGCCGCTATTTGATAATGTTCGGGTTTGCGGTGCTCGCGTATTCGACGTATATGTTCACAGGCCTGAACCTTGAGATCGCGTCGAGCAATGTCGCGATACCTATGATCATCAGCGGGTTCGCGATGGGGTTTGTGTTCGTGCCGCTGACAACGCTCACGATGGGAACGCTTACGAACGAGGAGATCAGCAACGCTTCGGGCATATATAACCTGATGCGCAACACTGGCGGCAGCATCGGTATCGCGGCGATGACCACGTTTTTAACGCGCGGGATCCAGACCCACTCGGCGCCCCTGGCATCGCATATGACCAATTATAGTACGGCTTTTCAGGCGATGCTGCAGCAGATAAAGATATCTCTGACCGCAACGCTGGGCCCGATTGCAGCGCAGCAAGCCGCTCTCGGCCGGGCCTACGCATTAATGATACGGCAGGCCACGGTTTTATCGTATATCGATTGTTTCAGGCTGCTGGCTTATCTGTGCGCTCTTGCCGTTCCGACGGCGCTGCTTTTTAAGCGGGTAAGGAACGGGAAGAAGGCCGCCGTGGGAGCGCATTGAGATTCCAGAACGGTCTGAAAGACCGTTCTTAAGGTCCCCGACGGGGACAAAGGTAATAGCGTGGGCGAGAGAGCCGAAGGCGAACGCTACCCCACGGATGAGTCCAGAAGATATATAAACCTGAAAGTGCGTTGTAGGCCGAGGCTTACAACGCACTTTCAGGTTTATATACAAATGGCCATTGAGTCCGGGCGTTTCGCTGGCGCTCACACCCGGCTATTACCTTTGTCCCTTTCAGGGACTTTTGAAGTCTTTTCAAAACAAACTTTGATAGATGTTACTTACCCCCATCCTTGGGAGCGTTGATCACCGGCTTCGGTGCCGGCGGCGGGCTAAACTGCTCGACCTTCTTTTCATCCTGTTTAATACCGAGCTGCTCCATGACCTCCGGAAAGCTTAGGCCAAGGGCCTGAATCTGCTGGAGCAGGGAAAAGATCAGCGTTGGCGCGGCGTTGGCGAAGCGGTTGATACCGCCCGCGGCTCCATCCCCGTTGCCGTTCCCACCGTTGTCGATCATGACGATCTTGTCGATCTTGCCGAGCGGCTCGGCCACGGCCTGGAAGACCGGCGCAGATGCTTCGATTATCGACGGCAGTTTTTCAAGTATCGTTTGCAGCCGGGCGGCATCGTTGAATTCGCGCCACGCGGCGGCCTTTTCCTTGATCGCGGCGGCTTCGGCAAGGCCCTGTGCCTCGATGGATTTCGCCTCGGCCAAACCTTTGGCCTGCATCTGTTCGGCCTCGGCCAAACCGAGCGCGCGGATCTTTTCAGCCTCAGCGCGGCCCTCGGCCTCGACCGCCGCGGCTCGTCCCTGGCCTTCGCGCTGCAGCGTCTGCGATTCCGCTTCGGCCTGCGCGATCTGAGCCTGCTTGCGTCCCTCGGCTGCAAGTATCTGCGCCTCCTGTTCGCCCTGGGCTCGCAGGACCGCCGCTTTACGTTCGGCCTCGGCCTGTTTGACGACCGTTGCTTCGAGTTCTTTTTCCTTGCGGAGCACTTCCTGCTCCTGCACTGCGATCTGCTCCTGCGTGCGGATCCTTTCGACGCGGACCTCTTCCGCCACGACCTCCTGCTGCGCACGCGCGTTGGCGAGCGGGCCGGCCTGCAGCGCAGTGGCACGTTCCTTTTCGATCTCGGCCTGAACCTGCGCCTTCTGGATCTCCGTCTGACGGTTCGACTGGGCGATAAGCGCCTCAGTCTCGAGCCGGACCTTCTCACCTTCCTGCAGAGCGAGCGATGCTTTTATCTTCGAGTCGCGGTTAGCTTCGGCCTGTCCGATCTCGGCGTCGCGCTTGACCTCGGCCGTGCGGCGTTTACCGAGCGCATCGAGATAACCCTCTTCATCAGATATTTCCTGGATGGTCAGGGCGTCGAGACCGATACCCATTTTCTCGAGATCGCCGGCGGCTTCGGAGGTAAGCTTGTGAGCAAAGCTCTGGCGGTCGTTATTGATCTCTTCGACCGTGAGCGTTCCGAGAATGGCGCGCAGGTGGCCTTCAAGCGTTTGGAATATCAGCCCGTGAAAGCTTTCTTGCGGCATGCCGAGAAAGCGTTCGGCAGCAGCTCGTAGCGATTCGTCGTCGCCCTTTATCTTAACGTTGGCTACGGCTTTGACCGATACCGGAACGCCCTGCACCGTGTACGCGCGCGTCGTGGCAAGAGGTACGGTTATGACGTTTAGATCGAGAAACTCGACCTTTTCGAGGAAAGGTATTACGAGCGTGGCACCGCCGCGTACCTGCCGGTAGCCGACTGTCGAGCCGTCGCTTAATTTGCGTTTGCGGCCCGAGATAACGGCTGCCTGGTTGGGCGAAACCTTGATGTAGTTCTTGCTGATGAGCATGAAAACTATCAGCAGAGAGACAACGATACCGACTACGACGCCGATCACTAAAAATACTGGGGATTCTAACATTCTTTTTTACCTCGTGTGACCCGGTAGCTGCGGACCTCATGCCGTGCCGGTACTTAGTTGAACTCCTACCCGGGACGTTAACGGTCCGTTTGGGTTAAAATGATCTTTATTTGAATTAAGAATGAATTCTAGGTTGAAAACGGTTTTGGTTCAAGGTTTTTCGATAAAAAGTGAGGCACGCTCACCATCCTCGATGCTGACGATCACAGAATCGCTGCCGATCGAATCGATCCTGACCATCTGTCCGGCCTTGATCTCTTCACCGCTTACGGTGCGCGCAAGCTTTTCCACTTTTTCCTCGCCGACACGGCAAGATATCTGTCCGACCTGGCCTGGCTTGATGCCTACGATCACCTGCGCGGGCCGTCCGATCAGCGTTTCCGAACTGACTGAGCTGGATGATTGCTGATCGTTGAGAAACCGGCCGAAATAAAAGACTATCGCGCCGAATATCAGTCCGCCCATAAGCCCGAAAAGTGTGCCCCCGATAGCCGCATAGCCGAGTGTGATCCCGATTGCGCCAAAACCGCCGAAGGCCGTCAGGAACACGCTGATTACACGGCTGTCCAGGATGCCGAAATCGCTGTTCGGACCGTCGAAGTTAAACCCTATCGCGTCAAAGAGGTCGCCGATGATCAGCGATATCAATAAAAACAAAAAACCGAGTCCGCCTATGGCGAGAAAGATCGTCATCAAGCTAAATGTGGCCATTGTTTCTCCTCAAGATATATAGATAGTATAACGAAAATCAGATTTCGGCAGTTCCGAAAATCGGGTTTGTTATTAACAGGGATGAAAGGGATGGACGGGATAAGAAAAATGGATACAGGAGCATAGCTCTTTTATGTTGTCTCCTGATTCCCTTCGGCCTGGTTTAACAGGGATGAAAAGGATGAAAGGGATGGATAGGGATTAAGTAGGACTTGAATACCTATCTATATTCTTTCTTTATCCCTTTCATCCCCTCCATCCCTGTCAATTTCTTATACCGTGGCACCGCGCCGAAACGCGCCCGGCGCGACCCCGGTCATGCGCTTGAATGCCTTGGCAAACGAAGCCTCCGACTCGTAACCCGTCTTTTCCGCTATCGAAGCCACATTGTCGTTGCCTTCGCGCAGTAATCCTGCAGCAATGTGCATCCGCCAGCGGCCTAAATATTCCATCGGTGTTTCTCCTGTCAGCCGGCGAAACCTCTCGGCAAAGGTCGAACGCGAAAGTGCGACGTGCCGTGCCAGCGATTCCACCGTCCACGATTCCGCAGGCATTTTTTGTATCAGCGTCAGCGCGGAATCGATCGCCCGATCTTTGACCGCCGCGGGCAGCCCACTCGCCGCCTGGTCACAGCCCACCCAATCGCGCAGCGCCTGTATCAGCAGCACGTCGCACAAACGGTCCAGCACGACGCGTGCACCGGAGTGCATTTCCATTGCTTCACGCGAGAGCAGCGAGAGCGTTTCCGCCAACCATTCCGAAGTCGGCGCCGATTGCTTGCGCGAAACCAGCATCGGCGGCAGCATTCGCCACAGCGGGTGCGTGGCAGATTCGGCAAAGGAAAAATCTCCGCCGATGACCGACGATTCCGGCCCATCGCCGCCAAACTTCAGCGTCAACCCACTCTTGCAGATCACATCCGCTTTCTCTAAAAGTTCTAAAAGTCCGGTCGGTTTTGTCCCCGAAATATCGCAAACGGAATGTCCCTGGTCGCTGAAAACGATCGCCAGATCGCCCTGCTCAAGCGTGACCGGTTCCGCGCCCGGCACGGTAACCACACCGCGCCCATGTTCCATAAAATGAAATGTCGCCAGGTGCGAACGTGCGGGAAACTCCACGCCCCATGGCTCGCCCAACACTACCCTGTTCTGTATCTCGCTACGCAGCCGCAGCGAATCTAATAAACTGTCAAATGAACTCATAAGTCTAAAATCTGGACGCTTGGACAATAAATCCGGCTTTTTACACATTCACCGTGCAGATATTATGCCTTAAACTCTTCTTATATGACAAACACAACACAACAACCAAATATCGTTATAACCGGTGCGACCGGCCATGTCGGCTCGCGAGTTACTCAACTTTTGATCCAGGCGGGCGTTCGCCCGACGCTGCTCATGCGTGACGCTTCGAAACTTTCCAGCGAAGTTCGCGAAGCAAGCAACGTTGTCGAAGGCGATCTGCTTGATGCTGATTTCTTGCGCAATTCTACTAAAAATGCCGATGCTCTTTTCCTGCTTGTGGCGTCGAATTATATTTCGGACGACCCCTATGGTGAAATGCTCACTATCGGGCGCAACGCCGCCGAGGCTATTAAACAAAACGGCATCGCCCGAACCGTTCTGCTGAGCAGCCACGGCGCTCAGCTTTCGAACGCGGGTTTTATCAGCCGCCTCGGCCAGGTCGAAAAGATCCTGAACGAAGTGGGCAAAAATGTACTCAGCCTGCGGCCCGGCTATTTTTTCACCAATCTCTTTATGAGTCTTGAGGAATTAAAACACGGTGTCTTCACAAAGATCGGTTCACTCGACGTAAAAACCGCGTGGAACGATCCGCGCGACATCGGCGATGTTGTCGCTGCGCGTTTGCTGAATACGTCGTGGACAGGACGTGGGGTCCAGCATATCGACGGCCCCGAAGATCTTTCGTGGAACGACATCGCGCGGATCGTCACCGCGGCTACCGGTAAAGAGATCAATGCCGTCGAGACCACAGCCGACGACATGCGCCAGGCACTGATCGGCGCGGGTATAAGCCCGGCAGCCGCTGAAGGCTTTATCGAGATGGGTACAGGAATCGCCAACGGCGCAGGCGACGGTTACCAGCGCACTTATCTTTCGACCACGCCGACAACATTAGAAGCATGGGCTTACGCGAATCTGCGCCCGGCACTAGGGTAGTTGCGGGTAGAACTAACAGGGATAAAGGGGATGAAGGGGATAAGAGAAGGAAGCAATAGAGATCTTCCTCCCATCCCTTGAATCCCCTTCATCCCTGTCAATTTCTTCAATTACTTATTGCATTGAAAAACAACGGAAATGTTGCAAGCGATTGTCCGCGGTACTGTGGCCGGAAGCCGAACAAATATATTTTCCCCTTCCCCATTTTAAACTCGACGAGCGCCGCCTTTCCCGCGATCTTCTCGGCGCCGAGCGCCCAACCGGAGAGTAATATCTTTTTCGGATCTGAGGGATAACGGGCGATGATCTTGAAATTGTTCGAAAGCGCCAGCGGGTCGGTCTGGATCTCGAACGCTGGCGAATTCTCAAACCAGGCGATAGATTCCTTATCCATGCCCCTTGCGATAGGGTGAGTTGTATCGAGTTCGGTGCGCAGGATCGAGCCGGGTATAAAGAAATCCTTGCGCGCGAGTCCCTTCGCCACATCTTTAACAGGTAGGCCGAATTGTTCGATAGCGAAATCGGTTGAGCGGTTTAGAAAAACGAGCGTGCCTCCCTCCTCGACGAATTTCCTGAGATTGGCGACGCCTTCTTTGCCGAGGCCACCGGTATATTCATTCGGCATCGAGCCTTTTGCGTAACCGTTGAGGATCGAGTTGGCGGATTGGTCAGGAAAGATGAGCGCTGAAGGACGTCTCGAATTGGTAAAGTTACCTTTTATCTCGGAATTCGTAGTGCTGTCTATAGTCTCATTGCATTCGATCACATAACCGCCGTTTTCCCGAAACAAAAATCGGGTCCATCCTTCATCCATTGAGGGATTTTCCGACTTATATATGGCGTATCTCGGTGGATGAGACGATCCACAACCGGAACCGTTTCCACCGCCGAAGCCGAGATCGGGAACAGTGTAAGTAAAACGCTGGTAAATTGATTCCACTTTGACATCCATTAATAACGAAAGTGTATGGGCCGTAACATCGTATGGTGGTATCGGATGTCCGTCCTTGTCTTTCAGATCTGGGTACTTTTGTGCTTCAAGAAGCGCTTTTGCGAAAAGACCATAGGGCTGGGTGACACGTATAACGGCTGTACCTCTCTTATATGCCGTTCCGCCTATCTTAAAGGTTTCGGGATATTCGACTTGCACTCCTCCCTTCGTTAGAACGGACAACAAGTTATTGATTCGGACGGACGGTTGAAACTCAAATCTGCCTTTATATTCCATACCGTTCTCGGGGTTAGGAAATATAAATGCTTGTAGTTCGCCTTTCTTTCTCGGCCGTACCGCCTCCTTCCCGATCGCATAAAACCTGGTCAGCCAACTCGCCCTATTACTAGCAGCGTGATTCATCAAACTAAACGCCGCGGTGGTCATGGTATCGGTGATATTCCGGAGTTTCCATTCACCGCCCTTCCAGACGGGGCCGAAATTCGGCGTCTCCTTTCGCACATCGTAGCCGAGCCCGTTTCGCAGTTGGTCGTATGTAACATTTATCGGCGTCGCCAACCTGGCAGATGCTGTCTCGGACAGAATTCTCACCCCGCCGTGGTAATGTGAATAAGCGCGCGCGGGCGTCCATGCGTCGTATGTGGAATCGGTGGTGATTCCCTCGAAACCCTTACCGCGCAGGTCCTTTGCGATAAAATTTCCGAGTTCTGTATAACCCTCGACGATCTGCTTCGGCACGTTCGGCTCCACAGGCTGCATGTACGGCGGCAGGAAAAGTCGCGAACCGTAAGCGCCCTGCTGGTGGATATCATGGACGATTTGCGGATGCCAGACGTTATGAATTTTGTCGACCGTCAGCTGCGTCTCTACCTGCGTAAACGCGTACCAGTCGCGATTGTTATCGTGGCCGACGTACTTGTGATAAAGCTCGGGCGGCTCGGTGCCCTCGTATGGCGTGCCGAGCGTTTTGTCGTACCAGTTTTTGACTATATCGACGCCATCCGGGTTGAGCGAGGGAACGAGCAGGACGATCGTATTTTTAAGTATGTTCTGTATCTCGGGCTCGTTTGAAGAGGTCAGCCGGTGGGCGATGAGCATGCTCGATAGCGTTGACCCCACCTCGGTTGAATGTATCCCGCAGGTGATCAGCACGATCGTTTTGCCCTGGCCGATGTATTTTTTGGCGGTCACATCGCTGCTCTTAAACGTGCGCGGGTCGGCGAGCATCGCGTTCACCTTCTTGATAGTCTCGAGGTTTTTCAGGTTCTCCGGCGAAGATATCGTGGCGTAAACGAACGGGGCACCTATCGTCGTTTTGCCGATCTCCTCGAACGTCATCCGGTCACTCGCGGTATCGAGCTTCTTAAAGTAGTCGACGATCTGCGTCCATGATGCGAGTTTGCGGTCGTCGCCCGGTGTAAAGCCGATTACATCCTTCGGCGCGGGGACGGTTTGGGCCGCGATGCTGAATGCGAGGAAGAGAAATAAACCGCAGAGACGCAGAGACGTGGAGACGAATTTTAGCATTTATCAGAGTTACCTCGTTTTGAAGTTTCGATAATGATAGCCGATTTCGACAAGTCTCGATAGCCCGTGCAAGGATCGAAAAAAAGTCTAGGAAATAGGCTGGGCTCGGAAGACGGGCCGTGCCAACTGGAGGGCAAACACCCGTTTGCATTGAACGCGCACGCCGTCAAGCCGGGGCGGAGCCCCAAAGGCCATATTATGAACTGACGGTGAAGCAGAGCTTCACCGCAAATAGAGCGGCAGAGCCGCAAGAACGATACGTCTTAAACGCTATCTTCCTTGCTTATTTACTTGATTAACGGTAAATTAACGGGAAGTTTCAGACATATCTCTTTCCCCAAACAGAATTCAAGGAGGCAACGGATGAAAAATCCTTTTCTCGAAAATTTTCGGCCTTATATTCCTGCAAGCGTTAAAAATCTGCGCGAGCTTTCGGTATTTCCGCTTATCGTCGGTACCCTTCTGGGAGTCGTTTTTGGCGCATCGTCGCTTTACCTCGTATTGAAAACCGGGCTGACCGTTTCGGCGTCGATCCCGGTGGCCGTTATCGCGATCACGCTTTTCCGCCTGTTGTCGAAGTTTGGCGCGCGGGATGCGACCATCCTCGAAAGCAACGTGATGCAAACCGCGGGATCGGCCGGCGAATCGATCGCCTTTGGTATCGGCGTGACGATGCCCGCCATCTTGATCCTTGGGTTCGACCTCGAGATCTGGCGCGTAACGCTTGTTTCGGTGCTCGGCGGCGTGATGGGTATCCTGATGATGATCCCCTTGCGGCGCGCGCTGATCCGCGACCAGCACGGGTTTTTGAAGTACCCCGAGGGCACGGCCTGCGCGCAGGTCCTGATCGCCGGGGCGTCGAAAGAATCCCGCGAAGCCTCGCATGCGGGTGATACGGCAGCCGGCGACGATTCTGCGCTGCAGGGCGGAAAGATCATCACGATCGGATTTCTTTTCGGATTTGTCTACAAGTCATTGATGGACGTTTTCAGCTCTTGGAACCCGGAGCCGACCAAGGATCTTCCCTCGGGTTTTCTCAAGGGCGGTTCGGTCGCGCTCGAAAATAATCCGGCACTACTCGGCGTCGGTTATATCATAGGGCCGTATATTTCGGCGATCATGTTTGGCGGCGGCGTGCTGTCGTACCTGGTCCTGATCCCGATGATTAAATTTTTCGGCGACACGTTGACCACCGTGCTGCCGCCCGCGACGGGTAAATTGATTCACGACATGTCCCCGGGCGACGTTCGCGGCGCCTACATTTTGTATATCGGCGCGGGTGCTGTAGCGATGGGCGGGATGATCTCGCTTGCGCGAAGCCTCCCGACGATCTGGAGCGGCCTGAAATCGGGCCTGTCAGACCTTTTTGGAAGCTCGCACGCCGAAGGGGAATCGGTCGAGCGGACCGATCAGGACCTCTCGATGAAGTGGGTAGTGATCGGCGTTATCGTCTTGATCGCGGCCATTATGCTTTTCCCGCAGCTTGGACTCAGCGTCTTCAAATCGCCGTTGGTGTCGTTTTTGGGAGCAATTCTGATCATTATCCTCGGCTTCCTTTTCGTTACCGTATCGTCACGACTGACAGGCGAGGTGGGCTCATCTTCAAACCCGATATCGGGGATGACGGTGGCTACCCTGCTGATCACTTGCCTCGTCTTCCTCCTGCTTGGGTGGACCCAGCCCGATCCCTATTTCGTTACCGCCCTTTCCATCGGCGGCATTGTTTGCATAGCAGCTTCGAACGGCGGCACGACGTCGCAGGATCTCAAAACCGGTTTTCTGGTAGGTTCGACCCCGAAGAATCAGCAGATCGCTATCATCTTCGGTGCCCTCGCGTCCGCGCTTGTTTTGGGTCCAATTCTCATTGTGCTTAATAACAACAGCACCGTCTATGCGCCATCGGTGACATACTCGATGGCGCAGGACAGTAATGGCAAGGAAATTACGGTGCCGGCTGCCGATCGTCCGTTATATACGGCAGACGACAAGCCACCGGTCGATCGTGAATTCCGGGTATTTGAAAATAAGACTGCCCCCGGTGCCGAGAAACCGGAGATCCCGGATCTTGCGGCCGGGACCTACCTCGTCGACTCCGATAATAAGCTCTTAAAGAAAGATGAGAATTTCCCGAAAGGGGCAATAGCGCCGCCGGGAGCCGAGCTTGGACCCGAGGAGAAGCTTACGGGCACTCAGGGTCAAACCGATGGCGGGATCTATCGCGGATGGCATAAAACTGACGATTCGGGTGGGATCCCGGCCGGCAAGTATCTAGTGGATTCGAGTGGTCAGATCAAGTACTTGGTCGATCCGGGCGTGAACGGTCATGTTAAACAGCGGCCCGATCTTTCAAAAGTGACCAAATACGACGCTCCGAAAGCCACTTTGATGAGCTATATCATCAAGGGAATTTTGAGCCAGGAGTTGCCCTGGGGACTGGTGCTGATAGGAGCTATGATCGCTATCATGCTGGAGCTTGTAGGCATCCCGTCGCTTGCTTTCGCGGTGGGAATCTATTTGCCGATCGCTACATCGGCCCCGATCTTTATTGGGGGAATGATTCGCAAGCTGGTCGATATTTATCTCAAACGAAAGCTCGCTGCCGAAAACCTGACCGAAGAGCAGATCGTCGCCGAAACGGATAAATCCAACGGCGTCCTGATGGCTTCGGGCTACATCGCGGGTGCGGCGGTTGCCGGAATTTTGTTTGCGATCTTTGCCTTCCTTGAACCGCTTAAAAAGATCCAGGATGCCTCGGCCGAATGGTCCAAGGCGCACAATCCGTTCTTTGACGGCGACTACTCGGCCGCTCTCGGTATGGTGCCTTTTATCATCATTTCCGTAGTGCTGTATTTCGTCGGGCGGGAATGGCTGCTGAAGGGTAAGTCGAAAGACTAGATATTCTTCAAAAACCTAAGCAAAAAATCGCTCCTCGCGTTATACTCTGCGCAGGAGCGATTTTTTATGTTTTTTAGGGCCTTCATCTTCCTCGCGGTTTTTTGCGTTTCATCCGTTTTTGCGCAGGATGGCGACGATCTTTCGGTCGCGCAGCCGCCAGTCGGTTCCGTCATACGGGGAAGGGCTTTCTTCCAGGACACAGGCAGGCCCATTCGGAGGGGATCCGTGATGCTAATGGGGTCCGGGGGCGGGGGCGGACGCGAACTTACCGGCGTAACCGACAACGAAGGTTTCTTTCAGATCAAAAACGTTCCTGCCGGAAAGTATTACCCGATAGTGAACGCACCCGGAGTGGTTTCTATATTTGCTTTTGCCGACCTTTCGCGTCCGAGAGATGAGGGTATAGCAGAAGCGATGGTTCACTTCGACCCCATCAACGTGGATGGGATCAGCAGTATTGACATCAATGTTTCCGCCATCCGTGGCGGCGCGGTAAGCGGAAGAGTAATGTATGCCGATGGCGACGCAGCCGTTGGTGTCAGGGTTGAGGTCTTGCGGAAAACGGACGAAAAATTTTCAACCGTTGTACCAAATTTATCGGCCATTTTTTCGGCTCTCTCGGGTGGCGGCTCCTATATGACGGACGACCGCGGATACTTTCGCGCGGCCGGTCTTCCCGCGGGCCAATATGTTATCCGGGTAACCGAGAAAAGCATTCATGGTGAATCTGCGGGTTACCGTTCCATGGAGATGCAACTTTTCGGAGGGTCGTCGCTCCTTAATGTTTATTACCCGGATGTTTTTGAGATCGCTAAGGCCCAGGTGGTTGAATTGAACCTGGGGCAGGAAAATCCTGAACTGACCATCACGATCCCGGACCGCACGCTTCATAAGATATCGGGGCAGGTCGTTTCAGCCAAGGGAAAGGTCCCATTCAAAAACGCGCGCGTCAGCATCAAGCGCAAGGACGACCCGGTAAAATCACTGTTTGACAACCTGGACCGCACCCCGATCCAGGTTATCACCGATGAAAAGGGAAACTGGAGTTTCGAGCAGCTTCCGAAAGGAACGTATGAGGTTCGGGCGGAAACTATGAATGCAAGCGTTTTGGATGAGAAGACCGGGGTTTATGACGGCGGCTCTTACAGCTACGGTAGTAATACGAATACTGCTTCTAGAACGCCGGTTGCCAAAAAACCCGAAATAAATTTCTCCCGCAAGTTAATGGAGATCACTATAGACGATAAGGACCTGCAGGATGTTTCGATCGAGCTTGCACCCGGAGGGTCCATCTTTGGCAGCGTCTCATATGAGCGAACAAAGGAGTTGAGTGGGGGCGTTAGCCTGAAATTGGTCGATGAGAATGAAGAGGAGATAGCCAGCACCGATAGTTGGTTTTATGGCCGTGGGGGTGAAACGGGCAAGGGTAATTTTATGACTCAGGATTTCACTCTGGCCAAAGTGCCGGCGGACAAATTCTTTTTGCGGGTCACGGTAAGCAATGACGAGTTTTATGTTAAAAGCGCCATGTTGAAAGGCACGGATCTTCTGACCGACCCGGTTGAATTGACCGAAGGGCAGATATTACGGGACCTGCAGATCGTTCTCGCATCCGATACCGGTACGATTAAGGGTATCGTTACCGATGAAGATAGAGCGCCCGTTCGAGGGGCGGCCCTGGTCCTGGTTCCCACCGACCCGGCGAAACGGAAAAACCCTGCGTTGCAGAAACGAGCAACCGCAACCAGCGACGGCGAGTTTGAGATCAAAACAGCCCCGGGCGAATACGTGATCATATTAAAGGAGACTCTCGGCAGCAAAAAGGGAGAGGAACTTGCCAAAACGTTGGACGAGGCGATCAAAAACGCCGCGAAGGTTAAGGTCGAGCCCAACGGCACACATAAGGTCTCTATCAAGAAAGAAAAGACATAGGTAAAAGGGGCTTTCCAAAGGCATCGAGGTTTTCTCGATCCTCAAAAGTAAAATTTTGTTGTCAGAACTCTTTAGAAATGTCCTATAGTATAACTCATTAGAAATGTCCTATTTTCCCTAATTGGATGGTTCTTCGGCGCGCGCCGAAGGACCATCCA
>Ga0193752_1000947_pt1 | contig 25730 bp, 25 predicted proteins | sample H1c1metaG_FD_144924 | JGI IMG/M metagenome (GOLD analysis project Ga0193752, IMG submission 144924) | Soil microbial communities from a riparian zone of the East river system, Colorado, United States - H1c1 | ecosystem: Environmental > Terrestrial > Soil > Riparian zone | place: USA: East River...
ATGGCTAGACCATACCAAGAATGGCACGCCGAGAGGCGTCCCGTTGAATCGAGATGCGGTTGCCGTCTTGGAAGCGGAACAAGGCAAGCATCCGGTTTATTGCTTCACCTACCGAGGGGCGCATTTTTCGGGCGCTGTGGGTAACTCGGCATGGTATGAAGCGGTAAAGCGGGCGAAGCTTGGAAATTTCCGCTTTCACGATTTGCGGCATACCTGGGCCTCGTGGCATCGTCAGTCGGGAACATCGACCGATGAGCTAAAAGACTTAGGCGGCTGGAAGTCGCGTGTGATGGTGGATCGTTACGCCAAGTTTGCCACTGAGCATTTAGCGGTGGCGGCTTCCCGGATTGAATCGGGACTGTTGGGAGTAAACGCAGCGAATGTTCTACATTTTCCCTACGGTGGCGAAAGAAAGCTAGGCTGAGGAACAGCTAACTATCTGAATTTGTTGGTGGCCAAGGGCGGAATTGAACCACCGACACACGGATTTTCAGTCTGCTTCACCTACACCCTTCCAGTCCGGTGGCACGCTACGAAAACCTGTTGGTAACGTGTGCTTTGGCAGCGATGCCGAAGACGGTGTGGTGCAGACCGCCCTAAACCATTTAGACGGCGACCGCCAAGCCTTACGCCAGCAGGCGGTGGGATTTTTGCTGGAGCGTGCGGCTGCGTATGCGGGGATGGCTGAATTTCATATGAACATCCTGAAATTGCGCTGCGGCCTGTGCAGTAACACCTAGTTCGCTCTTAAACTGACGTTGCGTGTGACGAGGCTGCCGACGCAAGTGCTGGAACACACTCCCACCATTTCTAGTTTTTCTGCCGTGTCTGACGATAGTGCAAAAATATAGCGTGACTAAATTGTGTACAGATTGTCGATGTGCGCCAACACCTAATACTATTGTTTTGTCAGGTTTTTTTACAGATTGAAACGTTTATTTAAAGCATTTTTGAGTTGCATTCCGTGAATAGTGCGATCTAGCATAAGAATTAGTACGAAGATACGAGTTTATGTATTTATTTTTAAACACTATTTATATTTTTCCCCATGCCTTGCCCCATTTCCGTGCAAAACGCATGTTGTCGGTAATCTTTACACTTTCCAAAGCAGCTATCAAAGTAATAATTATAAGTCGTTGTTTTTGTTAATTATTTAATACTGGCATATCTTTTGCTTTATTGGAGACGTGACTTTATTAGATGGTAATAGTTCCGCGCGAATTTATTTAAGACCAAAGGAGACGAAAGTGAACATTAAGAAATCGGTAATAGCTGTGTCAGTAGCACTTACCACCATGGCAGCAGTGCCCGTATTTGCTGCCGGCTTTGTTAACGGCGGCTTTGACGATGGTACCACCAGTGGTTGGACCGTCGGTAGCGGCGACCGAAATGGCCAGAATTTTGGCACCATTGACCCGGCTGCCTACTTGGGTTTGAACGGCGGCGGCCCTTCGGGCGGTAACCGTTCCGCGGTGGTTACCCCGGGCCTTGATCCAGTGCTGGGTGCTTTGATGCCCAACATCGTCTTCGGCGGCACCCACGCCTACCGCGTGGAAGACGCGGGCGTTACCGGTGGTTGGCTGTCGGTGATTAGCCAGACGGTCCAAAACTACACCGACCCGAACATCTTCTTCGCTTGGTTGGCGGCGCTGGACAACGGTGGTCACAGTGCCATACAGTCGGCGGGGATGATCATCACGCTGAGGGACTTGACCGCAAACGGCGGGGCTGGCGAGACAATCATTGATCGCCGTTACAACGCAAACCCTGGTGGCGTAGATGCGCGTTTTCTTAGTGCTGGCAGCTACTTCTACACGCCGCAATGGCAAGTTGAACAGCTGGCGATTGATGCGTCCCGTTCAGGCCACGACTTCGAGCTGACCGTGCTGGCCACGGACTGCGGACCTACCGGTCACTCCGGTTACGTGTATCTGGATGGTTTCGGTGCCGTAGCACCTCCTCCTGGTGGCACTGTTCCGGAGCCTGCATCCTTGGCGCTGCTGGGCCTTGGTTTGGCTGGACTCGGATTCAGCCGCCGCAAGAAATCGTAAGCTTCATAGCACTCACAAAGACCCCGCTTCGGCGGGGTTCTTTTTTTGCTGTCGCTTTCCAACCGCTCTGCACATATCCCATCCAACGTTGCACGTAGTTCCAAGCCGCACCATACGATCCGGCCTGTTGTGGCTCTGCTCATTGAGCCGAGTGAAGTGTTCGATGCGAAAAATAATAACAGCTCTCGCTTTGGCGGGTTTGTTTGCCGTGGTCGGCATCGCTGTGCACATCTCACGCAATCTGCGTTTATATGCCGATCTCAACGGCGAATTCAATGGCCGCGAGCGTGCGGGCATGTTGAGTGTGGGGCTGCGTTTTCAGTGGCAGACGCGGCTGGCGTTTGCTCATGGAAATAAAATAATTCAATAAAAACAAATAGTTACATAAGTTCACCCAAGCTGATATCCTGCCCGTGTTATAAAATCAAGAAGTTTCGCGCGCTGACGCTAGCAGAGCCAAAAAATGCCCATCGCCCATGCAGCAGACAATTTGAGTCACGGGAGCAGTGAAACCATGTTTCGTGTACGCGGCGTGTCAGTAGCGATGATGTCATTCGCCATCACGTCCCTCGCGTTCGCCCAATCGCAACCGCAGAAATTCCCCAATCGTCCCGTGCGCGCCGTTGTCGGCATCGCGCCCGGCGGCGGCATGGATACGATTTCGCGCGCGCTGGCGCAAAAACTCGGTGAAGATCTGGGACAGACCGTGGTGGTGGATAACCGGCCCGGCGCCGGCGGCAATATCGCGATGGAAACGGCGGCGTCATCGGCGGCCGACGGCCACAACCTGCTGATTATCAGCGCCACCGCGGTGATCCATCCCATACTCTTCAAGGCGCGCTTCGATGTGCTGCGCGATTTCCTGCCCGTGTCGCAAATCAGCGCGCAGGGCTACGTCGCCGTGGTGAATCCTTCGGTGCCTGTGCGCAATATCGCAGAACTGGTGCAGTACCTGAAAGCCAATCCCGGCAAACTCAACTATGCATCGTCCGGTATTGGCAGCCCGATACATCTGACGGGCGAGTTGTTCACAGCACTGTCCGGCACGCGTATGACCCATGTGCCCTACAAAGGCCTCGGCCCGGCTTATGCCGACCTGATTGCGGGGAATATCGAAATGTCGTTTCCTGCCATCGTGTCGTCGCTGCCGCATATCCGCGCCGGCAAACTGCGCGCGCTGGCGGTAACGCTGCCCAAGCGTTCGCCGGTGGTGCCGGAGTTGCCCACGATCGTTGAGGCCGGCGTTCCGGGTGTGGTGGTGGTCAACTGGTACGGCTTGCTGGTGCCGCTGGGCACGCCGCAGCCCGTGATCGAGCGCTTGTCGCGCGGCGTCGCGTCGGCCATGAGTCAGCCCGACGTGGTTAAACGCCTGCTCGCCGACGGCTCCGATGCGGCCACCAGCACGCCGCAACAATTCAGAACGCACATCGCCGAAGAACGCGACAAGTGGAGCAAGGTGATACGCAATGCGGGGATACGCATGGAATAATGCGCTATGCGCGCGAGATGTTCGACATCAAGCGGCGTTCGCGAATTCCTCCATCACGCGACTTTCATGCGCGATGAGTTTTTGCACGCTCGCACGTTGCTGCATGCGCTCGAAATGCGCTAGACAATTTTTGAACTGCGACAGATCGAGTTTGAACGACAGTCCGCGCCGGAAACACCAGAAAAAATAGGCATCCGGTGCGGTGAAGTGATCGAAAAACCACTCGCGCCCTGCGAGCAGGTTTTCCACCACCGCAAAATCCTCGAACAGCAGTTTGTTGCCGACTTTTTTCACGTTTTCCGCCGAACCCGGCAGATCACAGTAGTTTTCCGGGCGCGCGTTGGGTGTGAGATGCGGATGAATGCCTGAGCCGAAAAACGACATCAGCGAAATCGCCTTGATTTCATTCATCGGATCGGTGGGCAGTAGTTTTGCTGCCGGAAAATGACGTGCGATCCACACCTGTATCGCGAGGTTCTCCGTGAGCGGATGACCGTCGATGATCAGCACCGGCACTTTGTGCTTGGGATTGAGCGCGAGGAACTCGGGCGACTTCAGTTGCCCGGTGCGGGCGTTCAGATTATTCACTTCAAAATCCGCGCCGGCTTCGTTGAGCGTAATAAACGGCACGGTAGCGCAGGTTTGCGGCGCGTAACAGAGGGCGAGTTTCATTGTGCAATCTCCGTTGGGTTTGAGGTGAACCGCGGGGCGCCCCGCGCAACTTCGCGGTATAGTAACCATTATGCCAAACATTCTGAAGCCAATTTCCATCGTCGCGCTGTGCTTGACGGCAGTGCTGCCGGCGGTTGCCGCCGACAAATTCCCCGCGCGTCCGATCCGCCTGATCATTCCCAGCGGTGCGGGCGGTATCACCGACATCCTTGGGCGCACGATCGCGCCGAAACTAAGCGACGCGCTGGGCCAGCAGGTCGTCATCGACAATCGGCCGGGCGCGAGCGGTATTGTCGGCTCGCAGATCGTCGCCAAATCCGCGCCGGATGGATACACACTGTTGATGGTGTTTCCATCGCATGTGGTGAACCAGAGTCTGTTTCCGGATATGCCTTACGATACTGCAACGGCATTTGCGCCGATCACGTTGGTGAGCGCGGTGTCGCCGGTGTTAATCGTCAACAGCCAGTTTCCAGCGCGTTCGGTGGCGGAATTTATTGCGCTGGCGAAAGCGAAGCCGGGGCAGTTGAATCACGGTTCAACCGGCGCCGGCAGTATGGGTTCGCTAGGCGCAGATTTATTTGGCGCGATGGCGGGCATTAAATTCACGCAGGTTGTGTACAAGGGCGCGCCGCAGGCGCTGACCGCGCTGTTGTCGGGCGAGATCGAGTTTTACCTGGTCGGCTCGGTGAGCACGGCGGTACAGCAAGTGAAGGCGGGTCGCGCGCGTGCGCTGGGTGTGGGCGCGAAACAGCGCAATGCATCGTTGCCGGATGTGCCGCCGATTGCCGACACGCTGCCGGGGTATGAAGCGCGCGGCTGGAATGGGATTCTTGCACCGGCGGGCACACCCAAGCCCATTATCGAGCGGCTGCATCAGGCGTTGGTGAAAATCATACGGTCGCCCGATATGGCGCCGGCGCTTGTCGGCGAAGGCGCAACAGCGGTGGGCAACACACCGGCGGAATTTGATGCCATCATTCGCGCGGACATCGTCAAGTGGGCGAAGATCATCAAAGATGCAAACAGTCGCGCCAGGTAAAACCCATGCCTCTTTTTGATATCGGCGGCTGTAAGCTTTATTACGAAATCGACGACTACACCGATCCGTGGCGCACGCCGGAGTCAGTGCTGCTGATACACGGCTTTACCGAAAGCACACCGGCTTGGCGTGCGTGGGTGCCGCATCTGGCGCGGCACTATCGTGTGATTCGTTTCGATCAGCAGGGTTTCGGCCAATCAAGCGCGGTGCCGAATGAAAATGCGTTTAGCACGGCGGGGTTTGTCGATCATGCTGCGCGTTTGATTGAAACCTTCGGTGGCGGCAGTGCGCATGTGATGGGTGCGAAAAGCGGCGGACTGGTTGCAATTGAATTGGCACGCCTTCGTTCTGAACGCGTCAAAACATTGACGCTGGCCTCAGTGCCGCTCGATCCACCGCAGCCGCGAGATTGGATGCAGCACATGGAACAGTATGGCGTAGAAAGCTGGGCGCGCAAAACCATGCCGCCGCGCCTCGGCAGCCGCATGCCGCCGGAAGGCTTCGAGTGGTGGGTCAACCTGATGGGTGCTACCCGCATTGAAACCGCGCGCGCTTACATGTGCTGGGTCAGCAACATCGATGTCGGCGCAACCTTGCATCAGGTCAAGTGCCCGGCGCTGGTGCTCACGACACAAGCGCCGCGCCGCGCGTATAGCCGCGCCGATATTGATGTGTATCGCGAGAAACTACCGCAGGCGGAAATCGTTGCGCTGCCGGTGGATGGTTATCACGTGGGGGCGACGGATCCGGATGAGTGTGCGAGGATTGCGGTGGAGTTTCTGGCGCGCAATGTGCGTGGTTAATCGATAGAAGTTTTTGTTTGTTTTGATACACTACTTGCTGTTTTACTGAAAACAGCGCTTAACCAAGGGCAATTCTTGGCCATGGGCTGTGGTAAAATTAAATTGAAAAGCGTTTCAGCCCGAAAGTTGGGGGTGAGGCAGCCTTTACGAGGCTCTGTTTACGCTTGCATATGGCGTCAAAGGAAAAATAGTGCCTACCGTTGACCCGGTTCCAACAAATCGCCGAGGTTGGCTGCCTATTGTTATTGTCTTCCTGCTATCCATCCTCTTTGCGATGATTTGTGGTGTCATTCAAAGCTGGGCTAGATGTGGAGGTATAGAGCCTTGTTCTCACTGGACGGGAAATCTTACTTCGACTCTTTTACTAATTACGCTTGTGTCGTTCGTGCTTTGGCCAATTGGAATTTGGATGCTTATTGCCAAGGTTTTCTCAAAACAACGGTAATGCAGACACCAGTGGTACGGGTAATCTCGGTATTGGGTCACCCATTAGTCCGTGGGCGCAATAACCGAAGGGCATTGCGCCGTATGTGGTTTTCCACGCCACATGCGGCGCAATGCGCTACGCCCTTCGACAAGCTCAGGACAGGCTTATTGACGCCCTACGATTCGGTGCAATTTCGGATTGTCGTCACGGGCAACGCAAGGTCGTAACAGGTCCAGCCACGCCGATTCGGAATTCCTGCGGTCACTCGTTTTTGATATTCGCAATCTTCGCCGCTTTTGCCCACTGCTCGCGCTCTGATTTAAGAAACGCCGTGAATTGTTCCGGTGAACTGCCGACGCCCTCGGTGCCGTCGAGCGCGAGTCGCGAAGCTACTTCTGGTTTTTGCACCGCCTTCACCACTTCGCGATACAGACGGTCCACAATGGGCCGCGGCACGCCGCGCGGCGCCATCAGGCCGTGCCACTGCGTGACCACGTAACCCGGCACGCCGGCTTCGCTCATCGTCGGCAGATCGGGTGCGGCCTTGACGCGCTCTTTGCTGGCGACGGCGAGCGCGCGCAGTTTTTGCGCGCGTACCTGACCGTAAACCGAGCCGCCGCTCAATAAGCTCATTTGTATTTGTCCGGATAACAACTCGGTCAACGCCGCGCCCACGCCTTTATACGGCACGTGGATTACGCGTATTGCGGTAGTGCTGGCAAGCAGTTCGGTCGCCAGATGCGCGAGCGACGCATTGCCGGTCGAGGCGTAACTGAGTTTGGCCGGGTTTGCTTTCGCGTATGCAATCAGTTCTTTCACCGATTTCGCCGGCAGCGACGGATGCACGGTGAGGATGTACGGGCTCGCGGCAATCTGCGAAATCGCATCGAAATCACGGTAGAGATCGTAGCGTGTTTTATTGACAATGCCGTACACCACCAGGCTCGCGGAAAGCATCATCACGGTGTGGCCGTCCGGCGGTGCAAGTGCGGTGATTTCCGCGGCGATGCTGCCGCTGGCGCCCGCTCGATTGTCGACTACCACGCTGTGCCCGAGCGACTCCGACATCGGTACTGCCACCAATCGCGACACGAAATCCAACCCGCCGCCCGCGCCCGACGATACCGTCATGCGGATGGGTTTTGTTGGATACGCGGCGCTCTGCGCGTGCGCTATCGGGTTTGCAGTCAGACAACTGGCCGCAAGGCTTAAAATTATATAAGTATTTGTTTTAATTGATATTTTTATCATATAGTGCTGCGCGAATACGAATGGCTAATAACGCATCGTATAACACTCAGTGCGGTGGCGTCACCGTGAACGCGCTGCCGTGATCCGCGACGCATTCTACGGTAGTGATATCCACAGCATTTTCAAGGGGATAAGAGCGCCGTCGCATGCTAAGTCAGCTTCCTGATGCCAACAAATGGAATTGCTGGTAAGGTAGCCGCGCGGGCAGGTTACGCAGTGTCAGTGTTTCGGCGAGATCACTCTAGGAGGAGGATCCATGTTTAAACATATTCTGATGCCTACCGATGGGTCAGCACATTCGGAACGCGCCGTTGAGCGCGGCATCGAGTTGGCAAAGCTGTGCGGCGCACGGGTTACCGGCATCCACGTCATGCAGGACTATCAGATGATGATGGCTTCTGAAGGCATGGTGCCGCCCGGCATGGAAGAGCAGATGGACCGGCAGGCGCGCGATCAGGCGGCGAGCTTTCTCGCCTTCGTGCATAAGGCCGCGGATGCGGCCGGCGTGTCGTGTGAAACACTGGTGGTCAAAGGCCACCATCCGTACGACGCTATCGTAGATACCGCCAATACGCGCGGCTGCGATTTGATCGTGATGACGGCGCGCTATAAGAAGGGTTTGGCCGCGCTGATCATGGGCAGCGAAGCCAGCCGCGTGCTGCATCGCTCGTCGATCCGCGGCCTGATGAGCGCCGATCACCCCGACAAATAACGCGCGCAGTCATAAGACTAAATCGCCGGCTTTAAGCAGCGGGCGGTTTTTTCACGGGATGGCTTTTCACCGAACTTGAGCGCGTGAGCGCTCCGCCTGCGCCCATGATCGCGGCGACGATCCAGAACACCGCTGCAATGCCGAGCGCGGTACCGATTGCACCGAAAATCGCGGGTCCGCCCACACGCACCAGATTATTTGCGGTGAGGCGCAGTCCCAACGTTTGACCCGAGCGCCCCTCGGCGGACTGCGCGTACATCAGTATCACCGTGAGCGGAATGCCAATGCCCATGCCCAAGCCGAACACAAAACTGATGATGCCCAGCACCAGCGCATTGCCCGAAAACGGCACCAGCGCGTAACCGATCATCCCAAACAAGAACACCCAGCCCAGCAGCGTTTCACCGCGTACGCGCTTGACGAGATTCGGCAGGAACAGCCGCACGATGAAAGCCGCCACCGCCAGTGTGGCCAGCACCGCGCCGATGGCCGAGGCGGAAAGTCCGATGGAGTGCGCATACACGGGAATGTAGAACTGGTACAGATCGTAGCCCAGTTGGATCAGCGCACTGAACATCAGCATGCGCCACACATTGCGATCGAGCAGCGCGCGCGGCGCAGCATCCGTGCGCGGCGCCGGTGGCTTGCCCGGCGGGAAAACGCCGCCCCAGATCAGCGGCAGCAGGATCGCAATCACCGACGGCACCGCCGCCACCAGGCAGGCCGCCGCATGGCCGAGATGGTCGATGGAAATGCCGGCAACCAGCGGGCCGACAAAGCTGGTCACCGCGCCGATCAGGCTGAAGTTGCTGAAATTGCGCGCGCGATTCTCCGGCTTGCTCAGCGTGCCGATATTGTTTTGCAGGGTGACATGAAAGAAAGCGAGCGCGAGACCGTTGAGCGCTGCTGCCACATACAGCGCAGGCAGCGTGCGAAAAAAATAAGGCAGCACCAGCGATACAGTGCCGATCACCGCGGCAAAGGTGAGCAAACCGCGGGAACCCATGCGGTCGGCCAGCGAGCCAATCGGCCACGACAACAGCAACGGAAATACAAACAGCAATCCGCCCAGCACGCCCACTTGCGTCGCCGACGCGCCGAGATCCAGCGCGAACAGCGTGAACAACACGCGTGCCGCGCCGGCGGCAACGAAGTTAAAAAAATCCAGCCAAAGCGTCAGCGCGATAGCCATGGCGCTAACCTTGCACGAATGGGTTCAAAACGTTTTGAGAAAAACAACGTAACAAAGGGTTGCGCGTCGACGCTACCGCGCCGTCATCGAGCTCAAAGCAGCATTATAACATAACCATTTGTTTTTATTGACTATTTTTAGCGGCTGGCTGATTCAGCTTGAGCGCCCTTTGATAAGCGGGACGGGCGGTGATGCGCTGCAGATAATCCTGCAACGCTTCGGGTAATTCAATCTTGCGGCGTATTGCGCCGTTCAGGCACGTTGTCAGCAGAATGTCCGCGCCGCTGAAGGGCTCGCCCAACACATACGGCCCGCTCGCGGCGAGGCGCTGTGCCGCGGCGCGCGCCTGACGTGCAAAACCATCGCGCGCCGCCTGCAGCGCGTTAGGCGCTTCACCATAAATTTTTTGCAGGTCTTCGTGCTTGCGAATCACATACAAGGTGTTGGCATCGAGTTCCATCATTACAAAAAAACACCATTGGTCGTAACGCGCTCGCTCGCGGTGCGACGCAGGTGGACACAGATTACACACCGCGCCATAGGTGGTGCCCAGATAATTGACGATAGCCGCGCTCTCGGACAACACAAAATCGCCATCTTGTAGCGTGGGAATTTTCTGGCTGGGATTCAAGCGCATGTATTCCGGCGTCAGCGTTTCGCCGGAACGCGAGGTGATCGGGCGGCACTCATAGGGCAAATCAAGTTCGCTCAGCATCCAGTGCGCGCGCAGCGTGCGTGAGGTGCCTACGCCCCACACGATGCGATGCGCGGCTGCGCTCATGCGCCCGTCAAATAGTTATAGAGATTTCCCACGTTCATTTTCATCAGCGTGGGCGACATGCCGTCCTGTCCCACATCCATCGGGTAGCGGTCGGTCATTGCGGTGAGGCGAATGATCGCTTCATCGCGCGTCATGCCGCGATCGATCGCGTCCCTGACGTACGCCTTCCACTCCTGAATAAACGCACCCTGTTCATTGAGATAATCCTTGCCGCACACCGCGCCGTGGCCCGGCACAAAAATATCTTCCTTCAGTTTGCGCAACGACTCCAGCGACGTCAGCCACAGGTCGGGATTGGCCTCCTGCAGCCAGGTCTGTACCTTGTGAAAAATATTGTCGCTGGTAAATACTACGCCTTCTTCCTTGACGCAGATCGCCGCCTGATATGCGGTGTGTCCCGGCATGTGGATCATTTCGAAGGTGTGATTGCCCACATGCAAGGTCATGCCGTTTTTGAAGGTGATGATCGGCGCATTCGGACGGTAGCCCGCGAGCAAGCCGGGCTCCTCCGGGCCGAAGGTGGACACGCGCGCCACATGGGCTGCAATGTCGGTGCCGAGAATGCGCGTGCGCACGCCTTCGTGCGCGATTGCCGGCACGTCGAAGAAGGCATTGCCGGTCCAGTGGTCGCCGTGCGGTTCGGTGTTGATGATGTAACGCAGCCTGCCGCGCTTCGCGATCTCGGCTTTCAACTTCACCGCGTCGCTGGGTTTGTGCGGGGTATCGATGAGGACGATGCCGTCGGTGGTGGTCACGAAGCCGTGATTGCAACCGCGTATTTGTGTTTCGACAAACACATTGCTGGTGAGCTGCTTCATGTTTCTCCTTCGCGCGCGGATTCTTTCGAGACGTCTAGTCTTGCAAAAATCCTGCGCCCGTTGCCGGCATCAGAAACGCTTTGGTTATTTCTTTAGTCGTGTTGATGCCCAGCATCGCCATGTCGCGGTCTAATTCGTCCATCAAAAGTTTGATGGCGTGGACGACGCCCGGCTGGCCGGCCACGGCTGCAGCGCACAGAAACGGGCGGCCGATGAAGCAGAAATCGGCGCCGAGCGCGAGCGCTTTCAGCACATCGGTGCCGCGGCGAAAGCCGCTGTCCATGATCAGCGTCATATCGCCGGCGGCTTCGCGCAGGCCGGGCAGCACGCGCAACGGCGACACCGTGCCGTCAAGCTGCCGTCCGCCGTGGTTGGATACCATCACGCCGTCGAGTCCGTGCTCGCGCGCCATGCGCACCACGTCTTTGTGCAGCACGCCTTTGATCAGCAGATTGCCCTTCCAGATTTTGCGCATGTGCGCGACGTGTTTCCAGGTCAGCCGGTCGCGGCGGCCGTAGCCGCGTGTGGCGGTGGCGGAAATCAGCGGCACGCGCGGCCCCATGTTTTCGACATGCGGCATGCCATCCTTTATCAGTGTTTTGAGAAACATGCCGAACAGCCACTGCGGGCGGAGCATGCAGTCCAAAGCGAGGCGCGGCGACGGCCGCAGCGGGGTGTTGTAGCCGGCCCGCACGTTATTTTCCCGATTGGCGGCGACCTGCACATCTACGGTAACGGCCATGGTATCGAAGCCCGCTTTCGCGGCGCGTTCGAACGTTTCGGTAATGCGCTGCTCGTCGCCCGGCAGATACGCCTGAAACATCGCCGTCTTGCCCGCTGCTTTGACATCTTCCATCTTCATCAGCGACGCGCCGCTCATCATCATCGGGATGTTGGCTTCCGCTGCGGCGCGCGCAAGCACGAGGTCGCCCTGATACGCAGCGATCGAGGTGCCACCCATGGGCGCAAAGCCGAACGGTGCATTGTAGGTGTGGCCGAAGAGTTTGGTCTTCATGGTGCGTGCGGTGGTGTCCACCAGCGGCTTGGGCACGAAACCGACCTCATCGAAGGCGCTGCGGTTGCCGCGCACCGACACGTTGTTTTCCACGCCGCCGGTGACATAACCGTAGATCGGCCGCGGCAGCACTTTGCGCGCCTGCTCGATGAAATCCTCGAGCGCGAGCAGGTGGCGCATGCCGCGCGGCAGCGCGCGCTTGTCGACAAACGAGAGGCCGCCGGCGGTATCTGGCTTGGGTTCGACCGGGGCTATGGATTGCGGTGCTGTCGTGGTGTTCATCATCTTCTCCCTTTGACTATGGTGGCGCTGCGAATGGGTTAGCCTTTATTAATGTGCCTTCGCCAACGGCCCACTATAACTGCAAGCCTGCCCCAGCGAATCGCGGCGCACGCTAACGCGTGCGAGGCCGGGCAGCTTGGTGGCGAGACGCTGCCAGATCCAGATCGCCAGATGTTCCAGACTAGGATTATTTAAGTATTTGATTTTATTCAGTAATTTGTGATCAAGTTGTTTGCGTAGAGCGAGGCATGAGCGTTCGACCTGGCCCAGATCGGCGACGAACCCATGCGGCGCGCGCGGCGTGCCGCGCAAAGTGACCTGACATTGAAATGAATGGCCGTGTATGCCGCTGTATTTGTGGCCGCTGCGCGTGGTCGCAAAACGATGCGCGGCGTCGAAGCCGAAGGCGTAGGAAATTTCAACTTCCGGCGCAGCCGTGGCACGGGTTTTCTTTGGGGCGGGACGCTTGCTCATGGAATGCCGATCAGTTTGTGGGTTTGCAGCGACAAGCGCCAGCGGGGCCGCGCTTTGCAGTAAGCGACGGCGAGGCGCGTGTTATGCGCGCGGCGCGGGCCGTCCATCGGTTGCAGGAAAAAATGCTTGAAACCGAGTTTCTCATAACGCTCGGGTTCGGCACCTTGCTGCGGAAACACCAGCTTCAGTTCGTTCCCACGCGTCAGCGTGAGCGGCGCGCGCGCCTTGGGGCTGACGCAGATCCAGTCGATACCGGAGGGCGGCTTTAAAGTACCGTTGGTTTCGATGGCGATGCAAAAGCCCTTCGCATGCAGCGCGGCGATCAACGGCTTGTCGAGTTGCAGCAGTGGCTCGCCGCCGGTGCACACCACAAAGCGCGCAGCTTTCTCACGCTTCGGCCATAGCCCCAGCACCGCATTGGCAAGGGTTGCGGGCGTGCGGAACTTGCCGCCGCCGGGCCCGTTTACCCCGACAAACTGTGTGTCGCAAAAGCGGCAGACCGCGCTGGCGCGATCCTTCTCTCGCCCCGACCACAGATTGCATCCGGCAAAGCGCAAAAAAACGGCGGGTGTGCCCGCGTTTGCACCTTCGCCCTGCAGCGTGTAAAAAATCTCTTTAACCGAGTACATCGCAACGAGCGTCAGCGTGCTGCCGACCACGAATCCCGCAGCGTTACCGCGCGATTGAATTTTGGCACGCCGGGCGTCGAGTCGTGTAAATCGGCGACGAAATAGCCGTGCCGCTCAAATTGGAAGCGCTCTTGTGGCTGGGCATTGCGTAGCGCCAATTCGAGCTGGGCTGTGATGACTTTCTTGGACTGCGGATTGAGAGCAAGCAGGAAATCACGATCGCCTCCACCGGGATGCGGCGATTCAAACAGCCGGTCATACAGCCGCACTTCTGCTGCGCAGGCGTGCGCAACGCTCACCCAATGAATGTTGCCTTTGACTTTGATCTGGTCCGCACCCGCTGTGCCCGACTTGGTTTCGGGCAGATAGTCGCAGTGTACAGCCGTGATGTTGCCTTGCGTGTCTTTATCGCAACCCGTGCATTTGACGACGTAGCCATAACGCAAACGCACGTTATTGCCGGGGAAGAGCCGGAAATAACCTTTCGACGGTACTTCCATAAAATCGTCGCGCTCTATCCACAATTCGCGCGTGAATGGCACCACGCGCTTGCCCAGGTCCGGTTTCTGAGGATGGTTGGGGGCATGACAGTCTTCCTGCTGCCCGGCGGGATAGTTATCGATGATGAGCTTGACCGGGTCGAGTACGGCCATGCGGCGCTGCGCGACCTCATTCATATTCTCGCGCATGCAGTCTTCCAGCACCGAAAAATCAATCCACGAATCGGCTTTGGAGACGCCGATACGTTCGGCGAAGCGGCGAAATCCTTCTGCGGTGTAGCCGCGCCGGCGCGCGCCCACCAGCGTGGGCAGGCGCGGATCGTCCCAGCCGTCGACATGCTTTTCGTTGACGAGCTGTATCAGCTTGCGCTTGGACAGTACCGTGTACGTGAGATTCAGCCGCGCAAACTCGATCTGCTGTGGCAGCGGCGTGTCGAGCAGACCGCCTTCAGCGAGACAGGCAAGTAACCAGTCGTAAAATGGCCGCTGATCTTCAAACTCAAGCGTGCAGATCGAATGGGTAATGCGTTCCAGCGCGTCTTCGATCGGGTGGGCATAGGTGTACATCGGGTAGACGCACCATTTATCCTGCGTACGGTGATGCGTAGCCTTGCGGATGCGGTAGATCGCCGGGTCGCGCATATTGATATTGGGCGATGCCATATCTACCTTGGCGCGCAGTACCATGCTGCCTTCGTCGTGCTTGCCCTCGCGCATTTCGCGAAAGCGTTGCAGCGATTCGGCGGCAGGACGTCCGCGCCAGGCGCTTGCCTTCCCCGCCTCGGTGAGTGTGCCACGATTGTTGCGCATCTCCTCGGCGGATTGTTCATCGACGTAAGCGCGGTCCGATTTGATCAGATACTGCGCCGCCTCGTACATGAAGTCGAAGTAGTCGCTGCCGAAAAAAATATTCTCGCGCCAGTCAAAGCCCAGCCATTGCACCGCCTGAATGATGGAATCGACATACTCCTGTTCCTCTTTCTCCGGATTGGTGTCGTCGAAGCGCATATGGCACGCGCCGCCATAGTCGTGTGCGAGTCCAAAATTAAGGCAGATCGATTTGGCGTGGCCGAAGTGCAAATAACCATTCGGCTCGGGCGGAAACCGCGTGCGTATCTTTGCCGGGTCGGCCGGCGTATTGGCGTGTGCGCTGGCCGGACCCGGCTTGCCGCCCCAGCCGCGCCCGGCGTACTTGCCGCTCGCCAGATCGCCATCGATGATGTTGCGGATGAAGTTGCTTATAACAACGGTTGGGGCGTGTCCCGTGATTGTTATACTCCCTGAGCCCGGGGTGACGTTTGTGTTCTTCATGGTGGGCGTATTTTACCGTGTGCGGGGTGAAAAACGTTCCGTAGAGTTGTGAATCATGGTGAGTCCTTCAGGATCGAAAGCGGCTAGCGCTTCCATGGCGAAATCAATGAAGGCCGTGATTTTTACCGGCAGCCTGGGCGTTTTGCGGTACATGGCGTAGACCGTGGGCGCATCCAGGCACGTCCAGTCGGTGAGCACCCGTTTCAGCCGTCCGGACGCAATGAGCGCAGGATCGAACATGCCGGCACGTATGATGCCGCCGCCGGATAGCGCAGCCGCGATGATGCCCTCGCGTTCGTCGCTGACCAGCACGGAACCCACCTTTGCCGACTCACGCTCGTTGCGGCGCTGAAATTCCCAGTGCGTTGGCGGCTTGCCCATCCAGGGCGCCTGAAATATCAGGCAGCGATGCCGTGCCAGGTCGCGCGGATGCGCCGGCTCCCCGGCCCGTTTTAAATAGGCCGGTGCTGCATACACGGCAAAGCGAACTTGTCCAATCTTGCGCGCGATGAGGTTGGAATCGGGCGGCTCGCCGCCCCGTAACAGCAGGTCAGCGCCTTCGGCAAGCATGTCCTTGGGATGCTTCAGAAAACGGCAGTCAATGAATAGATGGGGATGCTGTTGCAGAAAATACGGCAGCCGCGGCATGATGACATGCTGCGAAATCATCGATCCCATGCCCACCCGAAGCGTCCCGGAGGCGCGCGCGGGCGCCTGGGTAGCCACGGTTTCCAGTTCACTTAACCTGTCGAGAATGTCGCGTCCGCGCCGGCAGAATTCTTCGCCGTCTTCGGTAAGCTTGAGTTGGCGCGTCGTGCGATAAAACAGCGTGACACGAAGCGCCTTTTCCAGATCGGCGATCGCGTGGCTTACTGCGGACGGCGTGAGATTGAGCGATGCCGCGGCTTTCGCGAAACTACCGGCAACGGCAGCGCGCACCACCATCTCTATTTGCCGCACACGATCCATGACAACCTCCGCACCGGTAATGGATAACCGTATTATTCATGAATAAGGCTCACGAGTGTAGTGCGTGGGTATGTCTCGACCGCGCAGGATGGTGTTCTTACAATGAACTGATGTTCGATTGGAAAGAAAGTCATTTGAAACCTTCAATCAAAATCGTAGCCGCTGGATTGGTGGCCTGTGCAGTGACATCGCCGTTGTGCCTGCGAGCGGCGGAAACCTGGCCCACCCGGCCGCTGCGGTTTATCTTTCCTTTTGTTGCGGGTTCTGCCAGTGAGGTCGCCGCGCGCGCCATAGCGCAACGGCTGTCGAAAACATGGAACCAGCAAATCGTCGTGGATAACCGGCCGGGTGCGGGCACTATTGTCGGAACGGACGTCCTTGCGAAATCACCACCGGATGGCCATACGTTTGGCTGGATCATTACGGCCCACGCCATCAATCCCGCGCTGTATCCCAAGCTGCCGTACGATACGCTCCGCGATTTCACTGGCGTAACGTTACTTTATCAACTAAAGATAATCATCGTTACTGCGCCCAACTCGCCATTAAACAGCGTGAGTGAATTGATTGCACTCGCCAAGGCCTGGCCGGGGCAACTGACTTTTGCGTCTGCGGCCGTCGGCACCGGCGGGCATTTGCTCGGCGAACTGTTTAAGCTCAAGCACAGCATCGACATGCAGCACATCGGCTACAAGGGCGGCCCGGCGGCTCACCCCGATGTGATGTCGGGCCGCGTATCGCTGATGTTCGATACCCTGCCGGGTGCGTTACCGCATATCAAGGGCGGACGATTGAAGGCGCTCGCGGTGGTCAGCGATACGCCGGCAGCAGCGCTGCCGCAGTTGGCTACGCTGCCGGGACTGCTGCCGGCGAAAGCGGTGACCGGCTGGAACGGCATCGTTGTTCCTGCCGGCACCCCCAAGACAATAGTCTCAAGACTGAATGCGGACATGATCTCAGCGGTGAAATCGCCCGAAATCCAAGAGGTGTTTGCGACATTGACCGTTGATACGCTCACCAGTACGCCGCAGGAATTCGACGCCTTTATCCGCGAAGAAATCATACGCTGGGGCGACGTGGTGAAGCGTGCCGACATCAAATTGGAGTAATGCGATGATACATCCACAAAAAATAGGTCATGTGGTGCTGAAAGTGCGCGATCTCGCGCAGGCCGAGCAGTTTTACACCGCGGTGCTGGGTTTCGATGTAGTGAACCGCCTGGACCGGCCGCGCGCGGTTTTTCTGACACTGGGTGTGCAGCACCATGATATCGCGCTGTTTGAGGTGAGCGCCGATGCTGATGCACCCAAGGTGAATCAGGTGGGTCTGCATCATCTGGCGCTGCGACTTGCGGACGAGGCGGCGCTTAAAGACGGCCACGAGACCCTGAAGCAGCACGGGATTGCCGTGGTGCGTGCCGTTGATCACGGTACGACCCACAGCATTTACTTCTACGATCCGGCAGGCAACCGGCTGGAACTTTATTGCGACATTGGCGAAAATGGTCTGGAACGCGCGCGGCGGCGCACCGTACGCGCGGTGGAAGATTTTCCGCTGCTGGATCTGGGGTAATTAGCGACCGAGGAACAGCGTGGGTAGACGCCGCTCCACGGCACGACCTCCAGCGCGGATCAGTCGATAGGCTTTGGCGCGCGGACGGCTTGCCACGGCGCGCAGGAGTTTGCCGTCTACATAGTGCAGCGCGGCGCCGTCATCGGCGGCAATACCTTCGACAATTTTGCCGCTGCCGACGAGCTTGCGGTACGTGGGCCGGCGCAGCGCTTCGCTGTCGTAGTGCGGGCAGTTGCTGCCGGGTAAGAAGCCCAGGCAATCCAGTGCTGTCAACGGCCCGGCGATCGAGTCGGTAACGCCCTGTTCGAACCAGCAAATCGATCCCGCACTGGCACCGCCCAGCACAATGCCGCGTTGCCACGCTTTACGCAGGTAGACATCGAGCTGCCAGTCGCGCCATACCGTAAGCAGGCTGCGCGTGTTGCCGCCGCCGACGTAAATGGCATCCTGCTCCAGCACAAATGATTCCAGATCGCGCGGTGTGCGCGCGAACAGCGGCAGATGCGTGGGCTTGCAGGAGAATTGGCTGAAGCCCGCATAAAAACGCAACCGGCCCGCATCGGTATCGCCGTGCGCCGTGCCGATAAAGCAAACGCGCGGTTTCTTCTTTTTTGTGAGTGACAAAAAATACTTTATCAAAAGCAGGTTATCGAGATTCTCCGGCAACGCTGCGCCGCCGATGGCAAGAATTTGCGTGTGCGTGATCAATTGTTAACCCTCAATCTTCACGCCTGAGTCCTTGATAACCTTTGCCCACTTCGCCACTTCGTCCTTGAGGAATTTGTCGAATTCCGCAGACGAACTGCCGACCGGATCGATGCCCATTTGTACCAAACGGTCGCGTATATCCTGGCGCTTGAATGCCGGCATGATATGCGCGCTGAGTTTGTCGATGGCTGCTTGCGGTGTGCCCGCGGGCGCGAGCCAGCCGACCCAGGTGCCTCCGACCACGGGCACGCCGGTTTCGGTGAGCGTGGGAATGTCTGGCGCAACCTGCACCCGTTTTTCGGAGGCCATGCCCAGCGCCTTGATGCGTCCGCCGCGCACATGCGGCAGCATCGACGACGGTGTATCCATCAGTATCTGAATTTGTCCGGCAACCAAATCCTGCAACGCGGGCGCGGTGCCTTTGTATGGCACGTGAATCATTTTTATGCCGGTAGTGAGCATCAGCAATTCGGTGGTGAGATGCGCCGCCGCGCCGATGCCGCTGGAGCCGAACGACACGGCACCCGGCTTTGCTTTCGCCAGCGCAACGAGTTCCTTGGCGTCTTTTGCCGCAAGATTGTTGGTTGCGGTGACGATCAACGGCGCCGTCACCAGCAGCGACACCGGCGCAAAACTTTTAACCGAATCGTACGGCAGCTTGGGATACAAAGTTTGATTCGCGGCGTGCGCGGCGATCACCGACACCAGCGTATAGCCGTCGGCGCTGGCTTTGGAAACGATTTCCACGCCGAGTATGCTGTTCGCGCCCGGACGATTATCGACCAGTACATTTTGATTCACCGCTTTCGACACCTCCTGCGCGACGATGCGCGTGACCACATCGGTGATGCCGCCGGGCGTGTACGGCACTACCACGCGTATAGGGCGCGCAGGGTAATTCTGCTGCGCCAACACGCTTTGTGCCGGCGCCAGCATAAGTACGGTAAACAATATGTAACCATCTGTTTTTAAAGACATTTTTAATCCTCTTAAAACCAGTAACATGACGCCACGCGCGCGCCGGTGGCCTTCACTACTTTGCCCCACTTCGCCACTTCGTTGTGGCTGTGCTCGGTGAATTGTTCTGGCGTATCGCTGGCGCAGGCCATTTCAGCAGCGCCACCACCGCAAGATTATTTTTTATTTGATTTTACTGTGTATTGAAATGAGTTGCGACACTGTTCAAGAGCCAGGCGGCGCCATCATTGCGCCACAATTGCGCAGCGCTTTTTCATAACTGTCTCCCCGTCGGTGCCTTTTTTGACCGGCTTAATGCGTTGCATGACCGGACGGCCGGTCATTTTTGCAAACAGGGGAGTTCACATGCAATTGTTGTTTCGTGGTCAACGCTTAGGGTTATTGATGGCCTGCGTCACCGTCGCTGTTATATGTGCTCTGTGGTTGGCGCGAACGGCGCACGCAGGCAGCGATGTCAGAATGAAACCGCAGGACGCGCAAACCGGCACGCTGTTGTTCAAACCCAAGGATGGCGGCGAGACGTTTGCGGTGCTGCGCCAGTCCACTGATGTGACATTACGCGTGTCGGGCATCGTGGTGCGCGCCACGGTGCGCCAGACGTTTCGCAATCCGCACGACGACTGGTACGAAGGCATCTATGTGTTTCCACTGCCGGAAAATGCCGCGGTCGATCATCTGAAAATGCGCATCGGCGACAGAGTGGTGCAGGGCGTGATCAAAGAAAAAGCGGCGGCCAAAGCGGCGTATGAGCAAGCCAAAGCCGGCGGCCAGCGCGCAGCACTGCTGGAGCAGGAACGGCCCAACCTTTTCACCTCCAGCGTCGCCAACATCGGCCCGCGCGAGGAGATTACGGTCGAACTCGAATACCAGCAAACCCTGCGTTACGACAACGGCCGTTTTTCGCTGCGTTTCCCGACCGTGGTAACGCCGCGCTACATACCCGGCAACGTCAAGGTCGCGGGCCTTGCCGGCAGCGGCTGGGCTGCGAACACGGATATCGTTTCTGATGCCGCGCGTATCACGCCACCCGTGCCGCATCCGCGCAACCTTGCAGAACCGCTGAATCCGCTCACGCTGAATGTGGTGCTGGATGCCGGTGTGCCGTTGGCCGCTGTCGATAGCCCGTACCACAAGGTCAACGTAAAAGAGATCGATGCGCAGCGCCGGGAGATTCATCTCGAAGGCCAGACCTGGGCGACACGCGATTTTGAACTGTCGTGGGCACCGCTAGCGGCGAAGCAACCGCAAGCCGCATTCTTTACCGAACAGAAAGATGGCAGGACCTACGGCCTGTTGATGGTGATGCCGCCGGCCGCAGCCGCGGTGCGCGCGTTGCCGCGCGAAGTGATTTACGTCATTGATACTTCGGGTTCGATGGAAGGCGCATCGATAGTGCAGGCGCGCGAAGCGCTGCAAATGGCGGTGGAGCGGCTGAACGCGGGCGATGCGTTTAACGTGATCGAATTTAACTCTTACGCCAAAGCGTTGTTTAACGATGCGCAGCCCGCGTCGCGCGAAAACATAAGCACTGCTGTGCGCTGGGTGAAACACCTGCGTGCGCAGGGCGGCACCGAAATGGCGCTGGCGCTGAATCTCGCGCTCAACGGCAAGGAAAGCCCGGACCGCGTGCGCCAGGTGATTTTTCTTACCGATGGCGCGGTAGGCAACGAAGAACAATTATTCCAGCTGATCGCAAGCAAGCTGGGCGACTCGCGGCTGTTTACCGTGGGCATCGGTTCGGCGCCGAATAGCCATTTCATGAGCAAAGCGGCGCAGGCTGGACGCGGCACCTTTACTTACATCGGCAAAGTAGACGAAGTAAAACAGAAAATGGCCGTGTTGTTCGCCAAGCTGGAGTCGCCGGTGTTGAAGGGCGTGCAAGTCGTGTGGCCACAGGGCCATTCGGGCGCGCAGGTCGAAGCGTGGCCACAGCGCGTGCCCGATCTTTACCTGGGTGAACCCATAGTGATCAGCGCAGCGCTGGATCAAGCGCAAGGCGAGGTAAAACTTTCCGGCTTGAATGGCGAAGCGCAATGGCAGGCGACGCTGCCCCTGTCTTCTGCGAGCGCGGGTACGGGCATGGGTGTGTTGTGGGCGCGCGAAAAAATCGGCGCGCTGACCGACAGCCTGCGCGACGGCAAATCCGAAGACGACGTGCGGCCCGCCGTGGTGCAGGTCGCGCTCGCGCATCATCTGGTGTCTAAATACACCAGCCTGGTTGCCGTCGACCCAACGCCGGTGCGCCATCCCGATGATCCGCTCAAGAGCGCTGCATTGCCGGTGAACTTACCCGAAGGCGGCGTGCATGAAGCCGTGTTTGGCGAATTGCCGCAGGGCGCGACCGATGCGCGTTTGAACTTCATGCTGGGCCTGATGCTGCTGTTGATCGCCAGCGTGCTGTGGCAGATGCGCCGTCGCGCCGCGCTGTGACGGACATGGTGACGCCAAATGACAGTTTTCGAATGCAAGATGTGGCGCTGGGCGTTGAATGTGCGTTGCCGGCTGGCTACGCGGCGCGGCGAGTTGCAAGGCGCAGCAGTAGGTCCCGGCTCACCGGCGTGTTGCTTGTCCTGTGTGTTGCTGCAGGCCTGTGGCAGTTCGGACAAGGCCTCTACATCCACGCCAAGGCGCGGCTCGCGCAGTACCTGATCGCTGACGCGTGGCACAAAACGCTCTCAGGCCAGCGCGCCGTAAAGCCGTGGCCGTGGGCCGACACCTGGCCGGTGGCGTTTATCCACGCGCACGCGTCGGGCGAGAAACTGTATGTGCTGGCCGGCGCCGATGGGCGCGCCATCGCCTTCGGTCCCGGCCACCTGCACGGCACGCCGTTGCCCGGCATGCCCGGCAACAGTGTGATTGCCGGCCATCGTGATACGCACTTCGCGTTTTTGCGCGATCTCAAACGCGGTGACGAACTGACGGTGCAGCGCACCGATGGGGTGTTAAGCCGCTATCGCGTGAGCGAGATGACGGTGGTCGACAAAAGCCGTGTGCAGCTGACACGCAGCAATGGCCCCACGCGGCTTACGCTCGTAACCTGCTGGCCGTTTGATGCGTTGCGAGCGGGCGGGCCGGAACGTTATGTGGTTACCGCAATTGCCGCTGCTTCTACGATGCCAGTCGATGGCCAATCTGCTGAATAAATATAAGTATCTGTTTTAATTGGTTTTTCTGAAACGCCACTGGTGGTATTAGCGTGTTTTGCCGCAGCTATTTTTGACCTGCCCCGCTTTACGTTGTCTGTGCATGCGGTCATGGTGACTTAGGAGGGCGATGCGGGGAATTTCCCTGTTTGATTGTCGATCGTACGTACCGCCCCTTAGCGGCGACGAAATATGCAAGGTTTGTGAACGCAGAGCGTCGTTTTTAATCTAATCTAATTGCTGCTCGGAACTTTAACCGAGTGGCGAGTGATATCAATCGAGGGCAGAAATGTAAGCAACCCATCAAAAAAGCGGAGGAAGCGATGAACCAAGCATTGTGCATTGCGACAGCGGGTTTGATTTTTGCAGGTACGGTATCGGCCGCAAACGCGGCAGAGGCAAAATACCCTAACCGGACGATCAGGTTCGTCGTGCCTTTTGCGCCCGGCGGGCCCAGCGACGTGCTGTCGCGGCTGATGGGCATAAAACTGGGCGAAGCGCTTGGGCAAACGCTGGTGATTGATAATCGTGGCAGCGTGGGCGGTATTGTCGGCTTCGAAATCGCCGCGCAGTCGCCGCCGGATGGTTACACGCTGTTGTTGTCGGCCAACAGCTTGCTCACCATCAATCCGCACGTCTATAAAAAGCTGCCGTATGACCCGGTGAAGGATCTGCAGCCGATCACACAACTTACCAGCGGCGGCAACGTGGTGGTAGTGCATCCTTCGGTGGCAGCCACGTCGATCAAAGAACTCGTTGCGCTGGCCAAGTCGGCACCGGGAAAACTCAACTACGCCACCACCGGCACCGGCAATCTGCTGGGCATCGCGGCGTTCAAGGAGGCGGCGGGTATCGATATGGTTGCGGTTGCTTATAAGGGCACAGGACAGGCGGTGATCGATCTGGTCGCAGGGCACGTGCAGTTTTTTTTCATGAACCCGCTGGTTGCTGTTACCAACGTCAAATCGGGCAAGCTGCGCGCGCTGGCGGTGACCTCCCTCACGCGCAACCCGGCGCTGCCCGACACGCCGACCGTCGACGAGTCCGGCGTGCCCAAATTCCAGAACATCACCTGGCATAGCGTGCTGGTCCCCGCCGGCACACCCAAGCCCATCGTGATGCGGCTGAATACTGAGCTGGTCAAAATCGTCAACCTGCCCGACATCAAAGAACGTTTCCTGGGTCAAGGGCTCACCCCGGTGGGCTCGACGCCGGAACAAATGAGCGCGCTGATGAAGCAAGAGTCAGCGGAGGTGGCAAAGCTGGTTAAGAAAATCGGGCTGCAGCCGCAGTGAAAGATCATCACAGCCATTGTCTGCGGTTGTAAACGATATTTATTGTAACTATTTGATTTTATTGATATTTTTATTCTATCTTCAGTCCACTGTCTTTCACCACTTTGGCCCAGCGATCTTTTTCGGTGGCCAGCCATTTGCCCATTTCCTGCGGCGTTTTCGCTTGCGGGCGCGAGCCTTGCGAGGTGAGTTTTTCGCTGAAGTCGGGCAGTGCGATGATGCGCTTTACTTCGTTGTAGGTTTTGTTCACGATCTCGGCGGGCAACTTCGCGGAGCCGAGTATGCCTTGCCACGAGCCCGCGTTGTAGCCTTCGAGGCCCGGCGTTTCGGCGACGGTGGGCACTTGGGGAAACATCGGCTCACGCTGCTCGCTCGATACCGCGATCAGTTTGAGCTTGCCGCTTTTCACGTGTACCCAGGTTTGAATCACGCCCATGAACAGGAAGTCGCCATCGCCCGTCATTACCGACATCACTGAGCTTTGGCCGCCCTTGGTCGGGATGTAAGTCCAGTTGGTGCCCGCGCGTTGCTGCATCGCCAGGGTGGAGAGGTGAATGTTGCTGCCAAGTCCGGTCGGCGCGTTGAGTTTGCCGGGGCTTTTCTTGGCGAGTGCGATCAGTTCCGCCACGCTTTTCACCGGCACGCTGGGATGCGTGGTCAACAGATACGGTGAGAACGTGACCGTGGTGATGGGCGCGAGATCGCGAATAATGTCGAACGGCAACTTGAGATACATGCTGGGACTGATCGACAGATTGCCGATGTCCATCAGTGTCAGCGTGTAGCCGTCGGGCGCGGAACGCGCGAGCATATCCACCGCTATATTGCCGTTGGCGCCCGGACGCGAGTCGGCAATGACTTGCTGTCCCCACGCTTCGGTGAGTTTCGCGCCGATCATGCGCGTGAGAATGTCCGAGGTGCCGCCCGCCGGATACGGCACCAACACGCGTATCGGTTTGACGGGCCAAGCTTGCGCCGGGCTGGCCGAAGGGGTCTGCGCGTGCGCGGTGGCGGCAATCGTGGCGATTGCAATCAGCACTGCGTCGGCAACCCGCGCGATACGAACTGGTGTTGTTAACATGGCTACTCCATCTTAAACCCGGTTTCCTTCACCACTTTGGCCCAGCGATCGCGTTCCGCGACCAGAAATTTCGCGGTGTCCTGCGGACTCATGATCAGCGGTACAGTGCCTTGCGAGCCGAGTTTATCTTTCACGTCCTGCAGTGCGAGCACGCGCCGCAGTTCGCTGCTGAATTTGGTGATGATCTCCGCGGGCAGCTTTGCCGGACCGAGTATGCCCTGCCATGAACCGGTGTGAAAACCGTCGAAGCCCGGTGTCTCTGCCACCGTCGGCGTATCGGGCAACGCAGGATCGCGTTTTTCGCTGGAAATCGCGATCACTTTAACGCGGCCGTTTTTTACCTGCGGCAGCGTTTGCAACATGCCCAGAAACAGCACATCGCCTTCGCCGGTAGCCACCGTCATTAACGATTGCGCGCCGCCCTTGGTGGGAATGTAAACCCAGTTCACGCCGCTGCGACTTTGCACGGCGAGTCCGGCCAAATGCGGCGCGCCGCCGAGGCCGGTCGGAAAATTAAGCTTACCCGGATTCTTTT
>Ga0193752_1000948_pt1 | contig 25708 bp, 25 predicted proteins | sample H1c1metaG_FD_144924 | JGI IMG/M metagenome (GOLD analysis project Ga0193752, IMG submission 144924) | Soil microbial communities from a riparian zone of the East river system, Colorado, United States - H1c1 | ecosystem: Environmental > Terrestrial > Soil > Riparian zone | place: USA: East River...
CCCCGGCCAGTGGACGCCCGCATGGTTGCCGGAGCAAGCGCCTTGGTGAGCAACGGCCTGGGCTTCGAAGGCTGGGCGGACCGGTTGGTCCAGGCGGCACCGCTGAAAGGGCTGCACATCGTCGCCTCCGACGGCGTGATGCCACTGCCGGCAGTCGCGCGCGGTCACGAACGCGCCGTCGATCCGCATTGCTGGCAGGACGTCGCCAACGTCCGTCGCTACATCGCGACCATCGCCGATGGACTGGCAAGCGTCGATGCCGCAAACGCAGCCGCCTACCGAGCGCGTGCCCAGCATTACGACAAGCGGCTGGCCGATCTCGACGCCTGGATCCGCGCCGAAATCGCCACGGTGGCGCCGGAGCGGCGCAAGGCCATCACCGGGCACGATTCCTTTCGCTATTTTGCCCGGGCCTATGGCGTGCAGTTCGAGGCGCCGCGCGGTTACAACACCGACAGCGATCCCTCCGCCCGCGACGTCGCCGCGCTGATCAAGCTGGTGCGCGAGCAGCACATCAAGGCGCTGTTCGTAGAGAACATGACCAACCCCAACCTGGCCGAGGAGATCGCCCGCGATTCGGGCGTCGTGATCGGACCCAAGCTTTATAGCGATGCCTTGTCCAAGCCCGGCGGACCGGCCGACAGCTACGAGGCGATGATGCGTCACAACGTGACGGCGCTGGTCGCCGGCATGCGCAAGAACTAAAGAGGCTCCCATCATCTCAAAGCTGGGAGCGCACCCAAGCTACAGCGGCAAAAACGGCAGCCCCGCCGTGCGCCGCGCTGCCTGCAACGTGTTGAACATCAGACAGGCCACGGTCATCGGCCCGACGCCGCCCGGCACCGGCGTGATCCAGCCGGCCGCCGGCAGGGCCTCGGCAAAGGCGACGTCGCCCACCAGCCTGGTCTTGCCTTCGGCGCCGGGCACGCGATTGATGCCGACATCGATCACCGCCGCGCCCGGCTTGATCCAGTCGCCACGCACGAATTCCGGGCGGCCGATCGCCACCACCAGAATGTCGGCCCGACGGCAGAGGTCCGCCAGGTCCCTGGTGCGTGAATGGCCGATGCTCACCGTGCAATCGGCGCGCAGCAGCAATTGCGCCACCGGACGGCCGACAAGGTTCGACCGGCCGACCACGACGGCATTGCGGCCGGCAAGCGACCCCAGCGCGTCCTCGAGCAGCATCGAGACGCCGAGCGGCGTGCAAGGCACGGAGAAATCCAGCGGCGCGCCGGGTGCGATCGAGCTCAACCGCCCGACATTGAGGGGATGGAAGCCATCCACGTCCTTGGTCGGGTCGATCGCAATCAGGATGCGCGATGTGTCGATATGCCGGGGCAGCGGCAGTTGCACCAGGATGCCGTGAACGGAGTCATCGGCGTTCAGCCGCTCGATGATCTCCAGCAGTTCGGCTTGGGTCGTATTTGCCGGCAGCCGGTGATCGAAGCTCGACATGCCGGCTTCGGCGGCGACACGGCCCTTGCTGCGGACATAAACCTGACTGGCCGGATCGTCACCCAGCAGGATCGTCGCCAACCCCGGCTTGACGCCCTTGACGACGGCCAGATCGCGCACTGCCTCCTCGACCCGCAGACGTAAGCCGGCGGCAAAGGCCTTGCCGTCGATCCGCTTCGCCTCGGAGGGTTTCATTTCAGTCCTGATGTCCACGGACCCACTCCGCTATTCGATGGGCGAGCATGGAAGGCTCGCCGGATATACCGATCGTCTTGTTGCGCGCGGCCGCCCCCCGGACGACCTCGAACGCGGACTTGGGCAACCGCCAGGATTGGGCGAGCAGTGCCACAATAGCTTCATTCGCTCTGCCATCCTCCGGAGGGGCCGTCACTGCGACCTTGAGCCCGCCCCGAAGGGTAAAGCCCAGCGCTGCCCGGCGAGCCCGCGGTTGCACGCGCAGGCTTACGGTCGCGCCCTTGGCCGAGCGACGCAGGAAAGGCGGATCGCCGGGTGGCGGCGTCGTGATAGAGGTCAGCGCAGCAGAGCGGGCCAGAGATACTCCCACAACAGGCTGCGCAAGAAGAAAAGGCCGAGCAGCAGAATGACCGGCGAGATGTCGACACCGCCGAGATTGGGCAGCAGACGCCGCAGCGGCCGCAGTAGCGGCTCGGTGATGCGATAAAGAAAGTCGACCACAAACCGGATGAACTGGTTGCGGGTATTGACCACGCCAAAGGCGACCAGCCAGCTCATGATCGCGCTCGCGATCACGATCCAAGTATAGATGTCGATAATCTTGTCGATCAGCAGCGCTAGCGACTGCATCGGATCCTGCCCCCTGATTTCGGCGAGTTGCCGGCCGCGCGCACCCTACTCGGACGGCATTGTCGATCACAAGCGGAATGGCTGGAGGACCAGCCGCAATCCCACATGCCCTGCAGGTTCTTTACGCGCGCGATAAAGCGAGTTCCACAGTGCCGAGACGGATCACCCGTGTTTCGGTGATGTCGCGCGGACCATGTTCTGGCAGCAGCCGTGCACCGTCGATGAAGGTGCCGCCCGAACTGCCGAGGTCTTCCAATCCCAGCCGCGGACCGGCGGTCAGCAGCCGCGCATGCGGCTGGCCGATCGATGGATCCGGAATTGAAAGCTCGGTGGCTTTCCCCGCCGCCGCGCTCGAAATCAGGTAGACCGGGATCGCATTGTCGAGAGCGATCGTCACGGGCTGTCCGTTGCCCAGTGTGCCGGCGAGCCGCCAGCCCCGCCGATCGCCCAGCGCCGCCGGCAACGGGGCTGCGAGCGTGGGCTTGGACGGATAATCCGGAGTCGCGTAGCCCGCCGAAGCAGAGCGCGATCGGGGTGTCGCCTCATCTCGCGGCCATCGCATATAGGCGAAGACCCAGAGCAGGATCAGAGGCACGATCGTGCCGATGCCGGTCAGGGTAAGCAGCACCGCACCGAGTCCGGCCCAGCCCGGGAAGCCCGCCTTCTCGACGATGCGCCATGCCATCCATGCCGCCAGCACGGCGCCCACGATGGCGAAAAAGCCGGTCAGACCGAAAGCGTGGAACAGCGCTGCGATTTCAAGGCCCATGGCTCAGCGCCCCTGCCCCGGTCCCTGCCCCGCCGCTTCGCCGTTCGGCCAGCTGCTGAAGGCCAACACCGCCATGACGATGAAGGATCCGATGATCGGCACGAAGTGGAGCAGCGACAGTGCGCCGGAGAACCCGGCCCTCTGGCAGATCCGCCAGGTCGGGATGATCAGGAGCAACGACAGCAGCAGATGCCCGATGACAATGAAGATCAGGACCAGAACGCCGAGGCTGAGCAGCCAGGCGATCAAGTCTTGGCTCCCGCCAGCGCTACGATCTCGATCTCGACCCGCACGTCGCGCGGCAGGCGCGCGACTTCGACCGTCGAGCGCGCCGGCGTGTGAGCGCCGAAATATTCCGGCCGGCCGTAGACTTCGTTCATGGCGGCGAAATCGTCCATGCTCTTGAGGAATACCGTGGTCTTCACCGCCGCATCGAGATCGCTGCCCGCCGCGTGCAGGACGGCGCGCAAATTCTTCAGCACCTGATGGGTCTGCGCGGCGACGTCACCTTCGACGATGTTGCCGCTCGCCGGGTCGAGCGGAATCTGGCCGGCGCAGAAGATGAATCCGTTGGCTGCCACCGCCTGGGAATAGGGACCCAGCGCCTTGGGCGCCGCCGCCGTCTCGATCAAACGCTTCTCGCTCGACATCTCGTTCTCCTAGGAGGATTCGCGATCACCGCGAAAGCGCGGCAATTTATAGGCCTTGGCGACAGGACGCTCCGGTACGGACGCCGCCGGTTCAGGTGGCAGGGATATCTCGGCCGGAGGCGGGCGCGTCTCGACGGGCGCCGGCTTCGTTTCGGCCGGAAGCGGTTTCTTGTGTGCCGCCACCAAAGCCTCCAGCTCGGCCGCAAGGCGCCGCAGGTCGTCCGTCCTGTTGACCGGGCGGAGCATCTCGTCGATGGCCGGGGCCGAACCGGAAAGCACCTGGCGTCCGCGTCGCTCGTCGCCGATCGGCGGGCTCGCCTGGCGCAGGCGTTCGTGCTGACTGATCGAGATGGCGCCGGACAGCGATTGGCCCGCGGCGGCACCGACCAGCAGCATGAAGGTCGCAGCGACCGCCGGCATCTGGAAGCTGAAATCGACCAGGGCATGCGTGCCGACGATGGCGCAACAAGCCACTCCCGCGATCGCGAAACTGGTGCTGCGACCACGCGTGAAGACGCCGCGCAAAAGAAGGGCGACCATCAAGCCAAGCAATATCAGGCTGCCGCCCAGACCGATGAACCCTCCTTCAATGGCGAGTTCGAGATAGGAGTTGTGCGCGAGATCGACCCAGGCCGTATCGTAGACAGCACTGCCGTCGTTGGCACGATCGAAGGCAGCCGGGAAACTGCCCAGGCCGTCGCCGACCAGCGGCCTCTCCAACACCGCCAGACGCTCGACATGGAACAGGTCGATGCGCGCATCGGGGCCTGCCGTGAGGTCACCGCCCATCCGTCTGCCCAGGAAGCTGCCGCCGACGGAAATGAAACCGAACAGGACGGCGGCGGCTAATACCAGCAGGGTAATGAATTGCCGCATCCTGATTTCGCGCAGGACCATCATGAGAACCAGGAACACCAGCAGGCCGACCACGAACGACACGATGCCGCCGCGCGATCCGGTGAGAATGAGAGCCGCCAGATTGAGAACGACGCAGACCATCAGGAGATAGAGCACGCCGCTGCCCGCTTCCGACACGCTCTGCAGCGAACGCAGCCAGCCGGGCCAGCCGACGACCAGCCGGCGGAACTCGTGCAGGATCGGCCCAAGCGCCGAGATGACGCCGATGGCGGCGAAGGTCGCGAACGAGTTGCGGTTGATGAAGGTCGAAGTGAGGCTATCGACGTATTCGGACTTGGGAAACCACAGCACCAGGCGCGCGCCGCTGAAATGCATGAACAGGCCATAGGCCGAGTAGGCCGCCGAGGAAAAGGCGACAGCGACGAAGATCGTACGCGCGCGGTAGCGCTCGCGACCGAAATACAACGCCATGATGAAGATGCCGCCATAGGCGAGTATCTTCATCAGCAGCGTCAGTCCGGCCATCGGCTCGATGCTGATGGCGCCGATCAGGGGCTCGCCGAGCGCCGTTGCTGCCTCCGCCCAGGCCGGATGAGCAAAGCGCGCCGAGTAGGACGAAATCTGCAAGCCGTACCAGCCCAATAGCAGCGCGAAACCCAGGCAGAAGGCGACGGAATAGTTGTTCAGCGACCGTTCGCTGCCGTTGCCGGACGAAGAGTCGCGCTGCCCCGAACCGAAGCCCATGGCGGGGCGGGGCTGGAACAGCCGGCTGGCGGCCCACAACACCAGAAGCCCCCCCACGCCCAGCGCGAGAAGGCTCCAGGGAAGGGGCCGATTCGACGCCAACGGCAAGGGTGACAGGCAAACGAGCCCGATCAGTACCCAGAAAATTGCTTGCTGCATTGACGATCCGGCTCGCCTGTCCTGTTTCTTGGCTTGTTGTGCTCGAATTTTAGCATGGCGGGGCCCTGGGAAGCATCCGGCGTTTGCTTGACACTCTTCGACCCCGTAACCATTATCCGCGCCTTCTCGGGTCGGGGGGGCTGTAGCTCAGCTGGGAGAGCGCCTCGTTCGCAATGAGGAGGTCAGGGGTTCGATCCCCCTCAGCTCCACCAACCGACCCGAAAGCATTGCACTGGTTCGCCGTGGCGAGACACGGCAGGATAAAACCAGATGCCTTCCAACAGGAAACCGCCTCCACTCGGACATGGGCCCCGAGGATTCATTCGCCCCGGGTTTGATCCCCGCGAACTGGGCCTCACCTCGGCCGAAACCCGGCTGCTGCGCCGACTGCATACACCTGCGCGCATCCAGGCCTTCGTGACAGATCTGCCGACCAATTTCGAGCGCCAGGGCGATACCTGCCTCTCGGTGCGTGGCGTGCTGCGCGAGCGCAAGGCCCACTGTATCGAGGCGGCATTTTTTGCCGCTTGCGCCCTTGCCCTGGCAGGCGAGCGGCCGCTGTTGATGGATCTCCAGGCCGAAGGCGACGCCGATCATGTCGTAGCCCTCTTCCGCCGCGACGGCTGCTGGGGCGCCATCTCCAAGAGCAACCATGTCTGGCTGCGCTGGCGCGACCCGATCTATCGCTCGCTGCGCGAGCTCGCCATGTCCTATTTCCACGAATATGTGCTCGACGATCGCAAGACCTTGCGCACCTATTCGCGCGCCTTCGATCTCGCGCGCTTTTCGCCCGCGCTTTGGGTCACCAACGAGGACTATTGCTGGGAGATCGGTGCCCGGCTCGACGACTCCCGCCACTACCGCCTGATCACCAAGGCGCAGGCGCGCCATCTTGCGCGACGCGATGCCACCGAGCAAAGAGCGGGTAAACTGATCCAGTTCAAGGCCCCTGACCAGAAAACGGCGCGGCACTATTGAGGGAGCGAACATGATCGGGCGGTTGATAGCGATCGCGACGGCTTTCGCCCTGTTGGGTGCAGCGCCGGCGAAAGCACAAATTCCCATCGAATGGCAGGCCGCGGCTCAGGCCGTGATCGGCCAGGTGGAGCAGAACACGCCGCAGGCCGCCAAGCCCTGGGGTGCCGAATTGACCCAAGGCTGGAGCCTCGCCCGTGCCTGGCGGCAGCACAACAACGGCAATGTCGAGATCATCCTCGCGGAGTATCTCACCTTCACCGCACTTTGCCGCCAGCCTGGCTGCGCGGGACGCACCGTCGATGGCCGGCCCTATCTCGAAGCGGCCCAAAGCGTGCGTGCTTTGCGCGGCCAGTACGGCTCGCCTTACGCCTTGGTCCAGGCAGCCCATGAATGGCTGGCCGGCGTTGCCACGACCGCCGGAGAACCGTCGGCCACCGCCGCGCGCAAGAACGTGGCGCTCTGGTCCGCCGACCTCGACATGGCCGCAGCCGATTTCGCCACCACGAACATCTATGCGCTGGCCTGGTTGCTGGCGCGCGCGAAACCCACGCCGGCCGAGCAGGCCGACACCTTCGCCCGCTACGCCATTTTCGTGCAGGGCAAAGCCTGGATCGGTACGCGCTGCCTCGACATCTCCCGAGTGGCCGCCGTGATCGGCGCGCCGCCCACGGTCGAGGCCTGCCGCTAGGCGCAAAAAAGGGGGGCGGCAAGCGCCCCCTTTTTCTCTTTTCGCCAACGATTCTACTCGGCGGCGATCGCGTCCTGCACGAACTTCTTCTGGTCGAAGTCGTCGGCCACCTTCAGATCGTTGCCGATCAGCTGATTGATGTCGATCTTGGCGTATTCCATCACGCCCATGTCGCCCAACGCCTTTTGCACCTTGGGTCCGAACAGGCCGATCTCCTTGAGGATCGGCACCACGCGGGTGAAGAGCCGCGTGCGGAACGACTGCATGGAACCGGAATTGTAGGCATATTCCATCAGCTTATCGACTGGCAGGCCGGATCGCATCCAGACCTCGCCCTGGTTGAAGCGGTCGCGCATGAAATAGAGCGCTTCGACCACGAATTCCTCGCGTTCGCCGCGCTCAGCCTCACTCAGGTGCGGATAGTATTCGCGCAGCGCCATGCGGCCGAAGGTGACGTGGCGCGCTTCGTCCTGCATGACATAGGCATTGACCGACGCCGCCAGGTTGTTCTTGGCGGTGTCGCGGATGCGCTGGAACGCCGCCAGCGCCAGGCCCTCGATCAAGACCTGCATGCCGAGATAGGTCATGTCCCAGCGCCGGTCCGTCAGCGTCTGCTCGAGGAGCTTCTGCAGCGACGGCGTGATCGGATAGGCCGACTTGAACTTCTCGTGGATCAGCCGCTTGTAGCTCTCGACGTGGCGCGCTTCGTCCATCACCTGGGTGGCGGCGTAGAACTTGGCGTTCATGTCCGGCACGGTGTTGACGATCTTGGCAGTGGCGATCAGCGCGCCCTGCTCGCCATGCATGAACTGGCAGATCGAATGGCACTGCAGGTTGAAGCGCAGCCAGTTCTTCTCCTTCTCGGTCATCTTCTCCCAGAAGGGCGAGCCGTAGATAGGGATGGTCTCATCGGCCATGCCCATCGGATTGTCCTCGAACAGCTCCTGCGACCAGTCGATGCGGGTCGAGGTATCCCACTGCTGCTGCTTGCCCTTCTCGTAGAGACTGAGCAGATCGGCGGAGCCGTCATCATATTCCCAGTTGAAGGCGATCTCGGTGGCGCCGTCGAACTTCCACCCAGTGGTTTCGACCGGTAGCTGGTAAATCTTCTGCGTCGTCATCTGCCCTTGCCTCCTCGCGCTTAAAGCTGTCCCATCCCCTGGTTCGGAGTGAAAAACATGACACTCCGTTCATTTTCTCGGCAAACCTATCATAGTCTGGTAGGAGAGTCCCCGAAATTTACAGGGATATGAGCTCGGATCGCCCCATGGCCTACCACCCCCTCCGTATCGTCAAAATCGTCCAGGAAACCCCTGACGCCCGCTCCTTCGTGCTCGAAGTGCCGCCCGAGCTGGCCGAGCGGTTCCGCTACAGGGCCGGCCAGTTCCTGACCTTCCGCGTGCCGCACGGCGACGGCGTGTTCAACCGCTGCTATTCGCTGTCCAGCGCCCCCGAAACCGACGGCATGCCCAAGGTGACGGTCAAGCGCGTCGAAGGGGGCAAGGGCTCCAACTGGTTCCATGACGCGCTGGCCGAGGGCGCGGTGATCGAAGTCATGCCGCCGGCCGGCCGCTTCGTCCTGCGCGAGGGCAATGCGCCGTTGCTGCTGTTCGGCGGCGGCAGCGGCATCACGCCGATGATGGCGCTGATCAAGAGTGCGCTGGCCACCACGCAGCGGCGCATGCGCCTGTTCTACGCCAATCGCGACCGGTCTTCGGTGATCTTCGAGGCCGAGTTCAACAGTTTGACCGAGGCTTATCCCGAACGGCTCGACATCATCCACCATCTCGACGACGCAAACGGCTTCGCCAGCCCCGACGCGGTCGCGGCGGCGGTCAAAGGCTTCGAGAATGCCGAAGCCTATCTCTGCGGCCCGGGTCCGTTCATGAACATGGTCGAGAGCGCCCTGCTGGCGGCCGGCCTGTCGCGCGAACACGTCCTGCTCGAGCGCTTCGAAGCCTCGGGCAACGACGCCGTCCCCGTCGAGGCGCCCGAGGCGGGCGACGTCGTTCCCGACCACATCACCATCCATTTCGAGGGCAAAACGCACCGCGTACCCTATCAGAAGGGGCAGACCATCCTCGTTGCCGCCCGCGCAGCCGGCCTCAATCCGCTGTCATCCTGCGAGGAGGGCTTCTGCGCCTCCTGCGCCGCCAAGCGCGTCAAGGGCAAGGTTGTGCTGGCGCAAAACGACATCTACACCGAGGACGATCTCGCCAACGACTGGATCCTGACCTGCCAGGGCCACTGCTTCGGCCCGGAAGTCGAGATCACCTACGACGTGGTGTAGCCTTTCACTGTCATTTCGCGCGGAGTAACCTCCGCGCTGGAGCGGAGCAAAGAATCTCACGCCCACGACGTGCTCAGTGACAGCATTCCTTGTCGGATCGTTCCGTGAGGTCCTTCGGCTGCGCCTCAGGACGACAAGTCACTCCGCCGCGATCGCCTTCTCGACGAACATCTTTTTGTCGAACTCGTCGGCCACGCGGCCGTCATTGGCGAGTTGTTCGACCACATCGATCTTGGCGTAGTCCATCACGCCCATCTCGGTGAAGGCCTTCTGCACGCGCGTGCCCCACAGGCCGATGTCCTTCACCGTGGGCACGATGCGGCTGAAGAGGCGCCCCCGGAAGGAGTTCATCTGCTTGGATTGGTAATGGAGCTCGTTCAGCTTCTCTACCGGCAGGCCGGAACGCTCCCAGACTTCCGACTGGTTGAAGCGGTCGCGCATGAAATACAGCGCCTCGACCACGAATTCCTCGCGCTCGTCGCGCTCTGCCTCGCTGAGCTGCGGGTAATACTCGCGCAGCGCCAGGCGCCCGAACGAGACGTGCCGGGCTTCATCCTGCATGACATAGGCATTCACCGCGCCGGCCAGCGTATTGCCGGACTTGTCGCGGATCGCCTGGAAGGCCGAGAGTGCCAGCCCCTCTATCAGCACCTGCATGCCGAGATAGGTCATGTCCCAGCGCCGGTCGGTGAGGGTCTGCTCGAGCAGCGTCTTGAGCGACGGCGTGATCGGATAGGCCAGGTCGAACTTCTCGTGCAGCAGCCGCTTGTAGGCCTCGACGTGGCGCGCTTCGTCCATGACCTGGGTGGCGGCGTAGAATTTGGCGTTCACGTCGGGCACCGTGGCCACGATCTTGGCGGTGGCGATCAGCGCGCCCTGTTCGCCATGCATGAACTGCGAGATGCTGTTGGCCTGCAGATTGCGCCGCAGCCAGGCCTTCTCCTTGTCGGTCATGCGCTGCCAATAGTCGGTCTGGTAGATCGAGATCGACTCGTCCTTGAGCTGCATCGGGTTTTCGGGGTCGAGCTGCAGCGACCAGTCGAGCCGCTCGCTGGCGTCCCATTGCTGCTGCTTGCCCTTTTCGTAGAGTTCGAGCAGTGGCGCGGAGCCGTCGTCATATTCCCAATTGAACTGGATCTCGGTCGCGCCATCGAAGCGCCACTGGGTGGTCTCGACAGGCAATGCGTAGATGCGCTGCGTGCTCATGACGTCCCTCCATTTTCTTTTGTGAAAGGTGACGGACCGGTCACCATATGGCAAGGGCACTCACCCCCTCCGTACCCTTTCGAAAGGCCCTGCCCTCCATGCCGACGCTTTTTGACCCGATCCGAATCGGCGACCTGCGCTTGCCTAACCGCCTGATCATGGCGCCATTGACCCGCAGCCGCGCCGGCGATATCCGCGTGCCCAACGCACTGATGGCGCACCATTACACGCAGCGTGCGAGCGCCGGCCTGATCATCAGCGAGGCCACCTCGGTGACGCCGATGGGCGTGGGCTACGCCGCCACGCCTGGCATCTGGTCGGACGAGCAGGTCGAAGGCTGGAAAATCGTCACCTCGGCTGTCCATAACGCTGGCGGCCGCATCCTGCTGCAGCTCTGGCATGTCGGACGCATCTCCGACCCGATGTTCCTCGACGGCGCATTGCCCGAGGCACCCAGCGCCGTCGCCGCTGCAGGCTTCATCAGTCTGGTCCGGCCCAAAAAGGAATTCGTCGTGCCGCGCGCGCTCGAGACCAACGAGATCCCGGCCATCGTCGAGGCCTTTCGCAAGGGTGCGGAGAACGCCAAGGCCGCCGGTTTCGACGGCGTCGAGATTCACGGCGCCAATGGCTATCTGCTCGACCAGTTCCTGCAGGACGGCTCGAACAAGCGCGCCGACCGCTATGGTGGCCCGGTCGGGAACCGCGCCCGCCTGATGCTCGAAGTGACCGATGCCGTGATCTCCGTGTGGGGTGCCGGCCGCGTCGGCATGCATCTCGCGCCGCGCGGTGACGCCCACGCGATGGGCGACTCCGACCTGGCCGCGACCTTCGGTTATGTGGCCGGCGAACTCGGCCGCCGCGGTATTGCCTTCATCTGCGCCCGCGAATCGCTCGGCGACAAGCGGATCGGTCCGCAGCTCAAGGAGGCATTCGGCGGCGTCTATATTGCCAACGAAGGCTTCACCCTGGAGACGGCGCAAGCCGTGCTCGCGGCGGGCGAGGCCGATGCGGTGGCCTTCGGCAAAGCTTATCTCGCCAACCCCGATCTGCTCGAGCGCTTTGCGTCAGGCTCGGATTTGAACGCGTGGAATATGGAGACGTTCTACGCACCCGGACCGGCCGGCTACACCGACTATCCGGCGCTGCAGCCGCAGGCACAGGCGGCGGCCGACTAAGGCTGGAGCCGATACCCGCCGCGGTCCGTGATCAGGATCGCGGCGCTGGTCGGGTCCTTCTCGATCTTCTGGCGCAGGCGATAGATGTGGGTCTCAAGCGTATGCGTGGTGACGCCGGCATTGTAGCCCCACACCTCGTTCAGCAGGACGTCGCGCGCGACCGGGCGGTCACCGGCGCGAAACAGGTATTTGAGAATCGAGGCTTCCTTGTCGGTGAGACGGACCTTCTTCTTGCCCCCTTTCTCCATCAGCAGCTTCGCCGCCGGATGGAATTCATAGGGGCCTATGGTCATAACCGCATCCTCGCTGCGCTCGTGCTGACGAAGATGGGCGCGCAAGCGGGCCAGCAGGACGTTGATGCGGAAGGGCTTGGTGATGTAGTCGTTGGCGCCCGATTCGAGACCCAGGATGGTGTCGGCATCGCTGTCGGCCGCCGTCAACATGATCACCGGAGCGCGCACGCCCTGGCGGCGCATCAGCTTGCAGAGCTCGCGGCCGTCCATGTCGGGCAGGCCGATGTCGAGGAGCACGGCGTCGTAATGCGCAAGCTTGGCCCGATCCAGCCCCTCGGCCGCCGTGCCGACCTGGATGGTGGTGAAGCCATCATAGAGGTCGAGCTGCTCGGCCAGAACCGTGCGCAGTGCCAGGTCGTCGTCGACCAGCAGAATTTTCTTGCCGCGATTGTTGACTGACATGGTGTTCCCTGCGGTCCCCCGCACACTTTAACTGGTACGCCGGACGCGCAAAAGCGGTTCACGGGGACCATATACGCACAATTCGGACACGGTCGATAGACGCTCAACGCCATGCTAAACAAGCCTTATGACTGCTAACCAAATCCATCCGCGCACGGCCACCGCCCTGGCCGCCGTCGAACGTGCAATGGCCGAATTGCGCCGTGGCGGCATCGTCGTACTGCGCGACGAGGCGGGCGCGGGTGGTTTGGTGGCATCCGCCGAATCCTGCGGACCGCGGACCTTGCAGCGCCTTCAGGGGCTGGCCCAGGCCCCCCCGGTGCTCGTCACGACGCGCCGGCGGGCGCTGGCGATCGGCATGGAAATCCCGCCGCATATCGCCGGCGGCATGGGCGACACCAACATGCCGATCACGCTCGACCTGCCCGATGGCGTACCGGTCGATATCATCCTGCGGCCGCATGAGGCCGAGCCCGATGCATCCCGGCACGCCGCCTTGCGCCATTTGTCACAGCCAGTCGCCAGCCACGCCCCGCGCATCGCCCGAACCGCCATCGAGCTCACCAAGCTGGCAAGGCTGTTGCCGGCCCTCGTGCTGGGACCGCTCAGCCGCGATCCCGGCAACAACCGCCGTGCCTGGGCCCGCGAGCAGGATCTGGTCTATGTCGATACGGCCGACGTGCTGTCCTACGAGGAGACGGCGGCACGCAATCTGCAGCAGGTTGCACAGGCCCGCGTGCCGCTCGAAGGCGCCGAGAACGCGCGCATCCTGGCGTGGCGGCCGAGCGATGGCGGTAAGGAGCATCTCGCCATCGTCGTCGGCGAGATCGATCCGACCCAACCCGTCCTGATCCGGCTTCATTCCGAATGCTTTACCGGCGATCTGCTGGGCTCGCTGCGCTGCGACTGCGGCCTGCAGCTGCGTGGCGCCATCGCCGAGATCGCCCGCCAGGGTTCCGGCGTCCTGCTCTATCTGGCCCAGGAAGGCCGCGGCATCGGCCTGGTCAATAAGCTGCGTGCCTACGAATTGCAGGATGACGGCTTCGACACGATCGACGCCAACGAGCAGCTGGGCTTCGACGCCGACGAGCGCATCTACGCGCCGGCCGCGACCATTTTGGGCCGCATGGGCATCAAGCGCGTGCGGCTGATGACCAACAATCCCGAGAAGATCAGCCAACTCGAGCGCTTCGGCGTCGAGGTCGTGGCCCGCGTCCAGCATTCCTTTCCCGCCAACGGCCACAACGAGAACTACCTGCGCACCAAGGCGCTACGCGCCGGCCATCTGCTTTAATGCCGCGCCGCCTTTCAATCGGCGCAAGCTGGGCTAAACTCCGGGTCAACGTTCCCCAATCGAAGGGGACGCCCACTGGAGGAAACGATGATCAATATCCGCCGCCGCACGCTTGTGGCATCTGGCGCTGCGCTGGCCTTCGCCCCGTCGATCGTGCGTGCCGACAAGAAATACGACGCAGGCGCCAACGACAAGGAAATCAAGCTCGGTCACACCAATCCCTATTCCGGACCGCTCTCGGCCTACGGCACGATCGGCAAGGCGATCGCCGCCTACTGGAAGATGGTCAACGACACTGGCGGCATTAACGGCCGCAAGATCAATTTCATCACCTACGACGACGGCTTCTCGCCGCCCAAGACGGTCGAGATGGTGCGCAAGCTGGTCGAGGACGATCAGGTCCTCGCCATCTTCCAGCTGCTGGGAACGCCGACCAACACGGTGGTGCAGAAATACCTGAACCAGAAGAAGGTGCCGCAGCTCTTCGTTGCCACCGGCGCATCGAAGTGGGGCAACCCCAAGGAATTTCCCTGGACCATGGGCTGGCAGCCCGACTACGCCACCGAGGCCGCGATCTATGCCAAGCACGTGCTCGCCACGCACAAGGACAATCTGAAAGACCTCCGGATCGGCATGCTCTACCAGAACGACGATTCGGGTAAGGACTATAGCGGCGGTTTCCTGAAGGGCTTGGGCAAGGAGAACGAGCATCTGGTGGTGGCGAAGGTGAGCTATGAGGTCACCGATCCCACCGTCGATTCGCAGATCATCCAGATCAAGAACTCAGGCGCCAACGTCTTCTTCAACGATGCCGCGCCCAAGGCCGCGGCGCAGGCGATCCGCAAGGTGGCCGACCTCGGCTGGAAACCCGTGCAATATCTCGCCAACGTCTCGGCCTCGGTCGCCGCCGTGCTGAAGCCGGCGGGCTTCGACAACAGCAAGGGCATCATCACCGCGGCCTACCTCAAGGACGCGACCGATCCGCAGTGGGCCAACTATCCCGATTTCAAGGAATGGCAGGCGTGGATGGCCAAGTACCAGCCCGACGCCAATCCGGCCGACTCGGGCAATGTCTATGCTTACGCCGTGTCGGCGACGATGCGCGACTGCCTGACACGCTGCGGTGACGAGCTGACGCGCGCCAACCTGATGAAAATGGCCGCCAGCATGAAGAACCTCGTGGTGCCGCTGTTGCTGCCCGGCATCAAGATCAACACCAGCCCGACCGATTTCTATCCCATCCAGTCGGTCCAGCTCGCCGCGTTCGACGGCGAGACATGGAAGCTGTTCGGCGACGTGCTCAGCAACGAGAGCGCGTAGTCGGCGACCGGCGCCGGTCCGCCAGGCATCGACGATCTCGGCGCCGGTGGCCGGCCACACGCCGGCATGAGCCAGCAGACGATCGAGCAAGATACCGAGGGCGCGAATGCGATGGGGTTGGCCCATCACCCAGGGTGTGAGTGTGAGCATCAGGATCCGGCCGCCCCCCGTGGCGGCCGCTTCCGTGTACAAGGTCTGGAAGGCGCGGAAGACCTGGTCGGTGAAATCTTCCGTGGCCGTGTGCTGCTGGAAAAGCAGGCGCTGGTCTGAAAGGTCCCAGGCACGCGGCATGGCGGTCAGGGGACCGGTGGCGGTGCCGACGGGATACGGCATGTCGTCGTTCACCCAGTCGGCCACGTAGTCGAGCTCTCGGGATAGTGATCGCAGACCACGACATTCAACGACACGCTGCCACGCACACCGTGCCGCGCCATTACCTCGGCCATGCGCCAGAAGCCCACGCGATTGCCATAGTCGCGGTGGGCGTAGTTGAGCAATGCGCCACCGTGTCCGCCACCACGGGCATCATGTTGACCTTCGACGACTTCCTGATCGATGTGGAGCAATTCGGCCAGCGCATCCAGCCGCTGATGAAGACGCGGCAGGATAAATTGAAAGCTGTGGCCTAAAGTCAAACCTGCTGTGGCATGCTTGGCGGCAGATAGAACGCCATTATTCAGTCCGGCTTTCGTCTCGCCGTTTGTCTGTCGGGCGAATATTCGCTCGCGGAAATGTAATATTTGCTCCGCGCCACCAGCCATCAAAGCATCGTGTGCTCCGTCATGTGGCACCGGTCTTGCTTCGTCGATCTTCGAAGTCGAACCGAGGCGCGTATGGGCATTGGAGTCTTCTTTCCCGTCGGCACGAGCAGGTGGTGGCTTCCAACCACCGCCCCGCAATTCACGCCAAACCAGAGCCGGGACGAGACCAACAGGCGGCGTGCACCATAACAAGGAGTGCGATCATGTCTCTCGTTCCCAAGAGGATATCCCGTCGTGGCCTGATGAAGGGCACGGCAGCCGCCACCGGTGCGGCAATCGGAACCGGGGGTTTCCCGGATATCTGGGCCCAGAACATCAAGGACGTGGTGATCCGTCATGCCGGTCCGCCGGTGACGGCGATCCCGGCGATCGGTGCACAGGCGACGAAAGACCTGGGATTCACCGTGCAGATGCAGGCGACGGAAGGTGCCGACCTGCTCAATCGCCTGATGTCCCAATCGAGCGTGATCGATTGCAGCGATATCAGCCTCACCTACATGCCCTACCTTGTGGGCCGCGGCATCCTGCAGACGATCCCCGTCAAGAAAGTGAAGATGTGGGACCAGACGCTGCCGCTGCTGACGCTGGGCAAGTATCCGGATGGCCGGGAAGTGTCGAAGCAGGGCATCGCGCCCTACACCGTGATCTACGCCGCCGACCCCGACTTCAAGAAGACCGCGACGGCGCCGACCGAATGGCTCTCCGCCGTTCCGACCGTGACAAACGCCGATACGCTCGGCATTCGCCCCGACCTGATCAAGCGTCCAATCACGAGCTGGGCCGATCTGATCAGCCCGGAATTCAAGGGCAAGGCGGCGCTGCAGGACCAGCCGGCCACCGGCGTGATCGACGTCGCCATGGCGATGGAAGCAAGCGGCACCATCAAGTACGGCAACAAGGGCAACATGACGAAGGAGGAGATCGACAAGACCATCAACACGATGATGGAGATCAAGAAGAGCGGGCAGTTCCGCTCCTTCTGGACGAGTTTCGATCAGTCCGTGAACCTGATGGCCTCGGGCGAGGTCGTCATCCAGTCGATGTGGTCGCCGGCGGTGACGGCGGTACGCACCCGCGGCATCGCCTGCACCTTCCAGCCGCTGAAGGAAGGCTATCGCGGCTGGGGCTACACGCTGGGCGTGATGAAGCATCTCAGCGGCCTGCAGCTCGACTGCTTCTATGAATATCTCACCTGGTACATGTCCGGCTTTCCCGGCGCGTTCATCGCGCGCGAAGGCTACTATTCCGGCCAGCCGTCGACGGCGAAGAAGTTCCTCAGCGAAGCCGAGTGGGATTACTGGTACGGCGGCAAACCGGCGGCGACAGACATCGTCGACCCGTTCGGCAAGCTGGTCGAAAAGGCCGGCAAAGCGCGCGACGGCGGATCCTTCGATGAGCGAATGGGCAACATCGCGGTCTGGAATTCCGTGATGGAGCAGGACCGCTACCTGATCCGCCGGTGGAACGAGTTCATCACCTCCTGATCACCCGCCCAGCCTGATCACGCACAGTCCGCGACTTCCGAGGAGATTTCCCATGCAGCTCGGTATCTTCATTCCGATTGGCAACAATGGCTGGCTGATATCGACGACCTCTCCGCAATACAAGCCGAGCTTCGACCTCAACCGCACGATCGTGGAGAAAGCGGAGAAGTTCGGTTTCGACTTTGCGTTGTCGATGATCAAGCTGCATGGGTTCGGCGGGCCGTCGCAGTTCTGGGACTACAATCTGGAGTCCTTCACGCTCATGGCGGGGCTCGCTTCCATCACGACGCGCATCCAGCTGTTCGCGACATGCGCCGTGCTCACCATGCCGCCGCCCATCGCGGCGCGCATGGCGACAACGATCGACAGCATTTCCCACGGCCGGTTCGGCGTGAACATCATTTCGGGCTGGCAGCGGCGCGAATATGCGCAAATGGGCATCTGGCCCGGGGCCGAACACTACCGGCGGCGCTACGATTACTGCGCCGAATACGTGACGGTGATGAAGGAGCTGTGGGAGACCGGGCAGTCGGACTTCAAGGGCGACTTCTTCCAGATGGACGATTGTCGCTGCCTGCCGATGCCCACGGCCAAGATCCCCATCATCTGTGCGGCGCAAAGCGATGCCGGCACGGCATATGCGGCCAAATATGCCGACTATAATTTCTGCTCCAGTGGCGGCGTGAACGCGCCCACGATGGTGGCGCCCAGCGTCGCACGCCTCGTTTCGGCCACGAAAGAGGCAGGGACGGACTGCAGCGCCCTGGTGCTCACCATGGTGATCGCGGACGAAACCGACGATGCCGCCATGGCGAAGTGGGAGCACTACAAGGTCGGCGCAGACGTGGAGGCGCTGGCCTATCGCGATGCCCAACAGGGCGACGACCCGTCGCGCGATCCCCTGGCCGGGCCGAACAAGCGCAAGACGCTGGGAACGATCGGCCTGCCGACGCAGGGTGGCGTGCTCGTGGGCTCCTATGCCTCGATCGCGCGGATGCTGGACGAGTTGTCGGAAGTCCCCGGCGTGAAGGGCGTGATGCTGACCTTCGATGACTTCGTCATCGGCATGGAGCAATTCGGAACCCGCATCATGCCCCTGATGCGCTGTCGCGACGCGCTTCGGGTCGCTGCATGATGGCGTTGCTGCAGGCGATCGGCATCCGAGGCGTGGCGGAGCGCAGCGAAACGCCCCGGCTGCGCCTCACCCCCCGGGTCGTGTCGTGGCTGCAGGTCGGACCGCTGGCGGTGATCCTGGTCGCCCTGTTCGCGCTGCCCACGATCCTGTTCCTGGTGGTCAGCTTCTTCGACTACGACCGGGTGGGCGTCTATCCGGCGTTCATGCTCGACAGCTACGAGGACCTCCTGACCACGCCGTCGACATTGCGCGTCTATATCAGCTCGCTGAAGTTCGGCTTCATCGTGTGGGCGATCACGCTCTTTCTCGGTTTCAACATCGCCTATTTCCTGGTGTTCCATGTTCGCCGCGCGATGGTGCGAACCGTGCTGTTCCTGCTCTGCGCGATCCCCTTCTGGACGTCGGGCATCATCCGCACGATCGCCTGGATTCCGTTCCTCGGTCGGAACGGCGCCTTCAACCAGACGCTGATGGCGCTCCACATCACCGACAAGCCGCTCGAGTTCCTGCTGTTCTCCGATTTCGCGGTGATCATCACCTATGTCCACCTGTTCACGCTGCTGATGGTCGGACCGATCGCCAATTCGCTGTCGAAGATCGATCCAGCGCTGCTCGAGGCCGCGCGCGATTCCGGCGCCAGCCGCTGGCAGACCATGGCCTTCATCGTCATCCCCCTGTCGAAGACCGGCATCGCGCTGGGCTCGATCCTGGTGTTCACCCAGGTCATGGGCGACTACTTCGTGGTCCGGCAGATGAGCGGCGGCCAGAGCGCCTCCATCGTGTCGATGCTGTCGACGCAGATCCAGGCGATGCAATATCCGCCCGCCTCGGCCAACGCGATGGTGCTGGTGCTGTTCGTCGCGATCATGGTGGCCTGCATGATGCGCGTGGTCGACGTCCGCAAAGAGCTGGTGAAGTGACATGATGGCGGGCCCTCCACGCGCGGCCGACGGCGACCGTCCCTGGACGTTCTATGCGCTCGCCACCTTGTTCACGTTGTTCATCCTGTTCCTCTATGGACCGATGCTGGTGGTCTACGTGCTGTCGTTCCAGGGGCCCGACGGCGGCGTGACCTTTCCCATGGTGGGCACCTCGACGATCTGGTTCGAGGACATCGTCAAGCCGGGCCAGATGGCCAATATCCCGGTGTCGTTCGAACGATCGATCGGGCTCGCCGCGGTGGTCAGCGTGCTCACGGTGGTCTTTTCGGTTTCCGCGGGGTTGGGCTTCCGTCGCAACTTCCCGGGATCTGGCGTTCTGTTCTACCTCGCCGTCGCGAGCCTGGTGATGCCCAGCCTCCTGGTCGGCTTCGGCATCGGCCTCGGCTTCAGGTTCCTCGGCTGGGACACTGGCCTGTTCACCTCGGCATTGGGCGCCCAGCTCACCTGGACCCTGCCGTTCGGGCTGTTCGCAATGTTCGCCGTCGTGAACCGCTTCAATCGCGCCTGGGAAGAGGCCGCCACCGACCTCGGCGCCAGCGCGTGGCAGAGACTGCGCTTCGTAACGTTACCGATCCTCATGCCGGGCATCATCGGCGTGACAATGGGTGCCTTCACCCTTTCCTACGACGAATATGCCCGTACCACCTTGACGATCGGGCCGAAGAACACGCTGCCGCTGGAAATCTACGCGCTCATTTCGTCGGCGACGTCGCCGACATTGTTCGCGATCGGCACGGTGACCACAGCCACTTCGTTCCTGGCCATCAGCATCACGTTGTTCGTCATCTTCCGACTTCAACGTCGCAGGGCACGCCTCGTGCCGAAAGAGGGTTGAGCATGGCTAGCCGCTACGATGTCGAACTCGTCCAGGTCACCAAGCGCTATGGAACCGCGGTGGCCGTCGATGGGATCTCGCTCCGCGTGCCGCAGGGAAGCTATTGCTGTCTGCTGGGGCCGTCGGGCTGCGGCAAGACCTCGACCCTGCGCATGATCGCCGGACATGAGACGATCAGTGACGGCGATATCCTGATCCACGACGTCAATATCTCGAATCTGCCGTCGGTGAAGCGCGGAACGGCGATGATGTTCCAGAGCTACGCGTTGTTTCCGCACCTCACCTGCCTCGACAACGTGGCGTTCAGCCTGCGGATGCGCGGCGTCTCCAAGAAAGAGCGGCACGCGAAGGCGCAGGAATATCTAGACCTGGTGCATATGTCGGACTACGCCAAGCGCTTTCCCGCGCAACTGTCGGGCGGACAGCAGCAGCGTATCGCCCTCGCACGCTCGCTTATCACGCGGCCGCGCATATTGTTGCTCGACGAACCATTGTCGGCGCTCGATCCGTTCCTGCGCGTGCGCATGCGGGAGGAATTGAAGCGGCTGCAGCGCGAACTCGGCATCAGCTTCATCCATGTCACCCACAGCCAGGAGGAGGCCATGGCCCTCGCCGACCTAATGGTGGTGATGGAAGACGGCCACATCCGCCAGGCCGATACCCCGCGCGCGGTTTTCGAAGAGCCGGCCAGCGCTTTCATCGCGCGCTTCATCGGCGGGCATAACGTCCTGCCCTGGGAGAGCGGCATGATCGCGGTGCGCGCAGATCGCTGCTCCTTGGGCGGCACGGGGGATGGGCCGCAGTTGGCCGGACACGTCACGTCAGTGGAATATCAGGGTCCCGTCGTGCGCGTCGCCATTGCGACCGATGCCGGTCTGGAGGCAGTGGCCGTGGTGCCCGATCGCGACTTCTACCGCAGCCCGGTTGGGCCCGGCGACGTGGCGACGGTGTCGTGGTCGAAGGAAGAGGCCCACGCGCTCGCGCACTGAACGCGCGAGCCTGGCCGGAACCAAAAGCTTCCGCGGCTCAGGCTGCCTTGGCGAGATTGCGGCGGCTTCGCATCAGCGGCTGGATGCGCTGGCCGAACTGTTCGACGCCGATGACGAAGTCGTCGAAGGTCAGCATGACGCCGGCCAGTCCGTCGACCTCGGCCATCTCGTCGAGCAGGCGGGCCACGGTGGCATAGGAGCCGATCAGCTTGGAACCATTGTTGGGCAAGGGCTCGCGCCGGCGAATGCGGCCGGCGGTGGAGTTGGCCGCGGCGAACTTGTCGGCCGCCGCCTGGTCGGAACGCCAGTCGATCGCATCGAGATCGACGCCCGCCTTGTAATGTTCCCACTTGGCCATGGCGGCCTCGTCGGTTTCGTCGGCGATGATCATGGTGAGGGCCAGCGCTTTCACATCGGTACCCGCGGCGGCCGTCGCCGCCTTCAGTCGTACCACGGCATCGGCGCAGTCGCGTGGATCGTTCGTCTCGCCAGCGCCGCTGCAAAAATTGTACGTGCAGTTCTGCGCCGCGAACTGCAGCCCGGCATCGCTGGTGCCAGCCGAGATAAGGCGGGGCATGCGCGAGGGCAACGGTCCCAGCCGGCAATCGTTCATGGTGAAGAACCTGCCCTTGAAGTCGGATTGTCCCTGTGCCCACAGCTCCTTCATGACCGTCACGTATTCGGTGACCATGTCGTAGCGGTGCTTGAAATGCTCCTCGCCCGGCCACAGGCCCATCTGGTCGTATTCGGCCTTCTGCCAGCCGGTGACGAGGTTCACGCCGAAACGACCATGCGAGATGCTGTCGATCGTCATCGCCATACGCGCGGTGATCGCCGGCGGCAGCGTGAGCACGGCGACCGTGGCGTAGAGCTCGATACGCGAGGTCACGGCGGCGAGGCCCGCCATCAAGGTGAAAGATTCTAGATTGTCGTCCCAGTGGCGCGACTTGCCGCCAAAGCCGCGCAGCTTGATCATCGACATGGCGAAGTCGAAGCCATAGCGTTCGGCGCGCTGGACGATCTCGCGGTTGAGATCGTAGCTCGGCGTGTATTGCGGCGAGGTCGACGAGATCAGCCAGCCGTTGTTCCCGATGGGAATGAAGACGCCGATTTCCATGGTGCCCGCTCCAGTTGCGCAAACGCCCGCAAGGATGCGACGCAGCAAGAGACATGCCAGACGGGCATTCTGCGAGGACAGTCAGCCCGGCGCAGCCGGCGCACCCTCATCCTGCACGCACGGGAGGCAGTCTGCCCGATGTGTGGTCGCCGCGATCCAGGACAGGGTGTCGTCCACCATGCTGTCGGGCACCAATCGCCTCACATCCTGTACGCTCTTGACGGCGTCGGAAGTTCCGGCTTGCCGCCGGCGCCTACCGGTCGAGGACCGATTCAAGCTCGCGCTGCACTCGGTCCGCGACGATCGCCTCGCCTTTCTGGCTCCAATGACCGTCGAGCTTGCGATAGGTACCAGGAATACCGTCGAGGTCATCGCGCAGATCGACGAAGCGAACCTTCGTCTTGCCAAGGGCGGCAGCCAGCCGTGATTGCCACTCGTCGCATAGATAACTCCAGCCATAGGCGCGCGGCCACGGCTTCCAGAAGTTGGCATATTCCGGATCGACGCTGCCGACCGGCACCAAAAAGACGACGAGCGGGACATTGTGTTCGCGCGCCAGGCGATCGGCGGCCTCGATCCAGGAGAGCGTGGCCTCGACCTCACCATTGCCGGCCAGTCGCGCCGCGTCCTTTCGGTCCTTGGCGACATCGAAATCCCTGGTCTCCCAGTCGATCAGGATGTCGATCATCCAACCCATCAGATATTCCTGCTCGCCCTCGCCGGTTTCGCTTGCGCGCCAATAACGATTATCGCCGCGCGACAGCACTTCCGCGATCTTCGCCTCGGAGAGGTTGGGGTAGTGATACTTCTTGATGTGCGCCACCAGCCGCTTGAGCGGCTCGGCGGCCGGAGCATGCACCTCGTCATAGAGCATCTGCTCCTCGTTCGGCGGCGCCGTCGCCCTGCCCTGGAATATCTGCGCCAGCCGCAGCCGGTTGACCAGCAACCAGTTCGTGCGCGGCATGATCGATCCCAGGATCGAAGAGCCCGGCGATTCGTCGATCAGCGACGGCCACATCGAATAGCCTGCATCGGCAGCCATGAAGTCGTTGCCGGCGTAGACGAAAAGCGCGATCGCGTCGGGCGACAGTTTCAGCCCGACGTCGCGGATCCGATAATAATAGCTGCGCGGATCGGAACCCGGGATGCCGAGGTTGATCGCTTCCATCTTGCCACCCGTGGCTGCCACGCGGCGCTCGACCGCCGCCGGCAAGGACAAGGGCGTGAAGGTCGATTCGACGAAGCTGTCGCCCACGAATGCGGTGCGCATGCCCTCACCCGCCGGCTTGGCCAGCGTGTGCTCGGAATCCCGCATGCCCCAGGAGTTGTAAGAATCGGACAGCCACGGCTGCTCGGAGAAAGGCGGCTTCAGCGCCGTCGCCGGGTTGACCGGCTCCACGGGGCGCAACGCCCGCGCGGGCCATGCCGGCACCACGAACGACGACAGGAATTCGATTCCCGCCAACGTGGCGACCGCGAGAATCAGGCCATAGACGACGCCGAACACCACGCGCTTGCGCAAGAACATCGAACCGTCTCGTCAAGAAAAACACCAAGAATGGCGGCAGCCCGGACGTCGGCACAGGCCACGCAACATCATATCATTATGGCGATTCCAGACGCTCCAGGCAAGGCATCAGGTCGCCGGTACGCGGACCCAGCCTTCCATCAAACGGCGCGCCGAGCGGCTCATCACGACCTTCTTGATCGCCCATTGGCCGTTTTCCTCGCGAGCTTCGGCACCGACGCTCAGGCTTCCCGAAGGATGACCGAAGCGCACACGGCCATCGGCGCCGGCCGGTGCCACGCGTTGCACCACCGTGCCGGGGATTGCCGCCGCCGCGGCGAGGGCCACCGCGCCGGTGCCCGTCATGGCGTGATGGAGCACGCCCATCGAGAAGATGCGCGCCAGGAGGTCGATCGAGGTCGCGGCGACCTCCCTGCCGTCGGACGCGGTATAGCCGGCGGGCCTGGCCACGAGGGCGAGCTTGGGCGTGTGCTGCCGCGTGGCCGTCGCCTCTTCCGCGGTCTTCACCAGGCCCATCGCGACCGCGCCGTGCGCGCGTACGGCTTCCGCCCGCGCGAGCAGCCCGGCATCGCCGTTGATGTCTTTCTGCAGTTCGGTACCACCGAGGCCGAGGCTCGCGGCATCGACGAAGATCGTCGGATTGCCGGCGTTGATGAGGGTCGCCTCGATCCGGCCCACGCCCGGCACGTCGAGCGAATCGATCCTGTTGCCGGTGGGAAACATCGCTCCGCCCTCGGAGTCACCCTCGTCCCCGGCGGCGGGATCGAGGAATTCCAGCCTCACTTCCGCCGCCGGAAAAGCCACGCCGTCGAGATCGAAGTCGCCCAGTTCCCGCACCTCGCCACCCTGCATCGGCACATGAGAGACGATCTTCCGGCCGATATTGGCCTGCCATATGCGGACGATGGCGGTACCGTCCGCGGGCGCATCGACGAGTCCTGTACTTATGGCGAAGGGACCGACAGCCGTGGTGAGGTTGCCGCAGTTGCCGGACCAGTCGATGAACGGCGCGTCGATGGCGACCTGGCCGAACAGATAATCCACGTCGCAATCGGGCCGATCGGACTTCGACAGGATGACGATCTTGCTGGTGCTCGACGTCGCGCCTCCCATGCCGTCGGTCTGCTTGCCATAACGGTCCGGGCTGCCGATCACGCGCAGAAGAAGACGCTCGCGTGCCTTGAGGTCCGCGGGCAGGTCGTGGCTGAGGAAGAAGACGCCCTTGCTGGTGCCGCCGCGCATGTAGACGGCGGGGATACGGAGTTGGGTCATGAGACGTTAATCCTACCGGTTTCCCATTGCCAGGGGGAGCATGAAAGGCTCGACGGCCACCTTGGCCGGCGGCGCCAGCGCTGCTAGACCGTACCCATGGCCCTCCGCTTCACCCGGCGTGGATTAACGGCGACGACCGCCGTCACGCTCGGCGTTTCGGCAGCCGACCGCGACGTCGTCGCGCAACCGGCGTCGGAAGAGGTGAGGCAGATAACGGGGTTTCCGCAGGGGTTCCGCTGGGGAACGGCCACCTCGTCCTATCAGGTCGAAGGCGCCGCGCACGAAGACGGCCGCGGGACCTCCATCTGGGACACTTTCTGCCAGGTGCCGGGGAAGATCCAAGACGGTTCCACTGGCAGCGTGAGCGTCGATCACTTTCATCGCTACAAGGAAGACGTTGCGCTGATGAAGGCGCTCGGCACGACGGTTTACCGCTTCTCGATCGCCTGGCCGCGTGTGTTCCCGGAGGGCCATGGCGCGGCCAATCCGAAGGGACTGGATTTCTACGACCGGCTGGTCGACGAGCTGCTCGCCAAT
>Ga0193752_1000949_pt1 | contig 25699 bp, 22 predicted proteins | sample H1c1metaG_FD_144924 | JGI IMG/M metagenome (GOLD analysis project Ga0193752, IMG submission 144924) | Soil microbial communities from a riparian zone of the East river system, Colorado, United States - H1c1 | ecosystem: Environmental > Terrestrial > Soil > Riparian zone | place: USA: East River...
AATGATCGGTGAAGATGCAAGTAAACCTGCGCCGCCAAGTGTACTTATTTTTTTTATAAAATCTCTTCTCTTGCTCATTACACAGTTTTTATTTTTTTGCAACTGATGTTGATTTTTGTTTTGTCCGCAGGACCCCGGGGGCTGCTTCCTCTTTTTTCTTTTGCTCTTCCACTATCGGTTTAAAAGGTCCGTACTTGTGTTGCTTTTCAGCAAACAGATCTGCATAAGGGCCAAAAGGATGATCAACCGGTTTCTTTGAAATATCGGGCCAGTCTTTTGGAACCTTGATATGCGGCCTTTTTTGTGAGATAACAAATGCAGCCACATCCCATGCTTCTTCATCGGTTAGTTGCGGGCTTTGATGAGTGGTTCCCTGCGGCATATTGTACTTTACATATTTTGCAAAATTGCTGATGCGATATAAACCGGCACCATCATTAAAACTGTTATTACCCCATAAAGCAGGATATATATATTCTGTTTTATCAGCAGTAAAAGTGCCTTCGCCATTTGCCATGTGGCAGCTTTGACACTTTGCGGTGTAAACGGTCATGCCTTTCTCCGGGTCGGCAGCACGGTCAAGCCAGGCAAGATCCTTAAAGCCTGAACCGGTCGCTTTTTTACCTTTTGCTACATTCGATCCTATAAATTTGATGTAAGCAGCAATCGCCTGCATTTCTTTTCCCAATGTATCAATTGCCTTACCATTCAAACTCCTTTCAATACAATCATTAACACGCTTGTAAATATTTTCTACCGTTCCGCTCCTTGCCCTGAATTTTGGGTAGAGTGAAGCAACAGAACCATAATTGTTTCCAAAGGTCACTGTGCCGGCCTGCAGGTGGCAGTTCTGGCAATTCATGCCGTTGCTTATTTTGATCACAGAGCCGTTGGGACCGAGATATTTTGCTGTGTGTGCGATCAATTCTTTACCGTATACAACCTGCTCTTTAAGTTTAAGATCGGTAATGGTATCAACATCAGGGGCTGTCCAATACTTTGTTGTATCTTTTATCGCTGCATCATTTGCGCTTATATCTTTTTTATTTGCTGCCTCTTTATCAAAATAAAAAATAACAGGCAGCATGATCAAAGCAACTACCAGCACACCTATAACCAGCAGCAGTTTATTAACCGTGGAAGTAAGTCCCTGTATTATTTTATTTTCTTCCTGTTCTCCAGGCATAGCCAGATATTTAATTGATTAATGCGGAAGTTTTTCTCTTACCAATCCATAAACCCAGGTGCCCGCAATAGCACTCAGTAAAGTTATTACAATTACATAAGCTCCCGAACCGATCTGTGCATACAAAGGCCCCGGGCAGGCCCCGGTAATTGCCCACCCCAAACCAAATAACAAACCACCGTAGATCTGTCCTTTATTAAAAGTCCGGGGATGAAAAGTTATTGCCTCGCCATAAAAGGTTTTTGCTTTGAATTTTTTAATCAGCCACACAGAGATGATGCCTGTTACTACCGCACTGCCAATTACTCCATACATGTGAAAAGATTGCAGGTGGAACATTTCCTGGATACGGAACCAGCTGATGATCTCAGCTTTTACAAAAATGATCCCGAAAGCCAGGCCAACGATCATGTATTTGATATTGTGATACCACTTATGTGTTAAGCGGCTTTCATTTACACAGATCGCATCCAGTGAACGAACTTCAAAGTCGGTATTTGTATTGGTTGTTTGCATTTTTATTTTTTTAAAGAGAAAGAATAAGTGGCAGGATAAGGTTTGACATAAGAAATCCTCCTGCCATAAAACAACAGGTTGCAATAAGCGATGGCCATTGCAATGTTGATAACCCCATAATAGAATGGCCGCTGGTACAGCCCCCGGCATACCTTGTTCCAAAACCAACCATAAAACCACCCAATACCATCATCACCAAACCTTTTACAGTTAAGAGGTTTTGCCAGTTAAATAATTGATTGGGCATGAGGCTTGAATAATCTGTGATACCATAAGTTGCAAGATCTGTTGCCAGTTTAGCGTTTACTTGTACAGGTTCCGGGTCGGCTAACAGGTTGACAGCAATAACGGCCCCGAAAAAAATACCCAGCACAAAGAACAGGTTCCATACTTCTTTTTTCCAGTCGTATTTAAAGAAGGGAATGTTCGCAGGAATACAGGCAGCACATACATGTCGTAATGATGAACTGATACCAAAAGATTTGTTACCGATCAGCAACAAGACAGGTACCGTTAACCCGATCAACGGACCGGCAACATACCATGGCCAGGGATGTTTAAGCCACTCAATTATACTCATAGCGTTAAGTTGGTTTTAAAAAGAAAAGGCTGCCGGCTTTTTAAAGTTGGCAACCTTCAAAGTAACGAATTTATGGCTTTTATACTGCGAATTTTTTTATTACCTCTACCAGGCCGGCTTTTGCAACAACGCCGCTTTGTCGCCAAAGTATTTTACCATTTTTAAAAAGTATGAGTGTAGGTATACCCTGTACCTGGTAAGCCCGGGCAGCCTGCGGACTCTGGTCTACATCAACCTTGATAATAGTAACAGCATCTCCCACTTCCTTTTTCACATCTTTAAGAATGGGTGCCATCGTTTTGCAGGGGCCGCACCATTCTGCAAAAAAATCTACTAATACCGGTTTATCTGAATTTATAATTTCGCTAAACATCATAACGGGTTCCTCCTTCCTTTAACAGATCACAATTCCCATACCGGAAAACCCAGGCTATTTTTTTACCAGGTTGATAAAAAGCTCGGAATCCTTTCTTTTGATGAAAGAATTATAGCAAGGTTCAAAAGTTTTAAAAATAAAATTATTGGCGAACATGGGTGCATATTCATCTTTATCGCCACCAAAGGGTGGGCCTTGTTCTTCAAATTGCCGGTTAAATAACACACCAACCAGTTTACCATCCGGCGACAGCAATTCATACATCTTTGCAATATAATTTTTTCTTAGTGCCGGGTCTAAGGCGCAGAAAAATGTTTGTTCCAATATTAAGTCATACGCACCACTGTGTTCAAAAAAATCGCCCAGGATAATTTTGATCTCCTGGTCGCCTTTATATTTTTCTTTTAACTGTGCTACCAACGCAGGCGCAATATCTATAACAGTTATATCAGTAAATCCCAACTTTAAAAGATAATCGGCTTCATGTGTGTTACCACACCCGGGAATAAGTATGCGTATGTTTTTGCCAGGAAGCTGATCAATGTAATTTTTTAAAGGTGGCGAAACTACTCCCAGGTCCCAAACAGCTGTACCATCATCGTAGCGGTTGCTCCAGTAATTTCCATCCAGGTTCAGATCTTCTGTTGTATTCATTTCTATTTAAAAAATAATTCTTTGATGATAATATAAATACCCATGATCAACACAAACCAGCCAAAGCCTTTTTTCAGTTTTTGCCCGGGTATTTTTTTAGATAACAGGATGCCGATAAAAATACCCGTAACTGCAAAAGCGGTAAATATGCCCAGCAGTTTCCAGTCCAGAACTTCACTGCCCTGCAGGTCGCCAATAAATCCAATCAATGATTTTGCTGCAATGATAAAAAGTGAAGTGCCCACAGCCAGTTTCATAGGCATGCGTGCAAGCAACACCAATGCCGGTATAATTAAAAAGCCGCCGCCTGCTCCCACCAGCCCTGTAAGTAAACCAACAACAGTTCCTTCCAGCAGGATCATTGGATAATTATAGCCCCCGGGTGCATTTTCATCTTGTTGCTTATTTTTTCCCGGCCTGATCATACTTACCGAAGCAAGAATCATCACCACAGCAAACAACAACATCAATGCAACGGATTTTGTTATTACCAGCGACCCGATCGAAAAAAGCTCCTTCGGTATAAATGGCAGCAGCCACATACGGGTAGCATACACTGCTGCAATAGAAGGGATCCCGAAGATCAAAACAGTTTTAAAGTCAACCCTTTTTTGCAGGGCACTTTGTACCCCTCCAACCAGTGCTGTAGATCCTACTATGAATAAGGAATAGGCGGTTGCCAATACCGGGTTAACCCCCATGATATAAACCAGGATAGGAACGGTTAAAATAGAGCCGCCGCTGCCGATCAATCCTAAGGATATACCTACCATCACTGCCAGTACATAACCCAGAATTTCCATAATTTTTTATTGAATTACCGCAAGGTGTAATTTATAGAATATAGCAAGCGTTACAAAAGTTGCGTTATAAGTTGCAAAGAGAACTATAATATTAAATCAGTGTGGCCTCGCCAGGAATCGAACCTGGATCTGGAGCTTCGGAAACTCTTATACTATCCATTGTACTACGAGGCCATTAAATTCTTATTTTCCCAAATGCGAAAAATTACTGCCAAATATTTTTACTGCAATGGCCAGCAATATTACACCAAAAAATTTTCTGATCACCGTCATGCCATTGGGACCTAAAACTTTTTCTATCCACTTCAGTGATTTCAGCACCAGGAATATTACTATGCAATTGACGAGAATGCCGATCAGAATATTCACATCAAAGTAATTTGCCTTCAGACTCATGATGGTGGTTAATGTTCCAGAACCGGCTATCAGCGGAAAAGCAATGGGCACCACGCTGCCGCTTTTGGGGTTGCCATCCGACTTAAAGAACTCTATACCCAAAACCATCTCCAACCCTATGATAAAGATCACAATACTTCCCGCTACCGCAAAGGATTGCACATCCAGGCCCAGTATATTTAAGAACTGCTGGCCAATAAAAAGGAACAGGATCATCAATCCGCCGGAAGCGATCGTAGCCTGTAAAGACCTGATCTCTCCTCCCATTTTTGCACGCAGCGACGCTAAGACCGGAACATTGCCCAGCATATCAATTACCGCAAACAAAGTAAAGCTTACAGTAATAATTTCTTTTATCGATACACTGCCAAAATTCATCAAAGACGTTTTATTCCTGCAAAGATAATACCGATACGGTATCAGTAAGACGCCAATTTAGCTTCGCTAAATTGGCGTAAACAGCTACTATATCGGCATTGAGTCAGCTAAAAACAAAGTTCATCGCCTTTATCTGTTGATATATTTTTCTTTAAAATGCACATACTTCCTTTGCAGCTCTCGCAAACAACTAATGCAAAGGCAATCCTCATACTTAGCCTGTATAAAAGCTGATTCCTCAACCGATAACTGGATGGCACTGCACTGGCATTGCATGATCGTTCCTGCCTTGCATTCAAAAACTGTATTGCAACGTGGGCAATGTTTGTCTTCGTGTTTACACATAAAGTATTTGCTTTACCAGGTAAAAGTAATACCCCCATTTATCATAAACGGAATACTATTATAACCTCTCAGATCAAAGAATTTTTTATTGGTTATGTTCTGTGCATCAACAAATAATTTTACATAATTTTTCAAGGTATATTCTGCATGCGCCCCTAACATGAAATAGTTATCAAGCTTTACATCGTCTTTTTGATAACCGCCTACATCATACCGGCTGCTTACTGATTTGGCACTGATGCTTGCGGATAAATTTTTAGTGACCTGATAACCCACACCAAGGTTAATATTGTGTTTAGGGCGGCGAAGCAAATAATTGTATGTTGTATCATTTACGCTTTTCCTGCTTTGTATACGTTCTTCGCCAGTTATCAATGTGTAATTGGCGGTGATGCTTAAATCTTTAACCGGCTTAACAGCGAGCTCCAATTCAATGCCTTTAACAATCTGTTTTACAAAGTTTAAATATCTATAATTGACATAATCGTAATCAATACCGTTTTTTATATCCCGGTGAAAATAAACCAACCGGCTGCTGATCTTTTCATGCGATTGTTGCATGCCAAATTCATAATTAACAGATTTTTCCGGCTGCAGATCCGGATTACCGCTGCCTGAATTATCATACAGCTGGTAAATAGATGGTGCTTTAAACCCTGAAGCGATGCTGCCAAATACCCTGAGGTTTTTGTTGATAGTGAATGAAGGGTTAAATGTGTACGTTGCATTATTGCCGTAGCGTGAATGCTTGTTGGTTCTTCCGCCAATCTCGATATTTAATTTTTTCTTGAATGCACTAAAAAAAAGCGAAGCATAAAAAGATGTTTGTTTCAGTGAACTGTCAAATGCAGGAGGATCGTAAGGGCCAAACATACTTTCTGAATAATATTCCTGGTACATGGTTGCCCAGCGGTGATCTCCCCCAATAAGAACAGTGAGCCATTTTGTTGCAGTAATGCTCCCATAAAGTTCTGTGTATTGTGTACGTGCATTATATTTATTATCCTCGTACCAAACAAATCCCGGCTTGTGCAGGCTGTCGTTCAGGTATTTTCTTTTCAGCTCGCCGTATTGATAATTGCCCGTAATACTTACAATTCCTTTTTTAAAACTTGCGCCAAAGCCTGAATTAAGATTACTGTTATTAATGTTGTAATCATTTTCATCGGCAAAAACACTTGCGTCAATATCTGCCTTATAACGGCTGTATTGCAAAAAAGTTCTTAACTGTAATGAAGGGATAACTTGGTATTGCACAGCACCACTTACAACATCTCCATCGTATTCATCATTGTCAAAACCTGCATTACCGGTACTGTCATAAGCAGAAGAAAACCCGTTGGTTTTAAATTTTGCATAACGTGCGGTGTATGTAAGTTTTCCTGCTTTTCCATACATCTGAAGGTTTCCACGAAAAGTACTCTTATTACCAAACCCAACAGTCGCTTTTACATTCAGTGGTTTTTTAACGTCGCTTTTTACAGTAATAATATTGATAACTCCTGCAATAGCATCGCTGCCATATAGGGTAGATTGGGCACTTTTGCATATCTCTATCCTTTCCACATCATTAATAGAAAAAAGGTTCAGGTCAAATTCGCTGTTGATCATGGAGGGATCACTTACAGGTATTCCGTCCAGCAGTATCAATGTTCTGCCGGATGATGCACCTCTCATAAAAACAGTTTGAACACTACCCATGGCATTGTAAGCGCCATTGATGGTAATACCAGCCTGTTCGTTTAAAACCTGCGCTACGGTTTTACCTGCACTACGGTTAATTTCTTCCTTGCCGATAACGGTAACAACTTTACCTGTTTGTGATTGTTTTACCGGAGATTTTGTAGCAGTTAACACCACTTCATCTAAATTTTTTGTACTGTCTTTTTGTGCGTACAACTGGCTGCTGAATAAAACAGCAGCCGCAATAAAAATTTTCTTTTTCATGTTTGAAAAGATTTTTTTTTGTGACTGCTTCCGAGAAATTGATTAAAAGAAAGAAATATAAATGCTTTGCAGCTTTTACACTCCATGCCTTTCACCCGAAAGCTTTGAATGATTGTTTATGAACCTGGCAGGTCTTCTGGCTTACTCCCTGTTTGTTGCCTTCCCGTCAATTTTAAAACAGTGGCTTGAAGAACAAACAGTTTACAGAGCTTACAGCTACGGGGATAGCGCCGGAATCTGACCGGCTTCCCTTTTAATCCCGATTTGACATCGGGAACCAAATCCGGTGCAAATGTAAGTGCAAGTGTGTTAATCATCCAAACAAAATATCTCCACAGCGTATGTGTAAAAAAATTATGCCGTTTAAATTCAAAGAACGCATGCCTCTTTTCTGCCGGCATTACCAATTCTAAATTTCAACCCCGCCTGCCGGTGCTTTTTCAATTTGAATTGGTAGTATCTTTAAAGCATGCAAATATCAAAAAAACTTAACCTCTTCGATTTCACCATGATCATGGTGAGCCTTGTGATCGGTATGGGTATTTTTCGTACCCCGGCAAACGTGGCTGCGGCCGTACCCAGTACCGCCATATTTTTTGGCGCCTGGATAGCAGGCGGATTGGTGGCCCTCTGTGGCGCCCTCACCTATGCAGAAATAGGAAGCCGGTTTCCGGTGGCAGGTGCCTATTATAAGATATTCTCTTATGCCTATCACCCTTCCATCGCTTTTGCAGTAAATTGTATCATCCTCATCTCTAATGCTGCATCCCTGGCCGGTGTTGCATTGATAGGTGCAGAATATATTACCAAAGTAATCCTGCCCGATGCTACAGATACACAGACCTTACAGATCATCATTGCTGTTGCATCGATCCTTATCTTTTATGGTGTCAATTTACTTGGCTTAAAAATGAGCGCAAGAGCACAAAATGTGCTTACCATTATTAAGATATCGATGATCCTTTTACTCATCACACCATTATTCTTTACTTCGCAACCTGCAGCTGTTGCCACTGCGGAAAACCTGGTGAGCCCTACATTTACAGAATACCTGAAAGCCTTTGGTATCGGGCTTGTAGCAGTTTCCTTTACCTATGGAGGTTACCAGCAAACCATAAATTTTGGTGCCGAAGTGAAAGAGCCGGGTAAGAACATACCACGGGGAATCTTTATTGGAATCTTTATCATCATTGCCATTTATCTCACCATCAACTACGCTTATGTGCATGTGATCGGTTTTGAAAATTTAAAAGGGGCAAAAAATATTGCTGCCATCATGGCCAGCCATGTATTTGGTGATGCAGCAGGCAAGATCTTATCTGTTTTTCTTTTCCTGTCGGTACTGGCTTATGTAAATGTATTGCTGATGAGTAATCCAAGGGTAATGCAAGCCATGAGTGAAGACAAGATACTACCGGCTGCATTTCGTAAGCGGAATATCAGGACAGATGTATTGTTTACTTCCCTGAGCGTATTTGCAGCCATGTGTGCATTGATCGTTTTCTGGGCCGAAAGCTTTGATAAGATATTAAGCTTTACCATATTTTTAGACTGTTTTGGTATGGTACTTTCTGCTGCCACCATTTTTGTACTTCGCAAAAGAACCAAACACCTTGATGGCACAGGTATCTATAAAATGAAATTATACCCCTTGCTTCCCATAATTTTTATTGCTGCATATACATTTGTAGCCATCAGCATTGCGCTTGATTACAAGAAAAACGATCATGCTGCGGTAATCGGGTTATCGGTCCTGGCTGTATTTATTGTCATCTATTTCCTGGCCAAAGCGCTTGTTAAAAAGCCAGACGAGGAAACGCCTAAAGGTTAATTTAAACTTATTGCCGCTTGTACAATTGTTTTATACGTTTTACCTGCAGATGGATTATTTTTGTTGTATGCGTTATAAACTTTTAACCCTTATCGCTTTATTGGCTGTTACCACCACTGTAAAAGCCCAGGAAAAATGGGGCTTGCTTAAGTGTATAGAATATGCCATGGCCAATAACATTTCGGTAAAGCAGGTTGATCTGCAGAGTAAAATTGCGGGGTTAACGCTGAAGCAAAGCAAATACAGCCAGTACCCCAGTTTAAATTTTAGCGGCGGCCCCAGCTATAACAGTGGGCGCACACAGGATCCTACTACTTTCAGTTTAAGCACGCAAAGTTATTTATCGGCCAATATGCAGTTGCAAAGCAGTGCCGACATTTTTAACTGGTTCAGCAAACGCAATACAATAGCTGCAAACGAATGGGAATTACTGGCCGCCAAAGCAAATACGGATAAATTAAAAAACGATATTGCTTTGACTGTAGCAAACCTATACCTGCAGATATTGCTGGGCATGGAACAGGAAAATATTGCAAGGGTACAATTACAGCAATCGCAGGCACAGTTGAGCAATACCCGTAGAATAGTTGAAGCCGGTAATTTACCTGAGCTGAATGCGGTTGAACTGGAAGCACAAGTTGCCCGTGACAGCTCTAACTTAATTGCGGCAAAGGGGAATGTGATACAAAATGTACTTTCTATAAAAGCTTATATGGCACTTGATGCCGCTACTCCTTTTGAAATTGAAACCCCTGCGGCTGAAAAGATATTTGTTGAAAAACTAGCCGACCTGCAACCCGAATCGGTTTATGCCCTGGCCATTGCAAATATGCCACAGCAAAAGTTTAACGATTTTAAACTGAAAGCAGCACAGAAAACCTCGGCTGCTGCAAAAGGAAATCTCTACCCTACCTTTTCTGTTTATGGAGGTATAGGAAGCAGGTATGCCAATGCTTTTAATGTGCCCGTTTATCAGAGAGCGCTTGGGCCAACAGGTTTGTTGGTAGATGCCGGAGGCGGTGTTTTTAATGATGTTCTTGGTTTCCAACCTACGCAAACAAGGATCGGCACTTTTAAATCAGATGCATTCTTTACACAGATAAATCAAAACTTTAACCAGTCAGTTGGTTTAAATATCAGTGTTCCTATCTTTAATGGGTATACTGCCCGTACCAATTACCAAAAAAGTAAAATAAATATCCGCAACCAGGAACTGCAGAAAGAATTAGACAATCAGACACTCAAACAGGATATATACAAAGCCTATAACGCAGCCATGGTGGCGTTGGAAAAACTAAATGCCGGAAAGAAGACTTTGGAAGCTGCTGAACGCACTTTATACTATGCACAAAAAAGATATGATGTGGGTATGATGGGAACTTTTGAACTGATCACCAACCAGAATAATTTATTTACTGCAAAGTTGCAGGATGCATTGAACCGGTTTGATTATGTTTTTAAAATGAAAGTGCTGGAGTTTTATAAGGGGCAGGGATTGAAGTTTTAAACGCCCCCTCCGCCCCCGAAGGGAGACCTGGAGCATAATAATTTGTAGTGCCTTTTTAATTTTGAAAAAGATGCGAATAGAAGAAGCTGATAGCTGCACAGGGCCGGGCTCATAAAAAAATAAACAATGAGTAAATCGCTTAAATGGATCCTGATCAGTTTGGGAGCGCTGATAGTATTGCTGATCGTATTATCAAAGATGGGTGCGTTTGGAAAAGATGAAGGTTTGAAAGTTACTGCCGAAAAAGTGGAGAAACGCACCATTACAGAGATCGTAAATGCCAGCGGAAAAATTTATCCTGAAGATGAAGTAAAGGTGAGCCCGGATATCAGTGGTGTAATTACAGAACTCAATGTTCAGGAAGGCGATACCGTGAAACGTGGGCAACTGCTTGTACGTATTGATCCGGATGTGTACAATATCCAACGCAGCCAGGCTGCCAGTGGTGTGGCCCAATCGCAGGCCCAGGTAAGCAGTGTGCAGGCGCAGGTAAGCAATGCACAGGCAGCACTCGATGCATTGGATGCACAGATGGAACAGGCTCAACGGGCTTACGACCGCTCTAAGAAATTATTTGATGATAAGGTTATCAGCCGGAGTGAAATGGATGTGGCAGAAACTACTTTGAAAGCTGCCAAAGCAAATTACAATGCGGCAGTGCAAGGCATACGCAGCACACAGGCTAATGTGCAAAGCGCTAAAGCCAATGTGCAAACGGCACAGGCCAGTTTACAAAAAGCTAATAAGGACTTAAGCAGGACAGCGATCGTTGCTCCAAGAGATGGTGTGGTTTCTTTACTAAATGTAAAGATGGGAGAAAGTGTATCAGGCAATAGTTTTACAGTGGGTACGGAAATTTTACGCATTGCAGATATGAGTAAAATTGAAATAAGGGTTGATGTGGGAGAAAATGATATTCCAAAAGTAAAACTGGGCGACAGCGCTATTGTGGAAGTGGATGCTTACAGCGATCGTAAATTTAAAGGCATTGTTACACAAATTGCCAGCAGCAATAATGGCGCAGCTGCACAAAGCGCTTTATCCAATACCACCAATGATGTAACGCAATATAAAGTTTACATCAGGATATTGCCCGAAAGTTATACCGACCTCTTAGGCAAAGGCACTTTTCCGTTCCGCCCGGGAATGAGCGCCAATGCTGATATACAAACCAAAACACACAAGAATGTGCTGAGTGTTCCCATCAATGCTGTTACCACACGTGATAAAAGTGACAGCACATCAAAAGCTGTTTCTAAAAAAACAGACGAATCGGATCTAAAACCAGCTTCATCGCTGGAAGATGAACTGGAAGTTGTTGTATTCACTATTGATAAAACAGGAAAAGTAAGTAAGGTGAAAGTGAAGACCGACATCCAGGATATAAACAATATTGAAATTACTGCAGGTTTAAAAGAAGGCGACCTGGTTGTTACGGGGCCTTATGATGTGGTAAGCAAAACATTAAAAGCAGATAAAAAGGTAAAAGTGGTAGATAAGAAAGAACTGTTTGAGAAATAAATTTTTATTGTAACAATATCGCTGTCTAACCGTATATAGCTTTTACATGATCAACAAATTTGTATTGCTTTTCAGCGGTTTGTTACTGATCGCCTGCGTAACATTTGCCCAAAAAAATACAACACTTAAAGTAATTGTTAAGCTGCCTAAAGCAGATACTACGAACGCTGTTACGCTGCAGCTATACCTTTTACCCGACACCATTTTAGTAACAGGTAAGGTTACAAACACAGACACTACTCTTTTTTCTGTCAAGCCTTTTTCAAAATTCCTGCTCAGGTTAAGTTCTGTAACATTTGAAAATGCAGACAAGATCATTTCCATTACTGACAAGCCTGTTACAACTGCTTTTGTTTTAAAACGAAAGAACACCACGCTGGGTGATGTAACGGTGGTAGCAAAAAAACCATTAATAAAACAGGAAGATGACAAGACCATTGTAGATGCAGAAGTATTGGCCAACAGCAGTACCAATGCTTACGAGGTTTTGGAAAAAACACCCGGCGCCATTGTTGACCAGGATGGAAATGTTTATTTAGCCAGCACCACACCTGCTACCATTATGATCAATGGCAGGGAAATGAAACTGAACAGTTCGGATATTGCTTCGCTGCTGAAAAGTTTACCTGCCGGCAGTGTAAGCAAGATCGAGATTTTACGAAACCCCTCTGCCAAATACGATGCATCGGGCAGCGGCGGCATGGTAAATATTGTTTTAAAGAAGGGTGTAAAGCTGGGGACCAATGGCACCGTTAATCTTGGATATTTCCAGGGTGTGTATGCTACAAAAACTATTGGGTTTAATTTAAATAAAGGCTCTGGCAAGATCAACAGTTACCTTAACTACCAGTTTACCAGCAGGAATAATTTTGAGGAACTGAACTCTGACAGGCTTGTACTGACCGACTCTGCTTTGTTTTCACAAAGATCTTACACCACTTATCCTACCACAAATAATTACCTGAATGGGGGAATTGATATGCAGTTTACGCCAAAATTCAACGCAGGGTTCGATCTGCGAATGAGCTATGCAGATGGAAAAAGTTATGCTTTGAATGGAATTGATATCAGCAAGTACCCAAATCCTACCGTGCTTGGCAGGAATTCGTCCGATATAGACAACACCAATAAGACTGCTTACATAGGAACTAATCTTTCGGCAAAGTACAAGATCGATACTATCGGTAGTGAATGGACCGCACAGTTTGATTATAATTATTACAACAACCGCAATAACCAGTTCTATAAAAACAATTATTATTTCCCTGCAAGGCCAACTGTTACCGGTGATGGCGCCAATAAGAATGATAAGAATATTTATCTTTTTCAAACTGACCTGACACTGAAGCTGCCGAAAAGCCTTACTATAGAAACAGGTTTTAAAGCTACGATCAGTAGCAGCCAGAATAGTGCAAACTATTTTAAGGATACCGGCAACAACATACGATTTGCAGATGCGTTTCAAACCAATACTTTTAAGTACAATGAAAAAATAACTGCCGCTTATGTACAGGTATCGAAAACATTTGCCGGCTTTACCATCAAGCCAGGGCTGAGGCTTGAAACGACCAATATAAATGGCAGGCAATTGATCCCTAAAGACACAACTTTGTCTTTGAAAAGAACAGATGTTTTTCCTTACCTGTTCATCAAACATAAACTCTTTAAAATGTTTGGATTCCCATTGATCGGCAATGCTATTTACAGGAAAAGTATCAGGCGGCCTTATTATGAAGTGCTAAATCCATACCCTAAATTAATTGACCAGTACCTGTTTGATGTGGGTAACTCAAAATTAAAACCACAGTTCACAACCAATTACGAGCTTAATGTGACTTTTGATAATATCCCTGTGATCGCAGTAGGGATCAACAACACAAAAGACATTTTCAGCAACGTAACTTACCAGGATACTGCTACAAAAATTGCTTATCGCACTTATGATAACCTGGGTAAGAATAAAGAGTTTTATGCAAAGGTGATCGGGGGCCTGCCGCCCGGTGGTAAATACTTTTTTTATGTGGGTGCACTCTATAATTACAATCACTACACTGGCTTTTATGATGGTCAGCCACTGGATTACAAGCGCAGCAGCTGGACCTTTTTTATGTTCCAGGAATATAAAGTAACTCCGAAATTTACGATCAATATGCAGGGTTTTATGCGTACCAGGGGTTTGCAAAACCTGTATGAGTTAAATACCTTCGGCGGATTATTTGTTTCGGCTAACAAGAGCATCTTAAAAAAGAAAGCAAATATCATCCTCTCTGTAAATGATCTTTTACAAACCAACCGGGTAACATTTAGTTTACAGCAGGGCACCATCAGTGCACAGGGGCAACGCATTAATGATACCCGCAGGATTGGATTAACCTTCCGCTATAATTTTGGAATAAAGCCTAAAGAAGAAAATAAAAAATCTTTTGATGCACCTGCAGATGTCAACTAAAAAGTTTTTCAGCTATTGCTACGCTTTCGGGCTTGCCCACATCTACCAATTTATCTCCGGTATGGTCATAGCCATAAATTGGATATTCAGCAGCAAGGCTGAGGTAAGTTTCTACCAGTGAGAATTTTCCACGCTGCGGTACCAGGTCAAATATTTCAGGCTGAAAAACAACCACACAACTATAGGCCATTTGCTTAAGGCCAGGCTTTGCGATAGATATCTTTTCTTCGCCTGTATTTACATTTCGCCACCCACAAAGCCTGTTATCATCATCAAATAAAAAATAGCGGGATGTTTTCCTGGTGGTAATTCCAAAGGATATAAGCGACTTCTTCTCTTCATGAAATTTGATAAGGTCTTTAATATTGAGGTCAGTTAAAAAATCTGCGTTAAGTGTAATAAACGGCTCGCCATTTTGTAACAGATCCTTTGCTTTTAACAATCCGCCGCCTGTTTCCAATACCTCATTGGTTTCATCACTGATCATCACATTACTTCCCCAGCCATTGCTTCTGTTTACTGCATTAATGACCTGGTCTGCAAAATGATGCACATTTACCACAACATCGGTAATACCGTAGCGTTGCAGGTATTCAATATTATGTTGCAACAAAGATTTACCGTTCACTAAAGCAAGCGCTTTAGGATGTGTATCTGTCCATGGTTTGAACCGAGTACCTAAACCAGCAGAGAAAATCATACCCCTCATCTTACCCAATTTTCTTTATTTGTATGTGATAAATTGATCTTCACTTTAAATTTATTGCGGAGATGCCTTGCCAGTGCTTCGGCGGCATACACACTTCTGTGCTGGCCTCCGGTACAGCCAAAGTTTATCATCAAACTGGTGAAACCTCTTTTGATGTATTCACTCACCGAAATATCAATAACACTGAAAACGCCATTTAAAAACAAAGGCATATCTGTATGCTGTTCCAGGAAATCCTTAACCGGTTTATCCAAACCACTTTGTGTTTTGTAAACGTCGATCCTTCCGGGGTTTAAGATACCTCTCATATCAAAAACATAACCACCACCATTTTCTGTCAGGTCGGCCGGTATTCCTTTTTTATAAGAAAAGCTGTTGATGGTAACAAGCAAAGGCGTTTCGGCTGTTGCCTGCACCGGTGTAAATTCCTGTATCACTTCGTCGCTGATGCAAAGTTCTAATACTTTTTTAAATTCGGGAACCGCTATGCCGAGGCTTTGATTTTGCACAAACCATTTTAAATTCTGCAGTGCCAATGGTATACTGGTTAAAAAATGTGCCTTACGTTCAAACAAACCACGAAAACCATAAGCACCAAGTACCTGTAGCAAACGTATCAATACATAGCCATTGTACTGGCTTCGAAAAATATCTTTATCGATCGGCTCCTCCACCACTTTTTCAAATGCTTCCATATAATCTTCCAGCAGGTGTTGCTTCCATTCATCAGGCAGGTTTGCTTTTGCCTGCCATAATAACGATGCCACGTCATATTGCGGGGCACCCTTCATACCGCCCTGGTAATCGATAAAATGTACCTCCTCATCAGGCGTTACCATAATATTGCGGCTCTGAAAATCACGGAACATAAAATATTTATACTCTGTATGGCTGAGGTAATTACTTAATGCTTCAAAATCGTCGATCAGTTTTTGTTTATCATAAGGTTGGCGCAAAGCATCCAGGAAATAATATTTAAAATACAGCAGGTCGGCCATGATGGCCTGTTTACCAAAGCTGCTATTGGTAAGGCATTTTTTATAATCCAATCCTTCATGGCCCTTCACCTGCAACATTGCCAGTCGCTGTAAACTTTTTTTATAAAGATCATAAGCAGCAGGTGCAAATCCATTCTCTTCCAGTTTATTCAGCAGGGAGATATCGCCAAAGTCTTCCTGGATGTAAATATCCTTATCAGCACTGATGCAGAAAATTTCCGGTACCGACAGGTTCTTCTTTTTAAAATGTTTTGAAAAATAAATGAAAGAATCATTTTCTTTTAAATTAGCTCCATAGGTGGCGATAAAAGTTTTCTCAGCAGTATGAATCCGAAAGTAATGGCGTTCGCTGCCCGCCTGTGGCAATTTGTCAATACCCGTAATTACTGCTTTTGAAAAGGATAAAAAGAGTTCCTTTATTTTGTCGACGGATGAATTCATCAGATAGGTTTATTCGGGTAAAATTAGAATAATTATGTTAGAGATTAAGATACTGGTACAAAAAGGCCCCGGTTAAAACCAGGGCCTTCCATTTTCAAAGGGATTTGTTTACCAATTGATCTCATCCAGTTCAACCACACCATACTGGTTATCCAAATCAAATATTTTTACTTCCATTTCCATATTTTCCTTTTGGAAATTTTTAAATGTAATCACCCGGATGAACATAGGAGGCCGCACAGTAGATGAATAATTGTTGTGTGAATCGATCTTCACCCTGTATTTACCGCCTGGTGCATCTTTAATGGAATACTCATTTAAATTGTAGCTATAGTAGGGATTGGTCCCCGAAAAACGCCCCTTATTTACGGTGTTTGGGTTAGCAGCATTGCATTTTGTGTTATCCGGTTCAATGAACTGTACATTTTGCAGGTGATCATAATTACTTGTCAATGTGATCCTCAGGTCAACCGGTATCATTTTGATAAGGTTAGGGTTGATGTAGGAAATGTCGAATTCATTTTTATGCAATGCAAGTATTGCATTCATTTCGGCCAATGCATTTTCTTTTACATTGGCATAATTATTATATTCATCGTTCCCGGTAATTATTGCATAATAAGTTTTAATGGCCAATGCAAAGTCCTTATTCTGAAAGTATGCCAATGCAAGGTCTCTTTTTACTATTAAATTATTTTCATACTGGCTTAGAATACCTTTGTAAACAGCAATGGCCTTATCAAACCATTTCCAATTCTCATACATATAAGTTTCAATTTTTAAACCTTCTACACTACCACGGCTGAGCTCAATGGCATTGTACATCAGATCCTGGGCCTTATCGGTTTTACCTCTTTCGAAAAACAGGTTTGCCATCTCAAAATAAAAACCAACATCCATTTTGTTTTGCTTTTCCAGTTCCAGGAAAGTATCCCACAGTTCATAATTTTCTGCACTTTTCATTTCCTGAACATAGTCTTCGTCTTTGCAGCTGCTTAATTTGTATTCGCTCCAGGTATAGTTAGAAGGATAACCTCTCCTTGCTTTTTTGCTTGTCATTACAATGGCACCATTGGCTCCGTCAGAACCAAACAATGCTGCAGCGGACGGGCCTTGCAAAACTGTAACGTCTTCAATATTATCCACGTTAATATCAGCAGCCGAGGTCATGATGGTACCATCAAGCACATACAATGCGCCGGTGCCAGAACCCAGCCCGTTCTCTCCTCTTAATCTTATTAAACTTTCTGCACCCAGTTTTACGATAGATTGGCTCCTCACCTGGGCACCTGCAACTTTCCCCGCCAGGGCATCGTTTACATTTGTCTGCCTGATGATATTAAGCTGGTCTGCAGTTAAGCTCTGAACAGCAGATGAGGTACTCCTGGCAGTACGTTTAATACCAAAAGCACTGGTAACAACAACTTCTTTTATGTCAGTGCCGCCCTGGCCGGCTGCAAAGAAATTATTTTGAACATTTACTCCTGCCACTTTACCGGCAATTGAAGTTGGTGCGGCCGCAACATCCATATCCTGCTTTTCAGGCAATACCCTGTTCAGGTCGATCGGCATTTCTGTTTTGTTCCACCAGCTTATCCGTTTATTGTGATCTTTTACAACAGATTCCAGCGCTTCCTGCTCTGTAAATGTTTTAAGCGCTTTAATTTTGTATTCAGACCTGTACACATAATTCATCTCCGCACATTGTTCTTCCAGTTCTTTGGGAGGTGCAATTTTATATTTGATATAATCTTCAATACGTTCCAATACCAGGTAAGAAGTTTGAGGTGTTACAACTTTTTCAGTAAGGCCAAACACGATGATGTTCTGCCAGTGCCAGTAATAATTATGTCCATACATTAAAGAATCGTATGCTTTCAGCATGCGCATTTTTTTGTAAGTGGTCTCATCGCAATTCTCATTCGCAGGTATAAAATAATTTTCCGACCTGGTAATCAAACTATTATTTCCATACAATAATTCCAGGTTATCTGACTGGGTAATGGTGCCGCTTAACAGTATACTACCGCCCAGTTTAACCGGGAACGGTTCATTGATCCGTATATTGGCGGAATTGTATTTGTAAAGATAATTTTCGGCGGTGTCAATTTTCTTTACAGCATTGCTTACATCAGTGTTATACAACCTGATGACAGAGCCCCCTGTGTTGCCGATTATTTTATTATACGGCTCGTAATTACTATACCGGTTGTAATAACTGAATGTTGATATGATAAGATTAACCGGTACAGCGCCCAGCCTGGGTTGTGCATTGCCTATGGAGTTTACCCCATCAGAAAAAAGCAGTACGGCATCAGCAAGCACATTGCTGAAATCAAGAATACCCAGTTCAGTTGCCCCGGTATAATTATATGTGAGCAGGTGATTACGGATCGTATTAAAATCGCCCTTGCCCCGGTTGTAAACGATCAGGCCCTGCATCTGGTGATTAAAGAGAAAAATGTTTGCTTTATTGATCTCGTTTGCAGATATATACTTTTCAAGGAAATCAAGCTCCTTCTTAAGGTCCCTTCCTTTGGCTGATAAAGAAACATCCCAATACACGTTTATCGTTTTAGATCTGCTCTGGTAATAGCGGACAACATCAGGATAAAAACGCATGATGAAACTGTTATTCCCGTTTTTTCCGCTGGTGCAGAATTGTGGCTTGTTGGCAAACTGGCTGATGGAAAATGAGATCGGCTTATCTAAAACAATATCATTCATTTGCTGGAACAATGATGCCTGGTCATTACTCATGCTGAAGCGTTGATCATCCAGTAGGCCTTTATTTACATTCGGAATAGATGCAGGTTTATCTATCTTAATATTCAACTTAAAATTTTCTGTTGTACTTTTTATATTTAAGGGAAGTGTATAAGAAAGTTTCAGGTTCTCTTCCACCATCATTTGCGTAATGGTGAATTTGATTTTACGGCTGCTTTTTGCAGCAATGGGATAAATATTAATGCTGTAATGGTTTTGCCCGTTCATCTGCAAAATGGCAGGATCAATTCTTTTACCTACGATGCTGCTATAGGCCTGGCGGGCTTTCCATCTTTCCTCGATACTTCCTTCACGGTATTTACCATTTAGTTCCAGTTGAAAATCGGTGATAACCTGTCCCCTATTGAGTTCAAAGCTATGCAGGCCCTCCACTTCCTGGTCTTTGGGATTGTAAAATTCCATCTCAATAACTGTAGTGGCAATAAAGGGATTTGCTTCGATGGATATGTTACAGGTTTTCAATTGCACGGCCTGGTCAAATAATCTTTGTTGTGCTTTGCTTTGCGTATTGAATATAATTATCAAAAGCAGGGGTAGGAATAATTTCTGCATAAATATTTTTTTACATGATGCAGAAAGAAAAAAAATTACATAAAAAATTCCATTCGGTTGATAAGCATACCTGTGAAAGCATCTTAAATCTCTTTCAAAACAACTTTTCAATTTATTATGTATATATTCGTAAAAAACTGACTGAAAAATATGGAACAAGAGATCCTAAACTACCACGAACCCATCCCTGAATTTAAAGTTGACCCGATCATGGTCCTTGTCTTCGGAATATTATCCTGCGGACTATACCTGATCTACTGGAACATTAAAGTTGCAGAAGTATTTAATGCGGTTGCGGAAAAGGAAGTTATTTCGCAGCCGATAGCCATTTTTGCAGGATGCTGTATGCCGGTGAATCTTTATTTTTATTACCTGGCAGGAAAAGAAGCCTTACCTGAAGTGTATAAAAGAACCGGTGAACCGAATAAAGACCAGTCTACCTTATTAATAATCCTGGGATTCCTATTCCCGGTGGTTGCAGCCATGATCGTACAAGGTGATATCAACAAGCTCTATAAATAATACCGCAGCTAAACGTAAAGTTTACGGGATCATCGGCGCTTTCATAACGCTGCTGATCCCGTTTATTTTATCATTGAACAACGGGGATCATCATTTGGATACCAGCCAGTCCTTTTGCCCTTTTAAAATGCTTACTGGCTTCCCCTGCCCCGGGTGCGGCATCACCAAGTCGCTTGTTTATTTTTATGAAGGCGATATTTACAAAAGCGTCAGCTATCATATTCTTGGCCCCTTTGTAATTGCATTTTGCCTGCTGACCATTATAGTGCCTAGTGTTGAACTGATCACAAAAAAAGAATATTTCAACAGCTGGCTTTATAATAGAAAACTGGCTTATGGCTTAGGTATTTTTCTTGCGGTATATCACACGGGCAGGCTGATCTATTTTGTGTACAGTAATTCATGGGACAGTATTGTGCAACAATCCATTTGGCAGTAATATTTTACCCCTTGATTGTATTGGTACCAGAGATCATTTTCCAATATTCAATTTGTGAAGCAATATCCTCTTTACTCATATCAAGCCCGGCAATACTCTCTTCAATTTCTTCAAACTCATCTTTCGCTTCATGATAGTAATACATCAGCAGGTAGTAGCCCGGATCTTCCCCCGAATTCTCTTTCCTGATATAGGAGGCAGCCAGGTGATCCCAGGGCACCAATCCCGGCATGGTACTGATCCGGAAACCATTCCTGTTAAAAATCATTGGCCTTTTTTTTCTTTTAATACCATGGACCAATTGAAAGAGCATCACTATAATAATATAACAGGCCATCGTGCGGAATGAAGCTGTATGTTCTTCATAGTTTCCTATAGCGCAAAAGGAGAGGCTGATTATAAAAAAAAGAGCGCTCGAAATAAGCGCTCTTTTAAGATCAAATGTGACTATCGTTTCTTCCGGATAGTGCGGGGGATAATTTTTTCCGCCGCCCATATCCCTTGTGGGAATGTAATCGTTTGCTTTATACTCCCACCATCTTCGTGGCCTGTCCTCAAATTGTTCGTCCAGGTACCTCCTTACATCCGCTTTTCTTTTGTTCAGGCTTTCATTCATCTTACACAAAATTACACAGCGAATGTTACCGGAATATTAATTTTATTTATTCCCCAACCACTTCATCTTTTCGCTTCCTGAATTTTCGAGGTTCACTTCCATCCATCTGCACAATAGCAGGATAAAATTTACCCAACACATCCACCAGGGTTGTCTGGCATTGCATTACTTCATTGATATCCTTGTAGGCAAATGGTGCTTCGTCCAGGCCACCACCAATTAATTTTACGCCGTGATCTTTTAGTTCTTTTTTTAAAGCCTCATGGGTAACATTGGCCAAAGCTTTGGTACGGCTCATCTTTCTACCGGCACCATGAGATGCAGAGTTTAAAGAAGTAAGTTCTCCCTTACCTTTTACAATAAAGCCCGGCGCCGTCATGCTGCCCGGAATAATACCCAGCACATTTTTACCGGCAGGCGTCGCACCTTTACGATGAACAATTACTTCGTTCCCTTCATATATTTCTTTCCACGCAAAGTTGTGGTGGTTCTCCACTATTGCCAAAGGCTTTTCGCCAATGGCCTTTGCGATTTTTGCATGAATGGTATGATGACAGGCGCTTGCATAATCACCCGCCAGGTTCATGGCCAACCAATATTCCATTCCTTCTTCGGTATCCAGGTCAAGCCATGCCAAATGTTTAGCTTCTTTTGGCAACACGGTTTTTTGCATAGCGATCTGTGTATAATGGTTTGCAATGTTTGCACCCAGTCCACGGCTACCACTATGACTTAACAAACCAACATAATTACCAACCGGTAAGTTCATCGGGTTATTTGCATCGGTAATTTCTACCTTACCAAATTCCACAAAATGATTTCCGCTCCCGGAAGTACCCAATTGCTTTAAGGCCTTGTGCTGCAATGGTTGTAAAAAAGCGATGTCATTGAATTCTGTTCTGTCCAATACTTCATGTTCTGTTCTTTCAGAAAATTCCCTTCCTGCACCAAACAAAGTGCTTGCCACTAATTCTCTTTGAAAATTAGCTCCTCTTTTTTTCAACTCATCCGGATCAATAGCAAAAATGCTTAAGCACATTCGGCAACCAATATCCACACCAACCGCATACGGAATGATGGCATTCTTTGTTGCCAATACGCCACCGATCGGCAGGCCATAACCCTGGTGTGCATCGGGCATTAAAGCGCCGGCAACAGCCACAGGTAATCTTGCAGCAGTTTTCATCTGTAGCAAGGCGCCTTCTTCAATATGTTTTGCTCCAAAGATGTTGTACTCAACACCCGTTTCATTCAGCGGAATTTCAGTGACCGCTTCTTCTTCAATCACAATTAATTTTTCTGCAATTTTAGAAAGTACCGGATCCTGCGTATACGCTTCCGGTCTTACCAAAATATCCTCCAGTGTTTTTAAAGCATCTTCCTCGCTGGTATGCTTAAAATTTGTGCACATGGTATGCATGGCAATACTTATTACCGGTCCTTCCGGGTAACCAATAGCACGGATCTGTTTTCCTGTCAACTTCAATTTCATAATTATAGTGTTGATGCCGGATTTATTACGGCATTACTTTTAATTTGCTCATTTTTTATTTTTAGATTCTATAATGCAAATAGCTTTCTTTTCATCTTTTTCTTTACTCTTTGATTCATGTCTTATAAAAAAAACAAAAGAGAAAATTGCTGATCGACACAATTGCAACATATAATGTGTTTTCTCTTTAAATTCATCCACTTTAATTAATCCGGCTGTTGGAGGCAATTGCCTTTTTACTTGTTCAATATTAGCAGTTTCGTCAATTAAAAAAAAGAACTCATGCTCAATTAAATTTCTCCACTGCTTATATTGCTTAAAGGCGGAGTACTCAGATGTTTCACTTAAATCGCAAGCAATTGAATATAGGGTATACAAGTATCGATTCTGAGTTTTAGCTTCTATGGCTTTTATTTCTCGCCAACATTTATGAAAGTATACATCTTTGCCTTGAATCCCTAAAGCCAAGTAAATGGCCCTTCCAATTTTATCTAAAATTGAATATGCAGATTTAAAAGCCTGAATTAAAAAATCAGAATTAGAATTTTCTATTAATCCATCAATTTTTGAAAAATTATTAACCTCGTCTTCCCTTACATAAGGTAATTTTGAATCTGCTTCTGATAAGTAAAGAAAATATCTTGATAAGTTAAATTCCCCTTTTAATTTTTGCAATAAAATATCAAATTGCTTAACCCATTCAAGTTCTGTATGTTTATGATTGCTTTTAATTTGAAGGTCATCAGACTTACTTAATCCACAAAAACAATAAATAGCATGTTCACATAAAGCAAAATGACTTTTTAATACCCATTTTCTGTATTCATCATGTTCTTCCAAATCTTTTTTTGTATCTCCATAACTCTTTTCAAACTCGTCAAGGTTAATTTCATTATTCTGTATAATCTTATCGGTTTCCTTTTCAACTTTGGTTAAATGCGCTTTCCATTCAGCTTGTGTTTCATTACTTGTCAATGCTACGGTAATTTGTTTCTTTATTTCAAAGGCCATAGCCGGATAAATACTGCAACAGGTATTATAAGCAATCTCATTTAGTGTATGTGCTTTCAAATAACCAATAAATCCTGGTTTATACTTAGAAAGTGCCGTCCGCTTATCTAAAATAAAAAATGGTTCATTCCATCTACTTAAAAAGATTAAAACGGTTATTAAGTCAGAAATAATTTTAGATTCCACGATATCAACAGGTTCAATTTTTTTTTCAATCAAAAAATTATAAAGCTTGAAAAGAAAATACTTAGACTTAAGCAAGGGCTCAATATTTTTATATGAATACCTATAATCTTCATCTTTGTCTAGTTGGTTATTGAAGTGGATTAGCAACCCTCTAGAAAATAAATGATAATATTCAGCTCGAAATTTATCTGTTAATAGAATTTTTTCATCAACTAAGTCTAGTGCCGTAATCCCCTTAACTAAAAACTCTTCATTTTCAAACTTTAATCCCAGTTTTGTGTATTTAGTTCCGATTACATACATTAGAGAAGTTAAGTTATCGGGGGTGGTAATTAATTTTTCCAGGCCTTCCAAATCACTTAATATTCCTCTTATATCCTCCATCCTATTTTCTTCATTCATTAAAGAACGAAGTTTATTATACTTAACCATAAGAATTTGTAAAAACTCTACTGAATTAAGTAATCCTTGGTGTTTGGGAATTGGAGTAACCAAAATAATTTCCTCTATAGTCATACTTTTATTTTAAAATTGATCTTATTTATCCCTTTTTTATTTCTTCTTACGCTTCAATAAAAGCCCAATATAGCTGTACAGCACAAGAGTGCGACGCCAATGAAGCTTAATAGCAGCACTAAAGCTAGTACAAAAAGGAAAAAACATCCGGTACCGGGATGATACCGGATGTTGGTTTATTTCTGCTTCACAAAGATCTGCTTCAACTGCTCAACCAATGTGCCATTACCATTTACAGTGATCTCACCGATCTTGTCGGCGATTGTCGACACGTATTCCATCTCTTTCAGTTTCCACAGCATGGCATTGTCTTCCATCAGTTTGGCAGTGTTCAGCAAACTACGGGTGCTGGCGGTTTCTTCCCTGCGCATGATGCTGTTGGCCTGTGCATTCTTTTCGGCCACCAGCACTTTGTTCATGATGTCCTTTACATCGCCCGGCAGGATGATATCACGGATACCGAAACCATTAACCGCAACACCCAGGTCTTCAGCAGCAGACTTCACTGCTTCCAGCACGAATGGGATCATGGTCTCTTTTTTCTCCAGCAATTCATCAAAACCCATAGCACCAATGTACTCACGCAGTGCCAGCTGGAAAGCCACATACAACTGGCGTTCGTAATCCTTGTTCTGCAACAGGGCTTTTTCAATATCAACAACCCTGTACTGTGCATAACCATTGATACGCAAAGCAGCTTTGTCCTTAGTCAGGATCTCCTGGCCATTGATCTCGATCTGCTGCATACGGGTATCAGCTTTGCCAACCACAACAGTGATGCTGTTCTTCCACCAGTAATAAATACCGGCAGGCAGGGTTTGTGCATACTTACCATCAATGAACAGCAGCGCTTTTTCGTAGTTCTCTACAGTGTAGCTACGCACATAAGGCGCCACCATCCTGTTCTGCAGCACAGTACGGCTGATCGGTTCAGTGATCTC
>Ga0193752_1000950_pt1 | contig 25678 bp, 26 predicted proteins | sample H1c1metaG_FD_144924 | JGI IMG/M metagenome (GOLD analysis project Ga0193752, IMG submission 144924) | Soil microbial communities from a riparian zone of the East river system, Colorado, United States - H1c1 | ecosystem: Environmental > Terrestrial > Soil > Riparian zone | place: USA: East River...
AGGCTCAACACCGTCCTGAACCGCACCCGCTGGCCCAAAGACTTTTTCAAGGGCAAAACCGTGCTGGAATGCGGCTGCGGCGCTGGCCCGGACACCGAAATCCTCCTAAATCTGGGGGCAAAAGTGGTGTCGGTGGACATTGCCGGGGTAGACGTTGCCCGGCGCAACCTGGCACCCAACCCTAACTCTTCCAATGTTCAGTTTGTACAGGACAGCATCGCTGATCTGCACCTCAAACCCAACTCGTTTGACATTGTGTTTTGTCACCGCGTGCTCCAACATACACCCGATCCTGCGGCAACCCTCAAACACATACTACAGTTCGTAAAAAAGGATGGTTCCATATTTGTCCACTCCTATTCCAACAGCACTTTCCAGATGCGGCGCTGGAAGTACGCCCTATTGCCATTCACCAACAAACTCCCTCCGGTGCTGCTGTACTCCATCATCCAGCTGTACGCTTGGCCAGTGTTCTTTGCCACCAACCTGACCAACAAAATCAAAATAGGCGAAAAGTTTAACCATATCTTCGTACCGTTCCTCAACTACCGCAGCAGCAAAAAGTTTGCCCAAAAGTCCAACCGATTCATCGTGGAATACGGCGTGCACGACACCTTTGACGCCCTGAGTCCCCCTTATGACAAGCCGCTCAGTCCAGAAGAAATGGAGCAAATCGCCAAAAAGGCACTGGGTGACAAAGCCCCACAATTTGACGTCTACATAGACACCGGCATGACGTTACTAAGGACCAAATTATAAAATGTGCGGCATCTTTGGCCACACCAAAATCGGTCAGCATCTGAATGCTTCCCGGCGCGCCCTAGACACCCTATCTCACAGAGGGCCGGATCAGTGGAATGACTGGCATGACCAAGATGTCTACTTAGGCCACAGACGCCTCAGCATCATGGATCTCTCAGAACACGGCAGACAGCCTATGGGCGCCCAGGGCATAGTACTTACCGTCAATGGAGAGATATACAACTACAAAGCCCTGAAAAAACAGCTGGGCAAAAAGTACACCTACCAAAGCGACTCTGACTCAGAGGTTCTTATTTACGGCTACCTAGAGTGGGGAATGGAAAAACTACTAGCCAGGCTGGAAGGCATGTACGCTTTTGTGCTCTATGACACAAACCAGGGCAAGTTGTTCCTGGGCCGTGATAGAGCGGGCATAAAACCCTTGTACTATTCACATATTGACAGCCAGCTAGCGTGGGCGTCAGAACTCAAGGCCCTGACTAGCTTCCACACAGAAGCCAAGCTCACTGTTGATTCGAGCGCCGTCTACGACTATCTCACCTACCGCTACGTTCCCACCCCAAAAACCCTCTACAAAGATGTCTACAAACTGCCGCCCGCTCACTACCTAGAACTAGACCTAGCCACTCGTCAACTTCAGAAAAAGCAATACTGGACACTCGGCACCACGCAGATTAACCCCAGCCTCGCAGAAGCCGCTAGCACAGTCAGGGAGCTAGTGAACCAGGCCGTCCAGGAGCAGTTAATGAGCGATGTACCTGTGGGCTTTTTCCTGAGCGGCGGCATGGATTCCAGTACGGTAGTCGGCGTAGCCGCACAGCACAGCCGTCACCTCAATACTTATGCTATTGGATTTGATGTCAAGGAGCATGATGAAACTCACTTTGCAGAGATTGTGTCCAAGAAGTTTCAGACCAAACATAGGCGCAAGGTCGTATCGGTAGGGGAGGTCAAAAAGCTTTTTCCTAACATAAAACAATGGTACGACGAACCCTTTGCCGATACCTCTACTTTTCCCGTCTACATAGTCTCCAAACTAACCAAGCCTAGTTCTACCGTAGTCCTAACCGGCGATGGCGGAGACGAGGTCTTTGGTGGCTACAACTGGTATGCCGATTTCAAACAAAACATCCATGGCTACATAAAAGAAAACTATCCGGGTTCACTGCTCAAAAGAAAACTTGCGGCTGGCACCAAATCGCACAAAGAAACCGTCACCAACCTAGAATTTGCCTACTACACAAAACTCATGGGCGGCCTCACCCGGGAGGAAAAGGCCGACTACCGAAAGCAACTAGGCATAGACGACTCATACGATGATTACTGGTACTTTAGAAAATTCTATCGCCCGGATCTGCCGCTCTACACTCGCTTGCAATATCTTGATTTTCACACCTACCTGCATGACGACATCCTAACCAAGGTCGACCGGGCCAGCATGGCCGTAGCCCTAGAATGCCGAGTACCGCTACTCTCCACGCCCCTGATTGAGTATCTGTTTTCTCTGCCAGAAACCATCCGCTACCACAACGGGGAGCTCAAAGGACTCATGAAGTACGCCTTCCGCGACCTCCTGCCCGATGAAATTATACACAGGAGTAAAAAGGGCTTTAGCATCCCTACAGGCCGCTGGCAGCCAGACCTCATGCCCCCCAGGACTCCTATGCAAGTATTTATTCTGGATGAGTATTACCAAGACGTTATTAAAAATAAGGAGTAGAGTAATGCCCGCTAAAAACCCTTCGGCTATTCTAGTAACTGGCTGTGCTGGATTTATCGGCAGCAACTTCATTAAACAGTTCAAGCAAACCTTTCCGGCTACCAAAATAGTAGGAATTGACGATTTTTCAACTGGTCGGAGGAGTTCGATTGATCCATCGATCATTTTCTACGAAGCCTCCATCCTAGACGCAGAAACAGTAGAGGAGCTTTTTGGCACCCACAAGCCCGAATATGTCTTTCACTTTGCAGCCCTCCCCAGAGTTTCATACTCCGTAGAATTCCCCAGGGAAACGAGTGAGGCCAATATCATCGGCACCGTCGCGTTATTAGAATCATCCAAAAACCACGGCGTCAAAAGATTCATCTACTCGTCATCGTCCGCACTGTATGGCGGTGCCAAAGAACTACCAACCAAAGAGTCAGAAAACCCGCCCAACCCAAAATCACCTTATGCTATACAGAAATATATTGGTGAGCCCTTTTGCAAAGTCTTTAGTGAACTGTACAGCATAGACACCGTCTGCCTGCGTTATTTTAATGTCTTTGGCCCCGGACAATTCGGCGACTCACCCTACTCAACCGTTATCTCTGCCTGGCTTGAGTCAGCCTATTTTCCAGACAAAAAACAGGCTTTCATCGAAGGCGATGGCACACAGTCCAGAGATTTCTGCTACATTGATAACGTGGTGGCCGCCAACATATTATCCATGGAATCAGACAAAGATTTTGGTGGCGAAGCCATAAATGTGGCACATGGCGAGCAAACCACCGTCAACGAGGTGAAGATGCTTATTGAAAAGTATTCCGGCAAAGAGATTTCCTTGGAAAAACGACCACCCCGGGTTGGCGATGTGGCTCACACCTTCGCAGATATTTCAAAGGCCCGTGAGCTATTAGGATATGAGCCACTTGTGCGGTTTGAGGAAGGCCTGGGACGCACTATTGAGTGGTATAAAAACCGAACGGAATGATTATGGGTTCAGCAAAGATATGCGTGGTCATACCTAACTGGAACGGCAAGGACCGTATAGGGGCCTGCCTGGATTCAGTGCTTGGTCAGTCGCTAAAACCTATCATTATTGTGGTAGAAAACGGCTCGGTGGATGGTTCTCTAGCGTTTTTGCGCACCCACTATCCTTCGGTCGAGCTGGTAGTGAACCAGAAAAACCTCGGGTTTGCGGGTGGCGTCAACGGCGGCATTCGGCTGGCCAAACAGCTGGGCGCCCAGTACGTGGCGCTCCTTAACGACGACGCCCTGGTGCACAAAGATTGGCTCCGGCAGCTGGCCACCGCCCTGGACAAAAACCCAGAACTCGGGGCCGCAGCCAGCAAACTGCTCAGCGCCGACAAAAAACGCATAGACAGCACCGGCGACTTCTATTCCACTTGGGGCCTGCCCTTTAACAGACAGCGCGACGAACCGGCCTCCCAGGCCATAGACAAACCAGGCTTTGTATTTGGCCCCTGCGCCGGGGCGGCACTGTACAGAATGACCATGTTTGATGCAGTTGGCCTGTTCGACGAAGACTTCTTTGCCTACCACGAGGACGCTGATTTGCACTTCAGGATGCAGCTGAGTGGCTGGAAGGCCTGGTATGTACCCTCGGCAGAGGTCTATCACCAGATCGGTGCTACCTCTGGCAAGATCAAAGGCTTTACCACCTACCAGACATTCAAAAACTACCCCTGGCTGTTTTGGAAAAACGTTCCGCTGCGCCTCCTGCCGGGCATATTTATCCGCTTCAAGTTTGTCTACTTTACTATTTATATCAGCTCGCTTGTGGGCGGCAGGGGATGGCCCGCTACCAAAGGTTTTTTGCGTATGCTGACCCTCTTCCCCAAAAAGCTCGTCCAGCGCCACCACATCCAAAAAAACCGAAAAGTATCCATAGACTACATAAATTCAATTTTGATACACGACCTGCCGCCAAATGCCACCAAACTACGCCGGCTGCGCGCAGCTTTTGTCAAGAAGAACCAGTAATACCTTTACAAGGTGCATTACTTTTGTTAGAGTAATACTATGACACACCTGGCACGCTCCTCTACCATGACAAGTACTATGACAAGCAAAGGACAGGTAACGATTCCTGCTGATATTCGTGCCAAATTACGCTTAAAGCCTGGGCAACGCGTACAGTTCGTTTCTCTGGGTGATGCCGTTGCAATCCAAGCCGATACTTGGCAGCAAGACCTGACACTCATACAGAAAAAAGCCAAAGCCGCCATGCAAAAATCCAGACTCCCGGCGTTATCAGACGCCGATCTAGGCAAGGCTATTGACGAAGCTGGTTCGGCTGCAGCCAACCAACGCTACCAACGTAACGACAAGCGATAGCAATGAAGTCATTGGACACAAATGTCGTATTACGGTTACTGCTAGATGACGTTCCTGAGCAGACACAACAAATTCAGATCATGTTGGAGCATGCAAAACCAAAAAGTTTTTTTGTTGCGGATGCAGTTTTCTTTGAGATTGCATGGGTCCTCGGCGGACAGTTTTTTCAGTTTGATCGAAAGCTCATTGGGGATATGCTTCTGCAAATCACCAAAATACCCCAGATTGTTTGTAGCAGATCAGTCATAGAGCAAGTAGTTCCTTTATATAGAGCAAAAAGCCAGCTCTCTTTTGTAGATATATACCTAGCCATTTATGCAAAGCATATGGGTGCCGACCCTTTGCTTACTTACGACCGGCTCCTCGCAAAAAAAGTGCCCGACCTGACCGCCTTGCTTTGAACTACGAGTCCAGCAAGTCCCCACCAGCCAAAGGCTACGGCTTCGTTTGACCACAGGTGCATCACCATACCCATCACCGCATAGGCAGCAGCCGATGCCAAAAGCACACTGGTCAGTGTCGACGGTTTTTGCCGGGCCAGGAGCCGAATAACAAACAGCCATAGAGCCACAAAGACCAGCAGGCCAATCACCCCCACCTCATAGGCAATTTGTATGTAGTAGTTCTCTGTCAGCTGCTGTTGGTCACCACTGCGGATAGACACAATCCCAGCCGTACCCGGCCCATGCCCCAGCGGCCGGTCGGCAACACCCTCGGCACCTTCGCGGATGTAGTGCAGGTGGTATTCATCCGAATCCAGGTCGGCAGCAGCGTTACTGTCGTTAGCCTTTAGGACAATGCTCCGAAATACCTGCGTCCCACGAACACTGTACAAAACAAAGGAACAGGCCACCAGCCCGGCCACCAACACCGGCCAGAATTGCTTCATGAACTGTAGTGATTTTTGTCGATGGGAAATAACCAGCAACATACCCAAGCCAACCAGCAACCCCACCCAGGCCGCCCGGGAAAACGACAAATACAACACCGCCAAGTGCAAAGCCAGAAGACCACCTAAAAACAGTTTATTTTTGGACTTCTGAATCAGCTGGACCAGCAAGAGTATGGGGATCAGCAGATAAGCACCAAACGAATTCGGGTCACGGAAGGTTGCAAACACCCGGGGAAACGCCGGGTCTTCGTTTATAAAAAAGTTCGGCTTGACCCCCAGATCAGGACGATAGCCAAAGTGCTCCAAGGTGTCCTTTGGCAAAAACCATTGGAATAGTCCCAGCACACAGACAATGGTGCTAATGACGAGGACGAACCTCACTACCGATCGATGGTCCGGCCTATTTTTCAGCAAAATCCCAGCACCCACTCCAATCAAAAATATCCAGACGAACCGATTATTATAGGTGCTAGCCAAGGCAGCTACATCAAGCGGAGTGTCTTTGTTGATCGCATACAATGCAACGTGCAGCACCGCGTAGACTGCCGCCAGAATCAACAGCAGCGCATAGGGTTGCCATTTGTGTCGTCTTACTTTTGTCAGGATCAAAAAACCGGTCAGGGTCAATAGTCCAATCGTCAGCAGATCCTTACCAATCTTCCAGCCCTCTAGGCCGCCCAGAGACGTTCCGAGCCACTGCGACAAAAAGATATGAAACGGCATGTAAGCCAGCAGGGCATACGTCCCCACGCCGGGTAGTCGTTTTATTGTTTCCACCGTATAATTGTAACCTATGGGCCACTCTCAAAAACACATTGTCATCGATGCCCGCATTCGCCGCTCCAGCACCGGCCGTTATGTTGACCGTCTGGTAGAACACTTGCAAAAAAACGACAGCCATACTCGCTACAGCGTACTTGTTGAGCCCGACGACCCCTGGCAGCCCAGTGCCCAAAACTTCTACCGGGTTGAATCACCGTATCCGCAGTTTTCCTTCAATCCCCTGCACCAGTTCGGCTTTGCCCGGCAGCTCTACCAGCTTGATGCCGATATCGTACACTTTCCCATGAACCAGCAGCCGCTTTTGTACCTTAAACCAGTCGTGACGTCCTGTATGGACCTGACGATGCTGCGCTTTACTCGTCCCGGCAAGGCATCACCTCTACTGTTTAAGGCAAGGATGGCAGCCTACAGGTTTCTATTCTGGTACAGCCTGCGTAAATCCAAAGCAATTATCACCATCAGCCAGTTTGTAAAGCAGGATATTGAAAAACACTACCCTTTCGCCGCAAGCCGTATCACCGTCACCTACTGCGCCAGTGAACCGCCGCTTACTGCCAAGGCAAAACCACTTCACGAGGTGCAGAGCCCCTTCATTATGCACATTGGCAGCCCGTTCCCACACAAAAACATCGATCGGTTAGTAGAAGCTTTTGCCTTGCTTAAAAAATCCCATCCCGACCTACAGCTTGTTTTAGTAGGGAAGAGGGAACACCATTTTGAACAATTAGAGCAGCGAGTCCAGGACCATCCCTACAGGCAAGATATTATCTTTACCGGCTTTGTGTCAGACGAATCCCTCAAATGGCTCTTCACACACGCCGAGGCTTCTCTCCAACCGTCGCTCAGCGAAGGGTTCGGTCTGCCCGGTCTGGAAGCCATGACCTATGGCTGCCCGCTTGTGAGCAGTAACGCCACCTGCCTACCAGAAGTTTACGGCCCGGCTGCGCACTATTTTGACCCTGAAAGCGTAGAAGACATCGCCCAGAAAACAGACGAGGTCCTTGCCGATGCCCCCTTGCGCAAAGCCCTTATCAAGGAGGGGTATGTCCGGCTCAAGAAATATTCCTGGCAGCGCATGGCCGAACAAACCAGTGATATCTACAACAACGTTTTACGTTAGTTAATCGTAGTACGTTTGACAAGTGTAATACGTTTTGATATCATTACCTGTATGAGTATCGACGTAAAAGTTTCTACCAAGTACCAGGTGGTAATCCCAAAAGAAATCCGCAGAGAACTCGGTATCAAGCCCGGACAAACTCTCCGGGTCAGACGGGTTAATAAGAAACTGGTGATTGACACCGAATCCGTCGTAGACAAATACGCCGGTACAATGCAGGGCGCATGGGGAGATGAAGATCCCGTAGCTATAATCCGCCGCATGCGCGACGAAGAGTGGCAGTAGGATTACGGCTTCATGAGAGTATACCTTGATTCAAATATTTTCATTTACGCTCTAGCTCGCCAGGAGCCTTTTGCAAAAGAAGCATTGAACCTTTTACACTCTATAGAATCCGGGACTGATATTATGGCTTTCAGCTCAACTATTATATTCGGAGAAGTCATCGGGCTTGGAAAATCCACGACGCCCATGCATAACGTCCACAGTTTTTTGCAAGAGTTGCCAAATTTCTATACTTTGCCGGTAACTGAGGGTATAGCAAAGTCTGCAGGTATGTTGCGCCAGAAGTATGGCAAATCGCTGCGCCTGCCAGACGCCATTCACCTTGCTTCCTCAATGGAACATCAGGCGCTGTTCGTAACAGCCGACGCCCGGTTGTTAAGTGTTGCTGAAAAACTGACAAAAGTTCGTTCGCTAGATACATGGAAGTAAACTTCCCACGGCCTTCATGCCTTGGAATGAATCCTAAATTCTAATACCGAAATCCGGGCAAACTCAAATGACCAAATTATAAAATGTTCAAAACAATTGCTCCTGGAAGCCTGTTTTGGATTTTGATATTGTTTAGGATCCCCGATCGGAGTCGAGGACAAGCTTATAGACATCACCCTTAAACTTGCCCCCCTAAAAAAAGAAAGTCCAAACCTTCGGTCAATTTTATTCTCACTTTTGTTCCAAACAGTTCTTCTGGGTGAGGAAGCATACCTATAGGTACGGCCGACGAGGCAAAGGACTGTCCGCGGGCTAGAGTCCATCCAGAAGGTGGCGGGTTTGGTGGGGCATGTCTGAGAGTGATGTCTATAGGTATTGGGGTTTAGGATTTGAGAAGGCTGGGTTGATGGTTTGAAAGTTAGCGGAAGTGTCTTGGGTGGTTTTAAGCCGCGTCTAGTACTGGTTCTGGTTCTTGGCCCCAATAGCTTCGGAAGCCTTCACCAATATCGGCGTAAGCAGAAATCAGACCAGCATCTGTCGTCACCTCAGCCGCCTGGGCAACACTGGAAAAAGGCGCTTCAATAACAACCCGCTCAACTTTTCCAACCTCCCTCACAACGCCCAACATAAATCCAATCTCACCGGTATAGTCTCCGCGCAGAGCGTTACGCAACTCAGTCATGCTAGCTTCGGTACGCCCCTGATCCCACCGGCCGATCTCCAGGTGCACCTCAGGGCTATGTGACGCCAGGTAGGGCACGGACTCTTCGATAGTACTTATAACTTTTGGCCCAACCTTTGACGGACGATGTATCCATCCGGTGCCCAGGGCATAGCCGTCGTATCGCCGCACATCCCGTATCTGATAATCAAACCCCCTTAGAGTAGTCGCGCCAACTTTGCGAGCTTCTTTGTCATGCGGCTGGATGATTGCTTTGCCTGCCTCGGCAGCCACAATTTGCTTATGGTCAAGATTTGGATTGGCATGAGGATAAAAAACCACATCGCGTTCCTCGTTGCGCCCCAGCTTCCGCCCAGCCCTCCCGATAGCCTTGGCAGAACCCATCACCGTTGGCCCAAACACTATCCGGCCCACACCCGGAGTATTGATAGCCACCCGGGCAGCCCACGAACCCCTGTCTGGTTCTTCGCCGGGAATCATATCTCTCCTCCTTGACCCTGGCGTATGCCGCCAAGCCTGGTGCCACGAGTTCACTTCCAGTTTTCCTGCGTCGACTGCCTGCTTTATGGCTCGCAGGCCGTGCCCCGGCACCATGTCGACCATAGGCATCCACTGCACACCATCAAGCCCGGCTGCGGCCGCAAATTCACCGATTCGTTCAGGAGTGTAGTGGAACAGCCTGCCCAGGTTAGTTCGTGGATCAGGGTCCAGAATATTCTGGTTAGAAAAAACTATTTCCGGGGTATGACCTGGCATGGTTACTTAAAAGTAGTAACAATTATACTTGCTGTCCGTAATAATTTTCACATCCCGAACTATACCCCCTCATCGCTGAGTTTATAGACATCACGCTCAGACTTGTCCAGGCCCTCGACTCCGATCGGGGATCCAAAGTCTAGAAATTCCAAATTCCAGTAAACAAAATTCCAAACAATACCAAATCTCCCAATACCCCAAACGGGCTTTCATAAGCCTATTATTGTTTTGGTATTGAGGTATTGGAATTTGGAGCTTGGAATTTCTAAACTTTTTTAGTGGTCATTTGAATTTTTTTAGAGTAGCGTCTTCAATTACGGTGCTGGCTTGAAAACAACATGACGATCGGGACCTTCGCCCTCAGATTCGGTCCCCAGGCCAGCGTCTGAAGCTACCTTGTGTACCGTACGACGATCGGCAGCGTTCATGGGCTTGAGGTGCAACGGTTCGCCGGATTCTTTGACAATCGCCACCCATTCTGCGGCCTGTTGCGCCAAACGGTCAGCCCGAGCTTTCTTATAATCAGCGACATCGACGTTTACCCGTGTGGACGCATACCCCTGATTCTTGAGCGCGTTACTTACTATGAACTGTAGTGCCCGCATGGTGTCGCCACGCTGACCAATCAGAAAACCATTCAGGTGGGTAGATGGAACGTGCAGCTCAATAACTTCGTTGTCTTCGGTAGTAGCATAGATGTCAGTATTGAGCCCAAAGAAGGACAAGATGTCTTCCAGGTACTTCTTGGCATACTGGATTGCATCTTCTATGCTGGGTTGCTTCGGATCTGCCATTATCGCCTCCTCTTCTTAGCTGCCTTAGAAGCCTTTACAGATTTTTTGGTCCCAGATTTTGATGAGACAACTTCGCCTTCAATAATCTGTTTTTTGCCAGGCTTGGACCGATCAGGCTTGTCGGCAATTGCCTCCAGCTCTCCTTCGTCTTGCTTCAGTATCAAGTACTGTTGGAGGTAGGCCACCAAACCGCTCACAAACCAATACAACCCAAGAGCAGAGGGCAGGTTAATGGTAAAGACAAATATCATGACGGGGATGAAGTAGCGAGTACTACGACCGACCGCGGCGCTTACTTCAGACTGATCAGACTGCTTGCCAGAGCCAGCATCTTTCAGGATTTGGCGTAAAGAGCGAGCATCCTTTTCTGTCGGCATCAGCTGCACACTCTGGAAATACTGCGTCACCGCGCTGCCCACAACCAGCAGCATGGCCGGCCAATAAATACCGCCACCTGAGGGGATAGCCGCCTTAGTCAAATCGACAAAACCCAGAAAAGTGGCGTCAAACTGGCTGATATTCTGAGCCAGGGACTGTAGCCAGCCAAGATCACGGAGGAAGGGGTAGGAAAAATCAATGACCGCTCGCGGGTCCTTGACGACGCGCTGCAGGCCAGAATACAGCCCAAGCAGAATCACCAGCTGAATAGCCAACACACCAAGACTTCCGAAGGGGCTCACTTCGCGCTCTTTATAGAGCTCCATGACCATTGCAGATTCTTTTTGGCGATCACCCTTAGCTTCTTTTTTGATACGCTTGAGTTCTGGCTGGAGCTTGCGCATGGCCTTGGCATGGTGCAACTGCTTTTTGATAAGCGGCCACATCAACAACCGGATAACTATAGTAAAAATGAGGAGCGCCAGGCCAAAGTTATGACCAGGCAGCAGGGCATAGATCAGGACAAGTAGGTTGAATATGGGCTGAACTATCAATGATTGAAACATTTTAACTCCTGATTTTACTTCTATGATAACAGATATGCAGCCTCCCCTGAACTGACGTACAAAATACGAACAAGCCTAGATGATTCTGGCTTGCCTCAGTTGGTCCAGGACCGACTGCTCCAGCTCAGCAGCCGAAATGGTGGCCATCTGATCACTAAATACCGTCAACACCATGTCATATGGTTTGAGTATCTCGGCTTCGTGGCGACGAACCACCTCATAGAAACGACGACGTATGCGGTTGCGAACAACGGCAGATTTGTTGACTTTTTTACTGACAACAACAGCAAGACGGTAGGAAGTTCGACGAGTGTTCGGGGCAAACTTGAGACTCGTCATGGAACCACGAACCGTCCGGCCGTGCTGGTACACGTAGCGCAAGCTACCGTATCCGTGAAAGCGATGTTTCCGCGCAATCATGTGCTAAAAAGTCCCCTTGCCGTTCTTCCCTGCCGGTTTGACATTTTTATATAAAGATTTCAATAAAAGTTTTTATACTTTTACGAATGGGGGCTTCAGGCAGCGATCTTTTTGCGGCCTTTGAGCCGGCGGCGCTTTAAAACAGCCTGCCCTGCCTTGCTGGCCATACGCTTCATAAAACCGTGTTGGCGTGCGCGTTTACGGGTTTTGGGTTGATAAGTTCGTTTAGGCATCGGGTTACTACTTCCTTCTTCTATAATCTATTTCTATACTCTATCACAAGAGTAAAACCATCCTGTGGTGAGCTTTTCACGAGTACATACCTTTCGGCCTGCCCGAACCTCCCGGACAGGAAAGGTGGGTGAATTACTACTACAGGGTGTTTTTAACAATATTTATTCGCTTATTTTAGCAAGTTTTCCCCTATTCTCCAAGTACTTTCCACAGATATGACAGAGGTGGACTTTTACTGTGCACAAGTGGCTATCTGTTTGAGGCAAACTACTATGCTTCTTTCTTATTCCCGGCAGAGCTTGTGGAAAAGTGGTATATTTTGGGTAGCGACTTTTTTTCAAGCGGATCCAGAGGAGGGTATAAACTCGGTGCAAGATAGTCTGTGGCAGGCAGTATTGGGGGAAATAGAACTGACTGTTTCCCGGGGACACTACGTCACGTGGTTTAAAAACACGCGTTTGCTCCGCCACCAGAATGATGTACTGACTATCGGTGTGCAGAATGTCTTTGTGAAGCAGCAATTGGAACGCAAGTTCAACCAACTCATAACAGACACCCTGGAGAAGAACGGCATCAAACCCGGCCGAATTGAATACAAGATAGATTCTGGCAGTGCAGGCGCCAAAAAAATCGACGAAGAAACAACCGTACTCAAGAATCCAGAAAAAAAGCCATTCACTCAAAGTCAGGGCAGCAAATCTAACCGCACTGCCCTGACCCATACCTACCGACAAGGGCTCAACAGCAAATACACCTTCGATAGTTTTATTGTTGGCTCTGGCAACGAACTAGCCTACGCCGCCTGCCAGGCGATTGCCCAAAGTCCGGGCAGCAAGTACAACCCCCTCTTTGTCTATGGTGGCGTAGGCATCGGCAAAACACACCTCATCCAGGCCGTAGGCAATGCCGTTATGGCCAACAATCCCGCAGCACACGTTGTGTATGTATCGACCGAACAGTTTGTACAGGAGTTCCTGGACGCCATCCGCTACAAAAAAAATACTGATTTTGCTGGCTTTTACCGCAGCGCCGACGTTCTGATCATCGACGATATGCAGTTTATTGCCGGCAAAGAAAAGACCCAGGAAGAGTTTTTCCATACCTTCAACGCTCTCCACCAGGCCAACAAGCAAATCATTATTAGTAGCGACAAGCCGCCCAAGGACATCCCCACCCTGGAGGAACGATTACGCAGCCGGTTTGCCTGGGGTATGAGCATTGACATGCAGATTCCGGACTTCGAAACCCGTTGCGCCATCGTCCAGACCAAGGCGGGCGAACACGCCACCACCTTGCCCCCGCCGGTAGTAGAGTTTTTGGCCAACCTCATACAAACCAACATTCGCGAACTAGAGGGTGCACTTAACCAGTTACTGGCATTTTGTGAAATGCGTGGACTGGAGCCAGAGATCGGCATCGCCACCAGCTTGCTGGGGAGTGCCAAATCACGACCAAAGCACCTCAGTGCCAAACAAATCATCGAGCGGACAGCCAAGCACTTCCAGATTCCGCTCGAAGAAATGCTGGGCCCCAAGCGCGACAAAGATATTGTAGTCCCCCGCCAAGTCGCCATGTACATGCTCAGAAACGAACTGCATCTCAGCTTCCCTAAAATTGCCCGAGAACTGGGTCGCAAAGACCATACAACCGCCATTCACTCCGTAGAAAAGATCACAAAGGAATCCAGCTTTGACCCCGCTATCAAGGCAGCTATCGCAGAGATCAAGGAAAGACTGTATGCGTAGGTTGGCAGTTGGTAGCTGGCAGTTGGTAGCTGGGACTGCTAATTTTTGGTGGGTAAGGTGTGTACAACGTGTGCAGGAGCTGTGGCTTAGGCTCGGACAAACTCCGTACCTTACGCACAGGCCTTTATCGACCTACAATGCTTTGTGGGAAAAGCTGACGCTTGTACACTGCTTGTACCACTTTTGTGCTCAGCAGTTGCACACACGTTTTGATACTTTTATACCCCCGTTATGCCAATCTTTATCCACTTCGTCCACAGGCCTTACTATAACTACTACTAATATAAATAAGTAATAAAGGAGCATAGGAATGAAGCTGCAAGTTACCCAGGAAAACCTCACCCGCGCATTAAATAATGTCAGTCGTGTTGCCAGTACACGAGGCACGCTGCCAATATTAGCGAACGTACTACTGAAAACGGTTGGCAACCGGCTCAGCATAGCTGCCACCAACCTCGACATAGGTATCACCCACTACATTGGTTCAAAGGTTGGCGAAGAAGGCTCCATCACGGTCCCTGCCCGGCTGATGCAAGACTTTGTTGGAAGCTTGCCGAGCGGTGTCATAGATCTGAAACTAGAAGATTATAAACTCAATATCAGCACCGACAAATATCAGTCGGTCATCAACGGTGTATCGGCCGAAGACTACCCGGTGATGCCGGCAATTGCCGACGGTAAAACCTGGAAAATAGCCGGTAAAACCCTAAAAGCAGGTTTGCAACAAGTTGTCATGGCGGCTTCCGGTGACGAGGCGCGTCCGGTTTTGACAGGTGTTTATCTGCATAGCCATGATGGCGATCTGTACATGGTTGCTACTGACAGCTACCGTTTGGCAGAAAAAAAGCTGATGAAGGCTGTTGATGACGTCAATCTGCTGATCCCTGCCACCGCCCTCAATGATCTGTTGCGCATCCTGGGCGAGTACGAAAGCGACGTGGAGGTCACGCACGACGATCAGCAGGTGCTATTCAAGGTTGGCGACATTGAACTCGTCACCCGGCTCATCGAAGGCAACTACCCCGACTACCGCAAGCTCATACCGTCGCAGTTTGCATCCAGCGCCAAACTAAAACGGGCTGACCTGACAAACATCACAAAAGTTTCCAGCCTTTTTGCCCGCGAAAGCGCCGGCAGTGTGACTATCCATCTTGATGGCGACGCGTCTCAGGTGAGCATCCGATCGGTGGCTTCGCAGCTGGGCGAAAACACCTCCGCGGCGACGGCTGAAGTGTCTGGTGATGGCACCATTACCCTTAACTCGCGCTACATTTTGGATGCCCTTCATGCTCTTGGCGGCGAAGACGTGGTGTTTTCTTTTAACGGCAAACTAGAACCCACTGTCATAGCCGACCCCAAGATCGGTGACTACCTACACGTTATAATGCCCCTCAAGTCTTGAACGGATTTTTGACTGTCAGTATTCCGTAACTGCGGTCACTTTGCAGATCTTCGCTGTAAAGTGTCTTACATTCCAGGTCCAGAGCTGCTTGAACAATAAGCGCGTCATAAAAATTGATACTCTCAGATCTGTAGAGGCGCAAGGTTCGTTCATAGAAGTCAAAACTAGGAACATGTTGGCATAATGGTTTTAATATTTCCCGGGCGATAAGTTCTAGCTCATCTGCCGGAATTTGCGCGTCAAACTTCTTGAGAGCAACATTCATAAACTCTTGCACGACCTGTGTGCTTATGACGGCCTGTTCGGCTATGATGTATTGTTCAACGAGTTCCTCGGCACGTTTTTGTTTGGCGGGGGCGGTGCGGTCAAACTGATAGACCCAGATGTTGGTGTCAAAGAATGCCTTGTTTTTAGAACTCATCCCCTTGTACCCTTTCTGCTACAAAGCATGCAAACAGCCTGTCTTTCGCACTTGAAGAGTATGAGGGGATGGGTTTTGGCCATGTTTAGCGTTCATTCATTTCTTCACGCGTAAACTTGCGACCGGCATTAACATACGACAGACGTTTCATGATTTTTTTGTACTCGGCTGCACGTTGTTTGCCGGAGATCGTTCGGCTCGTCAGCCATTCGCGGAACTCGCTGTTTAGGGTGGTGCCGTTGGCGGCTGCTTGCTTACGAGCAGCCTCTATTAGTTTTTCGTCAGCAGAGAGAGTTATGTTTTTCATACTATAATAGTGTACACGAAAATAGTGTACACTGTCAATTGTAGCCCCCTTGTACCGTATACTGAAGGTAATGGTTGAATCACTGAGGTTACAGAGGTTCCGGTCGTACCGGGACGATAGTTTTGAATTTGATACCGGCGTCAATATCATCGTGGGGCCGAATGCTAGCGGAAAGACAAATTTGCTAGAGGCCTTGCAGGTTGTCTGTGCGGGCGGTTCTTTTCGGGCAAAGGATAGCGAACTAGTGGCCTTTGGGGCGCCCTGGGCGCGCCTGGACACAAACGGTGCCGCGGGTGTTCGTACCGTGAAGCTGCTCGTCCAAGAAAACGGTTCTATAAAAAAGGAGTTTGTAATTGGCGACCAAAAGCTTGTCCGGCTGAGCTTGCAAAAATCTCTGCCGATTGTGCTGTTTGAACCCAACCACCTGCTCTTGTTGCATGGATCTCCGGACCGCAGGCGCGACTACCTGGATGACCTGTTGGAGCAAACCGTTATAGGGTACGGCAAAACCAGGCGCGACTACCGGCGAGCACTAGCCCAGCGTAATGCCCTCCTCAAGCGGGGACCTATGGCGCGGGGACAATTGTTTGCCTGGGACATCCGTTTAAGTGAAATTGGCGCACACGTGGCGCGCGAGCGACACGCTTTAGTGGAAAAGATTACTAGTCAAATTGGGAGCCTGTACGAAGACCTGGCCCATTCTAAGGCCGCTAAAGTAAGTGTTACGTACGTAACTGACTATGATATCGATCAGTACAGTTCAGCCCTGCTAAGGGCCCTAGAGAGGTGCCAGGACACCGACATAGAGCGAGGCTATACCACTATCGGACCGCACCGCGAAGATTTGGAAGTGACGTTCAATGGCCGTCACGCCTCGGAGGTTGCTTCCCGTGGTGAAACACGGACTGCGCTCCTGGCCTTCAAGGTCATGGAGCTACAGTTTGTAGAAGAAGCGCGTGGTGCTCGGCCACTGCTCTTGCTGGACGACGTTTTTAGTGAACTTGACGGGGCTCGCCGCAAAGCATTGACAGAGGTAATACACGGATACCAAGCTTTTATAACCACTACCGATGCTGATGTCGTGGTGCAGCACTTTATGAACAACTGCCGGATTATTCCTCTCGGAATATCGGAAACGGTATAACGTATACGGCTGAGACTCCCCCGCGGGAATGGCTTCTTAGAAAATCCTAATCCGAATATCGAAATCCTAGTCTAGTGTGTTTATGATCTGGTATTTTTTGCGGTCTATGGCCAGCTCGTCCAGTTTTTTTGCAATCTGTTCGTTCGCTCGTTTCAGAGTGTTTGGATTATAGCCAAAGCTGTCTGACGCCTCCCGATACTCTACTTTGCCAGCATCTGGGGATATGGTTATAAACCCACCATAGATAGAAACAGCTGTAACTTCGGGTAGTTGCTGGAGGGCAGCCACTTTTTGGTCTATCTTGTCGCTGACTTGCTGCTGCTCGATATAGAGTGCTGATCGGGCACCTCCCTTGTTCATGACGCATAGGAGGTACGTATCACCTGATGGCTGGATACCGCAATACTCGTACGCATCAAAGCTGTACTGTATCGATCCTGTACGACCGTCGACATCAAGTCCCAGCACATCCGTAGTGCGTATGACTATAAGCCTGTCTTTGGAGTTTTCGATGGCCTGGACATTGCCGATAGTGTACAAAGGCTGCTCATCCTCGTTGGTAGCATCATACACTTCAAGGGTGTTTTCGTGGAGTCCGCACAGTTTTTTGTCGCCGCATGGCCGGATAGAAGCAAATTTCTTCTTTTTGAAGCTACGGTGGCTTACTTGATCGCCAGTATGGTAGACCACCTCACTATCTAGGTTGGAATTGTTGCCGCCCTTCGCATAGGCTACCGCAAACGATGATCCGTGAGCTGCGAGAGCGTATGGTACTAGAGTGACATCGGTTGAGTTGCCTATGGGTACGGCCACGGGTTTTGCCTTTAGTGAAGTGTAGTAAAAGGCCTGAGTAAATGATTCGTTATATGCCATGAAGCCTTCCCGGTAGGGTTGGATGGCATAGTGCTCTTTTGCGTCTAAGTCTGCCAGGGTAGTTCTGTTTTCTAGCTTGAATGCCAGCCCGTCGCTCATAGTGAAGGCTACGTGTGGACTGGGCTTTTCTGCTGATCCTCCTGCGAACTCCTCGTGTCCGGCCACCAATGCTTCGTAGGTAAGTAGTACGCTGCCATCCTTTGTCCGGGCTGTGCCCTCTATGCCGTCTTCCGAGCCATAGGGATAGGGTGTAGCGTAGGTTGGTGTACTGGCATTTGCGGGTATATGTGCCTGCAGGCTGCCCAGCGATTGGTTGCAGTCATATGAAACGAGGTGTGATTTAAGGAAGTGCAGGCAATCTTTGGGTAGGTTACCGACGAATCTTCGGCCTTTTTCCAGCACGGGTGTGGCGGTAATTGTAGTAGAGCTACTACCAGCGTCTACTACCGCAAAGTACTTTGCGGTAGTAGACGCTGCTGTCAACTCGTACTCGCCGTTTGGAAGTTTTAGCTCTAAGTGCTTTTCGGTCTTTTTTACCTCTGTTACCTTTTCTGGGTCGGCCTGGTTCACCAGTCGGTAGGTTATTTCGCTAATACTGTTGCTTTCCACATTGACCAGGATCGTAGATTTGCCGGTAAATAGTGAAATCACTAATGCCAGGCCTATGAGAACACCTGTGGCTGCCGCTAACAGAACTATCTTTCTGTAGTTTCCCTGCCCTTGCCTCCCTGGCTGGGGTATGTATACTTCGTAAGAATTCTGCTCTGGGTTCATAAGTTACTTCCCCTGGCGCTTGATGCTTTAGTTTCTCTAATCATGTCATTCATACTTAAACTCTCAGGCTGCTTCCACCACCACCACCACCACTTGATGGCGGGCACCACTGCCCGCTTGTGCCGCTGTTGAAGGCGGTTGTGGCAAAAGGTTCACGTTTCTCAACTGCTTCATTACTTTGGTCGCGCGGACGCTCGTATCTCAGCATAAAGCTCCTGAGTGCGCCTTCGGTAGTTGTCTGGGCTACGAGATCTCGTCCGGCCGCCGATTCCTGTATTGCACTTGCGCCGTTTAGTTGGTCTAATAATAGCTGAAGCTGAAACCTCATGTCGCCAGGAATGGTAACTGGTGGCTCCAGGTCCTTAAGAGTAGTGTCCCTGAGGCGTTCAAAATCCGCCATTATTTTTGTGCCGGGTGTCCACTGCACAATCCCATAGCCACGACTGCCGGCGGGGGGCGTGTCTCTGTCGCCGGACGGGGTTGATGTGCTTTGGACGCGCCTGGGATTGAATCCCGACTCGGCCTGCATGTTACCCATGATGCCAGCAACGTGTTGTGGGGTAAGCGCAGTGCCCTGTACATTCTTGCCCAGTAGAGAATTCCAAATCTCTTCACCGGCGCTACAGCCGACAAGCGGTCCGATTGTGCCGCCAGCAGCTGCGCTATCACCTGCGGCGTCTACAATTTCGTGGTCGTAATACCTGATGCCTTTATCAAAAATCATTTTTTGCTCTTTGGATAATGCAGATACCAAACCGATTGGTTGCACAAATAGACTTGCAAGTAGGCTCACCACCAAAAGAAGCTTTAGTGATGCTGCTGTTTTGCTGAGTAGGGATGATACGCGTTTTTTCATAATTTAGTGTCCTGATGTTGACCAGTGCCAAGCCTCACTCGGCAGATTACTTAGCCCATATGTTGCAGCGTTTGACACCAGCCAGTTCCAGCAAGGGTCGCCGTGACTCACCGTGTTGCCGCTACAGTTGAAGTCGATGGCCAACCCTCGCTCGTGCAGGGATGTTCCCGGCCGAGCCGTGGGTGGGCTGCAGGCGTTGGCAGACGCGGTGTATACATCTGGACAATGATTGATGATCCGCAGCTCTATCTGGCGCTCCATACTGCGCCAGCCTCCGCCGGTAATGGGGAGCCCCGCTGCCTTGGCGGCTAGCATGAGCCGGTTTATTTGCCCGGCAATGCAGCGATGTACCCGGATGCCTTGGACTACGGCAGTATCAGGCATGGGGACGGAGGTGGTAGGACAACCTACCGTGTCGTACTCGACAACTCCGCCGGCGGTCGTATCTTCGTCGTCAGCGACCTTGCCGTACAGTTGGTCGCAGGAACCTTCGTCCAGTCCCTCGTAGCAGTCAAGTGTATGGGCGGTAATAGTGTAGGCTAGGTAGAAACGATACCTCAGTACATCTGTTTCTTTAGCATTTTCAATGCATTTACCCGGCACGTCGGTCAGATCAGCCTCGTCTGCAACCTTACGATAGCGCAAATTGCCCTCGGTGGTTATAGTCATCCCGTAGCAATCGTCGCCATATTCACCGTTCAAACGCTCCAACTCATCGGGATTGTCGTAAAAATAGTTTCCGACTTCGAAGGGGTTATCAAATCGTGGATCGTTTTGCTCTTCCTGGGTGAACCCAAAGGCAAAGAATCCGTAGTTGGGGTCGCTTGGCGCAGGGGCTTGGGCGAACACGGTGCCGCTTAGCAGATTCGTAAACATACTTCCCATACTGGATGGCATTCGGGCTATAGCAGAGGTAAAGTCCGCCCTTGATTTAGGCATTTTAAACAATGCAGTTGACGCCAGAGAATCACTATTGAATATATTGAAGTTGCGGTCATACAGGCTGGCGCTTGTCAGGTCTGACTTCCGTTCTTCCAGGGCCACTTGTTTGTTTTGGCGTTCTTCATCAGTTGTAAGGGGTGCGCCGCCACCCAGTTTGGCACTCTCGCCGGCCGCTAATCGGCTGCCGATGGTTGCCATGCCCCCGAACAACGACCCCCGAACAACGCCTTCTATGGCCGTGAGCGCATAACGATCAGTGAGCCACTGTATCCATTCGTCTTTGGTTTTGCCTGTAGGGCTGAGGGCCAGGTCGGTAGCCCCATCAACGAGACCCATAACCCTGCCTACCAAAGGCAGGTTATCGACAAACTCCCCCGTCTCGGTAATCAAGTCACAAGCATCCGGTCCAAACTTCACCCCCGTTGCTGGAACCTGAAGCCTGGTCGGAATACTTTCTACGGCATCCAGAAGGGCGGGCTTTTCCTTTGAACCGGGCAGTGCATCGTTTTGCGCTACGTAGTCAACACCGGTTGCTTCTTCTCCATTTTCGGCCTGAATCCGAGGGTCTTCAAACCAATAGGTGTCGGTCTCCGGGTCGTGGAACTGCTCGGCTGCATGGCCCAATTCTTCTAGGCTGAGATCCTCAAAGCTCTGTATCTGTCCGCCCATAGCCGCCACTGTTATGCCCATGCGCAACATGGTCATCTGGGCCTCCAAGTTCTGGGCGTCTATGGATTCGCTGAAGCCCTTTGCGCCGCATACTAAGGCCACGGCCGCTGCTGGTCCCCGGGCGGTTCTAAGCGCCGATCCAAATTTTTGCCGCAAACGGCCTAGGCGCGTACTTCCTACGTCGGTATCGGCACTACCGGTTGTCATTCTTTTTCTTTCGTCTTCTCTCAGGTTTTCCCGTTCCTGGCGCCTTCGATCCCTATCTAGGGCAAAATTATCTGCGGTACGTCTCAGGCGATTTCTGAGGGGGTGGAACAAACCGTTGGTTCCCGACCGTCTGTTTAATAACCTGGCACCCAGCTGAGACCTAATTCTGTTTACGTCGAGTGCCCTCGTGGCAGCCTTGGTAATACGGTTTCTATCCCGGAAGTTCATCCCGGAGGTATCCACCCCAATGACATTGTCGAGCCGATTTCCATCAATGTCTACTGCACTCTGAATAGTGCTATCGGTTGATATTCCTCGTTCTTTAATCTCGTCCAAATAAGGTTTGGCCTTTACGGGGTCAGTGACTTGGTAGCCAATACCGCGTTGTGTGCCGACCTGGTAGACCGACTTCAGGCCCTTCTCGTTTAAACGCTTCTCCCATCTATCAGCGCGCCGGTTGGCGTGGGCTCCCAGGCGCCCTCTGGCGGATTTCCCGGACAGGGCATAGATCACAAACTTGCCCGACACCTTGTCGCCAAAACTTTCACTTGGGCTAAAGTGAAAGTTGTGCATCCACTGCGCAAATTGCAGAAACTGCAACGGTCCTTGCACAATGGTGCCAATACTAATAGAGCCAGCAAACAAAAAACCGATCACCCCCACAACTATCTTCTGTCGCTTAGTGATTCGCCCTCGCTTGCTTCGTCCGCTCCTGCCCCCGCTTTCGTCATCTTCGCTGAATAACTCGCCGTCGGTTTGGTCGTCAGCCTGCTCTCCTTCGGCTGCTTCGGCATCAGTGGGTGCGGGCGTGGCGCCCGTATTTTCGCCGGCCGCAATGTCTTGGGCGTCCCCTGGTGTTTGTTCGTCCTTGTTTTTTGCCATAATTACCCTAAGCTTTAGCGATATTATACTCCAGGATAGAGTCTATTGTTCAAGTCAATTGTTCCTTGGGGTCCGGACAGCTCGCCTTGTTGTTCTATCTGTGCTACCTGTTCGGGGTTGGTGGTAATAAGGCTGGTCTCTGTGGGGCTGGCTGCAATCTGGATGTGCACGTGGTTTTGGCCGGCAAAGAACAGGCCCTGCCCCACCGGGAACTGGCTCAGGCGCTTACGCTCTTCGCTAGTAAGTTTGAAGACATCGGCCAGGACATCTACGGCGGACGTAGACTGTTTTAGCAAAATTTGCATAGAGGCGTTAGCCACTATGGCCCGGCCCATGCGGCTGCCCATAAAGTCTTCCACGTCTTGGGTAATAGTAGTGATGCCCAGGTTGTATTTGCGAGCTCGCTTGGCTAAAGAAAACAGGAAGGTGGCGGAGTCTTCGTATTTCATGAGCTGCCAGGCTTCGTCAACAACCAGCATCCGGCGTTTTTTGTCGGACTTGGTGCGGTTCCATATAAAGTTCAGCACAATATACATTGCTACAGGACGGAGTTCATCCTCTAGGTCGCGAATATTGAAGACAACCAGTTGGTTGTTGATATCGATATTGCTCTGTTGGCTGAATATGCCGGCAAATGTACCAGTAGTGTATTTGCGTAGGCGCTGGGCAAGCTGTGGGCCAGTGCCACCCATATGGAGGAGGGTGTCGTAGAGGTCCGTAATAGTAGGTGGCTGTGTCGTGTGGGTGAGCGGGTCGTTGGTAATACCAGCCTTGGCGTAGGTTTCTATCAGAGCTGAGTCCAGGTCGGACTCTTCTATTGGGTTAAGCGCTGGTACGGATGTTGCCTGTCCGCCCATCATTTGTGTTTGGGCGCCGCCCATCATGAGGCGCAGCAGTCCGTGGAGTGTAATGAGGTTGCTGCGCAGGGCGCTGTCGGCCTCATCAGTATCCACCACTTTTGGCAGGTCAAATGGGTTTATACGGGTCGATGACGTGAGGCTGAGCCGCACATAGGCACCGCCGACAGCTTCGGCCATGCGTTGATATTCATTTTCTGGGTCGATGATAAACACCTCGGTGCCAAACATCATGCTGCGCAATGCTTCTAGCTTTACGGTAAAAGACTTACCAGCGCCAGATTTGGCAAAGACCACGGAGTTACCGTTTTCCAGAGAGAATCGATCAAAAATAACCAGGCCGGAGTTATGCATGTTTATACCATATAAAATGCCGTTGTCTTGCGTGAGGTCGGCCGAGGTAAATGGAAAACTAGTACTCAGTGCCCCGGTGTTGAAGTTGCGTCGAATCTGGAGCTGGTCGGTAAACTGCGGCACCGTGCTATTAAAACCTTGTTCTTGTTGGGATGTCGCTGGCTTGGAGTACAGCAGTTGTTGACCCAGCAATGATTCAACCTTGTGGGTAACAAACTCTAGTTCGTCCTGTGATGAGGCATAGAGCGTAAAGTAAAAGCCAAATCGGAAAAATCGCTCCTCACCTACCTGTAGTTTGTCGCGCATCTCCTCGGCGTCCAAGATGGCTGCCTGCTTGCCTGGATCGCGAACACGACCCTTCTCTGCGTCTATCTGAATACCAGCCTCTAGCTGTGAAACCTTTTTGCGCAGGTTTTCCAGAACAACTTGGCTCTCTACCGGGTAGATAAACAAGGACATGTCTATGACTTCATCTAGGTTAATCATCGGCGACAGCCACCCGGTGAAGACCTGGCGCGGGTAGCCAAATACATAGTAGGTTCGGGCCAGGCGTGTGCCAAGCTGAAAGTATGTTGCCATATATTCAAACGAAGCTGGCGCAATAAAGTCCCGCAGAGCAGTTACGCCCTTCTGAAAGGCGGCCTGCACTTCGCGCTGTTCGGCCATGCGCTGTTGTTGGGCAATTGCTACGGGGTCAAGTTGCTGCTTAGCCACACAAACCCCCTTCGGCGGTAAATTCCAAATCCCAGTACTCAAATTCCAAACAATATCCAAATCCCAATACTCCAAACATACTTCCCTTGTCCGTAGACGTTTTCGCTATTTGGTCATTGAGGTATTGGAGTTTGTTTGGAATTTGAGTACTGGGATTTGGAATTTCTAAAGTCATTGGAGGGTCCTATCTAGGTTGGGTTGAGGCGCGAGGCCCTGCCCTTTGGTAATAACTGGTGCAGTGAGATCGTTGAAGTTTTTGAGTTGTTGGCGGGTGGCGGTGTCCGGGTTGTAGGTGTCGTAGTACAGTTCGATCAGTTCCTGGGTGTCGAGTGGCAGCCCCTGAATGCCACACTGCTGGAGGCCTGCTAGTGACGCTTGTACGCGGTTGCGCAGTTCGTCCTTGGCAGTGTTTAGGTCCTGTTCGTTAATAACGACATGCTGCTCTTGGTTTTTAAAGAGACCTTTTAGGCCAGAAAAGAAATTCTTACTTTGGGTCAGAGCCTTCTGTACGTCAAGCGTAGGAAAGTAAGGGATAACCACATAGAATTTTTTGTCCATGATATTCGTCTGAAGTGCCAGATTGTCCACAAAGCCAAGATAATCTTCCATAAGGAGTGCCAGCAGCATGTTGTCATGTTCTTGGCGAATTTTATTAAGTCTTTCCAGATACGGACGAATGTCTACTTTTTGTGACCGGATGAATATCTGTACAGGAAAATACAATGAGTTCAAAAAGCCCTGATAGGCGTATTCGACTGCTTCACGCTCCTCGCTGCTCATAAGGTCGAAGTTTATAGACTTGACCATTATGACTGAACGAAATGATCCATCATTCATAATCACAATACCATCACGAATTTCGGCTATCTGTAAGGCGTTTTGAGTGCTGTTGGGGTTGCTCTTGGCGGTATTTTTGGGTCCAGCAGGCTGTGCGGTGGCTGGCACTGGGTAGGGTCCAGTAGGCTGCTGTGCCTGGGCGTACGGAGGTTGGCCGTAGGCCGCACTGTCTGGCAGTTGTCCGGGCGCAGGGTAAGGCATGCCAGGTCCGCCTGCGGCGGATTGAGTCGGTTGCTGAGGATTTGTGTCAGGGTTCATAGAGTTTTATATGTAATTGGTTCCCACCCCCACGGCCGGGGATAATAATTTGAGTTAACGGAGATCTAATGAAGGTTTATCACTACTTCCCCGTCGGACAAATCCTGCTCCTTAGGCTTTTTGTTGGCCTGGCGAGCAATGGTTGCCACATCCAAATCATCATTGTTTGCAAGTTCAATTATATCAGGGTCAGGCGCTTGTGTCACAGTCTGATCGTCGGCTGGCTGAGTGCTTGCCTGTGGTATGGGCATAGGTGCTGGCTGTAGCGCGGCGGC
>Ga0193752_1000951_pt1 | contig 25652 bp, 20 predicted proteins | sample H1c1metaG_FD_144924 | JGI IMG/M metagenome (GOLD analysis project Ga0193752, IMG submission 144924) | Soil microbial communities from a riparian zone of the East river system, Colorado, United States - H1c1 | ecosystem: Environmental > Terrestrial > Soil > Riparian zone | place: USA: East River...
CCGTAACGCAGGCCCTGCGCCGCGTGACGCCGCGCGCGGAATTGCGCGAACCCCGGCGCGCGCACCGCCACCGGCTCGCGCAACTGGCCGAGTTGGCGGGCGTAGGCGTACTGCGGATTCGCCTTCAGCAGTTCGTCGATTCGGGTCGCCAGTGGCGCCGCCGGAAAATCGCCGCATGAATCGAGCCACAGTTCGTAGTGAGGCGCCGGCGCAAATTGCGGCACCAGCGACGCGGCGTGATCGAGGCCGGCCAGCGCGCTTGCCACGAAACTGTCGCTCAGTTTCTCGCCCACGAGATCGCTGATCAGACCCGCACGTCCGACGAAACGCAGCGCGGGCGTGTCTTCGGCCGCGTCGCACTCCAGTTCATCGCCGAGGTCGTAACGGTACAACCCACCGGGCGTCGTCAAGGCGACCCGGTAACGCCTGCCAGCTTCGAGTTCGTGGCCCAGATGGAAATCTCCGGCGGGATCCATGAATTCGATGAACGCGCTGTTGAGAGCTGGCACGCAGGCGCGCGCGCTGTTGCGCACCGTCACCACGGATTCGGTCGCGAGCACACCCTTGCCGTCCAGGTGCACACCGGGAAGCAGTTCACCGACGCGTGCGGCGTAACGGGCTGAAACACCGTCCATCCACAGTGAGATCGCCTGCAGGCGCGGCCAGAGATGGCGAGTCAATCCGTCAGGTGTCGACAGCGCAAGATCGAGCCTGCGCGCGGCGCCCGCGTCGCCTCGGGCGTGCAGCACGGCCAGGACCGCGTCGGCTTCGACCGGCAGCGCGTCGAGCAGCTCCAGCAGAAAGCTCGGGCTCCATATGGAAATCAAGGTCAGGTCTTCGCGCGCGGCAAGATGCGCGAGGGTGGTCACGCGCCACTGAGCGAGATCTACCGACGCGGGCGGCACCGTGATGACGCGTGACAGCGGTTCGAGAAGGTCGGCGCCCAGGTAGGCGGCGTCGGAGGGCAACCCCAGCGGCAGGCCGCAGGCAAGGGTCTGCGGTGCGCGCAGTACCGGGCTTGCGGCGACGTATGCCACGCCCTCTGCAATCCGCGGAAAGCGCTGCAGCAGGTAGGCGAGCCACGGCAGGACGCCCGCGCGAAAGGCGCGCAGGCTCGCTGCGGTGTACGGGATGATCTTGCGGCCGCCGGCGCCTCCGCCGGTCGCTTCGAACGCAATGACCGGCTCGGCAGTGAGCACGTTCGGCTCACCCGCGGCCGTTGCATCGAGCCACGGAGCGAACTCATCATCACGCCGCAGCGGTACGCGCCTGCGGAAGGCAGCGATGCTGTCGACGCCGGCAAATGCGTGTTGCTTGCCGAACTGCGTATCCTGATTCTTGCGCAGCAAGTCGAACAAGAAAGTTTCCTGCTGGTTGCCGACGTCGCGGAGCGAGAGAGCGAGTGCGGTGCGTTCGAGCGCGGCCGCGGCCAGGATCTGGCTCCAGGCGTTCAAAGTGCTGCGCCATCGAACAGACGGCGCGCGAGCGGCCGCAGGTTGCCGGTCGACAGCTCGCACAAGCAGACCAGTTCGTCGCCACGCCGATAACCGGAGTTTCGGCGCAGGAAGAAACTGACGTCCTCGCGCTCCGCTTCGCGCGGGTTGGCATCGGCGACCGGTCCGGCTAGATAGCCATGTGACTGCGAATAGCGGATTACGCCACTGACCGGGTCAAATGCATCGCCGAAGCGTTCACGTGCGAGCTTGGTCATCAGCGCTGCCATTGCATCCGGTGTGTCGTTGTTCCAGTGCGGATAAAATTCGCGTGCGAAGGCGGGCAGGTAACGGAACGTCCGATGTCCCTTCACGATCAGGAACCAGTACAACGGCACTTCGGCGTGCTGTCGCTTGAGCTCGCCCACGTAACGCAGCCAGGCGAATGCCAGGGCCTGCGAACCCCAGTGCGCGCGGTCGACAATGGTATCGCCCGAAAACACGTAGCGAATGGGCTGATCGTGCAGTTCGGTCTGCCCGACGGCGATCGTCGAGAAGCCCTGGATACGCGCATCCGAATCGCGCAGCAGCAGCAGCGTATCCTTCTCTGAAAGGTCGGTTTCGAAGAGTGAGCGGACGGTGCCGTCGTAGAAGCGACGAAAGAGATGCCACATCTCCTCGCGTTCGTGTGAAGTTAGAGTACCAACCGGAATGACTTGTGAAGTCAGGTGGTTAGCTGCGATCGCCCCGGCTGGCATCCTCGCTCCGTGCAGAAAAGCCCGTCAGGAGGTTGAACGGAACGCGGGGTTCCCGCAAGTCGTGGCAGGCAGGCGCCTGCTCGGGCTATTCGTCCAAGGTGACAGCTCGTCAAGAGACGGGACGGGTGTTGACCCGCCCCGTCCGTTCGTGCTGCTCAGTTCTTCGCAGCGGCGAGCGCCGGCCCCGTCAGTTCCGTCTCCAGCACGATCTGCACTTCATCGCCGATGCCCATCGGCATGGCCGGCGTCGGGATACCAACCGTCACGCCGAAGTCCGAGCGCTTGAACTTGCCCGTCGCCGAGAAGCCGATGTGCGCATGCGGATCCATCGGGTGCTTCGCGTACCCGCCGTTGAATTTCGCTTCGAGCACCACCGGCTTCGTGACGCCGTGCAAGGTGAGCTCGCCGTCGATGCGCACCTTGTTGTCGCCGACGATCACGACCTTCGTCGAGCGATAGATCATCTGCGGAAATTCCTGCGCATCGAGCCAGCCCTTGCCGGCGACCATCGCGAGAAATCCTTCCGGAGCATTATCCGAGGTTATCGACGCCGCATCGATCGTGACGACCAGTTTCGAATCCGCCAGATTCGAAGGATCGGTCCGAAGCTTCGCTTCGAGACCGGTAAAGCGCCCGGTGAACGACGAAAAGCCCGCGTGACTGACACGGAAAATCAGGCTCGTGTGGGGCTTGTCGAGCGTGTACTCGCCCTTGGGGATGGGGGTGTTCGCCGGGGTGGACGCCAGCGCCGTTCCGGCGAGGGCTAGTGCTGCAAAAGTGGCCAAAACGCGCATGTGGGTGCTCCTTTGAGGGGTTCACTCATTGGTCGAACGGCCTTCCGCCGATTCGACATGCCCGGAGAAGTTTCCCGCGAGTACCATCGCCGCCAATCCATTCCGGCCTCTCCCCATGAAAACCATCATCGAGCCGTTTCGCATCAAGTCGGTCGAGCCCATCCGCATGACCTCCCTCGAGCAGCGCCGGCAGATCCTGCGCGCGGCTCACTTCAATCTGTTCGCCGTGCGTTCGCAGGACGTGATCATCGATCTGCTCACCGACTCCGGCACCAGCGCGATGAGCGCCGAGCAGTGGGCCGCGTTGATGCGCGGCGACGAGTCGTATGCCGGCTCGCCGTCGTTCGAACGCTTCGAGGCGGCGGTGCGCGAGCTGATGCCGTTCAAACACGTGATCCCCACCCATCAGGGGCGGGCGGCGGAAGCGATCCTGTTTTCGATCGTGGGTGGCGCGGGGCGCAAGATTCCCTCCAACACGCACTTCGACACCACGCGCGGCAACATCGAGGCGAGCGGCGCGCAGGCTTTCGACCTGCTGATCGAAGAGGGCAAGAGCCCGTCGAACCTGCATCCGTTCAAGGGCAACATGGATCTCGCCAAGCTCGAGGCGTTTCTCGCGCCGTGCGTCGCGAGTGTGCCGTGCGTGATGATCACGGTGACCAACAACGCCGGCGGCGGTCAGCCCGTGAGCCTGGCCAACATCAAGGCGGTCGGCGAGATCGCGCATCGGCACGGCAAGCCGTTCTACATCGACGGCTGCCGTTTCGCGGAGAACGCGTGGTTCATCAAGTCGCGCGAGCCTGAGCAGGCGGCGCGTTCGATTCCCGACATCGTGCGCGACATGTTCTCCGGGGCGGATGGCATGACGATGTCCGCCAAGAAGGATGCATTCGCCAACATCGGTGGCTGGCTCGCGGTGAACGATGACGAGCTGGCGCGGAACGCGAAGAACCGGTTGATCCTCACGGAAGGTTTCACGAGTTATGGCGGGCTGGCCGGGCGAGACCTCGAAGCCATCGCGCAGGGTTTGAAGGAAGTGATCGACGAGGACTATCTACAGTACCGCGTGCGCGCGAATACCTACATCGGCGAACGGCTGACCGCTGCGGGTGTACCGATCGTGCTGCCGGTGGGCGGGCATGCGGTGTTCATCGATGCGGGGTCGTTGCTGCCGCACATTCCCGCGCTTGAGTATCCGGGGCAGGCGCTGGCGGTGGCGCTGTACGAGGCGGGCGGGATCCGCAGTTGCGAGATCGGGACGGTGATGTTCGGCCGGCAGGTGGATGGCAGCGAGAAGCCGGCGTCCATGGAGCTGGTGAGGCTCGCGATTCCGCGCCGGGTGTATACACAGTCGCATGCGGATTACCTCGTCGAAGTCATCCTCGAAGTGGCGAGCCGCAAGCATCTGCTGAAAGGAATGCGGATCGTGTCGGAGCCGAAAGCGCTGCGCCACTTCACCGCGAAGTTCGAAATGGGGTCAGGCCCCATTTCCTAGCAAAAGGGGTCAGACCTCATTTTCCCACGGTGGCTCCCACGGTGGGGCGGCAGGATGCTCGAAAGGAGACTCCCATGGCCCGTTACCAGAATATTCTCGAGACCATCGGCAACACGCCCGTGGTCAGGCTCAACAAGCTCGCGCCCGCCGGCGTCAACGTGTACGTCAAGATCGAAGCGTTCAACCCGATGGGGTCCGTCAAGGATCGTCTCGCGCTCGCGATCATCGAAGACGCCGAACGCAGCGGCGCCTTGAAGCCCGGCCAGACCGTCATCGAAGCGACCAGCGGCAACACCGGCATCGGTCTTGCGATGGTCTGCGCGCAGAAGGGTTATCCGCTCGTCGTCACCATGGCCGAGAGCTTCAGCGTCGAGCGCCGCAAACTACTGCGATTCCTCGGCGCGAGAGTCGTGCTGACGCCCGCCGCCGAGAAGGGCAGCGGCATGCTCGCCAAGGCCGTCGAGCTCGCCCACACGCACGGCTGGTTCCTGTGCAGGCAGTTCGAGAACCCCGCAAACGCCGACGTGCACTCGCGCACCACCGCACGCGAGATCATCGACGACTTCGCCGACCAGCGGCTCGACTACTTCGTCACCGGCTTCGGCACCGGCGGCACGCTCCAGGGCGTCGCGCGCACGCTGAAGCAGGCGCGGCCGGGCGTGCGCATCATCGCCGCCGAGCCGGACAACTCCCCGGTGCTCGCCAGCCGCATTCCGCAACCGCGCGATGCCGCGGGCAATCCGTCGGCAAGCCATCCGCAATTCCGTCCACACCCGATGCAGGGCTGGGCGCCGGATTTCATTTCGAAGCTGACCGAAGAGGCCGTCGCCGCCGGCATGATCGACGAGATCGTGCCGGTGGGCGGCGCCGACGCGATGCGGCTGTCCCGCGAGCTCGCGCAACAGGAAGGCATCTTCGTCGGCACGTCCAGCGGCGCGACGCTGGCCGCCGCGCTCGCAGTGGCGCGCCGCGCGCCCCTGGGCGCGAACATCGTCTGCATGCTGCCCGACACCGGCGAGCGTTACCTGTCGACACCGCTGTTCGAAGGCATCAGCGAAGACATGACCGAAGAGGAGTGGGCCGTATCGCGTTCGACACCGCTGTGCCGCTTCGATGCGCCCGCGCCCGCTCCGGCACCCGCGGCCGCCGCGCCCAACTCCGCCGTGGACCCCGCCGCCGCGCGCGTCGTCGCGGAGATCATCGAGCGCGAGCCGGTGGTGATGTTCGCGCTCGAGTGGTGCGAGTTCTGCTGGTCGGTGCGCAAGCTGTTCAAGCAGATGGGCATCGCGTACCGCAGCGTCGACGTCGATTCGGTCAAGTACCAGGAAGAGGATCTGGGCGGCAAGATCCGCGGTGTACTCGCGGCCCAGACCGGCGCGAAGACCCTGCCGCAGGTGTTCGTCGGCGGTGCGCACATCGGCGGAGCGACGGACGTGTTCGACGCGTGGTGCAATGGCTCGCTGCAGAAACGCCTCGACGACGCGGGCGTGCTGTTCGATCACGAGACCAGGCTCGATCCGTATTCGCTGCTGCCGAAGTGGCTGCAACCGCGCAAGAGCGCTTGAGGTCGTTTCATCTGGATGCATACGCCGCGTTGCGAATCCCGGGAGCGGGACACTGATCGATTGTCGGCTCGCTCTGACGCTCACTGAAGTCATCGCGCGAATGCCGGCCACTTCGAACGCGGCTAGGCTCAAAGGCCCGATCTCAGGAGCCGCTCATGCTCGATCACACCGGCATCGTCGTCACCGATCTACCCAAGGCCCGCAAGTTCTACGACGCGGTCGCAAAGGCGCTCGGCCTCGGCGTCACGCAGCCGCACAAGGACTTCTTTTTGTTAGGCCGTGGGGAAGGGCAGATCCCGTACCTGTGGATTGGAACGCTGCGCCCGTCGTACTGGATAGAAGGTTCGCGCGCGGGCATCAACCAGATGCACGTGGCGTTCTCCGCCAAAGACACGGCCATGGTCGATGAGTTCTACCGTGCCGCGCTCGCGGCGGGTGGCAGCGACAATGGCAAGCCCGGTCCGCGAGAAGGCGGCGACAAGTATTACGGCGCCTTCGTGCTGGATCCGGACGGCAACAACATCGAGGCGGTCGCGCGCGGCTGAACCGCGCGTCTCAAATAAAGCGGCTCATTTCTTCTTAAGCGCCTTCCCGTTGAACGCGCCCTGGTGCAGCACCAGGTGTGTCACGGCGCCACTCCCGTCGCGTCCGAACTCGATGCGCGCATCGATGCGCTTCGAGAAGAAGTGATCCTTCGATTCCGCGTACAACACGTCGGTCGATTGCCCCGTGGGCGAGATCGTGAGCTGGCCGTCCTTCACGTCCATGACGAAATCGAATCCCGGCTTCATTTCATACGTGCCGACGTATTGCTTCAGGACCTCGACCGGCAGCGGCACTTCCTTGCGTTCGCTGGCGAGCACCACGGCTTCGCCATGCGTGAACGCCCCGATCGAATCGACGATCTGGTCGAGGTCATTGCCGTTGATATTCGACAAGGCGATCACGGTGACTTTGTCTTCCGGGTAAAAGGCGAGCTTGGAGTTGAAGCCGTTGATTCCGCCGTTGTGTTCGATCACGCGCGCGCCGGCACGGGTGTGGATGGCGAGCCCGAATGCATAATCGTTCTTTGCCGGTGTCGTCATCTTATGCACGGATGCGGCGGACAGCAGCTCGTTGCCGAACAAGGCCCGCTCCCAGCGCAGCAGATCGGCGACCGTGGAGTACAGCCCGCCCGCGGCGAACGGCACGGTCATGTCGATCGGCTGGGCAACGACCGGCCCACTCGCTTCCGGTGAATACCCCTGCGCGAGATTCGGAATCGGCGGCTCGCTCGTCTCATAACCCGAATTCTTCATGCCGAGCGCCTTGAAGACGTTCTCATCGAGGAACTTCGCATATGGGGTTCCACCCGCCTGCTCGACGATATAACCCAACAGGGCGTACCCGGAATTCGAATACCGCATCTGCGCGCCCGGCGCGAACTCGAGCGGCTGGTCGCGAAATCGATCGACCAATTGCCGCGGAGTATTCGGTTGCCGCGAGAACTGCGCGTATTCCGGAAACGACGTGAAGTTGGGGATGCCGGAAGTGTGCGTGAGCAGGTGCGCGATCGTGATCTGGTCCCATTCGGCCGGCGCGTCGGGGACGTGTTTCTTGACCAGGTCGCCGGTTGCCAGCTTGCCGCGCTGCTCGAGCACCAGGATGGCCGCGGCCGTGAATTGCTTGGTGAGCGAACCGATGCGAAACCGCGTCTCGAGTGTGTTCGGCGTCTTCTTCTCGAGGTTCGCGGCGCCGTAGGCCTTGCTGAAGACGACTTGATCGCCGCGCGCAACCAGCACCGTGCCCATGAACGCTCCGGACTTCACAGACTCCTGCGCGATCTGGTCCATGCGCGCGACGTCGTCGGGCGCGGCGGCCGCGCACACGAGCGAGGAAAGCAGCACGGTGGCGGAGGCAACAAGAGTCTTGAGAAGCTGGCGTTGCATTGGAAATCCCGGAGGGCTCGGTGCTGCGATCATCGCACCGACCGCTGCACGGAGGCTAGAATCCCCGGGCCCGTCCGCCTACCATTACGTCCATGGAATTCACACGCACGGGCAGTGTCGCCATCATGCTGGCCACGCTGCTCACGGGATGGGGACCGGCGGCGAACGCCGCTTCGCAAAAAGCCAAAGCGCAGGCCGAGATCGGGCCGGGGCTCAAGTCCGCCGCGGCGCTGATCGTCGACGCCAGGAGCGGCGAGGTGATCTTCGAGCACGCCGCCGGCACCGTCTCGCCGATCGCGTCGCTCACCAAGCTCATGACCGCGCTCGTCGTGATCGACGCACAGCAGCCGCTCGATGAGGTGATCGAGATCAAGGCGACCGATCGCTGGAAGGGCAAGGGTGCGTTCTCGCATCTGCCCACCGGCGCGAAGCTGACCCGCGGCGATCTGCTGCGCCTCGCGTTGATGGCGTCCGAGAATCTCGCCGCGCGCACGCTCGCCAACAACTATCCCGGCGGGCTCGCCGCGTTCGTCAAGACGATGAACGCGAAAGCGAAAGTGCTCGGGATGACGCGCACGCATTTCGACGACCCGTCCGGCCTGTCGAACCTCAACGTGTCGAACGCGCGCGATCTCGTGAAGCTGCTGAACGCGGTGGCGCGCCAGCAGGAGATCCGCGAGTTCTCGACGCTGCGCACGCACGAAGTGCGCCTCGGCAAGCGGATGTTTCTATTCCGGAATACCAACCTGCTGATCGGCCGGCCGGATTGGGAAATCCTGGCGCAGAAGACGGGCTTCACGAACGATGCGGGGCAATGCCTCGTGATGCAGACGCTGATCGAAGACCGCGTCGTCGACATGGTGTTCCTGAATTCGTTCGGCAAACTGACGCGCACCGCCGACGCGCGGCGCGTCCGCAAGTGGATGGCGGCGCAGAGTGAGAACGCAGCGGGTGCGGGCGCCGGCACCGAACTGGCGAAAAAGTAGCCTCAGCGAGGCTGCGCGGCGAGCCAGCGGTCCACTTCCGGCAGGCGCGTCGAGCGCACCTTGTCCGTGTAACGGATGCGCGCAATCGCCAGGACATACTCCTGGCGGGCATTCACCGGCGCGTGGGCCGCGGCAAAATCCTCGAGCATGTCGATGGTTTTCAGGTTCATGCTGTTCGCCGCCAGCCGTGGCACGAACAGCTGGGCCGAACTGCCCTCGAGCATTTTCGAAAGCTGGTCCCAATGCGCGCGGGCGAATTCCAGCGCGGCTTCCGGATGGCGCGCGGCGGCCCTGCTGACGACGTCGGGCCTGATGGTCGGCGGAATCTCGTCCGTCAACACCAACGTCAGCGCCTGCTGCGTCAACTCATCGCTCTCTGCGGTACCCAGCAACTGGTACAGCTCGCGGCGCTCGAGCTCCGACGGCGCGGCCTTTGCCATCTGCCGCAGCTTGTTCCACGCCGGCTGATCGGCCTGCGCTGCCACCGTGCTCAGCAGGCTGCGACGCGTGCCGGCGTTGAAGCTCGACGGCTTTGCGAGATATTGCTCGAACCGCATGCGCGTCTGCGCGACGACTTCCGGATCGCCGAACTCCCCCAGGGCCGCGATCAGACTGGCGCGCAGGATGGCGGTGTTGTCGGATTCGCCGGCGCGCACTTCCCATCCAACGCGCGCGAACAGCGGCTTGAGCACGCGGCGCGCATACGCGCGGAAAGCCGGCTGCGAGGCGAGGCCGCGGTACACGAGGTCGAGCTGCCGGAGCTGCCCGACCAGCGTCGACGAGACCACCGGATCTGCCGTCGCGGGAACACTCTTTGTCAGGTCCAGGTAGTCGGCCATCGGCAGCTCGCCGGCGTTGCCGAGGCTCACGGTGTCGTTCAGCAGGCCGAGCTGATCGTCCGGCGACAGGTCCGCGAAGCGCGCGGCGATCGCCGCCAACGCGTCATGCGTGTACTTGCTGCGTAGATAGCCGCCCTGGCCGGCGTTCAGGATGACGGGGCCGCAGCCGGGCGTCACGACATTCACGGGTTTCTCGCCTGACACGATGGTCGCCGTAGTCGCCTGGCCGAGCGCCTGCACCTTCACGGGCAGGTGCCACACACGCGCGGCGGCCGAGTTGGCGTCGATGGCGAAATGAGTCTGGCTGAGAGAGAGCGTGGTCTTCCCGCCGTCGCAACGTGACGAGAGCATGTTCACCATCGGCACGCCCGCCTGCCGCGTGAGGTCGTGCGCGATCTGCCCGATCGGCACTTTCGATTCCTTGCCGATGGCGGCCCACAGATCGTCCGTCACCGTGTTGCCGTACTTGTGGTCCTGCATGTAGCGCCGCACGCCCGCGCGAAACGCGGCATCTCCGACGTGGAACTCGAGCGCGCGGATGACCGCTTCTCCCTTGGTGTAGGTGATGTCGTCGAAGGCGCTGTTGGCCTGCGCGACGTCGTCGATCGGCGTGACGATCGGATGCGTTCCGTCGCGCGCGTCGCGCTGCATGACCGACTGTTTTGCGGTCAATGACTGCAGCCACACGTTCCATTCCGGGTGAAAGTGATCCGTGGACTTGTTGGCCATCCACGAGGCGAACCCTTCGTTGAGCCACAGATCGTCCCACCAGGCCATCGTGACGAGGTCGCCAAACCACTGGTGCGCCATCTCGTGCGCGGTCACGTTGTACACGTACTGCCGGTCCGATTGCGTGGAGAGGCGCGGATCGATGAGCAGGTATTGCTCGAAGTAGAAGATCGCGCCCCAGTTCTCCATCGCGCCGAAGAACTGGCTCGATCCGGGGCCGGCGATGAGATCGAGCTTCGGCAGTGGAAAGGGCGTGCCGAAATAATCGTTGAAATAGGGCAGCAGTGCCGCTGCCGCGTCGAGCGCGTAGGCGGCGTTGGCCGTATCGCCGCGCTTCACCACGATGCCGACGTCGACTCCGGCGACCTTGCGGTGTACGCGCTCGAAATCCCCCGCGCCGAAGAACAGCAGGTAGCTCGACATCTTCGGCGAGCGCGCGAAATGCACGCGCCGCCGTTCGCCCGGAAGCACGTCGGTCGAAGCGACCGGCATGTTGGAGAGCGGCATGAGGCCGGCGGGCAGCGTGGCGGACAGGTCGAACGTCGCCTTGATCCCGGGCTCGTCCCAGCAAGGCACGAAGCGGCGCGCGTCGGAATTCTCGAATTGGGTGAACAGCGCCCGCAGGTTGCCTTTCGAGCCGGCGGCTGGATTCTGGTAGTCGAGCGCGAACAGTCCCGAGGCGCTTTGGTAGATAGTCCCGTGATAGGCGAGCTTCAGCGTGTGTGCGCCGGCCGCGAGCGGGTGGTCGAACGTGAACGTCGCCGTCTCGATCGACTTGTCGTAGGAAACGAAGGGCGTCTTCGCTTCGCCGGCGAGCGCGGCGCTGTCGATGACGAGATCGGCCGCATTGAGCACGATGCGGTCGGTGGCGCGATGCACCACCAGGTCTATTTCCACCGAGCCCGTGAACGTGAGCGCCGCGGCGTCGGGCGTGAAGTCGATGCGGTAATGTTCCGGCGTTACCGCGTCCGGCAATACGACCCGCTGGCCGGCGGAGGCATTGGCCGCGAGTACCAGCAGCAGCGCCGCCATCGAGAATCGTGGATTCGGGAAGCTTTTCATCGCCAAGGTATTTACTTGAATTTCGACGAGAAGGCCATCGCGCGGCGAAACTCCATCACCCAGTTCGTATCCCAGGTCTTGCCCGCGTCGTATGAATACGCCTGTTCCCAGCGCGCGGACGTGGTCGTGATGCGCGACCACAGGAAACGCGTGCGCACCGGCTTGCCGTTCAACTCGCCGTCCGAATAGAACGTTCCCATGCCTTTGTCGAACCGGCCCTTCACCGGCGGATCGAGGGCGCCGTGCGGCGCACGGCTATCTACCCACCAGATCGCCCACTGCGCGGTGGCGGGGTCATAGGTACGCAGCGCGAGGCCGCGCGACTCGCCCTCGGGCCGGTGGAACACGTTGTCTTCGACGTTCCCCAGGCCATCGAGGACGGGGCGCACCGTGGCGATGCCGTTCATTTCGTACCACTCGCCGTTCGCGCGCCGGACGCGGTGATGCACCGTCCAGTCGCCGAACTCGAAGTCGAAATCGTGCGCACCGGTGAGATCGTCGGCGGCGAGCGCCGGAGAGCCGCAGAAACCGGCGCAGGCCAGCAGGATCAGGGCGATACGGTGCATGAGGAATCTCCCGCCGGACATTGCGGCACTGTAGCCGAGCCGCGTTTTCTCCGAGTGATCCCTTTCCCCGATCGATTGCGCTTTACCTCCTGAGTGGCCCACGTTCGGGAGCGTCGATCATGATTTCCAAAGCCGTATTCGTCAGGGTGTTGATGCTGACCGCGCTTGCGGCCCTCGCGGGCTGCGGATCGGGAGATGACGCACCGCCGCCCGGGGGCGGGCAGCCACCTCCCGCCGCAACGGCGCCCTCGGTCACGACGCAACCCGTTTCCACCAGCGTCGTCGCCGGCCAACCCGCGACCTTCACCGTCGCGGCGTCGGGCACCGCGCCGTTTACGTATCAGTGGCGGCGCAATGGCGTCGACATCGCGGGCGCCACCGCGGCAACCTACACCGCGCCGTCCGTGGCCATGGGTGACAACGGCGTTTCGTACAGCGCGGTCATCACCAACAGCGCCGGTTCCGTCACGAGTGCCACCGCGGTGCTCACGGTCACGGCGCCCGCTGCAAATACGGATTCAGTCGCGCTCGGGCAAACCACCGCGTTCCTCACCGCCGTCGGGCAGACATCGCTGCTCGCGGCGCACGCCGTCGATGCCCAGGGCGCGCCGATCGCCGGCGCCGTGACCTGGCAGTCGTCCAATCCCGCCGCGGTCTCCGTGGACGGCGCGGGCCGCATCACCGCGCAGGCCATCGGCTCCGCCCTGTTGTTTGCCGAAGCGAATGGTGTGCGCTCGCAGCCGGTGTTCGCCGTCGTGGCCGAACCCAAGCCCGGTGCGCTCGTCGTGAGCGACGCGCAGGTGGTCGCCATCGGTGAGCCGATCGCCCTCGCGGCGGACGACACGCCCGGCGTCGGCAGCCGCTACGAAGTCACGCTGAGCGGTGTCGCCACCGCGCCCGCCGCCGGAACCGTGGTGCTCGCGGCCGGAGACAAACCCGTCGCGGGCAAGGTCGTTTCCACGCGCACGGAAGCCGGCAATCTCGTGGTCCTCCTGGAAATCGCCTCGTTGCCCGACGTGCTCGCGCGTTACGACATCGACTGGGAGATCGACCTGTCGAAGCTCCCCGTCGAGAAGATCGAGATCGATACCGTCGCGAACCCGGTCGCGAAGCTCGGCAAGGCGCGCTCGCCGTTGCATGCGCACGCGCAGGCACAGGCCGACCCGCCGCGATTCGAGGCGTTCTCTTGCGACGGCGAGTTCACCGCCTCGTTGCTCTCCACTACCATCAGCCTGACGCCGCAGCTCGGTGCGCGGTTGCTGGTGCAGTCGTCGCGCGACGACCCCGCGCTGCCGCCCGGCTACGGCAAGCTCGCACTCGTCGGTTCCCAATCGCTCAAGGGCACCGTGGGCATCAAGCTCAACGCCGGCTTCGGCGCCACCGTGACCTGCATCGCGCAGGCACAGGTGAAGATCCCCGTGGGCGGCTTCATCTCCGTGCTCGTGATGCCCGCGCTGCGCCTGGGCGTGGGCTTCACGCTCGACGGCTCCGTCGTCGCGGTCACGGGCGAGCTCAAGGTGGATGGCACCATCGGCGCCACCGAGTCGCTCGGCTTCGAATGCAGCGCCGGCGGCGGCTGCACGGCGCTCAGCGACGCCACACTGATCGACGATTTCAAGTTCACGAAGAAAGTGCCGTCGGTCAATGACATGCACGTCGAGTTGTCCGGGCAGATCTTCGCGGTGGCGGGCATCGACGCCGTGTTCGGCCTCGGGCTCTACAACGCCGAGGTGGTCGAGGCGCGCGTGGGGCCGAAGCAGAGCTTCGATCTGGCGTTCCCCGACGACCAGGCCAAGAACATCGGCGCGGCCTCTAACTACGACCTGAAGCTGGACGGCGTCATCCAGCCGGGCGCCGCGTTGTCCAAGGCGATCAAGAAGCTCGTCGGCGACGACAACGTCTCGCTCAATTTCAAGGCGCCGTACTCGACCCCGCTGGCCGAGTCGCCCAAGGGCGTGTTCACCATCAGCACCACCAGCGTGGCGTACGGCAAGCCGGTCGATTTCCAGCTGCATCTCAACGCGCCGCTCGACTATCCATTGCTCGGAGACAACGGCGAGACGCAATACAACGTCAACAGCATCAGGATCTGTCGCAAGAAGCTCGAAGAAGCGGAGTTCACCGAGTGGAAGTCGCTGTCCGCGTCGAACGGCCAGTCGACCTGGCAGACCAGCTGGACGCCGACCGTCGACGACCAGGGCGACTACGAGTTCGCCGCGTTCGTCGAAACGCAGATGCCCGTGCCGCTGCTCGAAGTCGCGGAGAACAGCCTGCAGCGGCTGCACGTGCGCGGACCGGGCTGGCACGGCAACGTCACCTTCACGATGCAGGGCCACGAGACGGAAACCATTTCCCAGGGCCCTAACAACACCACCGTCACCACGTTCACCGACAATGGCACCGGATCCTACGAGCTCGAATCGATACCGGGCGCCGAAGGCACGGGATTGCTGAGCGTCGCACAGGCCAGCGGCACGCTGAGCAAGAGCGTCGTCGAGCAGTACGACAATGCGTACGACTTCGGCGGTTGCCACATCACGGTGACGCAGACGCGCGAATCGTTCGAGCAGGGAGCACTCGAACGCCTGGAAGGCGCGCCGGCCGTGGTCACTTTCGCAGGGGATGGGACTTACGAGCTCATGATTCCGCACATGACCGGCGACAGCGCCGTCACGATCCGCACGGTAGCTTCGGAGACGTCGACCGGGCCTGACTGCCATGCGCCCAACCCGACCGACAGGACCGACCACCTCGAAGGGCATGTCAGCACGTCGATTCTGACGGTGAAAGGCACGGTCGGGCAGGACGCGCATGCACTCTCGGGCACGGCCCAGGTGACGATCGAGGGACTGCCGGACTACGTGTATTCGGTGAGCTGGACCCTGCAGGAATGAGAGGGGACGTGCCTCAAATCAACGAGGAGTCGATTGCGCAGCAGGCCAGAGCCGCTTGGCCGCCAGCGCGATGAAGCCGACGACCAGACCCCAGAACGCCGAGCCGAGCCCGAACAGCGCCAGCCCCGACCCGGTCGCGAGGAACGTGAGGATCGCGGCATCACGCTCATCCTTGACCGCCAGCATGTTCTCCAACCCGCTCATCAACGCCGGAACGAGCGCGAGCCCGGTGAGGGCGGCGATCACCGCGTGAGGCAACGCGAGAAACAGCCGCACCAGGGCAGGCGAAAAGATCGCGAGCAGTAGATAGAACCCGGCGTAGATCATCGCCACTGTCCAGCGCTTCGTCCGATCCGGATGCGCGTCCTCGCTCGTGACCAGCGCGGCGGTGATCGCCGCAAGATTGACGGCGTGCGCGCCGAACGGCGCGAGCACCAGGGACAACGTTCCGGTGCTCACGATCAATTTGCCGGGTGGCGGTTCATAACCGGCATTGCGCAACACCATCAATCCGGGCAGGTTTTGCGACACCAGCGTGACGAGGAACAGCGGAATCGCAAGCCCAAGGATCGCGCGCACCTCGCCGCCCGGCATCGTCGGCAAGAGCTGACCGAACACCGCGCCCGGCGGCGGCGCACCCGCGTCGCCGCGAATCAGCGTGAGCGCGATGGCGCAAACCAGCACGAGCAGCAGCGCGTACAACGGCACGCGCCGACGCGCGACGATGAACACGCCGACGAGCAAGGCGACGAGCAGCGGGTCTTCCGCTCCGAGCCGCAGGGCCGTGAGACAGAAAGGCAGCAATACGCCCGCGAGCATGGCCGACGCGATGGACCCGGGGATGCGCGCCGCGAGCCTGCCAAGCGCAGGCACGAGGCCAAGGACGATCATGAGCAGCGCGGCGACCAGGAAGATGGCAATGGCCGTCGGCCACGCGAGACCCGGCGGCGCCGCCGCGAGCAACGCCGCGCCGGGCGTGGACCAGGCCAGCACGATGGGCATGCGCAGCTTCAGCGACAACGCCGCCCCACCTACCGCAAACCCGAGGCAGAGCGCCGTGACCGCCGAGCCGGTCTGCTCGACCGACGCGCCCAGCGTGCGAAACGCCTGGACGAGCAGCGCGATCGTGCCGCCGAAGCCCACCACCGTGGCGATCAATGCCGAAGACCACGAATGCAGTGGCGGAAGCTGTTTGTGCATTGCGCGAAGCATGCCAGACCCAAGTCCCGGCGTATTCCCGGAGTTCTCTCGGGACTTCGCCGCGGCGTAAGGCTGAAATCATCCGCAATGAGTGATTCCGCCATCCAGCCCTGGGCGAGCCTGAACCTCAACTCGGTGTTGCTGATCCTGGCGTTCACGCTGCTCTCGGGCCTCGGGGACGCCGCCGGCTTCATCTGCGCCAGCCGCGTGCGGTCCGACGGGCGGTTCGTCTGGGTAGAGGCACTGAAATGCATCGTCGGCTTCCAGTTCGGGATGCTCATGTACCCATTTGCTACCAAAAGAGGCCGGACCTGCGTTTCCACTCCGGCTCCCACGCCCGCTCCGACGGTGCGGCCCGATGATTGCCTCCTCATTTAGAGGAGTTGAGGCATGTTGTTGAGTCGCAAGTATCGCGACCGGGCGATCGGGCTGGTTGCCGCGTATGCGGTCTTGGTCACTGGCGTCGTTGTCAGTGCGGAATTCGATCGGTCGCCCGCAAAAAGGACGTCGCTGCAGACCCGTGTCGCGCCGCGTGATGCGACGAACGCGGTGCTCGATCGTTCAAGAACCAAAAGGGCGGTCGATTGCTTCTCCGCCCTCGAGTGCAGATCCGAAATCGTCTGCTAGGCGACAGCGCGTCGGATGAACTGGCCCATGAGCGACACCGCCGCGGCGGCGTGTGTCTCGAGCAGCATGTGGCCCGCGTCGAACTCGTGCGCTTCCATCCGCGGCAGCGCCTGCATCCAGGACAGCGTTTCCGCGAGATCGAAGTACGCGTCGTGCCGGCCCCATAACATCAGGGACGGCGGCTGCCAGCACGCGAGATAGTCCGCGATGCGATCGAACCGTTCGACGTAGCGACCATAGTCCGCGACGAGCGCCCGTTGCATGGCCATCCGCCCCCGCAGATTCATGACGCGCCAGTCCTCTTCCCAGATATCCGCCGGGATACGCGCGGCCACGTCCGCCGGAATCTTCGCGAAATACTGATCGCGGATACCCTCGCGCGTCAGGTGCGCGGTCGCCGCCGTTTCGTTCTCCGGGGTCGGGTTCGCCCAGAAAGCCTGCGCCGCGGCCCACTCGGGCCCGAGCCCCGATCGATGCGCATTGGCATTCTGGATGACGAGGCCCAGTACCTTCTCCGGCGCCTGCATCGCAATGTGGAAACCCACCGGCGCGCCGAAATCATGTAGATAGACATAGCGCCGCCCGACGGCTAGATGGTCGAGCAGCTCGGTGATCGCCGCGCCGAAGGCGGGAAACGACGTCTCAGCCAAAACGTCCGATTCGCCATGGCCGGGCAGGTCGGGCGCGATCACATACGCCGCCCGCGACAGCTCGGGAATGACGCCCCGAAACATGTCAGCGGAACTCGGAAAGCCGTGCAGCAGCAACACGGCAGGCGCGGACGCGTCGCCTGCAGTAATAAAAGCCAGGTCCGTGCCGCCGGATAGTCGGAAGCGTTGCCTGAGGAGTTTCATGGAAATTGGGCGGTGAACCGGCTTGGCTAAAGAGCCGCAATCAGCGCGCGCGCCGCCAGCGGGTTGCGTTCCTTTGCGCCGCTGATGAAGTAGAAGAACACATCTCCGTCACCCGCCAATGTTTGTGCGTGTTCCTGCCAGCGAGCGAGAGCCGCAGGCGCGTATCCCTTCGGCGCACTGGCCTTCGTACCCATCACGCGCAAATAGCTGAAGGGCGCGGAACGCGCCTGGATCCGCGGGTACGCCGAATCGCCGGCTTCGACGACGGCTACCTGATGTTCGCGCACCAGCGCGACGAACTCCTCGCAGTCGAAGCTCGCATCACGCACTTCGAGCGCGTGGCGCAGCGCGCGCCCATCGAGTGTGCGCGGCAGCAGTTTGAGGAAGCCGGCCAGCTCCGCCGCATCGAATGGCTTGCCCGGCGCGAGCTGCCAATTGATCGGGCCGAGCTTGTCAGCGAGTTCCAAAACCCCGCTGCCGAGGAAACGCTCGACGCTCGACTTGGCCGTCGCCAGGTCCTTGCGGTTGGTCACGAACCTCGGCGCCTTCACGCTGAACACGAATCCGTCGGGCGTGTCGTCGTGCCACTTCCTGAACGTCGCCGGCTTCTGCAAGCCATAGAACGTCGAGTTGATCTCGATGGAAGTGAGTTCCCGACTCGAGTAGTGCAGCTCTTTCGCCTGCACCAGGCCCTTCGGGTAGTAGCTCCCACGCCATGGCGCGAAGTTCCACCCGCCAACGCCCACGAAAATCCTGCCGGCTTTGCTTTTAGCCATGGCGCGAGCTTAACGCGCAGCATTGGCTAGAGTTGTAGGAGCTCACGCACGCGTTTCGCCTGTCGCTCGCTGACGTGGATCTCGCTGGCAGGGGAATCCTTCATGGTGAGAAGCAGCGACCCTTTGAACATCGGACTGATGGTCGCCACCTTGTCGAGGTTCGCGACCACGGAGCGATGCGCCCGGAAAAACGGCGGCGCCGGCAGCCGGGCTTCCAGATCACCGATGGCGTAGTTGGTGCGATAGGTAGCGGTCGCGGTCCGCACGTGCGTCACGCCGTCGACCACCTGGAAGAAGCACACCTCGCGCAGCGGAATCAGGATGTAGCCATCCCGCTGCACCGCGAGCACATGCTGCAGGGGGTGAGGCCTCGCGCCGGCGATGGCGCTCAAACGTGTGGCTTCCGCCGCGGCCTCGCCGGGGGACCCCACCAGTTGTTTGAGGCGCGTCACCACCGTCGCCAGCCGATCTTCGCCCACGGGTTTCAACAGATAGGCGACGGCGTTGGCTTCGAACGCCGCCAACGCGTGTTCGTCGTAGGCCGTGACGAACACGATGAGCGGCATGGATTCCGGCGTGAGCGCCCGGACCAATTCGAAGCCGTCGAGTCCCGGCATCTCGATGTCGAGAAAGACCACCTGCGGCCGGTGCTTCCGGATCGCCTCGAGCGCATCGAGACCGTCACGCGCGTCGCCTTCGATGAGGTCGAAGGGATGCGGCGCGAGCAGCTTGCGCAGCCGCGATCGCGCCGAGGCCTCGTCGTCCACAATGAGCGCGCTAATTCGCATGCAGGGGTACCACGATGATGACTTCGGTGCCGCGTCCTTCCGCCCGCGTGCGAATGATGAACTCCGCCGCCTCGGCATACAGCGTGCGCAGGCGTTCCTGCACGTTGCGCAGCCCGACACCCGCGCTCGAACCTGGCTGCAGGCCGATGCCGTCATCCTCCACGGTCAGGCGCAGATGCTCACCGTCGCGGCGCGCCTGCACGCTGACGGAGCCACCTTCGCGAACCGGCGCCAGCCCGTGGCGAATCGCGTTCTCGAGCAACGGCTGCAACAGCAGCGACGGAATGGCCTCGCTGCCCACGGCATCGCCACGCGACAGGCTGACGCGCAGCCGGTCCCCGAACCGGACCTGCTCGATCCCGAGGTAGTGGCGCGCGAAATCCAGTTCCTCGTCGAGCGTCGAGAGCGCGCGCGAATGCTTCGCCAGCGCGTAGCGAAAACACTCGGCGAGCCGTTCGGTCATGCGTTCCGCCTGTTGCGGATTCGTGCCGATGAGGTCGGCGATGGTGTTCAGCGTGTTGAACAGGAAATGCGGGTCTACCTGCGTACGTAACGCCTTCAGCTCCGCCTCGGTGAGCTGCCGCTTCAAGCGCTCTTCACGCAGGTGAAGCGCGCGTTGCTCCGCTTCGAAATGCAGCGCATCGAGCCGATGTTCGAGTTGCGTGCCGACGGAATCGAGGAATGCGAGCTCTGCTTGCATCATCGTGCGCGCCTCGTGACTCGCGGTGACCTCGAGGCGGTGAGCGGCGCCGTCCGGACACCGAACGGTGACGGACGCGAGCGCCGCCGGCGTTTCCGTGCGGCCGCTTTCGACCCAGCGCGCATCGACTCGCAATGTTCCGCGCAAGCACTCGAGAGCCGCGTGGATGAGCTGTTTGGGCTCTGCGATACGGCGGAACGCGTCATCCAGGAGTCTGTGCGAATAGTTCGGCCGTTTCAGGATGGCCCGGTCCACGAACGTTTCGAGTGATCGGAAGAGAAACGGCGCCGACAGAATCAACGTCGCTATTCCCAATGTCAGCCCGAGCCGGGGCAGCCCCATCGTCGCCTCGATGACCTGCGTGCCGATGAGCGCGGCGAGCGCAACGCTCACCAACAGCCACAAGCTGCGCTTGAGCACGACGTCCGCGTAGTGAGTCTGCGCCAGCGAAACCGCGATCAGGATGGACCACGGAATCGTCCAATGACGGCCGATGAGGGTGGTGGTAGTCAGCAGACCGGCGGGCATTCCAGGGTAGAGCACGCCCAACGCAATCGTCGTGGCGTGAATGGCGGCGAACAGGAAGGCCGCCGGTACGAACCAGCGCCGCACGGAAGTGCGGCTGCGCGCGGTTGCACCGCGAGGCGCCCGCGAGTAGAGCACGAGCGCAATGGTCGCGACGGCCAGCCCGATGTAAAACGACGTTGTGGGGTAGTCGCTGCCATCGAGCTGACCGGCGTGGCGCCATGTCGCGTAAATGAACAATCCAAGATTCACGCACGACATCGCGACGGTGAAAACCCAGAATCTCCGTGCCGCGCGACTGGTGGTTCCGATCGCTCCCTGCAGCAGCCGCCCGATGGTGACAGGGCCCAACAGCGTGCAGCTCCAGGAAAGACATTCAGCGAATCTCGCGGCCGTCGACTCGGCGCCGAAGCCGGCGATGTCCAGCGTGCAACGCAGGAAATTGCCGAACGTCCAGACGAACCCCAGGAACCAGAGCAGTAGATAGCCGCTCACGCGGCGCGCGGCGCGATCGACGCGCCATTGCATGAACCCCAGCATCGCGCTGAGCGCCGCCCCCGTGAGGAACGCGACGGCGTCGAGCACGACGTAGGTGAGATCGCCAGCCATCAGTCGTCTGTTCCCGCCGCGTGGCACATGGCGCATTGCGTGCCCGTGCCTTCGCGGACCTTCGAGATGTACTCGGGTGCGATCACACCCTTCTCGAGATCGAGGTTCCGCAGTTTCACCTGCTCCACGGCGAACGATGACGCGCCGTTCACCTGCGCATATTCACCGCGCGCGGCGTCCAGCTTGCCGGTCTCCGCGTAGACGTCTCCGAGCAGCACGTGCAGCACGTCATCAGGACGTCCGCCCGACGATGCGTCCAGGATGAATTTCAGGTCGCCGATGACGGCGTCGTTGTCGCGCATGGCAGGCGGAAAATGAATGATGGTGAAGGCGCGGGTCAACCGGACGGTAGTCGATTTCGGTGAGCGGCGTACCGCCTCGTTCATCTCGTTGACGCCCGCCGCGATGCCGGCCGCGTCGCCCTCGAATTGCGCCGTCACCAGCGTCGCCATGCCGTGACTGGCAAGTACCAGCATGTTGTCGGGCTTCAGCGCGAGCGAACGCGCGTAGGCGTCGCGGGCGCGCTTGGCGGTGGCGAGCAGGGCGGCCATGTCCGGAGGCGTTGTGAGCGGCGCGCCGGTCTTCGACATGTATGCGTGGCCCAAGGCTTCCAGGAGCGCGGCATTGTCAGGAGATTTCGCGGCCGCCTCTTCGAGCATTTTGACGAGGGGGATTACGACGCCGGTGTTTCCCTGCCGGAACTCGAGCTGCATCTGGTGCGCGCGGGAGAGCACCTCGTTGTCGGGGCTCGATGCTGCCAGGGCTGCGGCGGCGAGGAGGGAGGGGAGAATGAAGAGCAGGATGGATTTGCGCATGACGGCCTCCGGTTGTTTGAGGAGATGTCAGGCTAGGAGGGCTCCGGCGCGCGGGCGATGCATTCCGATCGAACGCAGACGAATGAGGCTCGAGCGCGGATTAGGTTGGTGCCAGGTGGGACTTAGGGGAATTGGCTCGAAGAGTCGGTGCGGGGACTTCTTCGACTGGTCCAGAAGTTTCCGGATACGATTCGACGTCTGTCCGAGATCTGACGCGCCGTCCGCCGTTTCCGCGCCGGGCTGCAAGCCCGAGGATTACACGCTGTAGTTAGAGAGAGCGAAATTCCCTTCGTTCTCCGCGACCAGCCCGCCAACGATCTCCACCTGCGCGCCCGCGGCCTTTGCCGCCGCAACTCCCGCGGGCGAATCCTCGAACACCAGGCACTCGCCGATGCCCACGCCCAGCCGCTGCGCGCCAAGCAAAAACCCTTGCGGATCCGGTTTGCCGCGCTGCACGTCTTCGGCGGTGATCATCACCTCCGGGATGGGCAGACTCACCGCACGTAGCCGCACCTCGGCCAAGGCCCGCGGTGCGGACGTAACGATGCCCCACGTGCCGGGGTCCAGCGCGTCAATGAAGGCATTGATCCCCTCCACCGCGACGACCCCGTCGACATCTTTCACTTCCGCCTCGAGTATCCACTGAGTTTCCTTGGCAACGTCCACAGTCGTGCCCGCGAAGCGCCGGATCGTGTCTTCCGCCCGCACACCATGGACGCTTGCCAACAACGTCGCGGCGTCGATGCCGTGCCGCTTCGCCCATGAGCCCCACACTCGGTCGACGACGGCGGATGAGTTCAGCAGCGTGCCGTCCATATCGAACAGGAACGCGGCGTAAGTATGGTTTCTGAATACGGGCATCGATGTACTCGGTTCAAGAAAAAGGGCGGGTGATTGCTCACCCGCCCCTCAATCAACTTCAGGTCCGGCCCCTTTTGCTAGGAAATGGGGCCTGACCCCATTACGCGTTCAGCGCGGCGCGACGCTTCGCCACTTCCTCGATCACTTCATCCGCAACCTGCTTCGGCACCGGATCATAGTGCGAGAACTCCATCGTGAAGCTCGCTCTCCCTGAGCTCATCGAACGCAACTGACCGATATAGCCGAACATTTCGCTCAGCGGGATCGTCGCCACCACGGCGGTGTTGGTACCGCGCTCGACCTGCTCGAGAATCGTGCCGCGGCGGCGGTTCATGTCGCCGATCACGTCGCCCAGGTAATCGCCCGGGGACACGGTCTCGACCTTCATCACCGGCTCCAGCAGCTGCGGGCCCGCCTTGCGGATACCTTCGCGGAAGCACGCTTTCGCCGCGATTTCGAACGTCAGCGCGTTCGAGTCGACGTCGTGGTAGCTGCCGTCATGCAGCGTGGCGCGGAAGTCCACGGTGGGGAAGTGCGCCAGCACGCCGTCTTCCTTCTGGATCTTGAGGCCCTTTTCGACCGCGGGTACGAACTCACGCGGCACGGAGCCGCCGGTGGTGTCGTCCACGAACTCGAAGCCGGTGCCACGCGGCAGCGGCTCGAACTTGATCCACACTTCGGCGAACTGGCCCGAACCGCCAGTCTGCTTTTTGTGGACGTAATGTTCGTCGATGGACTTCGTAAACGACTCACGATAAGCCACCTGCGGCTCGCCCATGATGCCTTCCACGCCGAACTCCGTGCGCATGCGATCGAGCGTCACTTCGAGGTGAAGCTCGCCCATGCCGCGCAGAATGGTTTCGTTCGTCTCGCGATCCGTCTCCAGATGCAGCGAGGGATCGGCACGAACCATCTTGCCGAGCGCTGCACCGAACTTCTCGGCTTCGGCCTTGAGTTTCGCCTTCACCGATACGCTGATAACCGGGTCCGGGAAGCGCATGCGCTCCAGCACCACCTGGTGATCGGTGTCGCACAGCGTGTCGCCGGTGTCGGTTTCCGCGAGCGAGACCAGCGCGATAATGTCGCCGGCGCGTGCTTCTTCGATCGGGTTCTGCTTCTCGGCGAACATCTCGACCATGCGGCCGATCTTCTCTCGTTTACCACGAGTCGTATTGGTTACCGACATGCCCTTCGCGAGCACGCCCGAGTACACGCGCACGAACGTCAGCGCGCCGTACGTGTCATTGATGACCTTGAACGCAAGGCCGGCGAATGGCTCGTCGTCCGAGCACTTGCGCTCGCCGATCGGGTTGCCGTCTTCGTCCACCGTGTTGATGGCGGGCACGTCCGTCGGGGCCGGCATGTAGTCGACCACCGCGTCCAGCACCTGCTGCACACCTTTGTTCTTATACGAGGAGCCGCACAGCACCGGAGTGAACGCGCTCGTGATCACGCCCTTGCGGATGCAGGCGCGCAGCACGTCGGCCGTCGGCGGCACGTTGTCCGTGAGGTATTTTTCCATCGCCTCGTCGTCCATCTCGAGGGCGGTGTCCACCAGCTCCGAGCGGTACTTGGCGTAGTTGTCGAGGATCTTGCGATCCGACGGCACCGTGATGCCGAGCTTGTCGGCCACGCCCGTGCCGTCACCGACCGGGATGATCTGCCACTTCGCGTCCTTGTCGTCCGAGTCCCAGACGAGCGCGTTTTCTTCGACCAGGTCGATCATGCCCTTGAAGAAATCTTCCGAGCCGATCGGCAGCTGCAGCACCAGCGGACGCGAGCCCAGGCGCGTCTTGATCATGTCCACGCAGCGCACGAAGTTCGCCCCCGAGCGGTCCATCTTGTTGACGTAGCAGATACGCGGCACGTTGTAGTTGTTAGCCAGGCGCCAGTTCGTCTCCGACTGCGGCTCCACGCCCGCCACGCCGTCGAACACCACCACCGCGCCGTCGAGCACGCGCAGGGAACGGTTCACTTCGATGGTGAAGTCCACGTGCCCGGGGGTGTCGATGACGTTGATCTTCACCATCGGCCAGAAGGTCGAGACCGCCGCGGACTGGATCGTGATGCCGCGCTTCTGCTCCTGCTCCAGGTAGTCAGTCGTCGTCGTGGTCTTCAGATCCTTGGTTTCGTGGATCTCGACGATCGTGTGCTTCTTGCCGGTGTAATAAAGGATGCGCTCGGTGGTGGTGGTCTTTCCGGCGTCGACGTGAGCGATGATTCCGATGTTGCGGATGTCAGCAAGAGGCGTAGTGCGGGCCATGGCAAGTTCCGTTGAAATTCAATGAATTGGGGGCCGAAAGCGGGCACCCGGGGCGTTTTTGGAGCGGCGAATGGTAGAGAAAAACGAAGGACTTTGCTCGGGAGACTGCGGCTAGCCAGCGCGCTGGCAAAAGTTGATTTCATTCAATATCTTAGCGCCACAAATCAGCAGTTCCTGGCGTGGGTCGCGCACTAACTCCAACGATCGTTGTGTTCGATCGATCTCCTGAACTCGAGGTTATGAACATGCGCCGACCCTTCTCTTCGACATTGGTGTTGTGGGCCGCGGCGACCGCCGTGTTTGCCGAGGGTCAGAGCTTTACGAGAACGGAGGTGACCTCGATCGTTGCCGACGCACGCAAGATCGTCTCCGCAAACGGAATCGAGGAGCTTCTCGAGATTCCGGTCGCTGGCACCAAGCAGTGGATTTCGGTCCGCGGCCGCGACCGACGCAATCCGCTGCTGCTCATGATCCACGGCGGGCCGGCATCGCCCGAGATGCCCACGAGCTGGGCATTTCAGAGCGGATGGGAGGATTTCTTCACGGTGGTGCAGTGGGATCAACGCGGGTCCGGCAAGACCTACC
>Ga0193752_1000953_pt1 | contig 25583 bp, 23 predicted proteins | sample H1c1metaG_FD_144924 | JGI IMG/M metagenome (GOLD analysis project Ga0193752, IMG submission 144924) | Soil microbial communities from a riparian zone of the East river system, Colorado, United States - H1c1 | ecosystem: Environmental > Terrestrial > Soil > Riparian zone | place: USA: East River...
ACCGGCCCAGCGACGTGGCGCTCGCGCAGGGTGAATCCGTGTCGCTGGGCCGGTACGCCTACCGGTTCGACAGCATCGAGCCGCTGGAAGGTCCTAACTACGACGGCGTGCGCGCCGTGGTCACCGTGTTGCGCGACGGCCAGCCCGTGGCGGTGCTGCATCCGGAAAAGCGCAACTACTGGGTGCAGCGCTCGACGATGACGGAAGCCGGCATTCACAGCCGCTGGAACATGGACCTGTTTGCCGCGCTCGGTGACGATCTGGGCGCGGGGCGCTGGAGCGTGCGTGCGCAGATCCGGCCGCTGATCGACTACGTGTGGCTCGCGGCCGGGCTGATGGCGCTGGGCGGGCTGCTCGCGGCCAGCGACCGGCGTTACAAGACGAAGGTGGCGGCCACCGAGACCAGTCCCGCGACGGCGGCCGGGGCGCAGGTTTCGTGAACCGGTTTCTGATTCCCATCGTCGCGTTTTTCCTGCTCGGGGCGGTGCTCTACGTCGGCGTGGTCCATTCGCCGAACAAGAGCACCATGGCTTCCGCGTTGTTGGGCAAGCCCGCGCCCGCGTTCGAATTGCCGGTGCTCGGCGATCCCGCGCGCAAGCTCAAGCTCGCCGATCTCTCGGGCCGGCCCTGGGTGCTCAACGTGTGGGGCACGTGGTGCATCGCATGCCGCGAGGAACACGCGGCGCTGCTCGACATCGCGCGTGCCGGACGTATTCCGCTGATCGGCCTCAACTGGCGCGACGACGACGACGCCGCGCAGCAGTGGCTCGCGCAGCTCGGAAATCCATACAGCGCCGTGGTGATCGATCGCGAAGGCCGCACCGCCATCGACTTCGGGGTGTACGGCGCGCCGGAAACATTCTTCGTCGACGCCATGGGGCGCGTGCAATACCGGCACGTGGGCCCGATGACGCCCGAGGTCTGGCAACGAGAGTTCCTCTCCCGCCTGCCGCGCGGGCCGTCGCTGCCATGATGCGTCGACTGGTCCGGATCGCGGGTTTGATGGTTTTGGGTGTGTTCGCCACGCCACTGTTCGCGATCGACATCACAGTGATGCCGACGGAGGCGCAGCAGCAGCGCTACGACGATCTGACGCACGAATTTCGCTGCATGCAGTGCCAGAACAACAGCATCGCGGATTCGCCGGTCGACCTCGCCGCCGAGCTGCGGCGCGATGTGAAGGAACAGATCATCTCCGGCCGGACGGATGAAGAGATCCGCGCGACCATGGTCAAACGCTACGGCAACGTGATCCTGTTTCGCCCGCCGCTGTCCGGCTCGACCGCCTGGGTGTGGATTGCGCCGCTGGTCGTCCTGTTCGGCGGCGTGGTGGTTGCGGTGGTGGTGGTGAGACGGCGTTCCGCGATGATCGCCGGCGACGACAGCACGGTCGACACGGACGGACCGGCGGAAGAAAAACAATGATCCTGACCTTCGTACTGATCGCCGGAACCTTCGCGGCCGGCGCCGCGCTGCTGGTCCTGCTGCCGCTGGTGCGGCGCCGCGAGGATGCGAAACCCGTGGCGGGGGCGAGCGCGGCCGTCGTGACCGGCGCGCTGTTGTTAGGCACCGCAGCGCTGTACGCCGTGTTCAGCAACTACACCTGGGTGACGGCGCAGTCCGTGGCTGATACGCCGGCTGCCATGACGGCCAAGCTCGCACGCGAGCTCGCGGCCAATCCGGACAACCTGAGTGGCTGGCTCATGCTGGGCCGTTCCTACGGCGGCCTCGAGCAATACCCGCTGGCCGTGCGCGCCTATCAACGCGCCGATCGCATCGCCGGCGGCAACAACGCCGAAGCCGTCCTGGGCGTCGCCGAAAATCTCGTCGCGCAGGATCCGGAAGCGATTCGCGGTGCGGCCGGGCACCTGTTCGAGCGCGCGCTGACCCTCGAGCCCGGCAACGCGAAGGCGCTCTTCTACAGCGCGTTCGCGGCGATGAGCCGGGGCGAGACCGCGGCCGCGCGCGAACGGTTCACGCGCATGTTGTCGCTCAATCCGCCCGACAACATCCGCGCGATCATCGAGCAGCGCATCGCGGCGCTCGATCAGACCGCTCCCAGCGACACTCCGACGGCGGCCGATGACGGGGCGCGCATCGAAGTCCGCGTCACGCTGTCGCCGCAGCTCAAGTCGAGCGTCCCGCCGGGGTCGGTGCTGTTCGTGGCGGCACGCGATCCCAAGGCGCCCGGACCACCGTTCGCGGCCAAGCGCCTGCCGGCGCAATTTCCGCTCGATGTCGAGCTCACCGCGGCCAATGCGATGTTGCCGTCACGCCATATCGCGAAAGGGCAGTTGCTCGACGTCGTCGCCCGCGTCGCGCTGGGCGGAACACCGACGGCGACCAGCGGCGACCCTTATGGGCAAGTTAGCTATCATGTTGGCAAGGACGGACGACTGAACATCGTCATCGACCGACTCTCCCCGTAACGTCTCTTCAGGGAATCCGCCACATGCAGGCCAAGCATTCGCTCGAATTCGCGCGCGCTCCGGCCGTCTGGTCGATGTACCCGAAGATCATGGTGTCGCGCAAACCGTCGCTCGTGCCCGAGGGTGGCGCGGTGCCGCGCATCGAAGCGCGTCTCGCCAAGGTCGTCATCGACCGCAAACATCTCGCGCAGTATTCGGAGATCTGCGGGGCGGCCACCGGCGCCACGCTGCCCATTGCCTATCCGCACGTCCTGGCCATGCCGCTGCATCTGGCGATGCTCGGTGCCGAGGCGTTTCCGGTGAAGCTGTTCGGTCTCGTGCACGTGCAGAATCGCATCGCGATGCGCGAGCCGTTGTCGGCGGAGGAGCCCGCGGAAATCCGTTGCTGGATAGAGGGTCATCGCGACACGGAACGCGGCCAGGAATTCGATCTGCACACCGAGTACGTGGTCGGTGGCGAGCCGCGCTGGGACGAAACCTGCACGTTTCTCGCGCGCCAACGTACCGCGCCGGGCGCGGGCAAGACCACCACCGTGACGCGCGGGCCGGAGGGGTCTCCCGACGCGCAGACGATCAAGTCGAGCAGCTTTCGCGCGCCGGCCGGATTGGGCCGCCGCTACGGCTTCATCTCCGGTGACGTGAATCCGATCCACATGAGCGATCTGACCGCCCGCGCCTTCGGCTTCCAGCGCGCGATCGCGCACGGCATGTGGTCGCTCGGCCGTCTCATTTCGGACTTCGAGCCCTCGCAGTTCGACGGCGGTTGCGAATTGTCGGTCAACTTCAAGCTGCCTATCTACATGCCGGCGTGGCTCATGCTGCAGCGCTGGTCGATCGAGAATGGCACCGCGTTCGCGCTGCGTGACGCGCAGGGCGAAAAGCCGCACCTGACGGGTACGCTGAAGTCGCTGCGGTGAACGCCGCACCGCTCAACGTCCCGGTGGGCCGGGAGGAGCGGCGTGCGCTGGCGGTGGCCGCCGCGGGCTACTTCTTCCTGCTGTGCGGCTACTACATGCTGCGGCCGTTGCGCGAGGCACTCGCGCTCGAAGTCGGCGTGCAATACAACTCCATCCTGTTCTCCGCCGTGTTGTTGTGCTCGGTGATCCTGCTGCCGCTCTACTGGTGGCTGGTCGGCAGAACGCCGCGCGGCCGGCTGCTATGGTGGGTGTGCACGCCGTTCGTGATGGTGTTCGTGTCGCTCGGCCTGGGCCTCCACTGGTATCCGCGCGACCGGACGCTGGCGTTCGGCTATTTCGTCGCGCTCACCTCGGCCAACCTGTACGTGATCTCGGTGTTCTGGAGCGCCATGGCGGACGTGTGGCGGCCCGAGCTCGCCAAACGTTTCTACGGCTACGTGGCGGCGGGCGGCAGCGCCGGAGCCATTCTCGGCCCGATCCTCGTCAACGCCCTGGTGCGCGAGGTCGGGCCCACGCCGCTCATCTTCGTGGCCTGCGTGTTCATCATGTGCACCGCCGTGATGGTGTCGCACGCACGCGCCGCCTTGCGCCGCTCCGCGCTGGGACACGCCGTACCGGACGCCGCGATTCCCGTCGGCGGCCGGGCCGTCGACGACCTGGCGCGCCTGGTCCGTTCACCCTATCTACTCGGAATTGCGGGGATCATCATCGCCGGCCAGACCATCGGCGCGTTCATGTACAACGAGCAGGGCAAATACGTGTCGGCGGCCTACAGCGAGGTGGCCGATCGGGCGGCGCTGTTCGCCAAGCTGGAATTCGCCGTGAACTGCCTGGCTCTGTTCTTCCAGGCCGTCGTGGTCACCTGGCTCGCCCGCCGTGGCAGCCTGGCGACGACGCTTTCGGCCATGCCGGTGCTGATTGGAGCGAGCTTCGTGGTGTTGGCGCTGTTCCCCGCCGGCAGTGTCCTGCTGGTCACGCAGGTGCTGCGGCGCGCGGCGGACTATGGCCTCGGCAAACCGCCGCGCGAGATGTTGTTCACGGTGCTGAACGCGGAGAGCAAGTTCAAGAGCAAGAGCCTGATCGACACGGTCCTGCAACGCGGCGCGGATGCCGCCGCGCAATGGTTGTACGTATTGATCGCCGCGATCGGCATGGTGGGCATCTCGTGGATGTGCGCGGGCCTGTGCATCGTGTTGCTGGGCGCAACGTTGAGCCTCGGCAAGGCGTTCGAGTCGCGCCAGCAGGGCGAGCCCGCCGGACGCGGCCCGACATCGTGAACTCGCCGTCGACCGGCGCGTCGTTGCCGGCGCAACGCATCGACGCGGCGGGTAAACCACACGTCGACCTGCGCGAGATCCTCAAACTCGCCGCGCCGCTCATGGCGACGAACGCGGTGCAGGCGTTGCTCAATCTCACCGACCTGTGGTTCATCGGCCGGCTGTCCACCGACGCCGTGGCCGCCATGGGTGCTATCTACTGGATCATGACCTGCGCCATCCTGCTGTTCGGCGGCGTGGGCCTGGCCGTGCAGACTTTCGTGGCCCAGGCCTACGGCAGCCGGCGCAAGGCGCGCGCCGCGCGCGCGTTGTGGAATGCGTTATGGGCATCGCTCGCGCTCGTGCCGCTGTTTCTGGCGCTGGCATTCGCAGGGCCGCTGTTCCTGCATCCGTTCGGACTCGAATCACACATCGAGCAACTCGCGCTCGAATACTGGATGCCGCGCATGGGCGGCGCGTTCCTGGGCTCGATGGCCTGGGCGGCGATGGGTTTCTTCAACGGCATCTCGGCGATCCGCTTCACGATGGCCATCGTGGTAACGACGACGATCGTCAACGCCTTTGCGAACCAGTTCTTCATCTTCGGCCTCGGACTCGGCATGAAAGGCTCGGCCTGGGCGACGAACTTCGCGCAGTTCGTCGGCACCGGGCTCGCGCTGCTCTTGTTCCTGCGCGGCGAAACCGGCCGGCTCTATCGCTCGAAGATCATGTGGCGCCCGCACTGGTCCGTGATCCGCACGCAGCTCATGGTCGGCCTGCCGATCGGCGTGATGTACGGCGCCGACGTGCTGGGTCTCGCGCTCTCGCAGATGATGATCGCGCAGACCAGCGCCGTCGGGGCGGCGGCGACGCAGATCGTCATGGCGCTCACGTCGATGGCATACATGCCCACCATCGGCATCGCGCTCGCGGGCACGACCCTGGTAGGCCAGTCGATCGGCGCGGGCAGCCGCGACTGGGCGAACCGCATGGGTAACGTCGTCATCATGATGTGCGCGGGGTTCATGGCGTTCATCGCCGTCGTGTTGCTGATCGTCGGTCCCTGGTTGCTGCCGCTGTTCGTGAGCGCGGGCGGGCCGGCGGCGGCCGATGTCGTCGCGCTCGGGCTGGTTCTCCTGTGGCCGGCCGCGGCGTATCAGATCTTCGATGGACTCTACTGCGGCGCCAGCTTCACCCTGCGCGGCGCTGGCGACACGCGAGTACCCGCGGCCACCGCGCTGGTGTTGTCGTGGTTCTTTTTCGTGCCGCTCGCGCACACCCTGATCTTCGCGCCGGGCGCCGGCTGGTTCGACGGCCTGCCGCAGTTTGGCCTCGGCGCCAGGGGCGGCTGGCTCGCGCTCATGAGTTACGTCGTCTTGTTAGGCACAGCCATGTTCTGGCGCTGGCATCACGGCGCCTGGCGCGCAGTCCGGATCTGAATTTCGGTCCGCGGCACGACCTTGCCGGCGGAATGGGAGTTGCCTGATCGACGCGCGCGCGCGGGCATGCCTATGATCCGCGCCATGACTTTCGTGAGCATCAAGATAGAACAGGGCATCGCGTGGCTCGCGATGAACAATCCACCGCTGAACGCGCTCTCGCACGGATTACGCTCCAGCATCGTCGCCGCCATCGACCGCGCCGTGGCTTCGCCCAAGGTCCGGGCGATCGTGCTGATCGGCAACGAGCGCGTCTTCTCGAGCGGCGCGGACATCAAGGAGTTCGCCGGCGGCGCTTTCTACGCGGAGCCTTTTCTGCCCGCGGTGGCCGACGCCGTCGAAGCGTCACCCAAACCCGTGATCGCCGCGATCGGCGGCGCCTGCATGGGCGGCGGGCTCGAGCTGGCGCTCGGCTGTCATTACCGTGTCGCGCTCGCGGACGCGAAGATCGCTTTCCCGGAAGTGAAACTCGGCCTGATTCCAGGTGCCGGCGGCACGCAGCGTTTCCCGCGCCTCGTGGGCCTGGAAACCGCGGTGAACCTGATGGTGTCCGGGTCCGTGGTGCCCGCGTCGATGTTCAAGGGTTCGCCATTGTTCGATGTGCTGGTCACCGACAAGCTGCGGGAAGCCGCGCGTCAATTCGCGTTGCAGGTCATCAAGGAGGGGAATCCGCCGCGCCGCGTGCGCGACCTTGCGGTCGTGCATCCACAGGCCGAAGCGTTTCTGCAGTTCGCCAGGACGGCGGTGGCTTCGGTGTCGCGCGGCCTCGCCGCGCCGGCGCGCGCGCTCGAGGCGATCGGCGCCGCGCTCGCCGGCAAATATGAGGCGGGCGTCGCGACCGAACAGAAGATCTTCGGCGAGCTCATGGTGAGCGAGGAATCGCGCGCGCTGCGCCATGCATTCTTCGCCGAACGGGCGGCCGGTAAAGTCGATGGCATCGGCGAGAAGACGGCACAACGCCGGATCGAAAAGGTCGCGGTCGTCGGCGCCGGCACCATGGGCGGAGGCATCGCGATGAGTTTCGCGAACGCCGGCATCGCGGTCACCGTGCTCGAAGCGAAACAGGAAGCGCTCGACCGCGGCATGGGCGTCATTGCCAGGTTCTACGAGGGCGCGGCGGCCAAGGGCAGGATGAAACCCGACGAGGCAAAGAAGCGCGCGCAGCTCATCACGCCGTCGCTGGACTATTCGGCCGCGAAGGATGCCGACCTGCTCATCGAAGCGGTGTTCGAAGACCTCGCGGTCAAGAAGGCGGTGTTCCGCGAACTGGACAAGGTGGCCAAACGTGGCGCGATCCTCGCGACCAACACCTCGACGCTGGATGTCGATGAGATCGCGGCGTTCACGAAACGTCCCGCGGACGTTCTCGGACTGCATTTCTTCAGTCCCGCGAACATCATGAAACTGCTCGAGGTCGTGCGCGCGAAGAAGACCCGACCCGAGGTGCTGGCCACGGCGATGACGCTCGCGCGGCGCATCGGCAAGACCGCGGTGGTGTCCGGCGTCTGCGACGGGTTCATCGGCAATCGCATGATCAACAAGTATTCGCAGCAGGCCTTGTTGTTGCTGGAAGAGGGCGCCTCCGTCCCGCAGGTCGACAAGGCCGTCGAGAAGTTCGGCTTTGCGATGGGCCCGTTTCGCATGTCGGATCTGGCGGGCAACGACATCAGCTGGCACATCCGCAAGCGTCACTATGCCGAGCGGCCCAAGGCCCGCAAAATGCGCATCGCCGATCGCGTCTGCGAGCTCGGCCGCTTCGGCCAGAAAACCGGACTCGGCTGGTATCGGTATGAAAGCGGTAAACGCGATGCCATTCCCGATCCCGCGATCGACCAGATCATCGAAGCAGAGCGCGCGGCATTGAAAATAAAGGTGCGCAAGATCGGCGACGCGGAGATCGTCGATCGCCTCGTATATGCCCTGGTCAACGAAGGCGCGCGCCTCCTCGAAGAAGGGATCGCGATGCGCGCGTCGGACATCGACGTCGTGTATCTGGCGGGGTACGGATTTCCCGTGCAGCGTGGCGGACCCATGTTCTACGCCGGCCGGGTCGGCCTGCAGACGGTCGCGCGCCGCATGCAGGCATTCGCGGCCAACAAACATGCGGAGCCCGAATTCTGGCGGCCCGCGAAGCTCATCACGCAGCTGGCGGCCGCCGGCGCGACCTTCGATGATGCGAAGCCCGCAAAAAAGAAAGGAGCGCGCCGTGGTTGATGCCGTCATCGTTTCCACCGCGCGGACACCGCTCGCCAAATCGTGGCGCGGCGCCTTCAACCTTACGCACGGCGCCACACTTGGCGGTCACGTCGTCAAAGCCGCAATCGAACGCGCCGGCATCGAGGCCGCGAGCGTCGAAGACGTGTTGATGGGTTGCGCCAATCCGGAGGGCGCCACGGGTTTCAACATCGCGCGGCAGATCGCGCTGCGGGCCGGTTGCCCGGTCACCACTTCCGGCATGACGGTGAATCGCTATTGTTCGTCGGGCCTGCAGACGATCGCCCTGGCCGCGCAACGCATCATGGCGGGCGAGGGCGAGGTCTACGTCGCCGGCGGTGTCGAGTCGATCTCGAATACGCAGAACGATCGCACCAACTACTACATGGCGAAGGAAACCTGGCTCGAAGAACACAAGCCCGAGATCTACTGGAACATGCTGCAGACTGCGGAAACCGTGGCGAAGCGCTACCAGATTCCGCGCGAGGCGCAGGATCGATACGGCGTGTTGAGCCAGCAACGGGCCGCGGCGGCGCTTGCGGCGGGCCGATTCACGGCGGAAATAGCGCCGCTCGAAGTCACGATGGGCGCGGCCGATGCCGATACCGGCAGGCTCTCGACGCGCAAGGTCACGGTCGGCGCCGATGAAGGCATTCGTCCCGACACCAGTTACGAGGCGGTCGCGAAGATTCGCGCGGCCACCCCGGGCGGTGTCATCGCCGCGGGCAATGCCAGCCAGTTCTCCGATGGCGCCTCGGCCTGCGTGGTGATGAGCGCGCGCCGCGCGGAGCAGCTCGGCCTGAAGCCGCTCGGCGCTTTCCGCGGCTTCGCGGTGGCGGGGTGCGAACCCGATGAGATGGGCATCGGCCCCGTATTCGCGATCCCCAAACTACTCGAGCGCGCGGGCAAGAAGATCTCCGATATCGACCTGTGGGAGCTCAATGAGGCGTTCGCGGTGCAGGTCATCTATTGCCGCGACCGGCTCGGAATCCCCGATGACCGGCTCAATGTGAACGGCGGCGCGATCGCCGTCGGCCATCCGTATGGCATGACCGGCGCGCGTCTCACCGGGCACGCCCTGATCGAAGGCAAACGGCGCGGAGCGCGCCTGGCGGTGGTTACGATGTGCATCGGCGGCGGCATGGGAGCCGCGGGATTGTTCGAGATTTTCCAGTAGCGGGAGGCTCCGTGCTCAAGAACATCATTGCCTTGATCATCGCGGTGGCCGTCGGCGCAATCGGGTACTCGTACTGGACGAAGAAGGACGCCGAAGAAAGCCCGATCAACGTCATGGTCACGCAGATGCGTACCCGCGCCATCATCGAACACGAGCGGCAGGTCACCGTCTGGTACAAGGCCTGTCCCGAAGTCAAAGGCGTCAACCCGCAGGTGATGGTGATCTGGCCCGCGAAGCTCAACTACGAGCTGGACCTCGCGGACGTCAAACTCTCGCTCGGGGCCGATGGCGTGTTGCACGTGACCACCCCGCCGATCCGTGCCGATGACCCGTCGGTGCCGTCCGAAGTCGGTGAATACATGGCGCAGACTTCTTTCTGGACGCTCGACAGCGAGCAGGCCATCGTCATGCGCGAGATGCAGAAGGCCACGCCGCTGGCGCGTCACCTCACGGCGTATTTTCTTCGCAATGACGTGGGGTTGAGCGATCAATTCAAGGAAGAACTTGAGACCTATCTGCGCGGCATGACCGGCGCTCTCGGCCTGCACGTCACGCGGATCGACATCGAGATTCCAGAGGTCGAGGTCAAGATTCCGCCGCGTCCCGAGCTCACGCTGTGTGAAGGTTCGGTGGCATTGGCGAATGGCTTCAGCTTCGCGCGTCGCCAGGAGGACGGGACGGTCATCGGCATCTATCCAAAGAAGACACGCGCTGCGCCCACGGCGCCGGTCACGGCGCCGACGACGGCCGCTCCCACGCGCTGAACCGCGCCGAACAATTTCCGCTGGACGGAGGCTATGATCAACGCCCCTCAATCTTTCGTCCCACTCAACGGAGATCCGTCCATGGAAGCTGTCGATGTGCGTGGCAAATTCGTCTGGCACCAGTTGATGACACGCGACGTGCCGGGCGCGAAAAAGTTCTATTCGCGGCTGACGGGCTGGAAGATGCAGCCCTGGCCTCCGGATCCTAACTACACGGTCTGCCACTCGGATGTCGGTCCCGTGGCGGGCATCATGGCGATCCCGGCGGATATGCCCGCGGGAGTGCCGGCCCACTGGCTGCAATACATCGGCACACGCGACGTCGACGGTACCGCGGAGGCGGCGGTGCGGGCCGGGGGCTCGGTCATGAAGGCGCCGGGCGACCTGCAGGGCGCGGGCCGGTACGCGGTCATCAAGGACCCGCAAGGTGCGATCTTCGCCATCCTCGATCCGGAGAATGCGCGACCCGAAGTCGCTGGCGTGCCACCCAACGGCAGTTTCTCCTGGCACGAGCTCGCAACCAGCGACAACGAGGCGGCGTTCGCGTTCTACAGCGCGCTGTTCGGCTGGGACGCGATCACGCGCATGGACATGGGCCCGATCGGCACCTACCTGATCTACGGCTGGAACGGCCAGCAGCGCGGTGGGATGTACATCTCGCCCGCGAATATGCCGATGCCCCCGAACTGGTTGCCCTACGTCAGCGTTCCAAGTGCGGACGCCGGGTTCGCCCAGGCGACTTCGAGTGGTGCGAAGGAAATGATGGCCCCGATGGATGTGCCGGGTGGCAGCCGTATCGCTGCTTTCTTCGATCCGACGGGCGCGGCTTTCGCGGTTCATTCGCTGCCGGCCGGCGGAGAGAAGAAGGCCGAGGTGGTGGCGCCCGCCAAGCCAAAAGCAGCGGCGAAGCCCAAGGCCAAGCCCAAGGCGAAGGCGAAGGCGAAGGCGAAGGCCAAAGCCAAAGCCAAAGCCAAAGCCAAGACGAAGCCAAAGACAAAAGCAAAGTCCAAAGCTGCGCCGAAAAAGAAGGCCGCCCGGAAGGTGGCCGCGAAGAAGAAAAAATCCGTGAAGAAACCCGCGAACAAAGCGCGCGCGACGAAGTCGAAAACGAAGATCAGGGCGAAGCCAAGCCGGAGGAAGAAATGACGGGACGCCGAGAGGTCATCAAGGCAGGGATCGCAACGCTCGCGGGCGCGCAGCTCACGAGCGCCTGGGGTGCGGAAAAGGACAAGAAGAAGGACGACACGCCGCGGCCCGCGTTCGCGCCAGCGTTGATGACCAAACCCGTGCCTTCGACGGGCGAGAGACTGGTCGTCATCGGTGTGGGCACGAACAACTACAGCCCCACGTCACCGGACGAACGCGCCGCGCGGCGCGAAGTGCTGGCCGGGCTCACCGCCGCGGGTGCCCAGGTGATCGACACGGCGCCGGCCTATCGTCAGTCGGAAGAAACCATCGGCGGGCTGCTGGCCGACATCGGCAATCGCAACCAGGCGTTCATCGCGACCAAGGTCACGGCCGACAACGGCAACCTGGCGCAGGGCGTTGCGATGATCGAGGAATCCAGGCGCCGCCTGCGTACCGATATGCTCGATCTCGTGCAGATCCACAGCCTGAACGGTGTCGACGTGCTGTTCCCGCATCTGAACGCGCTCAAGCAGAAGCGCCAGATCCGTTACGTGGGGGTCACCACATCGAGTTCGTCGCAGCACGGCGCGATGGTTGCGTTGATGAAGGCGCAGCCGGTCGATTTCATCCAGGTCGACTATTCGCTGGCGAATCGCGCGGCCGGCGACGACGTGTTGCCGACCGCGCTCGAGAAACGAGTCGGTGTGTTGATCAATCTGCCATTCGGCGGGCGGCGTGACGGCAATCTGTTTTCGCGCGTCGGCGGCGCGGACCTTCCGGAATGGGCGGCGGAGATCGATTGCCGCAGCTGGAGCCAGGTGTTCCTGAAATACGTGGTCTCGCATCCCGCGGTGACTGCCGCGATCCCGGGCATGACCAAGCTCACGCATCTGGAAGACAATCTCGGTGCGGCGCGTGGCCGCATGCCGGACGCCGCGATGCGCGTCCGAATGGAGAAATACTGGGATCAGAATTTCGACGCCTGAGCTTGCGCGCCGCAATGCAAACGCCCGCAGGTGCCGACACCTGCGGGCGTTTTTTTCGTCAGGCCTCGTTACTTGCCGACCGCGTAGACCAACGCGCCGCTCAGCAGGTTGACCAGGTACGGTTCACTGTACGACTCGGACGTATGGCCGAGCGCGCTGTAGAACACGCGTCCGCCGCCGAAGTCGTGGCACCACACCAGCGGATTGGGATTCACATCCGCTTCGCCTTCGCCGATCGAAGCCGGGTCGATCGTGACGAGCACGTGCACCGTCGGATCGAAATCCTTGTAGTAGTACCACTCGTCATTGCGCTCGAGCGTCTTCGGTAGTTTGGCCGTCGCGGGGTTTTTCGCGTCGACCACCGTCACGGTGCCTTTCGGCGTGCCCTTGGGATGACGCTCGAAGTACCCGCCGATCATCTGGCCGTACCAGCCCCAGTTGTAGTGCGAATCCGCCGCCGCGTGCAGGCCCACCACGCCCTTGCCGTCCTTGAGGAAGCCCTGCAGCGCCTCGCGCTTGGCTCCGGTGAACCATTCGGACTCGGGCTTCTTCGGGTCGGTGGAGGTGCTGACCAGCACCAGTGCCTGGTACTGCCCGAGCTTGTCCGCGCTGAAGACTTCCGGATCCTCGGTGGCATCGACCGCAAAACCTGCCTTGGCGCCGATCGCCTTCAATGCCTCGACCGCAGCCGGGATCGAATCGTGGCGGAAACCCGTGCTGCCCGAATACACCAGGATGCGCGCCTTGGTGGCGGCCATTACCGGCGCGGCGAGACTTCCCGCGGCCAAGATTATGCTCAGCAAACCGGTCGACAGTCGGCGTGAAAACATGAAACCCCCTCGTGAACGTATGAACTAACTATTTGACGACCGGCAGCGGCATGCCCTTCGTCTTGGTGCGCATGCGCAGCACGCGATGATTGGCGGTGATGAACAGCGTCGAGCCGTCTTCACCGAAGGCGACGTTGGCCGTCGGCACGTCCGTGATGATCCGGCCGAGGCGCGTACCGTCGGGCGCGAACACGTGGACGCCGCCCGGACCCGTCGCGAAGACATTACCCTTGACATCGACCTTGAGTCCGTCGGGCACGCCGTCACCTTTTTTCAGGTAGCTGCTGGCTTCCGCGAAAATCCGGCCCTTGTCCAGGCTGCCATCGCGCTGCACCTTGTAGGCCTTCCAGACCGGTTCCTTCGTCGTGGCATTCGCGACGTACAGCGTCTTGTAGTCGGGCGAAAAACCAAGGCCGTTCGGCGCTTCGAGTTCGGTCGCGACCGGGTTGATCTTGCCTTCCGGGTCCACGCGGAACACCGCGTTGAAAGGCAGATCCTTGTTGGGGTCGGTGAACGTGCCAGGCAAACCGAACGGCGGATCGGTGAAATACAGATTGCCCTTGTTGTCGTACACGAGGTCGTTCGGGCTGTTGAGGCGCTTGCCCTCGAAGCCGACGGCAACGGCGACGAACTTGCCGTAAGCATCCCGATAGGAGATGCGTCGATCGCCGTGCTGGCAGAGCGTGAGGCGCCCTTGCGGATCGAACGTGAGGCCGTTGGAGCCGGGTTCGCGCCCGGTGAAGGCCGCGCTGCCGGTGTAACCGCTCTTCTCGATGAACAGCGAAACGCCTTTCTGCGCATTCCATTGCATGACCCGGTTGCGCGGGATGTCGGAGAAGAGCAGGGACTGCGTCTTTGCGTCCCACAGCGGGCCTTCGGACCACTCGAGATCGTCGGCGATCATTTCGATCTTGGTCGAAGGCGCGATCAACGCGTCGAAGCGTTTGTCGAGCGACTCGATTTTCCCGTAGATCGTATCCGCCGCGGATGCGTTCAAGATCAGGGCTCCCCATGTCAACGCGCCGATGGCCACGAGCTTTGCCGAATCTCGAGTCGGAATCCACATTGCGATCGGCCCCCGTCGTTTTCGTTGCACGGATTGTGCACCGGGCTGGCCCAAACGGATATCGCACCCGATATCGAACGATAGCCAAAGTCGCGAAATCGAAGCTGCGCCGGCGTGGTAGAACGCGCGCTGCCACACCATTCCCGAGGGGAACTCGATGCTTCGTGCGCTGTTGCGAGTCCTCGCATGCCTGTTGCTCGCCACGCCCGGCGCGGCCGCCGCGGCCGATCCCAGGTTCGACAACCCGTTGCTGCGCCAACGTGCCGATCCGCACGTGATCCTGCACACCGATGGCCAGTACTATTTTTCCGCGACGGTCGCCGAATGGGACCGGATCGAGATCCGCCGCACGACCGATCTCGACAAACTCGCGAGCGCGCAAACCAAGGTGGTGTGGCGCGCGCATGCCGACGGCCCGATGAGCAAACACATCTGGGCGCCGGAGATCCATTTCATCGAGGGCAAGTGGTACATCTACTTCACCGCCAGTCGCGTCGATGCGAAATGGGAAGTGCGCCCGTACGTGCTCATGAACCCCTCGGCGGACCCCTTCGTCGGTGAATGGACGGAGCTGGGCCGGATCGAAACCGGTTGGGACAGCTTCTCGCTCGATGGCACGACGTTCGTGCATCGCGGACAGCGTTACTTCGTGTGGACGCAACGCGGACGGACGCCGGAGGAGGGCAAGGGCACCAACATCTACATCGCCAGGATGAGCTCACCCACCACCATCACCGGCAAGGTCACGTTGTTGTCGAGGCCGGATTTCGAATGGGAAAAGCGCAAGTACGAGGTCAACGAGGGCCCTGCCGTACTGATCCGCAACGGCAAGGTCTTCATGACCTTCTCCGCCAGCGCCATCGACGCTAACTACTGTATGGGATTGCTGACGGCATCTGACGCGGCGGATCTGCTCGAGCCCAGGTCGTGGACGAAGAACCCGGAGCCCGTGTTCAGGAGCAGCGAGGCGAATGGACAGTTCGGTCCGGGCCACAACAGCTTCACGACGACACGCGACGGGAAGACCGACATCCTCGTCTACCACGCACGCGAGTACCGCGACATCGTGGGCAGCGAGCTCGACGATCCCAATCGCAACACGCGCGCCCAGGTGCTGCACTGGAAGAAGGATGGCACTCCGGATTTCGGTGAGCCGGTTGCCGATCTGAAGAGGAAGGCGGCGGACTGAGGTGTCGGAGCGAGCGGCTGGACTCGCGGGAGCTTCCAGCCAAACGCCGGTAATTCACCATAATATACATTATGCGTAGTACGGCAGCTGTGGCGGCCGGCCTGGGCCTACCGGGTCCTTACCCGTTCTTGCTGACCTTCCGGGTCAGGATGCGCGAGTAGATCTTCTTGTCGAGCTCATAACACGCGCATGCCGCCGCCTCGAGCCCGTCAACGTCCAGTACCGAGACATCCCCGCGGCTGTAGCGAATCAACTTGCGCCGCTGTAATGCGCTCGCAGCGGCTGTCACACCCACGCGTCGTACGCCAAGCATGTAGGCGAGAAATTCATGGGTGATCCGAAACCGGTCCGAATGGGCACGGTCACGGGTCATCAACAGCCAGCGCGCGAGCCGCGACTCGACCTGGTGGTATCGCGCGCACGGCGCGGTGTGCGTGAGCTGCGCGAGAAAAACGTACAGGTATCGATTGAGCGCGACGCGCAGGCTGGGCGTCTGGATCGCGCGCGCGAAGACCGCCGCATCCACGCGCCAGGCGCGGCCCGCGCCCTGGACCAGCGCGCGCAGGGGCGACAGGTTCACATCGAGCAGCAGCGGCACTCCCACCATGCCTTCCTGGCCCACCAGGCCGATTTCGAGGAGTTCGCGCCCTCCCCCCGGCGCGATCAGCGAAATGCAGCTGTCGATCGGAAAAAAGACCTGGCGAACCTTTTCGCCGGGCTCGCTCAGGATCTGGTGGAGGCGCAGATCGATGGGTGGATCGTCGCGGATGAGGCGTCCACGGTCCGCGGCCGAAAGGCCCGCGAGCAGCAGATTGCCGCCGTGATCTTGCGAGGCAGTGGCCAATGAAGTTCATCCTGAAGGCTGTATGAGGTGCATACAGCCTGCAGCAAACGCAGGCATCCCTCTGTTCGCCAACGAACCTTACGGCGCCAGAAGCAATTTCAGTGGCTGAGGCGGTGCGGCGCGTTCAGCCGGTCCGATTCGCGCTTCACGACCGCGTAGCACTCGCACGAGAGCCGCTCCAGTTGGGGCCGATCGAGCACGGTGATCTTTCCGCGGGAATACCGGATCACACCGAGCCTCTGCAGCTTGCCGGCGGCATCGGTCACGCCCTCGCGCCGCACGCCCAGCATGTTGGCGATGAGTTCCTGCGTCATGTTGAGCTGATTGCTCGAAAGGCGATCGAGCGACAGCAGCAACCAGCGGCACAGCTGCTGATCGAGCGTGTGATGCCGGTTGCAGACGGCGGTCTGCGACATCTGCGTGATGAGCGACTGGGTATAGCGCAGCAACACGTGAAGCATCTGGCCATGCCGGACGAATTCCTGCTTGAGGCGGTTGCCCGTCAGCCGGTACGCGTGACCGGCGCTTTGCACGATGGCGCGGCTCGGAGTCGTTTCGCCGCCCATGAACAGCGAGACGCCGATGACGCCTTCATTGCCGACGACCGCGATCTCCGCCGAAGCGCCGTCCTGCATGACGTATAGCAGCGACACGATTGAATTCGTGGGGAAATAGACGTGCCGCAAGGCCGCGCCGGATTCGTACAGCACCATGCCGAGCGGCAACGGCACGAGTTTCAGGTGCGGGAACAACCGGTCACGTTCCAGCGACGGCAACGCGTCGAGAATCTGATTTTCCTGCGGCTTGGGCATCGGGCTCATTTTGTTAGGAGTGTAGTCCGTTTGGCGGCGCTATGTGCGGTACCGATCAGATGCGAAACGGCACGCCTCGTATGTGCGACGCCGTACGGAAGGCACCCCTCGTCGTCTGTAGGTTTTGTCCGAGGGTTTTGACGGCGAGCGGTGCCGGTCAGCAGCGCTCGCATTCCGGAGAGTCGACGATGTCAGTTTCGCTCAGTTCGCTACTCCTCCTGCCCGGCAGCCTCGGCTCGCCCCCGGCGGACATCGTCGCGGCCGCCCTGGCGCGCGTGCAATTGCCTGCCGTGGCGGCCACACGCGCCGACGACGTCGCGATCATCTCCCACGAGATGCGCAACTCCCTGGCCGTGCTGATGCAGGCCTCGCGCCTGATGAAGATGCGGCGCGGACCGGAGGACATCGACCGCGCGCTGGTGCTCATCGATCGGCACGTCCTGCAGATGAGCCGGCACATCGAGGATTTGTTCGACACGACCCCCCTTAAGGTGCACAAGAACGCGTTGCGGCTGACGCACCTCGATTTGCGCACCGTGGTGCAGAACTCGATCGACGCGATCGCGCCGGATCTGGCGCGTCGCCGGCACGTGCTCACGCTGCAACTGCCGGCCGAGGCGGCCTGGATGCACGCCGACGGGGCGCGCCTCGAGCAGGTGTTCTCGAACCTGCTGATCAACGCCGCGAAATACACGCCCGACGGCGGGCAGATCTCGCTGACCATGGAACGGCTCGACCAGCACATCAGCATTTGCGTGCAGGATTCTGGCATCGGCATCGCGCCCGCGTTGCTCGCGCCCATCTTCGAGATGTTTGCTCAGGTGGATGCGACCGCGATGGTCGCCGAAGGTGGCCGCGGCATCGGCCTCGCGGTAGTTAGAGACCTGGTGACGATGCACGGCGGCAGCGTGACGGCCACCAGCGCAGGCCTGAATCTCGGCAGCGAGTTCACCGTGCTGCTGCCTTCGATCTGGTCGCGCAGCAAGGAACACCTGGGGAGTCCCGTCGCCTTGTGAAGCCTCTCAGGGCTGTCCGACCGCTATGGCCGATCGGCATTGAATGGCATTCCGATCCCGGCTGTATATCGATCCAGCCCCGTTTTCGCCGAAGATTTCACTCTTCAATCCTTCCAGGCGGACCCGCTCGCTTGCCACAATGAGCGCTCAATAACATTTGTTTGCAGCGGCACGGCGCAAAGTGCGATGGCGCCCTCCGACCGAACCATTTGGGGTCCGCGGAGCACTCACGCAGGGAGCGGGCACGACTGTACGCTCGACCCCAGGCGCAGGAGCCGGACATGCAGCGTCATTGCCATTGCAGACTCATGGGGATCGCGGCCGCAGCGCTGTTGCTGCCCCTGGTCGCCATCGCCGCCGAGCACAACCCGGTGGCGCCCGAGCCTCGTCAGGTGGTCGACGAAGGCTCGCTCGATGTGATCGTCAAGCTGCGCAAGGACAGCGCCGCTGCCGCATTCTCCAAGCTCGGCAAGGGTGACGAGCGCGTCGCGCTGCTGGCGAAGCGTACGGGCCTGTCCCTCGGTTTCAAACGCGAAATCTCGGAATCGTTGGTCGCGGGCAAGATCACGCTGGCGGGCAGTAACGCGGCTGCCGCGCTCGAGCGGTTGCGCGCGGACCCTGGCGTGGAATACGCCGTACCCGACCGGCGCCGGTTCGCGCAGGCAACCAACCCCAACGACCCGCTGTTCAGCGGCCAGTGGTATCTCAGGAACACCGAAGTTTCGTCGGTCGACGCGATCGATGCGTGGGACACCGAGATCGGTTCGACGGGCATCGTGATCGCCGTGCTCGACACCGGCGTGTTGTACGACCATCCGGACCTCGGCCGCGGCGACGCGGGCGGGAAGCTGCTGCCCGGGTTCGATTTCGTCAGCGGTACCGTCCAGGCGAACGACGGCGGTGGCCGCGACGCCAACCCGTCCGATCCCGGTGACTGGATCGACGAGACCGACAAGAGCAACGCCGCATTCACCAACTGCGATACGAGCGCCAGCTCCTGGCACGGCACCCGCGTGTCGGGAATGATCGGCGCGCGCACCAACAACGCGGCGGGAGTCGCGGGCCTCGACTGGAATTCGTTCATCCTGCCGGTGCGCGTGCTGGGCAAGTGTGGCGGCACGGACAGCGACATCATTGCCGGCATGCGCTGGGCGGCCGGGCTGCCGGTACCAGGCGTGCCTGCCAACCCGACACCGGCACGCATCCTCAACCTGAGTCTCGGGGCCACCGGCGCCTGTGAGCAGAGTTATCGCGAGACGATCGACGACCTTACCGAGCGCAAGGTGCTGGTGGTCATCTCGGCCGGCAACGAAGGAACCATGGTGTCCTCGCCAGCGAATTGCCCCGGGGTAGCCGCGATCGCCGCGATCCGCCATGCCGGCAGCAAGGTCGGATTCAGCAATCTCGGCCCGGAGGTCGCGATCGCGGCTCCCGGCGGCAACTGCGTCAACGTCAACGGGGGTCCGTGCCTGTTCTCGCTGGACACCACGTCCGACGGCGGCGCGAAAGCGCCGGGCGCGTTCACGTTCACGGACCAGGCAAACACCAATCTCGGCACCAGCTTCTCGGCGCCGATCGTTTCGGGCATCGCCGGCCTGATGTTGTCGCGCAACGCGAACCTGTCGACCAGCCAGATGCTGGCGCGACTGCGCGAGGGTGCGCGGCCCTTCCCTGCGACTGTCTCGGACGCCCCGGCAATCCTGACCTGCCACGAGCCGGTGTCGACCGCCGACGTCCAGCTCGAGCAATGTCTGTGTACGCCCACGACCTGCGGTGCCGGGATGGCAAACGCGGCCGGTGCGGTCGCGGCGGCGAACCGCCCGATCGCGGCCGTAGCGCTGCCTGGAGCGGGCTTTCCGGGCCAGAACGTGTCGCTCAACGCAGGCGCCAGCGCGGCGTCCTGCGGCCGGTCGATCGCGTCATTTGCCTGGACGGTGGTGATTCCGGCAGTCAACCCACCGGCCATTGTGGGCGCGAACACTGCGACCGCCACGGTGATCGCTCCGACCACGGGTGCGCTCACGGTCCGTGTGACGGTGACCGACAACCTCGGCGACGCGGACAGCGCGACGGTGCTGATCGAGCCCGCCCGGGTGACCAGCGACGCGCCGGCGACGGCGGGAACCGCGGCCTGCGCGACCCCGGTGGTGTCCGGTCCGACGCCCGGAGCTGCCACACCCACACCTCCTCCTCCGGTCACGCCGCCATCGTCTGGTGGCGGGGGTGGTGGTGGTGGCGGAGGCGGTTCGATCGAGTACCTCACCCTGCTCTTGCTAGGTCTCATGACCGTGCGACACGCCCGCCGCCGCTGAACCCTCGAATTTCCCCGTTGCATTTGCAAGGTGTCGCGCTATATTTGCGTCGTACGCCATTGACGGATCAGGGTCTCCGTTACAACTACAACTAAAGGCGTTACGTCAGGTTTGCGGTGCAGATAGGGAAACGCCCGCGCTCCGAGCGATAACGAACAGCACATGTCGCGTGTTTACGATCGGCTCGAATCAGCCACGCTTCTGCTTACGCGTTCCGGCGCCATCAAGGAACGTCTCGAAGGCGCGTGGCGCCAGTGCCTCGCCAACGTCGAAGCGGACGATGTTCCGCGCGACGTGCGGCTCCAGTTTCTCGAACTCACCGCGCAGATTCAACGCGAGCGCCCGTTGCGCGGCGAAGACGCCGTGCGCGCGACCATTCGCAAGATGTCGAACGAGGAAGCCGAACGTCATGCCGGCGCCATCGTGCGCATGTTTTGCCGCATGACGCGCCAGCAGGAGCTGGAATTGCCGCTGCCGATGACCAATGGCGGCGGCGCGGTGGTCCAGCTGTTCGCCGCGGCCGAGGCCTGACGACTAACTAGTCGAGTTTGAACTCGATGGTGTCCCAGCGATTGGACTCTTCGTGGCGCGCCTGCGCCTTGACGGCGTCCACCAGCGCGCGGCCGTCCCAATCACAGACCTGATCCGACAAAGACGTGACTTCCTTGGGGATGACCACGTTGGCACCGAACGGCCGCATGAGGATCACGGGCTTGTCCGAGGCCTTGGCGAAGTTCAGCTGGAACATCAACAGGTCGGTATGGGTGCGATACAGGCTGGGGAAGCCGATGACGCATTCCGCCTGCGCGATCTGCCGCCGCAGTTCCTCGCGGTCGGCTTCCACGCCGCCCTTGGGCGCCAGGTCGGGGGCCGCCAGGTTCTTGTAGAAGAAGTTCCGGGCGCTCTCGAGGTATTCGAACACCCTCAAGTACTCGTCGGAGGTTTCCCACGCATGCGTGATGAACAATCGAATTGGATTGTTTTGTGACATGTAGACCGATCCTGCCGGTGCGTTGAGTGTAGTTTACTCGCTGAACACGCACGCCCACTCCCCTTTTGTGCGTCGCACCGTTAGCATCACTCCGCTTGCGCCTCCTCGTATACAACATCCGCTACGCCACGGGCACTGGGCCGGCATTCCATCTGCCATTCCCGGGCGCAGGCTATCTACGCTCGAATCGGCGGGTTCTCGACGGCATTACGAGCTTCGTCAAGGGCCAGGACCCGGACATCGTCGGTCTCATCGAGGTCGACCTGGGGTCGGTCCGCAGCGGCATGCTCAACCAGGCCGAGCACATCGCCGAGTCCCTGGGCCACTACACCACCTACGAGTGCAAGTACGGCAAGAGCTCGATCAACAACCTCATGCCCATCGTGCGCAAACAGGGCAACGCGTTCCTGGCGGCACCAAGGGTCGAGGGCGAGCGGTTTCACTACTTCGACACGGGCATCAAGCGGCTCATCATCGAGCTCGAGCTCGACGACGTCTGCATCTTCCTCGTGCACCTGGCGCTCAAGTACCGCCAGCGCCAGTACCAGCTGCGTTACCTGCACGATCTCATCATCAAGTCGCACAAGCCGGTCATAGTCACCGGCGACTTCAATACGTTCTGGGGTACACACGAGATCTATCTCTTCATGCGCGCCGCCGGCCTGCGCAGCGCGAATGAAACGAACATGCCGTCGTTTCCGGCGCGTATTCCGCGCATCGAGCTCGACTTCGTCCTGGTGAGCAAGGAAATCGACATCACGCATTTCTCGGTGCCCGACGTGCGCTGGTCGGATCACCGGCCGATCATGTGCGACTTCACCGTGCGCGGCGCCGTGGCATCGCAACCCGCGGTCGCCTAACATTCCGCGATGACATCATCCGCACAGGCATGGGCGCTTGAGACCGATGCCGGCGGCATCACCTGGCTGACACTCGACAAGCAGGACGCTTCGGCCAACGTCCTGTCGCCCGACATCCTGCTCGAACTGGCCGAACACCTCGTGGCGATCAAGGCGAACGTGCCGCGCGGCGTGGTCATTCGCTCCGGCAAGGCCGGCGGCTTCATCGCCGGCGCCGACATCAAGGAATTCGCCCGCCTCGAGAGCGCCGCCCAGGCCTTCGAGATGGTGCAGGCCGCGCATCGCATCCTCGCGGATCTCGAGGGGCTGCCCTGCCCGACCGTCGCCATCATCCATGGCTTCGCGCTCGGTGGCGGGCTCGAGCTCGCGCTGGCCTGTCGTTATCGCGTTGGCGTCAAGGGCGACAAGTTTTCGATCGGACTGCCGGAAGTGATGCTGGGGATTCACCCGGGGTTCGGCGGCACGGTCCGCGCGGTACGGCGCGCCGGCGTGCGCACCGCGATGGAGATGATGCTGACCGGCAAGACGCTGCGCGCCGACAAGGCGCTGCGGGCGGGCTTCGTCGACCGCCTGGTGTTTCCGTCGGATGCCGAAGCCGTCGCGCGCGAGCTCATCAATCGCCAGCCGAAGCAGCGGCAACCGCGCTTCATGGATCGCCTGCTGTCCTGGCCGGGGATTCGCTCGCTGGTGCGCAAGCAGCTCACCGCGCAGGTACGCGCCAAGGCGCGTCCCGAACACTACCCCGCGCCCTACGCCATCATCGATCTGTGGGTGCGCCACGGCGCGCGCGGTGCGGCGGCGTACGAGGCCGAGGCGCGCTCGATATCCGCGCTCATGGTCGGCGAAACGTCGCGCAATCTGGTGCGCGTGTTCTTCCTGCAGGAGCGCCTGAAGGCGCTCGGCGCAAAGACGCGGTTCCCGATCCAGCGCGTGCATGTCGTGGGCGCCGGCGTCATGGGTGGCGACATCGCCGCCTGGTGCGCGCAACGCGGCTTGAACGTGACGCTGCAGGATCGCGAACTGAAATTCATCCAGCCCGCCCTGCAGCGTGCGCGGGAGAGTTTCGAAAAGCGGCTGAAGGATCCTGCCAAGGCGGCCGAGCTGATGACGCGCATGACCGCGGACGTCGCCGGCGACGGCGTGCCGGGCGCGGACGTGATCATCGAGGCGATCTTCGAGAACGCCGACGCCAAACACGAATTGTTCGCGCGCGTCGAGCCGCGCATGAAATCGAGCGCCATCCTCACCTCCAATACGTCGTCGATCATGCTCGAGCAGCTCGATGACAACCTGCCCGATCCCGGCCGCCTGGTCGGCGTGCATTTCTTCAATCCGGTGTCGCAGCTGCCGCTGGTGGAGATCGTGCGCGGCGAACAGAGCAGCGAGGAATCCATCCAGAAGGCCATCGCGTTCACGCGCAAGATCGACAAGCTGCCGTTGCCCTGCAAGAGCTCACCCGGGTTTCTCGTGAATCGCGTGCTGGTGCCGTATCTGTACGAAGCCATGTTCGCGCTCCAGGACGGCATCGCCATCGAAACCATCGATGAGGCCGCGCTGCGATACGGGATGCCGATGGGTCCGGTCGAACTGGCTGACGTCGTCGGCCTCGACGTGTGCAAACACGTCGGTGACATCGTGTCAGCCGCGCTGAACAGGCAAAAACCGGACACGTCCCGAATCGACGCGCTGATCGCCGCCAAGAAGGTCGGGCGCAAGAGCGGTGAAGGTTTCTACGTGTGGCGGGATGGCAAGGCGGTCAAGTCGGCGCGGCCGATTGCCGAGCCACCGCCCGATCTGGAAGACCGGCTCATTCTGGCGCTGGCCAACGAATGCGCCGCGGTATTTCGCGAGGGGATCGTGGCCGACGCGGACCTCGTGGACGCGGGCGTGATTTTCGGCTCCGGATTCGCGCCGTTTCGCGGCGGACCCCTGACCTACGCGCGCGCGCGCGGCATCGATGCCGTGGTGGCGCGCCTGACCGATCTCGAGAGGCGCTACGGACCGCGCTTCGCCCCCGACAAAGGGTGGTCTTCCTTGCGCACCGGGGCCTGAGACGCCGCGTTGGCGTGCTAGCATTTCCGCATGTCCGATTCTCGTGAAGTAAGCGTGGAACTGCTGCGCTCCCTGACCCCGCTCGAAGGAATGAAGCGGGAAAATCTGCATGCGCTGGCGAAGAAGGTGACCGTCAAGCAACTGACCGCGGGTCGCGTGCTCTTCAAGGAAGGTGACGCCGACAAGCGCACCATCTGGATCATCAAGGGCCTGGTCGAGATCAGCGAGCGCGGCCGCACGACGGCCATGATCGAAGGCGGCAGCGCCGATGCGCGCGCCCCGCTCAACCAGAGCGTGCCTCGCAAGGTCACGGCCCGCGCCGTCGAAGACGTGGACTATCTCGCGATCGACGCCGACCTGCTCGACGTGATGATCACCTGGGACCAGACCGGCAACTACGAAGTCGGCGAACTGCAGGCGCAGTTCGGCGGCAACAACGAAGACAGCGACTGGATGACGACGTTGCTGCAGACCAAGGCTTTCCATCGCATTCCGCCCGCGAACCTGCAGGCCATTTTCATGCGCATGAACCGCCAGTTGTACCGGGCCGGCGAAGTGGTGATCAAACAAGGCGACGAAGGCGACTTCTTCTACGCAATCGTTTCCGGCCGCTGCCTCGTCACGCGCGAGTCGCCGCTCAACCAGAAAGGCATCAAGCTCGCCGAGCTCGGCGTGGGTGAAACTTTCGGCGAGGAAGCGCTGATAGCCGAAGCGAAGCGCAATGCGACGGTCACGATGCTTTCCGACGGCGCGTTGATGCGGCTCAACAAGCAGGACTTCCGCGACCTCATGCACGAGCCGCTGCTGCGCTGGGTCGACGAGCAACAGGCGCAGAAGATCATCCAGAACCGCGGCGTCTGGCTCGACGTGCGCCTGCCGTCGGAATTCCAGAACCTCGCGATCGAAGGTTCGATCAATATTCCGCTCTATTTCGTCCGGCTGAAGCTGAACGCGATCGATCGCAATACGCCGTACGTGGTGGTGTGCGATACCGGGCGGCGTTCATCGGCCGCGGCGTTCATTCTTTCCGAACGCGGTTTCGATGCTTACGTGCTGAAAGGCGGCATCACGACTTCATCGTTGCCGTTGCGGCGTCCGGGCTAGGGAAATACGAGCGAAGCCGCGGGGCTTCGCGCGATCACATCGTGTGGGTCGCTTTGTCGCCGGCCAGCGCGCCGGCTAGATAGGTTTCTATCTTCTTCTGCGTCTGCCCGCGATCCTGGTCGGAGAACTGCACGCCGATGCCGGCGGTGCGTTTGCCCTGCGCGCCTTTCGGCGTGAGCCAGATGACGCGCCCGGCG
>Ga0193752_1000954_pt1 | contig 25579 bp, 19 predicted proteins | sample H1c1metaG_FD_144924 | JGI IMG/M metagenome (GOLD analysis project Ga0193752, IMG submission 144924) | Soil microbial communities from a riparian zone of the East river system, Colorado, United States - H1c1 | ecosystem: Environmental > Terrestrial > Soil > Riparian zone | place: USA: East River...
CGACTGGTTGTATATGAATGGAGCATGCAACGGTCACCCGGAAGTTTCGCTTACACATCTCATTCTGCTGATCACGTTGTGCATTTTCGCCGGAATACGAACGGGTAAAATGGTCTCCAGAATGAGTGTGAAGTAATTTTTTAAATCGGGCACTGCCGTGTAAAAAAAGCAGATGAATAACAAACATCAATGCGCCACCACCACGCGCTTGTCTTCAACAGCTATTCCATTCTTTTCGAATACCCGGACAATGTAAACGCCATTCGGCAGGCCCGAAAGATTGAGATGAATTGCAGCGGTCTGCCCTTCATCACTGCTGATCAAACCTCCGGCCACGTCCATCACTTCCCAGCGATATTCATCCTCATGCGCAAGTTCAACGGTGATTTCTCCTGCAGAAGGATTCGGATAAATTTTCGCAACGAGCGGTTTTGTTGCTGGTGAAGTTGTGGCCGTACTTTCTATCAGGGGAGAATATGAAATGATCACCGGGTAAAAATTCATTTGCACTCCATGCTCCTGCGATTTGGCAACAACATCCGTTAAACCATACCGGGAAAGCGGAGGAACAAGACTGGGCGCATCACCAAGCACGAGCATCATTTTCTTTGACTGTTCTCTCCACTCCATGGTGTCCAGCGTAAGACAGGCCGCATCGTACATCGACTCCGGCCAGTCTAAGCCTCCTCCGCTCACCACAATGGAATTGATGTAACTCTTTACATAATCGTAATTCGTACTCAATGGAATCCATTGGTACCACACCGGACCGTCCGCTTTGTCGCGGTACTGCACCACGCCGATTCTCACGTTCTTCTTTGTGCGGACATGATTGAGAATACGGCTACATCCCTGTTTCACATTGTCAATATCATCAGCCATGCTGGTGGTGCAGTCAATCATGAATACGAGATCGGTATTGTCTTCGAGATTCCCATCCAGGATGTCGATGAACTTTTGCGTGATTTCACTCGCCGACTTGAGATAACTTTCAACTCCACCAGTCATTTCAGCAAGCTGTTTCGATTGATCATACAGTCCAACAGCTTCAACGAGATGACTGGTGTCACTTACAACAGGCAGGCTCACGATGAGTCCGATGACAGAATCCCTGCCGATGACAACCTGTTTAGCCGGTATGATCGAATCAATCGCAACAGCGTTTTTTACGACCATTTGCTGAACGGCAATCTGTGTAGCCTCCGCGTTTGCTTTCGACAGCAAAGCAATTTCATCGGTATTGATTTCAGGCGATTCGCAGGAAGCGAAACAGATGAGGAAGGCCGGAACGAGGTAAATTATGCGTTTCATAGGACGTCTTTTCCTCTTAATGCCGGAAAAGGGCAAAAGGTAACCTCGAATCGAAACTTTTTTTTGTGGAGCGGCTTTCCTCCCGTATTCCAGGCAGTATCTCTGGGTTAAAGTCAGTTGGTCAATCACCGCAATATATTTTTGCCGCGAATTACGCTAATTGTGCATTAGCGTAATTCGTATAATTCGCGGCAGAATTTAATCCCGTTCTTTTGAAACAAACTATTGACAGTTAAACTGATACACCGCCGAATTCCCTCTCAACCTCTATTCCCTCAATTCCTCGTACCTTTGTACCCGAAATATTCGCTGGAAAAATGGCTGAAAAGTTGCTCAATTCGATAGATGAGGCTGTTGCTGAGATCAAAGCAGGAAAAGTGGTGATTGTGGTTGATGATGAAGACCGTGAAAACGAGGGTGACTTCATTACCGCCGCACGCAACGTTACACCGGAGATCATCAACTTCATGGCCACGCACGGACGTGGATTAATCTGCGCTTCAATTACTGAAGACCGCGCAGATGAACTGGGATTGCAGTTGATGGTCAAGGAAAACTCGGCAACGTACGAAACTCCGTTTACCGTTTCCATCGATCTCAAAGGTCATGGATGCACCACCGGAATTTCCGCGCACGATCGTGCAAAAACCATCCAGGCGCTGATTGATCCAACGATCAAGCCCGAAGAGTTTGGAAAGCCGGGACATATTTTTCCATTGCGCGCCAAACGCGAAGGCGTGTTGCGCAGAACCGGTCACACCGAAGCCACCATTGACCTTGCACGTCTGGCCGGATTTGAACCCGCCGGTGCGCTGGTTGAAATCATGAATGAAGATGGCTCGATGGCGCGTCTTCCGCAGTTGATCGAGATCGCGAAAAAATTCAACCTGAAAATTATTTCGATCAAGGACCTGATCGAATATCGCCTCCGTACAGAGACGAATATCAAAAAAGAAGTTGAAGTTGAATTGCCCACCGAACACGGCGATTTCAAAATGGTAGCATACACCCATTTGCCCACGCAGCAACCGCATCTCGCGATTTACAAAGGCGAATGGAAAAAAGACGAGCCCGTACTTGTGCGTGTACACAGTTCCTGCATGACCGGCGATATTTTCGGTTCGTGCCGTTGCGATTGCGGTCCGCAGTTGCACAAAGCGATGGAGATGATCCAGAAGGAAGGTAAAGGTGTAATCCTCTACATGAACCAGGAAGGTCGCGGAATCGGTTTGCTGAACAAACTCAAAGCGTACAAGCTCCAGGAACAAGGCCGCGATACGGTGCAGGCCAATCTCGAATTAGGTTTCGGTGAAGACGAACGCGATTACGGAGTTGGCGCACAGATCTTACGCGATCTGGGTGTGAGTAAATTGCGTTTAATGACGAACAATCCGAAGAAACGTGTGGGATTAATGGGCTATGGACTCGAGATTGTAGACAACGTTGAGCTCCAGATTGCGTCTAACAAGCATAACAAGCTTTATCTCGAAACAAAGAGAGACAAGCTTGGACATAGTTTGAAACTGGATCAGTAATTGAAACTTTCAATCGCAGTACACTAACGCGATTGTTTTCTACACAGGTAAAATGAAACTTCTCACCGGGTTACTTCTTTTGTTTGCCGGAAACCTTTACGCCGATGCAGGATTCGATTCGCTGTGGCGGAATTCCAACTTTGTGGTTTATGGCCAGGTGGTGCATCATGAAGTCTACCGTGTTAAATTTGATTCGGGTGCACGCCATTGCCAAGCAGATATTCTCATCTATTCTATCTGCGATGGCGGAAATCCAGTCCGGGACATGCAGAGCTTTCCAAAACCGGCCGACACGATCAGGAATGTTGATTATCTAAGTCAAGACGATAGCGATACGCTGATGATCAATTCATCGTACTATGTATTTCCTCTTACCTATGATTCTTCGCGATGGCGTCTTACCAATGATTATTCCCGCGCTGGAGTTTTCAGGGGACACGAACGAATGAACGTGCATTGTCCGATAATATATTTTGCAGGAGATACGGCGGATGCCCAACCGGTAAGAGTGGAAACCAGCGCTCGGAATGGCTGGCAAACCGTTCGCGTGTTTAATTCCGATGGAAATATTAAACGCATAGAGAAAAGTAAATGGGTTCGCGAAAAACGTTTCTCCAGGCATATTGAATATGATGAGCAGGGCCATGTGATCCGGAAAAGCCGCACTAAAACAACCCATGGAAATCATCACGTAACCTGGACGTTTCGCGAAAATGGTAAACCGTGTCTACATAGACGGTCAATCTGGATTCGTGATTGAAACCTGTGTTTCAACAATTCACCATATCCTCCTTTGCGGAAACATAAAACCGGAGTAATCATTTGATGCATGATGAAATTCCTGCTGATCATACTGCTTTCCATATCGTTTCACGCGCGATCGGCAATCACGTTTGATTCGCTCTTCAAAGAATCCACATTCATTGTCGGGGGAAGAGTCATTCACCAGGAAATTTGCGAATGGTCGAACAAAAAGCAGGTACTGGTCATATCTGAACGGAGAGAAATCAAATGTTTCACGAAGCCGGATGCGCCGCAGTGGAAAGACAGTCCGGTGGACCATCCGTAAAAATGGCCACCTTTGCCTGAAACGTAAAGTGATCTGGATTGATTACGGAAAATGGTGAACGGCGAGGCAACATTATCCATGTGATGAAAACTGACTGTTAAAAACTCCTCGCTGTTCATGGATTTCCCACCTGTGGATGTATTTAATTTGCACCTGAAGCGTTATTGATACATGAGATATCTCCTGACCATACTGATTAGTTTTTCCATCGCATTTGTGTCGTGCAAACACAATGAAGGCCCTACGAACGAATACAAGAATGCGAAGGTGCACGAAAGCGATCGCGTAGCCAAAGAGCGGAAGAAAGCGAATAAGCAGGCGATCAAGCAAGCCAAGAAAAATATGCGCACTGCAAGGAAGATCAGGAGGAAGAAAAGCAGGGCGTGGAATAAGAAGGGAAGTTACAGCTAAGAGATTCCAAATTTCAAAAAAAAACAAAAGGCAAACGCTACGTATTGTGCCCTTTTGAATGGGTTGTGCAGTGCCCCTTTTGAGTTCTGGAATTTTTCAATCTGGAATCTGATCCAAAATCCCTATTTTTGTCCGAAGGACTTCCTACGGAGCAGTAAATACATCGAGCATGAATAAAGTAGTATCACCGAGAATGATTTTTGTAGTGACTGCCGTTGCCATTGCAGCACTCACGCGTGTTCTTCCGCATCCGCCGAACTTTACTGCGGTTGGAGCCATGGCTTTATTCGCAGGAGCGTGTATGGCTAATCGCTGGCTGAGCCTGTTCATTCCAATGGCAGCCTTATTCATTACCGACTTATTTCTTGGCTTTCACAATACGATGTGGGCGGTGTACGGCGCAGTGGGCATTACCACGATGATCGGCTGGGCCCTCCGCGAACGCCAGAATTTCCTGACCGTTACCGGTGCAAGTTTGTTGTCGGTACTCGTATTTTTCGTGATCACCAATGCAGCGATGTGGGTTGTCGGCTTTTTCATTCCGGACGGATTTTATCCACAAACGGGTGCCGGTCTGACCATGTCTGTCGCAGCAGGTATTCCATTCCTGGCCAATTCCATTCTCAGTCAAGTCATATACACCGGCGTACTTTTCGGTTCTTTCCATGCAGTTAGAGTGTGGAAGCCGACGCTGGTTAAGGCATAGATCATTTGGACTGAAAAAGCTCCGGTTCCGTTAGTTCGGGACCGGAGTTTTTTTGTGCCCCCCCGGACCCTTCTAAACCCTGCAAGCCATATATCCCTTTGAGGGTGCGGAAGGGTAAGCCAAATGTGATCTGATTGTCCCGTTGAACTGTTGGGAGCGGACTAGATAGCCAAGATCAAAATACGTTGAATTCATATCATCCATGACACCCCTTGGGGGACAAAAAACATTGAAATCCGATCAATTTTGAATACGCGTCGATTCAGCTAACGCTAATTTGACCCTTACGAACCCTGAAAGCCATATATCCCTTTGAGGGTTTAGAAGGGTGGGCCAAATTTCATCTAGTTGCACCGGAGAAGTGTGTTGGCGGCGCATATGCTGGAAAGATCAAAATACGTTGAATTCATATCATCCATGACACCCCTTGGGGGACAAAAAACATTGAAATCCGATCAATTTTGAACACCAGGCGACTCAGCTAACGCTAATTTGACCCTTACGAACCCTGAAAGCCATATATCCCTTTGAGGGTTTGGAAGGGTGCGGAAGGGTGGGCCAAATTTCATCGAGTTGCACCGGAGAAGTGTGTTGGCGGCGCATATGTTGGAAAGATCAAAATACGTTGAATTCAAACCATACATGACACCCCTTGGGGGACGAAAAACGGTGAAATCCGATCAATTTTTAACTCGGTTCGATTTGGCTAACGCTAATTTGACTGAAGGAATCTTTCAACGCTGCGAGAGTATAACCCTTTGAGGGTGCCACCCTGCGAGGGCTATACCCTTTGAGGGTTATTCCGCACATGACACCCCTTGGGGGAAAAAAAACATTGAAATCCGATCAATTTTTAACTCGGTTCGATTCAGCTAACGCTAATTTGACTGAACCCTGCGAGGGTATAACCCTTTGAGGGTGCCACCCTGCGAGGGCTATTCCGCAAACCGTTTCAACTCGCTGCTCTCAAACTCCCACTCCGGTGTTTCGAGAACCTTCCCAAACTTCACCGGGTACCAGGGAGATAAATCCGAATCACCGGGATTTTTCAAAACGTGGATTTCCTGCGCCGGCATGTAACTCTGCGCGATCATGAACAGCTTCTCCCCTTTTTCGTTCACGCACATGTCTACAACCAGCACCGCATGACCGGGAGAACCGCCGTAAATAAATACGTCGCCAATCCGCATCGAATCTACCGGAACAGAAATCATTTCGCGCGTGAGTGAAAGCGTACCGGCGTACATAAAGACGCTGTTCATGTATGTTCTGAACGCACCATGATCGCTCTTTTCAGAACGCTGGTCCGTAACCACGTGCGACGTTTTATTTCCGGCCACTTTAATGCGTCCGCCTTTCGTCCAGTCGGTGTAATCGCAGTTGTCGCCGCTCGTGTAATTGAAATGTATCCGCGAATACTGAGCCGTGCTGAACAAATACTCCGCGCGTAAACGCATCACGGCGTCGGCGCACTGTTGCAGATCGCTGGTGCCGGGATCAATGTTGACAACCGCTGCGTGGACATCCTGGCGGTTTTTCAATTCACCATTGTGCAGCAATACCTTTTTTCCTTCGGGATGTACAGGCAGAAACCGCAACCATTCTCCAAATGAACCCGGTTCAACTTTCAAGCGGTAGAATCCTTCGGGCTCGTCAATTCTCCGGTAAAGATTGGAAACGGTATCGCGCTGGTTCCCGGCCATCCAGGAGTAATGGACAGCAGGAAAAACGAAGCCGGCAGAATCTTCAACAGCAAGATTATTTTCACCGGGATGAGAAGATGCTGAATTGCACGAGAGCATTGCGGCCAGTGCAAGTGCAGGAACAACAACAAAGAGGGATTGCATCATTGGAAGACGATTGAATATGCTGCTCCCGGTCAAACGCATGAAACTGAAATTTATTTCGGCACCTTGTTCAACTCCTGCTGAACATAACCCGGAGACGTTTCGTAATTGAAAGTTCCTTCGGAGATCTGAACGCCATCTTTGAAATAGAAGGTTCCCCACGAATATACTTTCTTGGTATACACGTATCCTTTATCGCCGATTACCACAATGCGTTTGAGCGTAGTTGTTCCACCGTCTTTTTCTTCGATCGTGGTCACTCCCTGTTGGTAATTTTTTGCGATATCGTTCCGGTAATCTTCCTTGATCTGTTCAGGCGTGCGTGTTGTATCTGCCTTTGCAGTTGGATTCAGTTTCTTATCGCATTCGTTAATGCGTGTCTTCGGGTGTACTTCAAGCGGCTTTTCCTTCAACGCATCCTGGTACAGCTTCTTCGCTCCTGCCCAGTCTGAAGCAGTAAATTTTGCATCGGCTTTCTTGATCAGGTCGTCGTATCGTTTCTGTTTGGCGACTTCAAATTTCTGGTTGGCTGCTTCTGTATCACACAGCGCGATGCGGTCCTTCGGATACTGTTCCGCCGGTTTCTGCGTCGATGCCGACTGGTATTGCACTTTCGCCAGCGCAAATGCTTTTGCAGTGAAAAGACTATCGGCCTTCACTAATGTTGCCCGGTATTTTGCGTCTTTTTCACTTGCCGCATCCATCGCAGCCAGACGTTTGTTAATCTCATCGATCTGCGTTTTCGGGTACGCCTGGCCGGGCTTCAGGCCCAGAGCTCCTTCATAATTCGATTTAGCCGTTTCGTAATCTTCCTGCTTGAATGCAGAATCGCCAACAGCAATCTTGCGTGCATAATTCTCTTCGAGATTAGCCGAATTGGCCACGTTCTCCTCGCACAATTTGATCTGGTCTTTCGGGTACTGCTCTGCAGCTTTCATCGACAAAGCCTCCTGGTATTTGGCTTTTGCACCTGTCCAGTCTGACGTTTTGAACTTCGCATCTGCAGCAGCAAGAGCCGCATTGTACGATTTGTCCAAACCATTCTTCGCGATGTTATCATCACAAGCCGTAATGCGGTCCTTCGGATATTGCTCCGTCGGTTTCATTCCGGAAGCTTCCTGGTATTTTACTTTCGCTCCCGACCAATCCGCCGCATCAAATTTCTTATCTGCAGCAGCAATAGCATCCGTATACTTTTTATCAGCAGCTGCGGTGATGTTGTCGCTGCACAGTTTGATCTGGTCCGTTGGATATTGATCACCGGATTTGATCGTCAACGCTTCTTCGTATTTCACTTGCGCTCCTGCCCAATCGCTCAGCTTGAATTTTGCATCAGCTGCCGCAATCGCTGCGTTGTACTGCTTATCAACTCCTGATTTTGCAATATTCTGGTCGCAGATCACAATCTGATCTTTCGGATACTGTTCTGTCGCTTTAATACCGGAAGCTTCTGTATACTTCGTTTTCGCGCCGGACCAATCGGATGCTTTGAACTTCGCATCAGCCGAAGCAATTGCATCGTTGTACCGTTTGTCAACGCTTTGTTTGCCAAGTTCTGCGTCACACTTCACAACCTGGTCTTTCGGATACGCTTCAGCGGCTTTCAACGCGGAAGCTTTCTGGTAATCGGCTTTCGCTCCCGACCAGTCAGATGTTTTAAACTTCGCGTCACCGGCAGCAATGGCATCGTTGTACTGTTTATCCAATCCCTGTTTGGCAATCTCCGCATCGCATTTCACAATCTGGTCCTTCGGATAAACATCCGCAGGACGTGAAGTGCTTGCTTCCTTGTATTTCACTTTCGCGCCGGAATAATCAGCGAGTTTGAACAGCGAATCTGCTGATGCAACAATGGCGTTGTACTTCGAATCTTTCTCGGCCGTAATTTTTGCATCACAAGCCGCAACCTGGTCTTTCGGATATTGCTCTTCCGCTTTTACCGCTGTGGCCTGGAGATAAATGGCTTTTGCACCCGTCCAGTCAGAGGCCTTGAATTTATCGTCAGCTTTTACGATCAGGTCATTGTACTGCTTGTCTTTTCCTTCTTTGCCAATGTTGGTATCGCAGATTTTGATCTGGTCTTTCGGATAAACTTCCGCCGCTTTCAGTGCAGATGCCTGCTGGTACAACGACTTCGCCCCTGCCCAATCCGATGTTTTGAATTTCGCATCGGCCTGCACGATCAGGTCATTGTATTCTTTATTTTTCAGATCAGCAGAAATGTTCTTATCGCAAAGGATCACCTGGTCTTTCGGATACTTCTCTGTTGCTTTGAGTGCAGATGCCTGTTCGTACAGGATCTTCGCACCTGCCCAGTCGGATGCTTTGAACTTCACGTCGCCCTGTCCCACAAGGTCATTGTACTCCTTGTTCTTCACGTCGAGCGCCATCTTGTCGTCGCAAAGTTTCATCTGGTTCTTCGGATATGTTTCCGCAGTTTTCAGATCAGAAGCTTGCTGGTAAACGCCTTTCGCACCCGACCAGTCCGAAGCTTTGAACTTCGCGTCAGCATCCGTGATAAGATCGTTGTACTGCTTGTCAACGCCCGCCTTCGCGATATTCTCATCGCACTTCACCATCTGATCCTTCGGATACTGCTCCGATGTTTTCAGGTCTGAAGCCTTCTGGTATTCTGCTTTAGCACCCGACCAGTTCTTTGCTGCGAAAAGTTTATCGGCAGAAGCAATGGCGTCTTTGTAGCTCTTCTCCAGACCGGCATTGGCAATTTCCACATCGCATTTCGCAATCTGGTCTTTCGGATACAGCTCCGACGATTTCAGGTCAGAAGCTTTCTGGTAATCCACTTTTGCTCCTGCAAAATCCTTCGCCGCAAACTTTTTATCCGCAGCAGCAAGAGCATCGGTGTACTGCTTGTCGAGGCCCTGTTTGGCAATTTCAGCATCGCACTTCACGATCTGATCTTTCGGATACGCTTCAGTTGCTTTCAACAAAGCCGCTTTCTGGTATTCCGCTTTTGCGCCGGACCAATCGGAAGCTTTGAACTTCACATCGGCAGCGGCAATCGCATCGTTGTATTGTTTGTCGAGACCGGCTTTCGCAATTTCCGCATCGCATTTCACGATCTGATCTTTCGGATACGCTTCAGCAGCTTTCAACGCAGAAGCTTTCTGGTAGTCTCCCTTCGCTCCTGCCCAATCGGAAGCTTTGAACTTCACATCAGCAGCGGCAATGGCATCGTTGTATTGTTTGTCGAGACCGGCTTTCGCAATTTCTGCGTCACACTTTACAACCTGATCCTTCGGATACACTTCAGCAGCTTTCAAAGCCGAAGCCTTCTGGTATTCCACCTTCGCTCCTGCCCAATCAGAAGCTTTGAACTTCACATCGGCAGCCGCAATAGCGTCATTGTATTGTTTATCGAGACCGGCTTTCGCAATTTCTGCGTCACATTTTACAATCTGGTCCTTCGGATAAACTTCAGCGGCTTTCAAACCGGATGCTTTCTGGTAATCGGCTTTTGCACCGACCCAATCAGCAGCCTTGAATTTTGCATCCGCCGCAGCGATTGCATCGGTGTATTGCTTGTCGAGCCCTTGCTTAGCAATTTCCGCGTCGCATTTTACAATCTGGTCTTTCGGATATTGCTCAGCCGCTTTCAACCCGGATGCTTCCTGGTATTTCGTTTTTGCTCCTGCAAAATCAGCTGCTTTGAATTTGGCATCTGCATCCGCTATGGCCGCATCGTATTTCCCCTGCAATGCCGCCTTCGCAATTTCCGCATCACACTTGATGATCTGGTCCTTCGGGTAAACTTCAGTTGTTTTGAGGTTGGAAGCTTCCTGGTATTTTCCTTTCGCTCCCGCCCAGTCAGATGCTTTGAATTTCGCGTCGGCATCTGCAATCAGGTCATCGTATTGCTTCTGTTTTCCTGCTGATGCAATATTCTGATCGCAGAGGATAATCCGGTCCTTCGGGTATTGCTCCGTAGGTTTTACACCCGATGCTTCCTGGTATTTGGCTTTTGCTCCCGCCCAGTCTTTGGCATCGTAAAGGCGATTTCCTTCAGCAATGGCATCGCTGTATTTTTTCTCATTGGCAGCGCTGGCCCCCAGTTTTTCATCGCACTTGATGATCTGGTCTTTCGGATATTGTTCGTTGGGCAAATACGTCAACGCTTCGTTGTAAGCGTCTTTGGCTTCCTGCCATTTCGAACCGCTGAACGCTTTGTCTGCTTTTTCAATAGCGGCATCGTACAATTTCTGTTTCGCGCGCGCTTCCGCTTCGAGACGTTTCAATTCATCAATACACGCCTGGATTGATGCCGTGTAGATTTTGTCGTAATCGAAATCGTCTACATCCGGCTGTGGATTGTAAGCTATCTTGGCAATTGGTTTGTTGAGACAGGAATAATCGAGTCCGGGAAATAATTTGAAGAGACCAATCTCCACATCGAATTCAGCAAACGGAGCTTCGCCGCGTTCAACCGGAACATTGTATGTGGAAATTGTAAAACGCTTGGTGATGTATCCCGTTTTGGTAACCGTTACGGTGTATTCATTATTCGGTTCGAGTTCGAATTTGAATTTTCCGCTGTTCGTTGTGGTTTGTTGCTGCACCTGCTGACTTCCTTTGAGGAGGGTCACCAGTGCTGCATCGAGTGCAACGTCTTTTCCTTTTTTCTCGTTGAATTCGGTCACCTTTCCGCCGAACTTGAACACCCATGCCACAGGCTCCTGGGCGATCAGTTTCATCGAAAGAGAACACAACAGAAAAAGCGTTATGGCAACTACTTTCCTGGACACAAAATTTTTCTGATCCGTCATTGCGGCGGAAGGCTGGTTAAATGAGGGGCAAATATCGCTCAAAAATCCCATTTATACGTTAAAATCGGGCTGAGTTAGCAGTAAAAGATAGGCATTTTTCGTGCCAGTCCGGGCGGAGGTACATTTCGAATGATCCTGATTGAGGGTTAAGGCTAGTAATTACGTAGAAACGCAAAAGAAGTTTTAAAATCCGGCATTTTTTTGTGCGTGGTTGCTAACAAGTTATGCATACCTAACCAGATTATAGCATTTCTAGCTTTTGACACCGATTACGCAAGTGCGCGTCATTGCGAGAGAAGCGAAGCGGAACGAAGCAATCCCATCGTTGATGAAGGGATCGCTTCGTTCCTCGCGATGACATCTGCGAAATCTGCGGCTAAACTTAACAACCGTTTCTTACTTTAGCCGCTCGGTTTAGTCCGCATTCAGCATGGCCATTTCATTATTGAGTTATTGGGAAAGGGAACAATACCTGTCGGGAATTGACGTGGTGATTGTAGGAAGCGGAATCGTGGGAATGAACGCGGCCCTGTCGCTGAAGAAGAAAAATCCTTCGATGAATATTGTGGTGGCTGAACGCGGCTCCCTTCCTTCCGGGGCGAGCACCAAAAATGCCGGCTTTGCCTGTTACGGAAGCATCACGGAACTCGAGGATGACCTCTCCCGCATGAGCGAGAACGAGGTATTTGCCCTGGTGGAAAAACGTTACCGCGGACTGAAACGCCTTCGTGAAAATGTAGGCGATGCCAATATGAAACTCGAAATGCTGGGCGGCTTCGAAGTATTTGAAAGCGATGAGGAATACGAACCTTGCGCTGAGCGGATGGACTGGTACAATGAAAGATTAAAACCGATTGTAGGTTTAAACCCGGTGTATGCGAGCGCCGATGAAAAAATCAGTTCGTTTGGACTCGGCCGTGTGAAGCACATGATCCATAACCGCGGGGAAGGACAAATTGATACAGGGAGAATGATGAGCGCCCTGATCGACAAGGCGAAAACGGCCGGTGTGAAGCTCATGAATGGCTTGAACATTACGCGGTTTGAACAGGAAGAAAAAGGACTTGTGCTGATAACCGATAACGGATTCAATATCCGCACACGGAAATTAATTGTCTGCACAAACGGATTCGCCAAACAGCTTCTGCCTGAAGAAGACGTTGAACCCGCGCGCGCGCAGGTGCTGATCACCCATGAAATTCCGGGATTAAAACTGCGCGGCACGTTTCATTACGACGAGGGCTACTATTACTTCCGGAATGTAGGCAACCGTGTGTTGTTTGGCGGCGGAAGAAATCTTGATTTTTCTGCAGAAAAAACCACCGAGCACGCGTTGACCAGCGTGGTACAGGAAAAGCTGGATGAATTACTCAGCACCATGATCCTTCCCGGGGTTGAATTCAAAGTTGACATGCGCTGGGCAGGTACAATGGGCGTTGGAAAAACAAAATCTCCGATCGTGAAGAAAATTGACGAACATGTTTTTTGCGCGGTGCGCATGGGCGGAATGGGTATTGCGCTGGGAAGTTTAACCGGTGAAGAAGTAGCCGAACTCGTAGGAAAAGAAATCTGATGCAGATACTAATTTTCGATTTTCACTATCGTGCAAAATCGAAAATTGATAAATTTAAAATCAAAATTTATGGCACAATACATTTCAACCGGCAAATTCAATTTTCTAAAAACAATCATGGCGCTGGTTCTCCTGGGAATTCCCTGCGCGGTTTTGCTCGGGTTGACTTATGGCTGGGCGATGGACCTGATTCCCTTTATCATCGTGGATGTGATTGTTCTCGTTGGAGTCGTTGCATTACTGGCAGCGTTGTCGGTGGGAATGGTCCACATCGGAGTGATCCGGAACAACGCAGTGAAAATAATCTGCGTGGTGGTGGTTTGTTTCGTCGCCTGGTACGCACAATGGGTGTACACCACACAGCATCATTTCTGGACATCGCTGATGAAATTCGACCGCGTTTTCGAAGACATTCTCGAATGGTCCGAAAATCACGAGCTCAGCATTTCGCGCTCTATGTCCAGCGGTGGCGCTGGAATCACTGGAATCGGTCTCATGATTGTTGAAGGCATTGAAATGCTCCTGTTTTTTACACCGGTCATCTTCGTGTTTGTTGCCCAGAAGGATTATTTCTGCGAAGCCTGCGGAAAGTTCAACGACAATAAGAGTTTCTACGTACGCGGTCTGAATGAAACAAGTATTTCATCCGGAGAACAATCCGGCGATTTCCGTTTCATTGCAGAGCTTCCGCATCACAAGCTGGCTCCGGACGGTCTTGATCCGCAGGGAAACAACAGTGCGCACAATATTTACCTGAGCTATTGTCCGAACTGCCTGCAGAATGGGATCATTGACATTGACCGCGGTACATTTGAAGCGGACAAAAAAGGCAAGATCACATTCGGGAATACCACTGACGTGACGAAGAAGACACTGCTCAATGCGCTTTCGACGACAGCGCTACGGGAAAAAATCTGATTGGGTCATTGCGAGGGACGAAGCAATCTCCTCTCCGAAGATGGGATTGCTTCGTCCCTCGCAATGACGTTTCCACATTGTAGCAATACCGCTACATGCGCAATGTCTGCCACATGCGCGTTTCAGATTTTCAAACTATCTGCACGAAAAACTTCTCATCCGCTGATGGATTCTCTATCTTAGTTGCTCTGCTGAAAAATGAGAAACTATCTTCTGGGATTTGTATTGGCGCTGGTCTGCGTGGGCCAGCTCGTTGCGCAGGATATTTCCTTTTCGCAACCGTTTTTTGCGCCACTTCATCTTGGGCCTTCAATGGCCGGCGGAGCCAATACTCCACGCGTTAATTTTCTCTGGAGAAACCAGTGGCCGAAATTCGCCGGAGGATTTCGCGAAATGTATTTTTCATACGACCAACCCGTTGAACGGATTCACGGTGGCGCCGGAGCGTATTACCAGAATTCCCGCGACACAAACGGGGTGACGTTGCATAAAATAGCTGGCGCGGTAAATCTCAGTTTGATTACCGGAAATGGAGACCTGCGCATTGTTCCGGGAATTGAGGTCGCAACTGTGGTTGGCGGAATCGACAAAACCAATTTCTTTTCCTCGCAGCGGGAAGTTCCGCTGAAACCTTCGTTGAATTACATGGACGTGGGCGTAAGCTTATTTGTTCATAGCACGCATTACATGGCGGGAGTTACCCTCAATCATCTCAACCAGCCGTTCGGAAGTTTTGTGCTGTACGACAATTCTCGTGTTGAAACCAAAATTACAGCAGTGGCTTGTGCGGTCATTCCCATTGGCGGACGACACGGAGAAACAAACATCAGCCCAATGATTCTATACACTTCACAGGCCGATACGCAAACATTTTGCTTCGGCTTCATGTGGAAAAAAAGCATCGTTGCAGGAAGTGTATACTATCGTAACCGAAGCGATGTTATCGTGGGTCTCGGACTGAAGTTCGACCGCCTCCGTATTTTTTACAGCTACGATATGACGGTTGGAAACCTGGCGGGCCGTACAGGCGGCGCACACGAAATATCACTGATGCTTTTTCTCAAGCCACGGAATGATGCCGATGTTTTTCCTTCGGTGGAGCATGATAATTTCTGATTTTACCTGCTAAGTCGGAGTAAACTTCTGAGAACAATGGAACTTACCATACTTTACGCCGCATGACGTAATCGGCGTATTGCATATAACTTACAATTCCCTCGTCGCTTTTGATAATGACTAGCAAGGGACGGATGGTGCCGGTATAGAAATTGAAGAACTCATATTTTACAAGCTTCCCGTTTAACCGGGTTGCAGTCCGGTATGGAAACAGATCGGCATATGTTGGATCAGGCGGCACACGCGGCAAGGGCGACGGAAACCATGCAGTGTCCGGGGTATAATCGAGCAGCAGGATATCGTTGCCGCGTTTCACAGCGTTTAAAGTATCGGAATACGTGATGACGATTTCCTTTTGACGGGCCCCACCCAGTTCATTGTAGATATCCGTCTGCACAACGCGGATTCCCACAATAGAATCGCGGTACGTATGATGCTCTACCAGTTTATTTTCCTTCCACGTTTTGGTTTCGGTTATCCGGGCGTTGCGCAGGATGGTATAAGCAACCGTTCCATCGGGAAAATAAGAAGTGGTAGTATCAAGATGATATATATCCGCACCACTTTCAAGTCGCAATTCGTAAAGCGTATCCTGGTTATGCATTCCATAAATGCGCGATGAAAGCCATGATCGGTCTTTATTGTCCTGGCAATAGAAATAGTAATGGTTGGTGTACAATTCCGACCAACGGCGCTTACTGCCTGTATTCACATAGTCAATGGTAAGTTCGCTGATGAGTGTATCCGGTTCTCCGCCTGGTCCGTCTAACCAGGTTTCATATTCAAACTTTCCGGTGGCGGTGTCATCCCTGATCGATCGCTTTGTAAGAACCGACACTGTATCTCCCTTCTCCACAATGGTCTCCCGGTAGAACACCACCTGCGGAATATGGTCGTATTCATAATCATTGATTCTTGTTATACCTGTGGCATAGCTGACGATGGAATGAAACAGCTTGCCTTGTTTGTCGTAATGCGCTTCGTAGGAGTAATCGAACTGGCCTTTGATGTAAGTAGAATCCAGCTGCACCGATACATTGTTCCTGGCATACGTAACGCAATCGGTATCGACCTCGCAGGGTTTCAGGTAAAGAGGAAATGATGCGAAAACTTTCTCCTGTGCAAAACCTTTTCCTGTGGAAAACAAGAGTACAAACAGAAAGAGCGCCCGCAGGAATAAAAATGCAGCGGAAGCTTTCGTTTTCATCAGGAAAGTGCGGTAGTTGATTATTCGAAAGACAATACAGATCTGCGGATAATATCCACACACTCCATCAACTGCTCTTCATTCATCACCAGCGGTGGCGCAAAACGAATAATATCGCCGTGCGTAGGTTTTGCCAGAAGTCCGTTGTCTTTCATTTTGAGACAAATGTCCCAGGCAGAAATTCCGTCGGTTTCGTCAATAACGATGGCGTTGAACAAGCCTTTGCCGCGAACGAGTTTGATCCGTTTCGAATCGATCTTATTCAATTCCCTGCGCAGGATTTCACCGAGACGTTCAGAATTCTCCGACATCTTTTCGTCGCGCAATACGCTCAATGCTTCAATGGCCACTTTGCATGCCAGCGGATTTCCGCCATACGTAGAACCGTGTTCGCCGGGCTGAATGGTCAGCATGATTTCATCATCAGCGAGCACTGCAGACACCGGAAGAATTCCACCGGAAAGTGCTTTGCCCAGGATCAATACATCGGGCCGTACATTCTCATGATCGCAGGCCAGCATTTTTCCTGTGCGCGACAGGCCGGTTTGCACTTCGTCGGCACACATGAGCACGTTGTATTTGTCGCACAACGCACGAATGCCTTTGAGATAACCTTCATCAGGCACAATCACTCCGGCTTCGCCCTGGATCGGTTCGAAAACAAATCCGGCAACGTTCTTATCCTGGAATGCATTTTCGATCGCCGCGAGATTGTTGTAAGGAACAATCACGTATCCCGGAACCAGTGGACCAAAACCGCCGTAGCTGCTTGGATCTGTTGAAGCGGAAATCGAAGAGATGGTGCGCCCGTGAAAATTTCCTTCCACGAAAACAATTTTCGCTTCGTTGGCAGGAATGCCTTTTACGTCGTATCCCCAACGGCGTGCGAGTTTAACGGCTGTTTCAACGGCTTCCACGCCGGTATTCATCGGCAGGACTTTGTCGTAACCGAAAAACTGCGTGATGAATTTCTCGTATTCGCCGAGACAATCGTTATAAAAAGCGCGTGAAGTAAGCGTGAGTTTGGTCGCCTGCATGGTGAGTGCGGCTACAATTTTCGGGTGACAATGTCCCTGGTTTACGGCAGAATACGCCGAGAGAAAATCGAAATACCGCCTGCCTTCTGTGTCCCACACGTAAACGCCTTCTCCGCGTTCCAGCACAACAGGTAAAGGATGGTAGTTATGGGCTCCATACTTCGCTTCCAGCGACATCATTTCTTCGGAACGGGTGATTTTCTCTGACACAGTTGACATACGTTTTTTGGGTATTAAACAGCGTCGTAAAGATACGAAATAGTAGGGAGTCGGTCAGTAGAGAGTGGGCAAGTCTGGGAGTAGGCAAGTCGGCCAGGAAGCGGGTTACGCGTTGATGAACCAGTACGCCACACCGAAAACGGCAAAAGCGAGATATAAATAATACACCAGGATAGCCGATGCAAAGAAATGCGCCAGAAAAATCACTCCCTGTTTAGTGTGTTTCCGTGAAAAACGGCGTACCGAGAAAATGGCCAGGAGAAGCGTGTGCGTAGAACAAACGGCAAGAATACTGAGATTAATCAGGCAATCGGTTCGTGTGGCGTGCGTAGAAACATAATGACGCCATACTACAAGCAGCAGGATTCCAAACGTAAGCGTAAGCACGATATTGAACAGCCAGGAACGGATGAAAAAATGGCGGAAAGAAGGTACCAGGTATTGGGACATGGGGCAAGATAATATAAAGCGTCCAAATATTATTTGAGAGGTACTACCCAAAATCCGCAGGTCTTCGTTTTTGTAACCACCGCTCTGCCAATATTAAACGGCCTTGTGGAAAAATTCTCATATTTATGAAGTTTAAGTTTGTTGAATGATGCGTATTTGATTTCGTGTTATTATAAACTGGATTAAAACAGATGAAGACAAGCAAAAAACTACGTGCTTATTAAACTCCGGGCTGTATTTTAAAGCGATAGGTTGTTTTAATCGCGACCGGATCAAAAAAAATAAGAATATGAAAAAACACTTATTGAGAAATACAGGATGGATTGCACTACTGGCCGTGTGGAGTTTTTTAGCCGGAGCATACTTTCACCTGGGCTGGGTACGGGACCATTCTATGAGTTACTTAGAAGGATTCATAATAGGTGGTATGGGCGTTTGGATTGTCTTTGCGGGCATGGGAATTATTGTCTATCGAATTGCAAAAAAGAACGGAAACGCAGATCCTGCAAAACCTGCCCTGGGCGTGGTGAGTTTCTTCACGGTCTGTTTTTTACTCATTGGCTGGGTGAAGTACGACGAAGTGCAAAAAGATAAGTTCATTGAAGATATTGAGCACAGTTTCGTTCTTCATTACACAGACAAAGCAGTGGAAAAAGGAATTGAGATTGAGGATTTGCATTGGAAACTTAAATCAATGTATTCAAGTATCCATTTTGACTTACGACGACATCCCCAACTAGAGGAACTGATGCAGCTCAAAACCGCTGATGCCGTTTTTGAAGATAATAAGGTTATCGCAGAATTATGTATTCGTTTAATGAAAACGCACCAGGAATTAGGTTATGCTCCTCCCGCCGGTATGCAAGAATTATTCGAATAAGCGATTTAACGCCCAAACAGACTTGCGGATTTTGGGTATGTGGTTGATAAAAAATTAAACTGACCCACTACCCACTAGTCGTCGAATGCGGGAATGTTCGACAATGGAAAAAGAATGCCGGCCCCAATGGAAATTGGAGTGGGTGGAAATTCTCCCATGCTGTAGCTCAGGTCTGCGTTCCCGTACGCAAAGAAATACCTGAACTCATAGAGAATAGCAAAATTAAGTCCCATGCATGGACGGACCGCAAACAATTTTCCTTCTTCATTGCGGCGGCCATTGGCATACCAGGGAGGGTTGAAATAATGCATGGTCAGCGAATCGAAGGTCGGAAAGTCGTACAGGCAACGCGCGGAGGAAGCTCCGATTCCCAACGTAAAACGATAACTGAGTAAGGGGTTATCGAATCCTTTGAACCATATACCCAATTGTGGAACAAAGCTGTTGAAGACCGTTTTGGCCGTTCCATGAATCATAAAATGGTCATAATTCCGATCACTGACATCCAGCTGCGCGCTGTCGGTAGTTGTGAAATGATGTGTGAACCGGAATCCGATCACGAAATTGAACGGATCATCAAGATCACCACCATAGAAATATCCGCCAAGCCTAAAGCCTTTCTGAAAATTATCAGAAGTAATTCCTACTTCTTCCCTGTCAAAATACATCGGGTAGGCAACCAGCAGCTCCGCACTCAACGCCAGTTGAGCTTTCAATGGAATGAAGGTAGTGGCGAACAAAAAAATCGTGAGGCATATGCGCATAGCAGGAAGCAATTTTGAAATAATCAGCACTTAAAACTAGCAATTTGATCATTGCGAAAACAATTCCCGTCCATTTTTATCCGAAGCAATGAGAAGCGGCTTACTCTGAAATCTGCTGAGTATCTTTGCGCGATGAATATCAGGAATCTCCCCGTTTTCGAGAAGGTTGAAATTACCGCAGCAGCAGCAGAGGGTAAAGCACTTGCGCGTGTCAACAACATGGTTGTTTTTATTCCCAATGCTGTGCCCGGTGATGTGGCGGATATTAAAATCACGAAAAAGAACCGAAGATTCCTGGAAGGCGTAGCGGTGAATTTTCATTCGTATTCCAGTCAGCGTGCAAAACCGGTGTGCGTGCATTTCGGAACGTGCGGCGGCTGCAAATGGCAATTCATGGATTATAAATGGCAATTGCATTACAAACAACAACAGGTTACTGATGCACTGGTACGCATTGGAAAACTGGAACTGCCGGAAGTCTCCCCTATTCTCGGTTCGAAAGAAATTTACAACTACCGGAACCGCCTCGATTTTGGTTTCTCCAATAAAAAATGGCTCACGCTCGGGCAGATCCAGAGCGAAGAAGTGATCGAAGACCGCAGCGGATTAGGATTTCACATTGCCGGTGCATTCGATAAAGTGCTCGATCTCCAGGAATGTCATTTGCAGGGAGGAATTTCCGAAGAGGTCAGAAAATTTGTCCGCGAATACACACGCGAACGCGGTTATCCGTATTTCGATATCAAAGACCAGCATGGCATTATGCGTTGCCTGATCGTGCGCACAAGTTCCATTGGAGAATCCATGGTGATTGTGCAGTTCTTTCAGAATGACCGCGACGCAGTAGAAGACGTAATGAGTGCCATTGCCACAAAATTTCCGCAGCTCACTTCCCTGCTCTACATCATCAACCCAAAAGGCAACGATACGTTCTTCGACCTGGAAATAAAAACTTTTGCCGGACGCGATCACATTTTCGAAGAGATGGAAGGTTTGCGTTTCCGCATTGGTCCAAAATCGTTTTACCAAACCAATTCCATACAGGCTTACGAGCTCTACAAAGTAGCACGCGATTACGCGGGACTCACCGGAAACGAATTGGTGTACGATCTCTATACCGGAACCGGAACCATTGCACAATTCGTTTCGAAAAAGGCGAAGAAAGTGATCGGTATTGAACTTGTTCCAACAGCTATTGAAGACGCGAAGCAAAACGCATCGCTGAACAGCATCACGAACTGCGAATTCTTCGCGTCGGACATGAAAGACATTTTCAAACCGGCTTTCATCTCCGAACACGGTCAGCCCGACGTAATTATTACGGATCCGCCACGCGCAGGCATGCACGAAGACGTAACGAAATGCATACGCGACTCCGGAGCCGCAAAAATCGTTTATGTGAGTTGCAATCCCGCGTCGCAGGCCCGTGATCTTGCCATACTGGCAGAGAAATACCGCGTGACAAAAGTGCAGCCGGTGGATATGTTCCCGCAGACGCATCATGTGGAGAATGTTGTCTTGATGGAAAAACTGTAGAACAGGTGGCAGGGCAACAGGATGACAGGTGGCAGGAAACGCGGTTATCCTGCTTCCTGATAACCTGAACTCCTGCCTCCTGACAACCTGAACTCCTGCCTCCTGACAACCTGAACTCCTGCCTCCTGACAACCTGAAATCTCACTGTGGATTTTTCCCAAGAAATGTAAAACTTTCTCCTCTTCCGATCTGCCACATACATTTCCGGCACGATTCTTCGTTATTGTACTGTACAATTTTGCTGAATCTCTTTATCTCTTTTTTATGAAACAGGAATACACTAACCAATTAAAAAATCTGCGCCATGAGGACTGCACAGTTTTTTCTGACAGGTCTGACCTGTATGGTAGTGTCTCTACCCCTGTTTTCACAGGCCAAAGCCGAACGTGCTGAAGCACTTCCGGTCATTGTAAAATCTGCGGAAACCGATTCCGTGGCGTACATCGAACGACAAGCCGCCTACCTGTTTCATCAAAAAATCAATGCGTACCGCGTAAGCAAAAAACTTACTGCGTTACAATGGGACGATACGTTGTGGCTGGCTGCGCGAAACCACTCGGCGTGGATGATGAACACCGGCGAATTCATGCACGAAGAAAAGAAGGGAACGCCCGGTTACACCGGAATGTCTCCCGGTAACCGTTACGCCTTTGTGACTTCCGAAAAAGGAAAAACACAGTGGTGCGGCGAAAATATCCTGAGCAATTCTTCCGCGTACGGACAAACCGCCAATGAAATTGCAGAACGTGTTGCGCAATATTCATTGGAGCAATGGCAGAAATCGCCGGGACATAACGAGAACATGCTGTACGAATCTGCGTATCTGCACGGCACCGCGTTTAAGATCAAAAGCGGACAGGTTTGGGCCACACAGATCCTTGCACGCGAACCTTACGTGGATGGATACGGTGTTGTAGCCTTTGTCAAACCTGCTTCAACCGCATTCAGCAACAGCGATCCGGTAGCGGTGAATACTGTATTCACGAATGCACCTGCAGTTGCTCCGAAGAAAAAGAAACAGAGCACCACGCAGTACGAGCAGGCGATCCGCGAAAAGCTGGACAACAACCTTTATGCTGATGTGAACACCGAAAAAGCATTGGGCCAGGCTGCGAAAAGCCATCTGACGTATATGTCGCTGCATAAAACCTCTGACAGCAAAGAGAAGAAAGGCAAAAGCCGTTTCACCGGTGCAACTCCGCAGAAACGTGTGATGAAATCGACCCGCGGCGGAGAGTTTTTCAAACGTTTGCGTACACGTGTGAGTGAATTTGTTTTCACGAAAACGTACCCGGCTGATTCGTTCGAAGCGGAAACGGTAGTGAGCGATGCAACCACCAAATTTGATTCCGAACGCACCGACCAGGGCGAGATCAAATCAATGGGTATGGCGGTGCAGGTGAGAAAAGTGAAAACCGATTATACCGTACATATTGTGGTGTTGGAGAGAAGGAAAAAATAAGCAGGGGATCAGGAGATCAGGTGTTCAGGAGGCAGGTGAGACAACTTCCCTGCCTCCTGAATTCCTGAACACCTGCCCCCTGACCTTCTACTTCTTATAAAACTTCATCGCCTTCGGCATATACGCCTTAATGTCTTTGATACGCGTCTCATCACTCGGGTGCGTACTCAATATCTGCGGCGGCGATGCTCCACCCATTTTCGACATTCTTTCCCAGAAACCAACTGCGTGGTTTGGATCGTAACCGGCCATAGCCATGAAACACAATCCGAGTTTGTCTGCTTCACTTTCGTGCTTACGCGAATATGCAAGGGCACCCAGGGAAGAACCAAGGCCGTAGCATTGATTGAAGATCTCTGCTGTTTGACCGGGCTGTTGTTCCATCGCTACAGCAAGCGCAGTTCCACCCATCTGGATGGCCATTTGCTGGCTCATGCGTTCGTTACCGTGATTCGCAATGGCGTGCGCAATTTCATGCCCCATCACCACCGCAAGACCGTTTTCGTCTTTGGTCACCGGAAGCAAACCGGTATACACAACCACTTTTCCACCGGGCATGCACCAGGCGTTCACCGTGGTGCTTTGAATGAGATTGAATTCCCAGCGGTATCCGTTGAGGCGTTTCGATTGCTTTTGCGCAGCGAGGTATTTCGCAATCTCCGCAGAGATTTTGTTTCCTACTTTCTTCACCAGGATGGTGCCGGAATCAGTCGCGGGCATTACTTTATTCGCTGCAATGAACTTCGCATATTCCTGGGTAGAAAGCTGGATAAGTTTTGCATCCGGAAGGAGTTTCATTTGCCGGCGTCCGGTAATCGGAACTTTGGAGCACGACCAAATAAAAACAAGAGCCAGGAGGCTGATTACAAACGCACGGGTCTTCATAGTTTAATCGATTGTTGCGGACAGGCCGCGGTCGAGCATAGCTTCGCAAATCGGACGGAGGTCTTCAAATTCGCCACGCTTCACGCTGCATTTACCCGCCATGTGAATGAGCAAAGCACACTGATCTGCCTGCTCCAGGGAATGGTCGCAGAGGTCCATCAATGTTTCAATCACAAAATGAAAAGTGTTGACATCATCATTCCAAAGAATGAGCTGGTTCAACTCTTTCGTTTGTTCTTCGGTGAGAACGAGTTCTTCGGTTTCGGTTCCCGTTTGGAGATGTGGTGATTTCATTGCTTTCATTCTACCTGCAAATTTACGAAATCCCGGCTTACTGGCCTTGCGGACGGAGCTTTAATGCGTCTTCCATGGAGATTTTCTTTCCATCCTTCCAGGCCACGATAAACGCGTCAGAAATGCCTTTTGCAAGCGCTTCGTCCTTCAAAGTGGCCGCATCTGCGTAATTACCGTACACTCCAACCTGGTAAACCGTGAGACCGGAGTTTTCATCGCGGTAAATAGAAACGCCGCGTGAAGCAAACTGCAGGAAGCGGTTGGCCATTTCAACCGGAATAACATCGCGGTAAGCGCCCAACTGCACACAGAACACGAGACCGGTATCCGGGATATTCGGTTTTGTGTTGGTCACAACGGGAATCGGAGTCGCAACAGGTTCCGGGTTCGGAGTTACGGGTTGCGGCGTCACTGGTTCCGGATTAACAGGCTCGGGTGTTGGTGGTTGATTGTTGACCGGAGTGTTGTTTACCGGCTGGTTATTCACGGGTTGGTTGTTCACCGGGGTATTATTAACCGGTTGATTATTTACAGGCTGGTTATTGGCCGGTTGATTGTTCACCACTCCGCTTCCTTCCGGCTTCACACCATCGCGTTCGAGTTGCGCTGCACGATCGAGTGTGATGCGCTGTCCTTCGAAATACGCAGTAACAAATGCATCCTTGATTCCCGTGTTTACGATTCCGTTCTTCGCTGCGATGGCCGCGTTCACGTTGTTGTATTTTCCACAGGCGTAACGGATGTAACCGTTTTGCGTGCGCTCGCTGAACAGTCCGGTGAGATTAAACAAACGCGCGGCACTTACCGGACGCGAGTACACACCCACCTGCACGGTGTAGAACAATCCCTGTACTGTTTTTACATCGGTAGCCGGAGCTTCGAATGTATTCGGAGTAACGGGGTTCTGCGTGTTTGGTGTTTGTGTATTTGGCCCCTCGACTACACTCGGGATGACAGGCGTCTGCGCATTCGGGTTCTGCACAACCGGGTTCTGGTTGTTCGCGCCTTGTCGCGCTTCAGCCACAGAAATACGCTTACCATCGCGGAACGCAACAACAAATGCATCGGGGTAACCCATTGCGCGGATCTCGCGTTTCGCGGCGTCGGCATTGGCGAAATCGGTGAAGAGTCCTGCGGTGTAACGCGTAATTCCGTTGCCCGCAGATTCTGCAGTCACCGGTTGAATGCCTTTGAAAAGATCCAGCGGAATCGGATTGCGGAATGCACCGATCTGCACTTTGTACACAATACCGGAAGGAACAGGAGGATCAACAGGAATTGGCGCAACGTTTGGCTGAGCCGTAATCTTGAATTGTTCTCCCGGTTTCAATTGCGTTGCCACGCGTGATGTATTTCCCGGATCAGCAACAGGTGCTTGCGTTACCGGTTCCTGCGTATTCGGGTTTTGTGTATTTGGATTTTGCGTTATCGGTTCCTGTGTATTTGGGTTTTGTGTATTTGGATTTTGCGTTACCGGCTCCTGCGTGTTTGGATTTTGTGTATTTGGCCCCTTGACTACGCTCGGGATGACAACGTTCGGTTCCTGCGTATTTGGTTGCGGATTTCCATTACGCT
>Ga0193752_1000955_pt1 | contig 25524 bp, 24 predicted proteins | sample H1c1metaG_FD_144924 | JGI IMG/M metagenome (GOLD analysis project Ga0193752, IMG submission 144924) | Soil microbial communities from a riparian zone of the East river system, Colorado, United States - H1c1 | ecosystem: Environmental > Terrestrial > Soil > Riparian zone | place: USA: East River...
TTGCAAGCCCGGCGACGCGGTGCTGGTCACCGGCAGCGGCCTGTCTGAAACCGTCGATGGCGGGTATGCAGAATTCGCGCGCGTGAGCGGCGAGAGCGTGATCCCGATGCCGCCAGGGCTCGACTTACTGCGCGCGATGCAGCTGGGCACGGCGGGTTTCACCGCGGCGCTCGCGATCGACCACATGGAGCGCAATGGGCAGGCACCGCACCGCGGACCCATCGTCGTCACCGGTGCGACCGGTGGCGTGGGCAGCATCGCCATCGACATGCTGGCCGCGCGCGGTTACGAGGTGGTTGCGGTCACCGGCAAGGCCGATTCCGCCGAGTACCTCAAGTCGTTAGGTGCTAGTAAGGTGGTCATGCGCGGCGAGCTTGCGCTTGGAACGAAGCCGCTCGAGGCCGCGCGCTTCGCGGGCGCGATCGACAATGTCGGCGGCGACATGCTCGCCGGCCTCACTCGTCATATGGACTTCGGCGGGAACATCGCGAGCATCGGCCTCACGGGCGGGTACGATCTCAAGATCACCGTGATGCCGTTCATCCTGCGCGGTATCAACCTGCTCGGAATCAACTCGACGGCAACGATGCGCGCCGAGCGGCTCGAGGTGTGGCAACGCATCGCGACCGATGTCGCCCCACGCCATCTGGCGCGCAGCGCGAGCCGAACCATCGCGTTTGCGGAACTGCCGGGGGCGTTCCCGGCCTACATCGACGGCAAAGTTACCGGTCGCACCGTGGTTAAGATTGCCGCGCAGCCGTAAACTGCCGACAACATGAACTCTCACCGATCCGCGCCCGCAACCGCGGGTGCCAAGCTCCGCGCCGCCATCGAGGCCGAAAAACCCCTGCAGGTGGTCGGCGCCATCAATGCCTATGCCGCGCGCATGGCCGAAGCCACCGGGTTTCGTGCGCTCTATCTATCGGGCGGCGGCGTCGCCGCGAACTCGCTCGGCCTGCCCGATCTCGGCATCAGCACGATGGACGATGTGCTGATCGACATCCGGCGCATCACCGAAGCCAGCACGCTGCCGTTGCTGGTCGACGCAGACACCGGCTGGGGCGGCGCGTTCAACATCGCGCGCACCGTGCGTTCATTCATCAAGGACGGCGCAGCCGGCATGCACATCGAAGACCAGGTGCAGAGCAAGCGCTGCGGCCATCGTCCTGGCAAGGAAGTCGTGCCGCCCGAAGAGATGGTCGATCGGGTCAAGGCCGCGGTGGACGCGCGCACGGACTCAAGCTTCGTGATCATGGCGCGCAGCGACGCGCTCGCGAGTCACGGTCTCGATGAAATGATCGAGCGCCTCGCGGCCTGTGTGGCCGCGGGTGCGGATGCCGTGTTTCCCGAGGCCATCACCGATCTTCCGATGTATCGCAAGGTGCGTGAATCGGTGAAAGTGCCGGTACTCGCCAACATCACCGAGTTCGGCAAGTCACCTCTCTATACGCGCGATGAACTCGGCAGTGTGGGTGTCGACATCGTGCTGCACTGCTGTTCGGCGTATCGCGCGATGAATCTCGCCGCGCTCAAGGTGTACGAAGCCATTCGCAAGGACGGCACGCAGAAGAACGTGGTCGGGGCGATGCAGACGCGCGACGATCTGTACAAGTATCTCGACTACCACGCGTACGAGCAGAAGCTCGACGCGTTGTTCTCCGTAGAGAAGGCGAAGGAGAAAAAATGAGCACGAACGAGGGGATCGCCGCGGGCGCGCCGAAGCCGAAGAAATCTGTCGCGTTGTCGGGAGTCGCCGCGGGCAACACCGCGCTGTGCACCGTCGGTCGCAGCGGCAACGATCTGCACTATCGCGGCTACGACATCCTGGAAGTCGCCGAGACCTGCGATTTCGAAGAAATCGCCTATCTTCTGATCCATGGCCGGCTGCCCAACAAGGCGCAGCTCGCCGCGTACAAGACGAAGCTCAAGAATCTGCGCGGCCTGCCCGCGCCGGTGCGCGCCGTGCTCGAGCAGCTGCCGGCCGCCGCGCACCCGATGGACGTCATGCGCACCGGCGCATCGGCCATGGGTTGCGTGCTGCCGGAGAAGGACGATCACGACCCGGCCGGAGCGCGCGAAATCGCCGACCACCTGGTGGCCTGTTTCGGCTCGATGCTTTGTTATTGGTATCACTTCTCGCACAACGGCCAGCGCATCCACGTCGAGACGGACGACGACTCCGTCGGCGGACATTTCCTGCACCTGCTGCACCGGCGCGCACCGCCGGGTAGCTGGGTGCGCGCCATGCACACCTCGCTCAATCTCTATGCCGAGCACGAATTCAACTCCTCGACGTTCGCCGCGCGGGTCATCGCGGGCACCGGCTCCGATATCTACTCCTGCGTCGCAGGCGCCATCGGTGCGCTGCGCGGCCCGAAGCATGGCGGCGCGAACGAATTCGCGCTGGTCATCCAGGAACGCTACGACTCCCCCGACGAAGCCGAGGCGGACATCCGCAAGCGCGTCGCCGGCAAGGAGATCGTGATCGGGTTCGGGCATCCGGTGTACACCGTGTCCGATCCGCGCAATGCCATCATCAAGCGCGTCGCCGAGAAGCTGGGCCGCGAAGCCGGCGACCTGAAGCTCTACCAGGTGGCAGAGCGTATCGAGTCGGTGATGATGGATACCAAGAAGATGTTCCCGAACCTCGACTGGTACAGCGCAGTGTCGTATCACCTGATGGGCATTCCGACCGCGATGTTCACGCCTCTGTTCGTGATGGCGCGCGTGACCGGATGGAGCGCGCACGTCGTCGAACAGCGCGAGGACGGCAAGATCATCCGACCGGCCGCTAACTACACCGGTCCGGAAAACCGCAAGTTCGTACCGCTGTCCCAGCGGGTCTAGGGATCCACGTGAAAATTCGCGGCAGTATCGTCGCAAAGGCCGGCCAGCCGGAGTTCGACCTGGCGCGCTGGATCGAACTCATTGGCCAGCATTCAAATCTCTCCGTGATGCCTCCGCGGCAGGGCCTCAATCCATTTACCCGGGAGCCCATGCTGTTTCAATCGAAGGATATCGCATTGGTGACGGCATTCGGAAAGCAGCTCGGCGCGATGGATTGGGCGCCGGACGATTCGCAGCAGGTGTGCGTCTGGATCGAGGACGGCGCCGCTGCTGACTCGCTCGACACGATTGCCGCAGACGTCGCCGCGCGACTCAATGCGGTGTACCGGCGCGTGGCGGAATAGAATGCGCGCAATTTCGCCGTAGAGCTCAGCAACGATGTCATCCCAGGACTACAAGTCGGCCCAACGGCCGCAGCCCGACGACCTGCTGGTCGCCATCGCCGACTACACCAAGAACTACCAGGTAGATAGTGTCCAGGCCTACGAGACCGCGCGCTACTGCCTCATGGACACGCTGGCCTGCGGCCTCCAGGCGCTGAAGTATCCCGCCTGCACGCGCTTGTTGGGGCCGGTGGTCCCGGGCGCCACGATGCCGGGCGGCGCGCGCGTGCCGGGCACGAGCTACGAGCTCGACCCGGTCATGGGCGCGTTCAGCATCGGCGCGATGGTGCGCTGGCTCGACTTCAACGACACCTGGCTGGCCGCGGAGTGGGGGCATCCTTCCGACAATCTCGGCGCCATTCTCGCGCTGTCTGACTATCTATCCCGTCGCGCGATCCTGCTGGGCGAAAAGCCGCTGACGGTGCGCGACGTGCTGACCGCCATGATCAAGGCGCACGAAATCCAGGGCGTGCTCGCGCTGGAGAATTCGTTCAACCGCGTCGGGCTCGATCACGTGCTGCTGGTACGCGTGGCGTCGACCGCGGTCGCCACCGAAATGTTGGGCGGCTCGCTCGAGCAGATAGTCAGCGCCTTGTCCAACGCCTGGATCGACGGCGGTGCGCTGCGCACTTATCGCCACGCCCCCAACACCGGCTCGCGCAAGAGCTGGGCGGCCGGCGATGCCACGAGCCGCGCGGTGCGCCACGCGCTGTTCGCGCTCAAGAACGAGATGGGCTATCCCTCCGCGCTGTCCGCGAAAACGTGGGGTTTCCAGGATGTTCTGTTCAAGGGCAAACAACTGACTCTCGCGCAGCCGCTCGGCAGCTACGTGATGGAGAACGTGCTGTTCAAGATCAGTTTCCCCGCGGAATTCCACGCGCAGACCGCGGTGGAGTGCGCCATGGCGCTGCACCCGAGGGTGAAGGACAGGCTCGCGTTGATCGACAAGATTTCGATCGAGACACAGGAACCGGGCGTGCGCATCATCGACAAGACCGGGCCGCTCGCAAATCCCGCCGATCGCGACCACTGCATCCAGTACATGGTGGCGGTGCCGCTGATCTTCGGCCGCCTGACTGCCGCGGACTACGAAGACAAGATCGCGAACGATCCGCGCATCGACGTGCTGCGCGCGAAGATGGAAGTGCGCGAGAACTCGCGCTTCACCAGGGAATACTACGAGCGCGACAAGCGCCACATCGGCAACGCACTGCACATCAGCTTCACCGACGGATCGCCGAAAGTCGAAGTGAGCATCGACTTCCCGGTCGGGCATCGCAAGCGTCGTGCCGAAGGCATGCCGCTGCTGGTGCAGAAGTTCGAAGCCTCGGTCGCCGCGCACTATCCACCCAGGCAAACCGAAGCGTTGAAGGCCGTGTTCGCGCGCAACGACCTGGATGCGATGCCCGTGAACGAATTCATGGCATCTCTCGTAGCTAACTAGTCCGCTGGATGATGACCACGCAGAATCTGGACGAAGCCGGCTGGAAAGCGCGCCTGCAATCCGGCGCTCGGGAACTCGGCGCGGAGCTCGACGAGTCGCAGCTCGACATCCTCTGGCGGTACGGCGTGATGCTGCGCGAGCGCAACGAGCACGTGAACCTCACGTCCATCATCTCCCCGGAAGGCATCCTCCAGCTGCACATGCTCGACAGCCTCACGCTCGTCCCCCACCTGGGAGAAGCGCAACGCATCATCGACGTCGGCACTGGCGGCGGCTTCCCGGGCATTCCGCTTGCGGTGGCCTGTCCGAAAGTCGAGTTCACGCTGATCGACGGCACGCAGAAGAAGATCCGCTTCGTCGCCGAGAGCATCGCGGCACTCGACATCCGCAACGCACGCGCGCATGCGGCGCGCGCGGAGAGCTATGTGGGCGAGAAGGAATTCGACCTGGTGGTGGTGCGCGCGGTGGGATCGCTCGTCGACGTGCTACATAACGCCGGGCATCTGGTGGGTCCCGAAGGCCGGCTGCTCGCGATGAAGGGCCGGCTGCCCGAAGCGGAGATCGACGCGGTGCCGCGCGGCTGGTCGGGGGAAGTTTTTTCACTGCGCGTGCCGGGGCTCGACGCCGAGCGCCACCTTGTCGCTCTCACGCGTCACAAGTCGTCACGCCCTAAAAAATAAGCGGAACAGGCGCGCCGATACACGCGGTAAGATCGCCGCCATGAAGCGCATCATCGCGGTTGCGAACCAGAAGGGCGGCGTCGGCAAGACGACCACCGCGGTGAATCTCGCGGCCTCGTTCGCTGCCACGCGCCGGCGCGTGCTGCTGATAGACATCGACCCGCAGGGCAACGCCACCATGGGCTGCGGCATCGAGAAATCCCAGATCCAGCGCGGCACCGGCGACGTGTTGTTAGGCGAGGCGGATGCCGCCTCGGTCATCCTGCCGCTCGAGTCGACGCCGGGGCTGTCGCTCATGCCGTCGAACCAGGACCTGACCGCCGCGGAAGTCCGGCTCCTAACTACCATGGCCGGACGCGAGCTGCGCCTGCGCAACGCGCTCAAGCCTGTGTACGACAAGTTTGAAGTCATCCTCATCGACTGCCCGCCGGCGTTGAACATGCTCACGCTGAACGCCCTGGTCGCTGCGCAGAGCGTGCTGATCCCGATGCAGTGCGAGTACTACGCGCTCGAAGGTCTGACGGCGCTGGTCGGCACCATCGAGCAGATCAAGGCATCGGTGAGTCCGCAGCTCGAGATCGAAGGGATCCTGCGCACGATGTTCGATCCGCGGAACAACCTTTCGAACGAAGTCTCGGCCCAGCTCATCTCGCACTTTGGCGACAAGGTGTTCCGCACGATCGTGCCGCGCAACGTACGCCTCGCGGAAGCGCCGTCTTTCGGCAAGCCCGTTTTGCAGCACGACAAGGATTCGCGCGGTGCGCTGGCCTATCTCGCGAATCCTTGTCAGATGCTGCGCAAGGATGACGAAGCCGTCGCGGAGCCCGAAGGTGCCCCGCCGCTGGCGGAAGCTCCCGCGGACGCCGAACATCCGCTGAACTAAGTCTCCCCACAGCGTTTATCATCCCGCCCCATGAGCCAGAAGAAACCGGTCATGGGACGAGGACTCGAGGCACTGCTCGGGCAGATGTCCAACCGGCCGGCGCCCGCGCCGGCAGCTCCCGGCGCGACCGCCGCGCCGCCCGCCAAACTGCCCGGCGACGAACTGGCCAACCTCCCGCTCGACCTGCTGCAGCGAGGCAAGTACCAGCCGCGCATCGACATGCGCCAGGAATCGCTCGAAGAGCTGGCCGCGTCGATCAAGTCGCAGGGCATCATCCAGCCCATCGTCGTGCGGCCCGTGGACGGAGCCGCGGGTGCATCACAACGCTACGAAATCATCGCCGGTGAACGCCGCTGGCGCGCGGCGCAAATCGCGGGGCTCGCCACCATTCCTGCGGTCATCCGCAAGGTGCCCGACGATGCGGCCATCGCGATGGCGCTCATCGAGAACATCCAGCGCGAAAACCTGAACCCGCTCGAAGAAGCGCGGGCGCTCGAACGTCTCATCAGCGAATTCGGCATCACGCATCAACAGGCAGCGGACGCGGTCGGTCGCTCGCGCGCCGCGGTTTCGAACCTGCTGCGGCTGCTCGAGCTCGCGCCGGAAATCACCGCCTGCGTTGAAAAGCGCGAACTCGAAATGGGCCACGCGCGCGCACTGCTGGCGCTGACGCAGCGGCGTCACCAGGTCGAAGTTGGCTTGCTGGTCGCAAAGAAAGGATTGTCGGTGCGCGAGACCGAAGCGCTGGTCCGCAGCACGCTGGCGAGAGCCGCGGGCGGCAGCGGCGCGGCGCAGGATTCCAAGGCCCTCGATCCCAACGTGCGGCGGTTGCAGGACGAGCTCTCCGAAAAGCTCGGTGCGGCGGTGCAAATCCAGCACACGGGTTCCGGCAAGGGAAAAGTCGTCGTCAGCTACCACTCACTCGATGAGCTCGACGGGATCCTCGCGCATATCCATTAGCGCGCAGATCGCGCTCGCGTGCGTGGCTCTATGCGGCTGTGCCGCGCGGCCGGAATTCGGCGACGTGCTGTTCACGGACAACTTCGACGCGGGCCTCGACAACTGGCAGATCGAAGCCGAAAAACCCGGCCGCATCGAAGCCGCCAACGGCGTGCTCGATATCGACGTGCCCGCAGGCGCCACGCTGTGGTTCAAACCGAAACTGCAGAGTCCCGTCGCAATCGAATTCGAAGCCACCGCGGTCTCCGCCGGTGGACCCAACGACCAGGTCAGCGATCTCAACGTCTTCTGGATGGCAAGCAACCCGGACGGTGCCGAACCGGTGTACGCAACTGCGCGCAGCGGCGCCTTTGCGCAGTACAACAATCTGCGCGCGTATTACGTGGGACTCGGCGGAAACCGGAACACCACCACGCGGCTCTGGCGTTACGTGAGTGATCCTTCGAATCGACCCCTGCTGCCGCAGCACGATCTTTTGGCACGCTCGGCCATGCTGATACCGAACCGCCAGCAGACCATCGTGCTGATTGCGAACGGCCGGACGGTGGAATTCCGCCGCGATGGCCAACCGCTGCTGCGCATGTCCGATCCGGCACCGTACCCGAGCGGTTGGTTCGCGCTGCGCACTACGTACAGCCATTTGCGGATCCGCGACCTGCGCATCTACCGCCTGCCTGAGCCCTAGCTCCCGGGACTTGATGACTGTTTGTTTGTAGGCACCGCGCTGCAGACGAGTAGGGCGGTGGATAGACCCGCCCGGCGCTGACTGCGCGGCGAGCTCGCGAGGGAGACAATCGCATTCGCGGCCGATCGCGGCAGTCAGGCAGGATTCCCGCCGTGAAAACCCTGGTCTCCTTGTTTTTGATGAGCGCCGTTTTTTCGATGAGCGAAGTCGCCCTCGCGCGCCCACAGGTCTTGCTTCCGACCCAGACGATTCCGATTCCGGCCCTGTTCTTCCCGAGTGACGTCGGCATCAGTGGCGACTGGATGGTCGTTGCCGGAAACGCGGATGCGGATACCGACCCCAACACGTCCCTCTCCGACAACCGGGTCTATCTTTATCACCGCGCCGCCAATGGCGTCTGGTCGCCTGGAACCCTGCTGCTCGAGACGCGCAGCAACGAGTTCTTCGCCAGAGCAGTCATCAATAGCCAGATCATCGTGATTTCCGTGCCGTTGGGCACACACGTATTCGAAAACACTTCGGCCGGGTGGGTCAAAAGGCCTGTGGACGCCGCCGCCGCCAATCTCCCCTCGCCCTACCTCGACATCGACGGCACGACGATACTGCTGGCCGACGGCCGCTGTGGCAGCAACGCGGTCGTGCTCGATCGCACGAGCGCCGGCCACTGGGCGCAAAGCGGCCAGCTTCTCGGCACCCCCATGCCGTGCAGCGACTCGCCCATCCGCAACCAGAATGTCGCGCTCAGCGCCAACACGGCTATCTCGTGGGACCCGCTCGCGAATGCGGCGAATCGCGCGCTCGTGTTCGAGCGGGCGCCTGGTCCCACGTGGACGCACACGGCGGTCCTGGCACCAGTGCCGGGCGAGACCCCCAATTTCACCGGCTACGCGATCGACCTGCGCGGCTCACTCGCTTTCATCTCAGGCCCAGACCGCGGTACCAGGGTCTATCGACGCTCGGGTTCGACGTGGTCGCGCACCGGCTACCTCTCTTACCTCGACTGGTTCCCGCAGATCGCCTCCAAGGTGAAAGTCGACGACCCGTACGTCATCCAGAGCAGCTACAACTCGACGCTCAAGGTGCAGTTGCTGCATGTTTTCCGCGAACGCGCGGACCAGGGCTTCGACGAACTGGCCCTGCTCACAACGCCTGATGGCAGGTCGATAACCACCGAATTCGACGTCGCAGGCTCGCGCGTGGTGGCGGCAACCCCGGAAAAAGTGTTCTTCTACCAATTGCCCGCGCCGCTGAACCCGGCGCCCGCAATCCAGCAATACGATTTCGAATCGGGCAGCACGGCGCAGTGGACGATCCTGCCCGGCAGCAGTTTCAGCGTCGTGAGCAGCGGCGGCACCCACGTGTATCGCCAGTCGAGCACCGCGGGCGATGCCGCGGCCACGCACCCTGACGATCTGACCACGCAGGCCATCCAGGCGGACATCACCCCGACCGCGTTCAACGGCAACGACCGCTGGTTCGGTCTCGTCACCCGTTACACCGACGTGTCTAACTACTACTACGTGACCTGGCGCAGCTCTGGCTGGCTGGTGTTGAAACGCATGCACAATGGCGTGTTCACCGAGCTGGCCAGGGCCTCCATCGGTGGGGCGCTGAACCAGTCGACGCGGTTGCGAATGGAATCCGCCGGCAATCGCCACACGGTGTTTGTCGATGGCTTCGAGTATCTGAGTGCGTTTGACGACACGCTGTCCCATGGGCGTGCGGGCCTGCGCACCTACCGCACCAGTGCCGACTTCGACAATGTGCTCGTGAGCGCCGCACCGCTCGCGCGGTATGTACGGGAGCCACTCATCCGGACCGCAGAGCCCTTCGACGCGGTGGACGGCCAATGGGCCATCGAGTACGACGAAAACTTCGACCAGGGCGACTACCGGCAGTATTCGGTCGCCGGCGACGCGCGCAGCGTCGCATGGCCCGTGAGTGACGATCAGATCGTCGAGAGCTATGTGCGCGTGGATGCCTTCGCAGCGCCCGCGCCGGGCAAGGAATACTGGGTGGGCCTGCTGGCGCGCTACCAGGACCCCTCCAACTACTACTACGTGAGCCTGCGCAGCTCGAATCAGATCTCATTGCGCCGCGTGGTCAACGGGCAGATCACGGTGTTGCGCTCGGCGCCATTGCCGGTGGCGGTGGGCAGTGACTACTTCGTGCGGCTGGAGGTGGTTGGCCAGAAATTGCGGGTGTACGTGGACGAGATACTGATGTTCGAAGCCGCCGATTCCATGCTCGCCAACGGCAAGTCGGGCCTGGTTACCTACAAGGCTGCCGCGGGTTTCGCCTACTTCACCGCCTATCAACCCTGACGAATCGGCAGCGCGAATTCGCTCCCCAGGAATCGGTGCGTCCGGTCTTTGCCGGCGCGGTTTCCGGCAGACGCGCGAGCGCGAACGGTTCCACCGCAACACCGCCGATCATGTACCCGGCCGGCACCAGCGGATTCCCGGTGAGCCGCGTGAGCCACGCCGCCAGGAATTGCGTCGAGCCGCCGAACACCTGCTTCGCCGGCAGATGGCGCGTGGTCGAGACGTTCACGCGCGGCTACTTCTGAGTGGAGTAGATCTTCACGAGGTCGTACAGAAAGGCGCGCGCATCCATCAACGACTGCACGCTCACGTACTCATTGAGTCCGTGGATGTGTCCGAGATCCGGTCCCATGAACAATGGCTCGATGCCATAGGTCGGGATACCCACACCATTGAGGTACAACCCATCGGTAGCGCCGGCCTGCAGGATCGGCAGCACCGGCACGCCAGGGAAATATTGCGCGCTGAGTTTCTCGAACGGACCCATGATCTTCGGGCTGAGTGGCGGCGGCGGCGAAGCCGGGCCGCGCTCTTCGAGCATCGTGACTTTGACTTGCGGGTCTGCGACCAACTTCTCGAGCTGATCGCGCACGGCCTCACCGCTCACGCCGGGAAATATACGGCAGTTGATGTTGGCGCGCGCCCGCTGCGGCAACGCGTTGGTGGCGTGGCCGCCCTCGAGCACGGTCGCGACGCAGGTCGTGCGCAGCGTGGCGTTCCAGCTCACGTCCTGCTCCGACACCAGCGCGATCGCCTTCGTATCGTCGGGACTCTTGACCAGCGCATTCATTGCCGCGGCGAGCTCGCTATTGCCCTTCGCGGCCTGGATCTTCGCCATGCCGGTGAAATACGCACGGCTGCCATCGGTGAACTGCGCCGGGAATTCGTACGCCTCGATGCGCGGCAGCGCGGCCGCGAGTTTGTAGATCGCGTTGTCCTTGCGCGGACGCGAGCTGTGGCCGCCGGGATTCGTGACCTCAAGTAGATAGTTCTGCGCGGCCTTCTCGCCGGCCTGCACGTTCATCGCGACGCGATTGCCCTGGGTGTCCATTTCGCCCCACGCGCCTTCGTTGAGCGCGAACTCGGCGTCTATCCAGTCGCGGTGATTGTTCGACAGCCACTGCGCGCCGTTGAACGCGCCGGCGGTTTCCTCACCGCAAGTAAGCGCGAGCTTGATGGCGCGCCGCGGTTTGAATTTCTCGTTCGCGTAGCGGATCAGCGTGTCGACCCATATGGCCGCTTCCGCCTTGTCGTCGACCGCGCCGCGTGCGTAGAACGAGCCGTTTTCCTCGACCAGCACGAATGGATCGCGGGTCCAGTCCTCGCGCTTCGCTTCCACGACGTCGAGGTGCGCGAGCAACAGCATGGCTTTTGCCTTCGCATCGCTGCCGGGGTAGAGCGCCACCAGGCCGCCTTCCTTGGGATGGTCTGGCGCGGTGAACACCTGGACCTGCTCGATCCCGGCGGATTTCAGGCGCGCCGCCATTCGTTCCGCCGCCAGGGTGCAACTGCCGTTCGACAGGGCGGTGTTGGTCTCGACCAACTCCTTGTACACCTCGCGAAACGCGGGTTCACCGGCTCGGGACTTCGAATCGGCGGCCGTAACCGCCGTTGCGAATAACAGGGCGGTGAGGGCATATACCTTGAGCATTCGAAGACTCCTGCGTGGGCTGCGCCGGATACTAGACGAGGCCGCGAAAAATCCGGGCCGCCGATGGCATGCGCCGCGGACGCATACGGAAAACACCCCAGGAAATATCGTGCTTTTTCCGGCTTTTTTGTTGAAGGGGCGGGGGTCGGCGTATATAATGCGCGCCCCTGGCCAAGGCACACGTAAGTCGTTGCCAAGCCAAACAATTTTCGAACATTGCTGATCCCGCCTGCGGCCTGCGTGGGCCCGAAGTTTTGTTCGCAGATTGTCGACTTGCAGTAGGAGTGTCGTGGTCACCCTTGAGTTGCCCCAAGCGAGGCGACTGGCCGGAAGCGTAGTGCTCGGTCAGATCGTCGTCACCCTCGTGGCCGCGGCAATTTGCTTCGCGGTCTGGGGTCGCGTCGCCGGTCTTTCGGCGCTCGCGGGCGGCGGCATCTCGGCCGCTTCCAGCGCCGTGCTCGCGTTGTTCGCCTTCGGTTCGCCGGCCGGCGCCGGCGCGGAACGTGTGGCGCGCGCCTTCTATGTGGGTGAAGGCCTCAAGCTCGCCGTGACTGTCGCCCTGTTCGTCGCTGTGTTTTTGACGTTCAAGGTTTCATTCGCCGCCCTGTTCGGCGCCTACATTGCGACCTTGTTCGTGTACTGGATTGCGCTTGCGAATGCGTTGCCGCCTCTCGCCGGTAACGTGAACGCGGCGAAGCGTTAGGAATAGAGAAGAGATGGCAGCAGAACACGCAGGTCACGCGCCGACGCCGAACGAATACATCGTTCACCATCTATCGAATTGGACGTACGGCGAGGGCTTCTGGACGTTCAACGTCGACAGCATCTTCTTTTCGGTACTGCTCGCGCTGCTCTTCTTCATCCCCGTGTTCATCGTCTCGCGCCGCTTCAACAAGGGTGTGCCGAAGGGTTTCCAGAGCCTGCTCGAATGGTGGCTCGAGATCATCGACAACCAGGTGCGCGACACATTTCAGGGCACGAGCAAACTCATTGCGCCGCTCGCCTTCACGATCTTCTGCTGGGTGTTCCTGTTCAACGTGATGGACCTTATCCCGGTCGATCTCGCGTCTTGGACCGGCAAGTACGTCGGCATCGAAAAGATCAAGATCGTGCCGAGCACCGACCTCAACATCACGCTCGGTATGTCCATCACCGTCTTCCTGCTCGTGATGTTCTACAGCGTGAAGATCAAGGGCGCCTGGGGCTTCGCGAAGGAGCTGCTCACGCATCCGTTCGGCCCCTACATGGCTCCGTTCAACCTGCTTTTGAATCTCGTCGAACACCTGGCACGCCCGGTTTCGCTCGGCCTGCGTCTGTTCGGCAACCTGTACGCCGGCGAAATGATCTTCCTGCTGCTAGCCATTTTGGGCGGCAGCTTTGCCATCAATACGTTTGGCGGCATCGGTGCCGCATTCGGCCAGGTTGTGCTGGGAATTCTCTGGGGAGGTTTCCACTTCCTGGTCATCCCGCTGCAGGCGTTCATCTTCACAGTGCTGACGATCGTGTACCTCTCGCAGGCGCACGAGACTCATCACTGAGTACGGTTGTTAGTTCATAAAGGTTTTGGTTGGAGGAATCATGGAACACATTGCTGAAATTGCTCATATTCAAGGTCTCACCGCTCTCGCCGTCGGCATCATCTTCGGCATGGGCGCGCTCGGAACCGCCATCGGCTTCGGCCTGCTCGGCGGCAAGTTCCTGGAAGGCGCCGCGCGCCAGCCGGAATTGACCCCGGCGCTGCAGGTGAAGATGTTCATCGTCGCCGGCCTGCTCGACGCGGTCGCGATGATCGGCATCGGCTTCGCGCTGTTCTTCACGTTCGCGAATCCGTTCCTCGCCGCCATCACCACGGCGGCGAAGTAACAACAGTCAGCCCGTCGAGGAGACTCGCGTGAACATAAACGTCACTCTCATCATCCAGATGGTGGTGTTCCTCGTGCTGGTGTGGGCGACCATGTCGCTCGCCTGGCCGTACATCGTCAGCCAGATGCAGGAGCGCGAGCAGCGCATCGCCGCCGGGCTCGCCGCCGCCGAACAGGGTCAGAAGGACCTGTCGGAAGCGAAGAGCCGCGCCGACGAAGTGATCAAGGAAGCCCGCACCCGTGCGCTCGCGATCGAAGCGCAAGCGCGCACGCAGGCCAACCTGATCATCGACGAAGCGCGCAAGGCCGCGAGCCTCGAGGGCGAGAAGGCCCTTGCAAGCGCCAAGTCGCAGATCAATCTCGAGAGCAATCGCGCGCGTGACAGCTTGCGCGGCCAGGTCGTCAGCCTGGCAGTTGCGGGCGCCAAGCGCGTGCTCGAAAGAGAGATCGATCCGAAGACGCACGGCGAGCTGCTCGATCAGCTGGCTGCGAAGTTGTAAGGCCCCATGGCAGAACGCACCACCACCGCGCGGCCGTACGCGAAAGCGATCTTCGCGCTCGCGCGCAAGGGCAATACGCTCGCGGCCACCTCGGCGAGCCTCTTGCGTGCCGCCGAAGTCGTCGCCGATCCGCGCGTGCATGCCTTGTTGGGCAGCCCGCACGTGACGGCGGCCCAGCTCGCGGAGTTCGTTACCGGTGTTACAGGTAGCGGCCTCGACGAGTACGGCCGCAACTTCATCTCGCTGTTGGCTCAGAACCGCCGGCTCGGATTCCTCCCCGAGATCGCGGCGCTGTTCGAGCAGATGAAGGCCGACGTGGAAAACGCGGTGGACGTCGAAGTGATCTCGGCGACTGCGCTCAACGCCGACCAGGAAAGCCGTTACGCGGCGGCGTTGCAGAAGAAATTGGGGCGCAGCGTGCGCCTGCACACCAGGGTCGACGGGAGCCTGTTGGGCGGCGCCGTCCTCAAGGCCGGCGATCTCGTGATCGACGGCTCGATCAAGGGCCGGCTCGAACGCCTGGCTACTGAACTGACCGCATAAAGTTAGGTACACGAACATGTCCGTCAAAGCATCCGAAATCTCCGACCTCATCAAGTCACGCATCGAGAACTTCAAGTCCGCGAACGAAGCGCGCAACGTCGGCACCGTCGTCACGGTGACGGACGGCATCTGCCGCATCCACGGCCTGGCGGACGTTCGCTACGGCGAAATGATCGAATTCCCAGGCAACGTCTTCGGCCTCGCGCTGAACCTCGAGCAGGATTCGGTCGGTTCGGTGGTGCTCGGCGACTACAAGGGCATCCGCGAAGGCGACACCGTGAAGACCACGGGCCGCATCCTCGAAGTGCCGGTGGGTCGCGAGTTGTTAGGCCGCGTGGTCGATGCGCTCGGCACCCCGATCGACGGCAAGGGTCCGCTCAAGGCCACCAGGACCGCCCCCATCGAGCGCGTGGCGCCGGGCGTCATCTATCGCAAGAGCGTCGGCCAGCCGGTGCAGACCGGTTACAAGGCCGTCGACTCCATGGTCCCGATCGGCCGCGGCCAGCGCGAGCTGATCATCGGCGATCGCCAGACCGGCAAGACCGCGATGGCCATCGACACGATCATCAACCAGAAGTCTTCCGGCATTAAGTGCGTGTACGTCGCCATCGGCCAGAAGCAGTCGACCATCGCGAACGTGGTGCGCAAGCTCGAACAGCACGGCGCGATGGGTCACACGATCATTGTCGCTGCTTCCGCCTCGACGCCCGCCGCCATGCAGTACATCAGCGCGTACTCGGGCTGCACGATGGGCGAGTTCTTCATGGACAACGGTGAAGACGCGCTGATCATCTACGACGATCTGTCGAAGCAGGCCGTGGCCTATCGCCAGATCTCGCTGCTGCTGCGCCGCCCCCCGGGCCGCGAAGCGTATCCCGGCGACGTGTTCTATCTGCACAGCCGTCTGCTCGAGCGTTCCGCGCGCGTGAACGAAGAGTACGTGGAGCAGGTGACCAAGGGCGCCGTGAAAGGCAAGACCGGTTCGCTCACGGGTCTGCCCATCATCGAAACGCAGGCCGGCGACGTGACCGCGTTCGTTCCGACGAACGTCATCTCGATCACCGACGGCCAGATCTTCCTCGAGACCGACCTGTTCAACTCGGGTGTTCGCCCGGCCATGAACGCCGGCATCTCGGTGTCGCGCGTCGGTGGCGCGGCGCAGACGGACATCATCAAGCGCCTGGGCGGCGGCATCCGTCTCGCTCTTGCGCAGTACCGCGAATTGGCGGCGTTCTCGCAGTTCGCCTCCGACCTCGACGAGGCGACCCGTCGACAGCTCGAGCGCGGCGCGCGCGTGACCGAGCTCATGAAGCAGAAGCAGTACGCCCCGCTGTCGGTGGCCGAGATGGCGCTGTCGATCTACGCCGTGAACAACGGCTTCTTCGACAAGGTCGATCGCAAGAAGGTCGTCGACGCGGAATCCGCGCTGCAGTCCTTTGCCCGGTCGGCTCACAAGGCGACGCTCGATGCCGTCAACGCGGAGCCGGTGCTCAAGAAGCACGAGGCGGCGCTGAAAGCATTGTGCGAAGACTTCCAGAAAAACGGCGTGTTCTAAAACTAGCTAGCTATGCCTGGAACAAAAGAAATCCGCGCCAAGATCCTGAGCGTCAAATCGACGCAAAAGATCACCAAGGCCATGCAGATGGTCGCGACCAGCAAGATGCGTCGCGCCCAGGACCGCATGCGCCTGGCGCGCCCGTACGCCGACAAGATCCGCGCGGTGATCGGCAACCTCACGCAGGCGAACCCGGACTACCGCTCGCCGTTCCTGGTCGAGCGCGCCGAGGTGAAGAACGTCGGCGTCATCGTGATCTCCTCGGATCGCGGCCTCGCCGGCTCGTTGAACATCAACATCTTCAAGTCCGCACTGATCGCGATGCGCGACTGGCAAGCCAAGGGCGCCGCGATCTCGATGTGCCTCATCGGCGGCAAGGCCACGGCTTTCTTCCGCCGCCTGCCGAACCCGATCCTCGCGAACACGCAGGGCCTCGGCGACCAGCCGCGCGTCAAGGACCTGATCGGCACGGTCAAGGTCATGCTGGACGCGTACCGGGACGGCAAGATCGACCGCCTGCTGCTCGTGCATTCGACCTTCGTGAACACGATGACGCAGAAGCCCGAGGTGCATCAGCTCCTGCCCGTCGAGCCCATCGAAGGCGCACAGCTGCAGGACCACTGGGACTATATCTACGAGCCGGACGCGTCGGCGATCCTCGACGGCCTGCTCATGCGCTACATCGAATCGCAGGTCTATCGCGGCGCCGTCGAGAACGTCGCCAGCGAAATGGCCGCGCGCATGATCGCGATGGGCGCCGCTTCGGACAACGCCGGCAAGCTCATCGGCGAGCTCCAGCTCATCTACAACAAGGCCCGCCAGGCCGCGATCACGAAGGAACTGTCGGAGATCGTGGGCGGCGCGGCCGCCGTTTGAAAGTATTAGTTAGAGGTTAAGCATCATGGCCCTAGGCAAGATTACCCAGATCATCGGCGCCGTCATCGACGTGGAATTCCCGCGCGACTCGATCCCGCGAGTCTATGACGCACTCAAGCTCAAAGACGTCGAGCTCACGCTCGAAGTGCAGCAGCAGTTGGGTGACGGTGTCGTGCGCACGATCGCGATGGGCGCCTCGGAAGGCCTGAAGCGCGGCCTCGCCGTGGAATCCACCGGCAAGCCGATCAACGTCCCGGTAGGCGAGGCCACTCTCGGCCGTATTATGGATGTGCTCGGGACTCCGCAGGACAACCGTGGTCCGGTCAATGCGAAGTCGACTCTGCCCATCCACCGTCCCGCCCCGTCGTACGACGAACAGGCCGGCGGCCAGGATCTGCTGGTCACGGGCATCAAGGTCATCGACCTGCTGGTGCCGTTCGCGAAGGGCGGCAAGGTGGGCCTGTTCGGCGGCGCCGGCGTCGGCAAGACCGTGAACATGCTCGAACTCATCAACAACATCGCCAAGCAGTACTCGGGTCTGTCCGTGTTCGCGGGCGTCGGTGAGCGTACCCGCGAAGGCAACGATTTTTATCACGAGATGGCCGAGTCGGGCGTCATCGACCTGAAGGACCTGCACAACTCGAAGGTCGCGATGGTGTACGGCCAGATGAACGAGCCGCCGGGTAACCGCCTGCGCGTGGCGCTCACGGGTCTCACCATGGCCGAATTCTTCCGCGACGAAATCCAGCCGAACGGCAAGGGCCGCGACGTGCTGTTCTTCGTCGACAACATCTACCGCTACACGCTCGCCGGCACCGAGGTGTCCGCATTGTTAGGCCGCATGCCGTCGGCGGTGGGCTACCAGCCAACGCTCGCCGAAGAAATGGGCGTGCTGCAGGAGCGCATCACTTCGACGAAGACCGGTTCCATCACGTCGATCCAGGCCGTGTATGTTCCGGCCGACGACTTGACCGACCCGTCGCCCGCGACGACCTTCGCTCACCTCGATGCGACAGTCGTGTTGTCGCGCCAGGTCGCGGCGCTCGGCATTTATCCTGCGGTCGATCCGCTCGATTCCACCAGCCGCCAGCTCGATCCGCTGGTCGTCGGTGAGGAGCACTACAACACCGCGCGCGGCGTGCAGGCCGTGCTGCAGCGTTACAAGGAACTGCAGGACATCATCGCCATCCTCGGCATGGACGAGTTGAGCGAAGAAGACAAGCAGACCGTGTTCCGCGCGCGCAAGGTGCGCAGCTTCCTGTCGCAGCCGTTCAACGTCGCGAAGGTGTTCACGGGCCAGGACGGCAAGATCGTCCCGCTCGCCGACACCATCCGCGGCTTCAAGGGCATCCTGGCCGGCGACTACGATCACCTGCCGGAGCAGGCGTTCTACATGGTTGGCGCGATCGAAGAAGCGGTCGAGAAAGCCAAGACGCTGAACTAGGGTAGCTAGCCATGGCAAACGCAGCGAACACAATTCACGTCGACATCGTCAGCGCCGAAGGCGAGATCTTCAGCGGCGCCGCGTCGATGGTGTTCGCGCCGGGTTCGCAGGGCGAGCTCGGCATCGCGCCGCGCCATGCGCCGCTGTTGACGCTGCTCAAGGCCGGCGAAGTGCGCGTGCAGACGCCGGATGGCGCCGAGCAGCATTTCTTCGTCGGTGGCGGGGCGCTCGAGATCCAGCCTAACAAGGTGACCGTGCTCGCGGATACTGCGCTGCGCGCCAAAGATCTCGACGAAGCCGCGGCGCTGGCCGCCAAGCAGCGCGCCGAAGATGCGTTGCGCGGTGCAACCGACAAGCTCGAACAGGCCCAGGCCCTGCAGGAGCTCGTGCGCATGAACGAGCAGATCAAGCTCATCCAGAAGCTGCGCAAGGGCAAGTAGGCCGCGCAGCGATTTCCGTTGCGGCCCGAGGGATTCGCCCTCGAATTTCCCACCGGTGCATCAAAGATGCGTCCGCGCAATGCGCGGTGCACACTTGCGCCACAGGTTCGCATGACAAACACAGACTTCGAACAGATCGGGAAACGCGGGTTCTATCGCCCCTCGGCCAGAGTTTCGTTCGAACAGGCCGTCGAGATGGTGGCCGGCACCATGCGTGAGGCCCGCGCGCTGGGACTCAACGATCTGCTGGTCAATACCAAGGGACTCATTGGCTTCGGGCAGCCGAGCATTTTTGCGCGCCACAACCTGGCAGTGGAGTGGGCGCGCGCCGCAGGTACGAATCTGCGCGTGGCGGTGGTCGCGCGTGCCGAATTGATCGACCCCCAGAAGATCGGTGTGCTGATGGCGCAGAACCGTGGCGTGGCGGGCGACGTGTTCACCAACGAAGCCGAGGCGCTCGCCTGGCTCGACAGCCATCTCACGAACACGACCGGGACGTTCACCGGAGCGGATCCGGCCCTCAAACCGCCCCTGTAGGCCGCGCGACCGGGCTGCAATGCCCTGAGGTTTGGGTGACAATCACTTCGCGATGGATTGCTGCCGTAAGCGTTGAATCCCATTAGAAGAAGAACCATCGTGACCACCGCAACCGCCACGTCTCTCATGCCGCTCTCCGTTCTGGATGACGACGCCTGGGATGACCTGCTGAGTTTCATCGAAGAACGCCGGGTCATTCCGATCATCGGGCCCGAGCTCCTGATGGTCGCGACCGAGACCGGGCCGCGCCTGCTGTATGACTGGCTGGCCGAAAAACTCGCGCGGCGCCTCAACGTCGACACCAGCCTGCTGCCCGCGAAGTACACGCTGAACGATGTCGTGTGCTGGTTCCTCGGTGCGCGCGGCCGTCGTGAAGAGGCTTATGTCCGCCTGCGCGGGATCCTGAAGGATGCGGCTTTCGAGCCGCCCGAAGCGCTGCGGCGACTCGCCGCGATTCCGGAATTCGACCTGTTTGTCTCGACCACCTTCGACGGCCTGCTCGAGGCGGCCATCAACAAGGAGCGCTTCGACGGCGCCCCCTCGACCGAAGTGATCTCCTATGCGCCCAATCGCGTGGTCGATCTGCCGTCCGAGCGCGACCGGCTGCAGCGGCCGGTGGTCTATCACCTGTTCGGCCGGCTGTCCGCGTCGCCGACGTATGTGATCTCGGACGAAGATCTGCTCGAATTCATCTGCGCCTTGCAGAGCGAGCACCTGGCTCCCGAGAAGCTGTTCCACGAGCTCGAACACAGCCACCTGCTGTTCATCGGCAGCAATTTTACCAACTGGCTCGCGCGGCTGTTCCTGCGCATGGCCAAGCGCCAGCGGCTCTCCGATCCGCGCGATGTCGGCGAAGTCATGGCGGACAACACCACGAGCGAAGACGAGCGTCTGGTCTCGTTCCTTCAGCAGGTGAGCGTGCGCACGCGGATCTACGTGGGCGCCGAGCGTTTCGTAACCGAGTTGCACGACCGCCTCGCCGCGCGGCGCAAATCGAATGCGGTGCCGTCACGCGCCGCCGGACCCACGCGTTTTCTGCCACCGGCGCGCGAGATGCCCGACAACGCGGTGTTCATCAGCTACGCGCGGGAAGACCTGCCCGCCGTTCAGCAGATCAAGGCGGGCCTCGAAGCCGCCGGCATCACAGTCTGGTTCGACATGGACCGGCTCGAGTCCGGTGACGACTACGACCGGAAGATCCAGCGCAACATCGCGCGCTGCTCCTATTTCATCCCGGTGGTCTCCGCGACCACGCAGCGCCGGCTCGAAGCGTACTTCCGCCGCGAGTGGAGTTACGCGATGGACCGCGTGCGCAACATGGCCGACGGCGCGTTGTTCATCCTGCCGGTCACCGTCGATGCCACCAACGTGGCCAACGCGCTGGTGCCCGACAAGTTCAAGGCATTGCATTTCACGGAGCTGCCCGGCGGCGCGGTCACACCCGAGTTCGTGCAGCGCATCGGCGACTTCATGAAGGCGCGCCAATCGTGAACGCCGAACTCAAACCGATGGAAGATTCCGTGCCTGCCATCGACGACAGCAATCCGTGGATCGGCCTCGCGTCCTTCACCGAAGAAACGCGCGACTACTTCTACGGCCGCGAAGAAGAAGTGGCGGAGCTCGCGCGCCGCGTGCAACGCAAGCTGCTCACCGTGCTGTTCGGCCAGTCCGGCCTCGGCAAGACCTCGATCCTGCGCGCCGGTCTCGTGCCGCGCCTGCGCGGACAGGGTTATTGCCCCGTGTATGTACGCGTGGATTATTCACGCGAGGCGCCCGAACCCGCCGAGCAGTTGAAGCAGGCAATCGCGCAGACCGCGCGCCGCTCCGGCCAATGGACACAGGCCGGTATCGCCGCCGAAGGCGAAACGCTGTGGGAATTCCTGCATCACCGCGATGACGTGCTGCAGGACGAGCACGGCAAGACGCTCATTCCGCTTTTGATCTTCGACCAGTTCGAAGAAGTGTTCACGATCGCGCAGGGCGACGAGTTCGGCCGCGCACGCGCCGCGCGCTTCATCGCGGATCTTGCGGACCTGGTCGAGAACCGACCGCCGGCATCGCTCGAATCGAAACTCGAAGCCGACGACACCACCGCAGAACGCTTCGACTTCGCGCGCAGCGACTACCGCGTGTTGATTTCGCTGCGAGAGGACTATCTGGCGCCGCTCGAAGGATTGAAGACCGGCATGCCGAGCGTGACGCAGAACCGTCTGCGACTCGCGCCCATGAACGGCAAGCAGGGTCTAGCCGCCGTGATGCTGCCTGGCAAGAAACTCGTGACGGAGGAAGTCGCCGAGGCCATCGTGCGCTTCGTCGCCGGCGGCTCCGAGATCGCGAACGCGGAAGTCGAGCCGTCGCTGCTCAGCCTCATTTGCCGCGAGCTCAATGACACGCGCAAGGCGCAGGGCCGTGCCGAGATTTCACTCGACCTGCTGGCCGGCTCGCACGCCAGCATCCTCAGCAATTTCTACGAGCGCGTGCTGGCGGATCAACCGGCTCCCGTGCGGCGGATCATCGAAGACGAACTACTCACCGATTCGGGCTTCCGCGAGAACGTCGCCGAGGAGCGGTTGCAGCGCAGCTTCACTGCGGCGGGTGCGGCGCCCGATACGTTGTCGGTGCTGGTGAACAGACGCCTGCTGCGCATCGAGGAGCGTCTCGACGTGCGGCGCGTCGAGCTCACGCACGACGTGCTCTGCGGTGTGGTCAAGAGCAGCCGCGACGTGCGCCTGGAGCGCGAGTCGCGCGAGGCCACGGAGCGTCTGCTCGCCGAGCAGAAAGATCGCGCGCAACGCACGCGCACCGCGCTGATCCGCGCGCGCCAGATCGCCACCGTGTGCATCGTGCTGGCTGTCGGGGCTGTATTCGCGGCGGGCTTTGCATACTGGAGCACGCAGCGCGCGCAGCGCGCGGAAGCCGTCGCGCAACAGTCGCGCCAACAAGCGGAACAACTGCTCGGCTATCTCACCGACGATTTCGCGCGCGAACTCGAAAGCTCAGGCAGGCTCGACGTCGTTGCCGACCTCGCCAAACGCGAAGTCGACTACTTCCGCGCGCTGCCGGATGAATTGAAGGGCTCATCGACGGTCCGCATGGGGGCGATCGCGCTGCAGCAATACGCGCGCGTGTCGCGCACGCTCGGCAACAACGACGAAGCCCGGGCAGCGGGTCTCGAATCCGAGCGGCTCCTGATGGGCTTGCGCGCCACCGGTGATACGTCGGAAGCGACGATTATCGCGCTGGCGCGCAGCATCAGTGCCAACGCGCGCATCATGAATGGCTTCGGTGATCCGCAGGCAGAGGCCACCGCCCAGCGCGCACTGGACGTGCTCGCGCCCCTGTCGGGCAAGGCCAACGCATCGCTCGCCGTGCGCGAGGCCGAGACCGTGGCAGCCCTCCAGCTTGGCTATCTTCAGCATCTGTCTTCCGACGATCCGAAAGACGCCTACCCCACGTTGCGCCGTGCGATGAACATCGCCGCGCGGCACGGCGCGCGCGATCTGTCCAACCTCTACATGGCGGACCGGTACGTGGAGGCCGCCGGATGGATGGTCCAGGCGGCCGCAGGCGGCGGCGACGGAGATACCGCACGCGCCATCGGAGCGGAAGGCATCGCGTTGACCGAGCGGCTGCTGGAGCTTCGCCCCGGCGACAAGATGGCGATCTATTCGCAAGCGGTCATCCTGAGCAATCTCGTGGGTCTCGCAACCGACGACCTGCGTCCCGCCCAGGCGCTCGCGATGAGCAGCAGTGCGATCGCGGCACAGAGCAGACTGGTCGCCCTCGATCCTGGCAATACCGTCGCGCGGAACAACGTCGCGGCCGCGATTTCGGCCTTGTCAGATGCGCAATGGTCGCTAGGACGAATCAAGGATTCGATCGAGAGTTGGGACAGGTCCATCGTGAGCATGCGGCTTGCCGCAAGTGGAGCCCCCCAGTTCAAGCTGGCGAAGGTTCAATTCCTCTGGAACCTCGGGAGACGGCATGCCGAGGCGGGTGAGTTCGCGGAGATCCCAAAAATATCCCAGGAGATGGTCGAAACCACGCGAATCATGCGGGCAAACGTGTCCAAGGAAAACAACCTGCCGCTCTGGGCGCAGAGCGCAACCATCGGATTGTCCACGATCGTCGCGCTCATGCGTCACGATCCGCACGAGGCGCTGAGGCTCGTGCGGTTGCAGGTGCCCGCGATCGAGTCGGCAAAGGCCACCGGCCCGGACAAGGCGGCGAAAGACCTAGCGCTCTTTTACAACTACTCCGCGAAAAGCCGCGCCGAGTTCATGCTGGGCGAATACGCGGCGGCCGAAAAATCCGCGCGCACGGCGCTCGAGGCGCGCAAGAAAATGCAGTTCGGTGCGAACTTCGATGCCGCGGAGGAGGACACAGAGTCGATGCAGATTGCACTCTCGCTGGTGGCGCAAGATCGCGGCTCAGAGGCGTCGGCAATCATCGAGCCCGTGGTGAAGCGTCGGCGGGAAACACAATCGCGCAATCACGGCGACATGGACACACCCATGGGGTTGGCGGCCGCACTCTACGTGCAGGCGGCGATCGATGCGAAGCGTCGCGTGGCACTGCTGCGCGAAGCGGGCGCCCTGATCGACGCGACAACGGTGGAGTATCGGAACCTGAACACCACGCGCCTGTGGCGCGACCGGATCACGCGGGCTCTGCGTGGCGAATTCCCCTGGTCCGCGCGAGGCGGGAATTGAGCGCCGAATCGCCGTTGTTTCGTTCCAGCGGCAAGCCGGGGTACTCGACCGAGATCGGCGGCAATCCGCAGCGCGTGGTCGCGCGCAAGCTGGAGCGGGAAGTGCACGTGCGCTTCGCGCGCGAGGCCTGCACGGTGCAGACCAACGAGGGACTCGTGCATGCCAGGGTGGGCGACGCGATCCTCACCGGCATCAACGGCGAGCACTGGCGTGTGTCCCAGGCGCGGTTCCCCGACAAGTATCGGCCATCACCGTCGACACCCGCGGGCGCGGATGGGGCGTACATCAGTCTGCCCAACAGGGTTTTCGCGGTGCCGATGGCGGAGGGCTTCGAGGTGCTGCTTGCCGATGGCGAATCGAAACTCACCGGGCGCGCGGGGGACTGGCTGGTCGACTACGGCGACGGCAGCCTGGGGATCGTTTCGCAGCGCGTGTTTGCGACGACGTACGAAGTCGTGAGCTGACGCGTGGCGCTGCACCAGATCATCCAGCGACTGCTGCTGCTCGGCGCGCAGCTCGATACGCCACCGGCGCCGCCGGTGCCTGATCCGCCACGGCGATTGCGCTCATTGATCGATTCTCTCGCGCCATCTCACCGCGAATTCGACGCCGTCGCGATCCGCTTCGGCCACCGCTATCGCAGCGGCTTTTGGGCTATCTACCTGCTGTCGGCGCTGGCAGTTCTGTGCGCCATGATGCCGCTGGCGCTCGGCTGGGACGACCTTTCCAGCTACCTGCATTCATACGCAGCCGGCTGGGTGATTGCGGAGATCCTGGTCATTGCGGGCGTGGCGGCCATCTACTGGCGCGGTCACAAGAACAGCTGGCAGGGAGAATGGCTGCGCGCGCGCACGGTGGCCGAGCTCACATCCTATCTACCGCTGGTCGCGCCGCTGGTAGATTTTTCGAAGACACAGGACGAAGCAGGCTGGTATTCCCGCGTGCTGCCCGCTGGCGCGAATACCGCGGCACCCGCCGAGATCGTTGCGCTCTGCCAGTCGAATGAACCGCGCACGCGCGAAGTGCTCGAAGGTGCCTGGAGCGATCCCGCCTTCGTGTCGCAGTACGCTGCCTGGGCCGTTGGAATCCTGCGGGTGCAGCAGGCGTATCACGCGCGCGTCGCGAGAAGATCGCATGTGCTGCGGCATCGCATTCACCGCGTCACCGCCGCGCTGTTTGCGTTTACGGCACTCGCCGC
>Ga0193752_1000956_pt1 | contig 25495 bp, 18 predicted proteins | sample H1c1metaG_FD_144924 | JGI IMG/M metagenome (GOLD analysis project Ga0193752, IMG submission 144924) | Soil microbial communities from a riparian zone of the East river system, Colorado, United States - H1c1 | ecosystem: Environmental > Terrestrial > Soil > Riparian zone | place: USA: East River...
ATGCAGCCATTGAGATCCTGTGCCAGCACGCCGCTCGCATGGCGTGCGGAGAGGTTGAGCGTCTGTCCATCGCCGAGTCGGGCTTCGAAGTCGATATGGCTCTTCCACGAGAACACGACGTACTCGCTCAGCAACACGTTCACCTTGAGCGCAATGAACTTGGAGCCCCCGGCGCCCTGGGGCTGGCCCACCTTCTGCAGCTCCTTCTGTGTCTGTTGCGTCATGACTTCGGTGATCGCGTTGAGGCTGCTGCTCAGCTTCGAGCCGCCGTACGAATACACGATCGATGCGGCGGTTGCGGGCTGGTTGTTCGTCACCGACACGGTGCCGGCCACCGGGAATGCCGCGATCAATCCGTCACGCAGCGGATATTCAACCGGCTGGAAAGGCATGGTTCCGCAGGCCGCGAGCGCAAAGGCAGCTGCCGCCGCGAGGAAGTGACGCATGGAATGTTCCTTGTTAGTTAGACCGATCGGCGCGGCGATCTTGGCATTTTCCGCGCCGTTGCGGCAAGCGGGTGCGCTTAACCTTGACCTCGAGTACCCAGCCACCACGTGCCCCAGAAGGCCGCGATCAGCAGCACGAGGCCGGGTACAAGCCGCCAGAAATATCCGGCGCCACCCGCGCGCGCGAATGCGAGTTTCGAAATGGTGTTCGTCGTCACGATGAGGCCGACCGCGATGCCCGCGACTTCGCGCGTCATCTGTCCCTGTGATGACAGCGAACCGACCGACGCGGCGGTCGAGTGCGCGTCGGCGAATCCGCCGGCCACGACGCCGGCGAGCGCCCAGTTGGCGCCGAACGAGCGCTGCAGCCAGGCGACCAGCAGCGCGACCGCGGTGAATGCAGCGGCGAACAGCAACGCCGTGCGCAGGCTGAAGGCGTGGCCGGCGGGCGGCGGCGCCGGCGCGCGGTCCCGCGACGCGAGCAGCATCCCCGCTCCGTACAGCGCTGCAACCGCTCCCATCGCGAGCAGCGGCCAGCGCAGTTGGCCTAACAGGACGGCATCGCTGATGGCAAGCACGAGCGCGAGCTGGACGACCGTCGCGATCTGCGACAAGGCAGCGCCGGCGACGGCGGCGGAAAGGATCGCGGGGTCCGCCTGCGCGCGCTTGCCCATCGTGGCGACGACCGCGGTGCTCGACACGAACCCGCCGAGCAGGCCCGAGATGGGCAAACCGGCGCGCGCGCCGACCAGCCGCTGCGCAACGTAGCCGGCGGCGTCCACCAACATGATCAACACCGTGAGCTGCCAGACCAGCCGCGGATTGACGACTTTCCAGGGATCGATCGGATGATCGGGCAGGATCGGCAGCACCAGGATGGCCGCGGCCGCGAGCAACACCGCGTCGCGCAATTCCTGTTCGGAGAGCTTCTGGTGCGCAAAACCATGCAGCGGCGCGCGCGAGACCAGCAGCACGACGATGAGCACGCCCGCGGCGGCCGCGAGCACCGGCTGGGTGGCCGCGAGCACGCCGGTGACGAACGTCGCCAGCAGCGCCATCTCGGTGGTGAAGCCGGGATGCGCGGCCTGGGTCTTGGCGTACGAGAAGGCAGTCAAAGCCACGACGCCCGCGGCCATCACCGCGAGGAGCACGGCCGAATCGCTCAAGGCGCCCAGCACGCCTAACAAGGAGGTGAGGGCAAAGGTGCGCACGCCCGCGGCGACCGGCCCTTTGCCGTCACCGGTCTCGCGCTCCCGTTCGATGCCGATCAGCAGACCGGCGCCGAGCGCTACGAGGATCGCCGCGGCTTCGTCAGGCAATGCGAAATCGTTCATGAGCGCGCCGGAAGTTTCACACCAGCCGCATCTTACGCCAGCGGCCGCTGCGGCGAACGTTGCTAGCCTGGATCCGCGCCGGCCAAACCCTGACGGGTTGCGGACCCGGACTAGGTCTTCGCGCCATCCCCGAACAATGACGTCTGCCGCTGCGATTGCGACTGCGAGCTCATGCGCTGCATGCCGCTGATGTTCCCGGACGGAAAATAGCTTTCGGCGATTCCGTTGTGCACGTTGTGGATGTGCAGCTGGATGTTGTCGATCAGTTCGTGCAAGCCGGGTTGATCGAGCGTGGCGAGCGGCGCCCGCTCGATGAACTTTGCCGCGCCTTCGAGGACATCGAGCACGCCTTCGCTGCGCGGCAAGGGCTTGAGCGAGGTCGCGAGCTGGGTGAGGCAGTACTGGCACGAGCGCGGGAACTGGTCGTCGCGCAGCAGGAACTGGAGCACGTCGGTACGTTTCACGCGCGTACGCATGCGCAGCCGGTACATCTGGTAGCCCGACAGCGATTTCAGCACGCTCATCCACTGCACGGTCTCGAACGGACGCAGCTCCGGCGTTTCCGCTGGCAGTAGTTGGGCGGAACGCACGTCGACGATGCGGCTGGTCATATCGGCGCGTTCGAGATTGCGCCCGAGCGTGCTGAAGGCGTGCGCATCGTTGCGGTTCATCGTGCCGTCCAGCATGCCGGCCAGCGTCTGCAACGCCACCACGATGCGCTTCAGGAAGTCGAAGCGGGTGCGCTTGTTGATACCGGTGGCCAGGTCTTTGTTGAACGCGGCGAAAAACTCGTTGAGGAGTTCCCAGGCTTCGGTGGGCAGGATTTCGCGCAGCGTGCGCGCATTCTCGCGCGCGGCCGTCAGCGACGAGCAGATCGAGCCGGGATTTTCCTTGTCGGCGATGAGGAATTGCACGACGTCGCGCTCTTCGCCCTTCGTGCCCTTGATGTTGAACTCGGCGCGATTGCCGCAGATATCGACCAGCGGCAGCCAGCCCGGCGCGATGCCGCCGGGCAGGTCCAGCAGCAGATTGGTGTTCACGCCGATGATGCGTGCGGTGTTCTCCGCGCGCTCGATATAGCGCGAGAGCCAGTAAACGTTTTCGACGACCCTAGCTAACATGTCTGGGAAGCGGTGCCCGGCACCACTAGTTCTCCGTATCCACAATCCAAGTATCTTTGCTGCCGCCGCCCTGCGACGAATTCACGACCAGCGAGCCCTTGCGCAGTGCCACGCGCGTCAGGCCGCCGGTAGTCACGGAGGTCTGCGGGCCGGAGAGGATGAACGGCCGCAGATCCACGTGCCGCGGTTCGAGCTTGTCGTTCACGAGCGTCGGCACGGTAGACAGGGTTACCAGGATCGGCCTTGAGCGAGTCGGCGAACTTGCCACGCTCGACCTTGGTGGACGAGGGGCCCATCAGCATGCCGTAGCCGCCGGAGCCATCCACGGGTTTCACTACCAGCGATTCGAGATTGGAGAGCACGTGATCCAGCTGCTTCGCCTCGCCGCAGCGCCACGACGGCACGTTCGGCAGGATCGCGTCTTCGCCCAGGTAGTACTTGATCATGTCGGGCACGTACGTATAGACGAGCTTGTCGTCCGCGACGCCCGCGCCCGGCGCATTTGCGAGCGCGACCTTGCCCGCGGCCCAGGCGCGCATCAGGCCCGGGACACCGAGCGAGGAATCCTTGCGGAAACATTCCTGGTCGAGGAAGTCGTCGTCGATGCGCCGGTAGATCACGTCCACACGGGTCCAGCCGCGCACGGTCTGCATGTACACGCAGTCGTCGCTATCTACCGCGAGGTCGCGTCCCTCGACCAGCTCGCAGCCCATCTGGCGTGCCAGGTAGGCGTGTTCGAAGTACGCCGAGTTGTAGATGCCCGGCGTGAGCACCACGACCTCCGGGCGCGTTTCCTTGCGCGGCGAAAGCGCCGACAACATGTCGTAGAGCTGCGAGGGGTAATCGTCGACGGGCAGGATCGTCGCGCTCTCGAACAACTCCGGGAACACGCGCTTCACGACCTGCCGGTTCTCGAGCATGTACGACACGCCCGAGGGAACGCGCAGGTTGTCCTCGAGCACGTACACCGTGCCGTCCTTGTCGCGGATCAGGTCCGAGCCGCAGATGTGCGCCCAGGTGCCGAGCGGCGGGTTGATCCCCTTGACGTTGGCGCGATAATTTTTCGACGTCGCGATGATCGAGGCGGGCATGAGCCCGTCCTTGATGAATTTCTGCTGGTGGTAGACGTCGTTGATGAACAAATTGAGCGCGGCGGCGCGCTGGATGAGCCCCGCCTCGATCTTCTGCCATTCCTTGCGCGAGATCGTGCGCGGGATGATGTCGAGCGGCCAGGCGCGATCGATCGACCCGTCCTGCTCGTGATAGACCGTGAACGTTATGCCCATCGCCTTGATGGCGAGCTCGGCGGCCTGCTGGCGGACCGCGATTTCGTCGCCATCCATGTCCGTCAAATAGCGCATGAGCGCGCGACCCGCCGCACGGGCGCCGCCTCCGGGTCCAACGAGCTCGTCGTGGAATCCGGGGGAGGGGTATGAAGTCCAGTCAGTTTTCATTGTTGGGTGCGGAGCGCGACCCAAAAATACCAGAGCCGAATGAACGCGTTCAAATAAGTGCACCGGGGGCCGGGATGCGCATCCTCGTGGTGCCGGGACGCAGAAATTGGCGCAATTTGGTGCGGCCTCGCTAACAGGGCCACTGTGTAGAATGCCTGCGTGTCCATTCATGTCGCACTCAATCACGTCACGCACTATCGGTACGACCGGCTCGTTTCGCTCGGGCCCCAGTTAGTCCGCCTGCGTCCGGCGCCGCATTGCCGTACCCGCATCCTGTCGTATTCGCTCAAGGTCACGCCAGAGAAACACTTCATCAACTGGCAGCAAGACCCGGAGGCTAACTACCTCGGCCGCTTCGTCTTCCCGGAGAAGACCGACGAGCTGCGCATCGAAGTCGACCTGGTCGCCGAGATGGCGGTGCTCAATCCCTTCGACTTCTTCCTCGAGCCGTACGCGGAAACCTATCCATTCGGCTACCAGGGCGCGGAGAAACGCGACCTCGCGCCGTACCTCGTGATGTTCCGCGGCGAGCCGCTCTTCAAGGAATACCTGCGCACGATTCCGCGCGAGCGCAAACGCACGATCGATTTCCTCGTCGAGCTCAACGCGAAGCTGGCGGGCGACATCAAGTACCTCATCCGCATGGAACCGGGTGTGCAGACACCCGAGCTCACGCTGACCAGGGCATCAGGCTCGTGCCGCGATTCGGCCTGGCTGCTGGTGCAGATGCTGCGGCACCTGGGGCTGGCCGCGCGCTTCGTGTCCGGCTACCTGATCCAGCTCACCGCGGACATGAAATCGCTGGATGGCCCTCCGGGGCCGGAGCGGGATTTCACCGATCTGCACGCCTGGTGCGAGGTCTATCTACCCGGCGCGCTGCACGCCTGGTGCGAGGTCTATCTACCCGGCGCGGGCTGGATCGGCCTCGACCCCACCTCGGGCCTGCTCGCGGGAGAGGGGCACATTCCGCTGGCCTGCACCCCGGAACCGACTGGTGCCGCGCCGGTCACGGGTGCAGTCGACAAGGCCGAGGTCGAGTTCGAGCACATCATGAAAGTGGAGCGCGTCTGGGAAGCGCCGCGCGTCACCAAGCCTTATACCGACGACCAGTGGATGGAGATCGAGAAGCTCGGCCACCAGATCGATGCGCAGCTGCTGTCGGGCGATGTTCGACTGACCATGGGCGGTGAGCCGACCTTCGTGTCGGTCGACGATCCCGACGGCGCCGAGTGGAACACCGCCGCGCTCGGTCCCGACAAACGCAGGCTCGCGGTCGAGCTCTATAACCGGCTCAAGGAAAAGTACGCGCCCCGCGGTCTGTCGCACTTCGGCCAGGGCAAATGGTATCCGGGCGAGCAGCTGCCGCGCTGGTCGCTCAACTGCTTCTGGCGGCGCGACGGCGAGCCGCTGTGGCAGAACGCGGAATTGTTCGACGACGAGAAGGACGGCAGCGGCGTCACCGCGGAAGTGGCCGGTGTGTTCCTGGCAGGCGTCGCCGAAAAACTCGGGCTGCCACCCGCGTACGTGTTCGCGACCTTCGAAGACGCCTTCTATTACATGTGGCGCGAACGGCGTCTGCCTGCGAACGTCGATCCTTTCAAATCCAAGCTCGAAGACAAGGTCGAGCGGGAACGACTCGCGCGCATTTTCGAGCAGGGCCTCGACAGCGTCGTTGGCCACGTGCTGCCGGTGGCGCGCGACGTCACCGGGAAACGCTGGCAGACGGGTTCGTGGTTCCTGCGGCGCGAGCGCTGCTATCTCACTCCCGGCGACTCGCCGATCGGCTATCGCCTGCCGCTCGACTCGATGCCCTGGGTGAAGAAGAGCGACTACCCGTACACGGCTGAACCGGATCCGATGGCGCTGCCTGCCGCATTGCCCGCTTACGCGGACATTCGCCGCCAGCTGCGCGATTTCGAGGAGCGGCCGCTCGCGCCCGTACCCGCGGAATCCGTTACGACTGCTGCGCGCGGTCGCGCGCGGGCCGGCGACGGCATCGTGGCGCCCGCGTCGACGCCGGGCTACCTGCAGTCCGCCACCGAGATCACGCGCACCGCGATGTGCGCCGAACCGCGTGACGGCACTCTTTATATCTTCATGCCCCCCGCGGATCGCCTCGAGGACTACCTCGAGCTGGTGGCGGCCATCGAAGCGACGGCCGAATCCATGAACGTGCCCGTCGTGCTCGAAGGCTACGAGCCGCCGAAGGACCCGCGGCTCGCGAGTTTCCGCGTCACGCCGGATCCGGGCGTGATCGAGGTGAACATTCACCCGTCGGGCAGCTGGAACGAACTGGTCGAGCGCACCACCCACCTGTACGAGGAGGCGCGCAAGACCCGTCTCACTACCGAGAAGTTCATGGTCGACGGGCGCCACACCGGCACCGGCGGCGGCAATCACTTCGTGCTGGGCGGTGCGACGCCGGCGGATTCGCCGTTCCTGCGCCGGCCGGACCTGCTGCGCAGCCTGCTGGCGTACTGGCACAACCATCCGGCGCTGTCGTACCTGTTCAGCGGCCTGTTCGTCGGCCCGACCTCGCAGGCGCCGCGCGTCACCGCGATGTGCGCCGAACCGCGCGACGGCACTCTTTATATCTTCATGCCGCCCGCGGATCGCCTCGAGGACTACCTCGAGCTGGTGGCGGCCATCGAAGCCACGGCCGAATCCATGAACGTGCCCGTGGTGCTCGAAGGCTACGAGCCGCCGAAGGACCCGCGGCTCGCGAGCTTCCGCGTCACGCCGGATCCGGGGGTGATCGAGGTGAACATCCATCCGTCGGGCAGCTGGAACGAACTGATCGACCGCACCACCCACCTGTACGAAGAGGCGCGCAAGACCCGGCTCACTACCGAGAAGTTCATGGTCGATGGGCGCCACACCGGCACCGGCGGCGGCAATCACTTCGTGCTGGGTGGCGCGACGCCGGCCGATTCGCCGTTCCTGCGCCGGCCGGACCTGCTGCGCAGCCTGCTGGCGTACTGGCACAACCATCCGGCGCTGTCGTACCTGTTCAGCGGCCTGTTCGTCGGCCCGACCTCGCAGGCGCCGCGCGTCGACGAGGCGCGCAACGATTCGCTGTATGAACTCGAGCTCGCGTTTCGGCAGCTGCCGCCGGTCGGACAAACTACTGCGCCGTGGCTGGTCGACCGACTGTTCCGCAACCTGCTGATCGATTCCACCGGCAATACGCATCGCTCCGAGTTCTGCATCGACAAGATGTTCTCTCCGGACGGCAACACCGGCCGGCTCGGGTTGCTCGAGATGCGCGCCTTCGAGATGCCGCCGCACGAGCGCATGAGCCTCACGCAGCAGCTGATGTTGCGCTCGCTGATCGCGCGTTTCTGGCGCGATCCTTACGACCCAGCGCGGTTGGCCCGCTGGGGTACGGAACTCCACGACCGCTTCATGCTGCCGTACTTCATCGAGCAGGATCTCGAGGATGTGCTGGCCGAGCAGAATTCGGCCGGTTTTCCGCTCAAGCGCGAATGGTTCGCGCCGCACTTCGAATTCCGCTTTCCGAAATACGGCGACTTCGCCGTGCTCGGTACCGAGGTCGAACTGCGCCAGGCACTAGAGCCCTGGCACGTCATGGGTGAGGAAGGCGCCGCGGGCGGCGCCGTGCGTTACGTGGATTCCTCCGTCGAACGACTGCAGGTGAAGGTGTCGGGTCTCGCGCCGGATCGCTACACCATGACCTGCAACGGCCGACAAATCCCATTGCGGTCCACGGGAACGGTGGGCGAATTCGTCGCCGGCGTGCGCTACAAGGCCTGGTCGCCGCCTTCGGCGCTGCATCCACTAATCCCCGCGCAGTCGCCGCTGACATTCGATCTGGTCGACACCTGGATGAATCGTTCGATGGGCGGTTGTCAGTATCACGTCGCGCATCCCGGCGGACGCAGCTACGACACCTTCCCCGTGAACGCCTTCGAGTCGGAGAGCCGGCGGCTGGCGCGATTTGTCAGAATGGGTCATACGCCCAATGGGGTCACACCTGCGCCCGAATCGCCAAACGTCGAATTCCCGTTCACGCTGGACCTGCGTAAAGTCTGATGTGTGAATTCTGCTGACATGCGTGCGGTTCTCGAGCCGGCCGATCTTCAAAGATATGACGAGCTGACCGATTCGCAGGGCGCGATGCGCGCGCACTGGCGGCCGCTCATCGACCGTCTGCGCGCCGATGATTCTCCGGACGCGGTGCGTCGCTCGCTCGAGCTCACGCGCCGCCTCATCGTCGAGAACGGCGTCACCTACAACGTCTACGCCGATCCGCAGGGCACCGATCGCCCCTGGGCGCTCGACCCGTTGCCGTTCGTGCTGCCGGCCGCGGAGTGGCAGACGATCGAAGCCGGCGTCGCGCAACGCGCCCGGCTGCTCAATGCGGTGCTCGGCGACCTGTACGGCCAGCAGCGCCTGCTCGCCGAAGGACACATACCGGCCGAGCTGCCGTTCGGCCATCCTAACTACCTTTGGCCCTGCCACGACCTGAAGCCCGTGGATGGCACCTGGCTGCACCTGTATGCGGCCGACCTGGCGCGCGGGCCCGACGGCCGCTGGTGGTTGCTGGCCGACCGCACGCAGGCGCCTTCTGGCGCGGGTTACGCGCTCGAGAATCGCGAGATCCTCGAGCAGGTGCATTCCGAGGCGATTCCCGACATGGCGGTGCGGCGCGTGCGCGGCTTTTTTGGGGCATTGCGCGAACGCATGCTCGACGCTGCGGGCGACGAAGCGCCGCTCGCGGTGATCCTCACGCCCGGACCTTACAACGAAACGTATTTCGAACACGCCTACCTCGCGCGCCAGCTCGGCATGCCGCTGGTCGAGGGCTCCGACCTCACGGTGCGCGGCGACACGGTGTTCCTGAAGACGCTCGGCGGACTGCGCCGCGTGCATTCGATCCTGCGCCGGCTCGACGACGACTACTGCGACCCGCTCGAGCTGCGCGGCGACTCCGCGCTCGGTGTGCCCGGATTGATCGGCGCCTTGCGCGCCGGACGCGTGATGGTGTCGAACGCCCTCGGCACGGGCGTGCTGGAATCCGCGGCCTGGCTCGGCTTCCTGCCGCCGATCTCCGAACGGCTCATCGGCGAGAAACTGCTGCTGCCGGAAGTGGCCACCTGGTGGCTGGGCGAGAAGCCGGCGCTCGAGTACGTACTGGCGAACATGGATCGCCTGGTGATCAAGCCTACCTACCCGAACCAGCGCTTCGAACCGATGTTCGGGCGCGACTTCACCGGCCCGGCGCGCGACCTGCTCATCGAACGCCTGCGCAACCGGCCCTACGCGTACGTGGCCCAGGAACACGTGCGCCTGTCGCAGGCGCCGGTGTGGAAATCCGCGGCCTCGCCCGAACTGACCTCGCGCGCCCTCACGATTCGTGTCTATGCGGTCGTGACCCCGGAGGGCGTGCGCGTGATGCCCGGCGGCCTGGCGCGCGTCGCGAACGAAGCCGCCGCGGACGTGGTGTCCACGCAGCGTGGCGGCGGCGCGAAAGACATCTGGGTGCTGGCCGACGAGCCGCACGAGGAAACGATCAGTACCGTGCAGTCGGGCAAGTGGGCGAGACTGCAACGGCAGGACTACATTCCTTCGCGCCTGGTGGAGAACCTCTACTGGCTGGGCCGCTACACCGTGCGCTGCGAAAACACCGCGCGCCTGCTGCTGCGCACGCTGGGCGCACGCAGCGACGCGCGCATCTGCGCACATGCGCGGCAGATCTGCCGCGACCTGGGTGCCGTGTCCGCGGAAGTCGCAGTCTTCGACGCGCTGCGCCAGCCGGATTCGCACGGCTTGCACGCCGATGTCAGGCACCTTGCCTGGTGCGCTTCGCAGGTGCGCAATCGATTGTCCGCGCGTTATTGGCGTGGCGTCGTCGGGTTGCAGCGCCAGATGCAGGAGGCCGTGGCCACGCGCGGCAGCAACCGTGAAGTCTATGAGCGGCTGCTGCTGTCGCTCGCGGCGCTTACCGGTTTTTCCGAAGACGACATGATGCACGACGAGGGCTGGCGCGTGATGCGCCTGGGCCGCCGCATCGAGCGCATGCAATTCGTCGCCAACATCCTGGTGCGCCAGCTCGAGAGCGCGCATGCGACGCGGCCCGAGGCGGTGGAGTGGCTGCTCGACGTCTGCGACAGCACGCCTATCTACCGCGCGCGATATCTCGGCGCGCCGCGCCTGTCGACCATGCTCAACCTGCTGCTGTACGACGACGGGCATCCGATGGCGCTGGCGTTCCACCGGCGTTCGATCGACCGGGACCTCGACGAACTGGCGCGCTCGCTGGGCGGCGAGCGCGAGCGCGGCGCGCCGGACGTACCGTTGCTGCCCAGCGGCTCCGCCGAACTGCTCGACGCTGCCGGTGACCCGGGCGATACGGCGCGCGCCGAGCTCGCGAATGAACTGATCGGGCTCGCCAATGGCGCCGGCGAACTTTCCGACCGGCTGTCGCGTCGTTACTTTGCGTTGATCGAATCGGACGCGCACGCGCTCGCGACATGAGCAGAAAATACCGCATCAGTCACGAGACGAGTTACCAGTACGCGGCCGACGTCGTGCACTCGCATCACCTGTTGCACCTGGTACCGCGTCCCGCGCCGTACCAGGAATGCCTGGAGCACGAGATCGAGATCGTTCCCGAGGCGCACCGGCGCATGAACGAGCTCGATGCTTTCGGCAATCCGATGATTCGCGTCGAGCTCGCGACTCCGCACCGCGAGCTCAACGTGATGTCACGCATGGAGATCGAGGTGCATCACCGGCCGGTGGTACCGGTGTCGACCACCGAGAGCTGGGAGAAAGTCCGCGACGCATTCGCGTACCGCGGCGCCTGGCCGTCGCGCGATCAGCTCGAGGCCGCGCGTTTCCGGCACGAATCGCCGCACGTGCGCCTGAAGCAGACGTTCACCGACTATTCGGCGGATTGTTTCCCACCAGGCGAGCCGTTGCTGGCGTGCGCGGAGAAACTCAGCACCAAGCTGCGCAAGGACATCAAGTACGCGCCGGGCGAGACGACCATCAGCACGGCGGTCACCGAGGTGCTCGAGAAGAGGCTCGGCGTGTGCCAGGACTTCGCCCACCTGATGATTTCCTGCCTGCGCTCGCGCGGCCTGCCGGCGCGGTATGTCAGTGGGTATCTGCGCACCAACGCCCCCGGCACCGCCGCTGGCGAGAAGTTGGTCGGCGATGCCGCCTCGCATGCCTGGGTGTCGGTATGGGGTCCGCCGTACGGGTGGGTGGAATTCGATCCCACCAACGGCTGCTTCGCAGGGCTCGACCACATCGCCGTCGCCTGGGGACGGGATTTTGGCGACGTGTCGCCGCTGCGCGGAGTGATCCTCGGCGGCGCAGATCATGTGCTCGCGGTTACCGTGCTGGTGGAGCCGATGTAGCGCCGATCGCCGCGCGCAGTTTCTCGACATCCACCGAACTCACGTAGCGGCGGATGTTCCGCCACACCGAGTGGTAGCCGTAGCCCCCTTCGGTGAGTTCCGCCAGCGCATCTTCCGCCTTCCAGCCCTGTTCCAGCATCCGGTACATCGCGCTCATCAGCCCGGTGCGATCGGCGCCGTGCTGGCAGTGAATGAGGAACGGGCCATTGTCGGCGTTCCTCAACATCCGCATGACCTCGATCACGTGTTTGTCGTCCACGCGCCAGGTGAGGATTCGCGTGCGCTCGGTGCGCAGCTGCGTGCCGCGAACCTCCTCGTCATCGTCGTTGAAGGCGCGCAGGTTGATCACCGTGCGTATGCCTAACTTCTCCAGGTTCTGCATCCCGAGCGCCGTGGGCTGCTCGCTGCGATACAGCATGGGCGTGAGGCGATGGAGATTGGGCACACCTTCGAGCGTGATGGCTTCCGCCCAGTGCGCGGGGCGCGATGGTGTCGACACGGCTGGTGGTCCGGCGGGTTCCTGTGAGAAAGCGGGTGCGGCCAGTCCGGCCAGCAGGCAAACGGCAAAGCGTTTCATGATGGCGCGGATATTAGCCGAACCACCTCGCGCGCCGCCCGGGGAGTGCCGATTCTGTGCGCCGCCTCACCCATCGCGCGCAGGCGCCCAGGGTTCGCAAGCAGCCGCGCCAGCTTGAATTCCAGGGTCGGGCCGTCCACCGCCTTGATGGCGGCGCCGGCCTCCAGTAGATAGTCCGCGTTACGCTCTTCCTGGCCGGGGATGGGCGAGACGAGCAGCATGGGCTTGGCCTTGGCGAGGCATTCGGACACCGACAAGCCGCCGGGTTTTGTGACCACGAGATCCGCGGCCGTCATCACGCGCTCGACCGTGCTGGTGAAGCCGAGCGGAAACAGCTTGCCGGGATGCTTCCTGGCCAGTGTCTGCAGGCGTTTCAGCAGTTCCGCATTTCGGCCGGCGAGGGCGATCAGCTGCAGGTCATCCGGCAGGCGCAACAAGCGCGCCGCCAGCTCATCGAGACTGCCGACGCCTGCGCCGCCGGCCATCATCAACACGGTGAACTTGTCCGCCGCGACCCCGAGTTCTCCGGCGCACGTGGCCCGGTCGAGTGGCGCCGCAAACTGCGGCATCACCGGGATTCCCGTGACGTGGATGTTCTCGCGCGGCACGCCGCGATCGGCCAGCCGGAACGCGACTTCATCGTTCGCCACGCAGTAGCGATCGACGTGGCCCTGCACCCACAGCGCGTGCACGTCGAAGTCGGTGACCTGCACCCACAGCGGTGGGAGTGGCTTGCCCTTGCCCTTCTGGCGCGACAGCAATTCCGCGGGCAGGAAGTGCGTGCAGACGATCGCATCCGGCGCGAATTTCTCGATTTCGGCATTCAGCTTGCGCGTGTTGACCTGCTCGGCGGCGCGTTTCAACTTGCCGACGAATGAATCGCGCGTGGGGCGATCGGTTTTCGAATACAGGTAGGACCACAGTTGCGGAAGCCTCTCCACCAGCTTGATGTACTGCTCGCCGTAGAGCTTCTTGAACTCCCGCGGCACCAGCGACAGCAGATCGAGATGCAGAGTCTGGTGCGCCGGAGTGGCGGCCCTGGCCGCCGCCGCGATCGCATCCGCCGCCCGCACGTGGCCGGCGCCTGCGGAGACCGACAGGATCAGCAATCTCATGGCTTCAGAAATTCCCCGGATGACGCGCCATGTCGGCCCGGTACAGCGATTTGATCCGCGGCAGATCGGCGGCCATGTCCCCGGTGGGAAAAAACGGCGGCATGATCATCACCTGCCGCACGCGGTAGTTCAGCGCCACGGGTACGATCGGCACGCGCGCTTCGGTCGCAATGTAATAGAAGCCGAGCTTCCACTCCGGCACCCGCGAGCGCGTGCCTTCGGGCGTGATGGTGATCGAGATCCGCTCGCGCTTCGCGAATTCCGCGACACAGGCGCGTACCACGTTGCTGCCGCGCGCACGGTCGATCGGCATGCCGCCGAAGCGACGCGCCAGGATCCCGAGCGGCCAGAAGAACACGGTGTGCTTCGCCAACCAGGTGTTGTCGAGCCGCAGCGCGAGGTACGCGCAGAAGCCGTGGAAGAAATCCCAGTTCGAGGTGTGCGGCGCCACGATCAGCAGGTATTTCGGCACATCGGGAAAGTTGCCGGCGATGCGCCAGCCGCTGATGCGCATGAGCAGGACGCCCAGCCAGCGGCGCCAGCGGGCGTTCAGCTGGGGCGCGTGCGGAGGAAGAGTCGGAAAGCCCCCCTTTTCGAGGGGCAGGTCGGGCGGCGTCGACATCGCGCGCGATGCTAGCCGAAACCCGGCCCGCGATCCCGCAATTCTCACATTGCGGGCCGAGTGGCGGACACCGTTCCCCGCTAGAGGGGGGATGGGGGACCGGTGTCCGCGACTCGCCGCGTTCTGGATTGATCGATAGTTAGACCCTCAGCTTTTGACGTACAGCGACTTGAACGAGACTATCTCGCCGGCCGGCGTGGCCTTGCACGAGGCCTTGGCCAGCAGTTCCTTCGTCTTCGTGTTGTGGGCCAGCACGGTGAAGGAGTTCTTGTCGACCAGGTCCGACATGAACACGCTCGGCGCCCTTACCTTGTACGCCGGCAGCGTTTCGGTCTTGGCGATGGTCTCCATCAGCGCCTTGCTGCAGGCGGCGAGCGCCGGCGTCACGGCGGCGGAACCGGCGTTGGAATAGGCGGCGAAGCTCACCAGGGCGGACGCCACCAGGAATTTCGAAGTTCGACGAATCATGTTGCACTCCTAACAAGTTTCCAAATCCACGATTGTCAAACTACTCGACGGGGTACGCCACGACAAACGAGAAGATCGGGAGTGAGCATCAGTTTTCCTCAACACTGCGGCAGGACTCGATCAGCCACGCGCACAAAGCACGAATGTCGTCACGGTTTTCGTCCTCCACCCGGACTAATAAGGTGTAGTCCTCCTGTGTAACCAATTCGTCATCGAACACGCGCTTCAGGCGGCCCGATGCGAATTTGCGCCGCGACAGTTCGGCGGGCAGCAGCGCGATGCCGATGCTCTTCTCCGCGGCGCGCGTGGCAGCGGACATCGAATCGATGCGCACGATCTGCGCGGGCTGCAAATTCTTCATGCCGACCGCGGTTGCCCAGCGATCCCAATCGTCGCGGCGTGCCTCGTGCACCAGCAGCGTGTGCGAGTTCAGGTCCTCGTAGCGGTTCACCGGACGCTCGGAATAGAGCTCCGGCGAGCAAGCCGGCACCATCGTCTGCGCAAACATCTTGTGCGCGACCAGCCCGTTCCAGGGACCGGTGCCGACCACGACGGAGATGTCGGCTTCAGCGGCGTGTGTGCGGCCGTGCACGCCCTGTGTCTCGATGCGCAGGTCGATGCCTTCGTGCAGCTTCGAGAACTCCGACAATCGCGGCAGCAGCATCTCGCTCGCGAAGTAGGCAGGCACGTGCAGGCGCACGCTGTTGCGGCCATAACGCGCGCGCAACTGTTCCGTGACGGATTCCAGCCGCATGAACAGATCGTCTATCTGCTCGAGGTAGCGCGCACCGGCATCGGTCAGCGCCAACGCCCGCGCAGCGCGCGAAAACAGCGGCAGGCCCAGCTGCGTTTCCAGCGTCTTGATCTGGTGGCTTACCGCCGACGGCGTGATGCAAAGCTCATCGGCTGCGACGGCGAAGCTCGAATGTTTGGCGGCAATCTGAAAGGTCTTGATGGCCTTCAGCGAGAGGGTACGCATTCCATTGGATCACCCAGGGCTCAGCGACAAAGCTGCGATGCCCGGAGTAAAGCAAGCTGCGTGCCACCAATGGAAATGGCGTAAGTGCATGTTCTTATTCGGCCTGCACTGTTGACGTGCTGTCAGATTGTTCGTCGATGGCGCGTGTCCTTGCCGCGTTGCACCGGGGAGAGTGGTGCCGGGATGCCCAATCGCCTGCGCCTGCTGCACCGACTCTTTCTGACGCATTCTTAATGCCTGCGCCATCGGTGCCTCACCCCCGGAATTCCACACTTTCCCTCGCTGCAATCGGCAGCAACTCTTCCGGACACGCCCATGAAACTGTTTGCAATAGCCGTCCTGATGACAGCGGGCACAGCGTTCGCCGCCAGCACGCCGACCGCCACTGCCGGCGCGACGGCCACGCCGGCCGCCGCTCCCGTGAAACACGAGTCCGCAAAGCACTGCGCAGCCGAGGCGAAAGAGAAGAATCTGACGGGCGCCGAAGAGAAGAAATTCGTCAAGGAATGCCGCCACAACGCCAAGGCGAGCTAACAACTTTCCCGTGCTGCACCCGGCGCGACGCGTCACGCTGCCCCGTCCGGATGGCGTTTCAACCGACCTGTGCGACGCCTCCGCGCGCGTCGCGCCGGGTACCAGCAGGGAATTCGCAATGCACGATGAGGCCGGGCGCGTTGTCGCCGAGCGAGAGGTGGGCGCGATGCAGGCGCGCCACCGCCGCCGCAAGGCTCAGGCCGAGTCCGCTTCCGGTGGCCTTTGCCGCGGCGTCGCCCACGCGCACGAACGGCCGTAGCGCGGCCGCGCGTTCTGCCGGCTCGATGCCCGGCCCGTTGTCGGCAACGGACAGCGAAATCCCGTCCACCGTGTTCCGTACGCTCACGCATACGTGCCCGCCGGCGGGCACATACTTCAACGCGTTTTCCAACAAGTTAGTGATGAGCTGGGCCAGCAGCTGACGGTTGCCGGTGAGCTCGGCGGGTTCCGGCGCATCCAGCGTTACCTCCAGGCCCGCGGCGCGCATGCCGGGCGCATACAGCTCCACCATGTTGGCCGCGAGCGTCGCAAGGTCGACCGCATCGCCATGTGTCGTGACGCCGGCCGCTTCGGCGCGGGCGATCTGCAGCAGAGTCGCCAGGGTGCGCTGCACGCGGTCGAGTTCCTCGAGCGCCGGCGCCACCAGCTCCCGGGTTTCGCGCTGCACGGCGTCGGTGCCGGCGGTGCGCAGCTGCGCCTCTTCGAGCCGCACGCGCAGCCGGTACAGAGGGGTGCGCAGGTCGTGCGCGATGCTGTCGAACGCGGCGCGCAACGTGGTGGTCTGCTGCTCGATCCGGTCGAGCATCGCGTTGACGGCGACCGCCAGCGCATCGAATTCATCGCCCGAACCGTCCACTCGCAGCCGCTGCGTGAGATCTCCCTGCACGATGGTTTCGCAGGTGGTGGCATAGTCGCGCACGCGCCGCGCGGTGCGCCGCGCGTAGGCCGCGCCTAACAACCACACGGCGAGCGCGGTCAGCACGATGCCCCAGACAGTGGCGAGCCCGAAGCGGCGCAATACCCTCTGGCGCTCGCTGGTGTCGGCGCCGACCAGCAGCCAGTAGCCGTTCGACAGGCGCTCGATCCGCGCTTCGACCGGATGCAGCACCGGTTCGCCCAGTTCCTGGGCGGCGATGTCGAACTCGACCATGGAGCCCGCATCGGTTGCGACATCGCGCGGCCATTCCGACAGGTTGCCGGCAACCGCGCGAAAATCCTGGTCCGCCAGCAGGAACACGGCGCCGGTGCGACCCCAGCTGTCGGCGCGCAGGCGCAGCGTGGCGGCCACCTGTTCGACGCCGCCGAGCCGCAGGTCGTCCGACAGGTCGTCGACCTCGGCGCGCACCACCGCGCCGATCTCGCGTTCGAGCGCGTTGCGCGTCAGTAGATAGACAGTGCCGAGCAATACGCTGGTGAGCACGGTGACCAGCGCGGTGTACAGCAGCGCGAGCCGCGCCGACGACATGCGCATCGGTTTTTTCGCGGGCGCCGCCTCAGCCGGCATCGCGCAGCACGTAACCGGCGCCACGCACGGTATGCAGCAACGGGCGTTCGAATCCCTTGTCGATGGCGGCGCGCAGCCGGCTGATGTGCACGTCGATGACGTTGGTCTGCGGATCGAAGTGCAGGTCCCAGACCGCCTCCAGCAGCATGGTGCGGGTCACCACCTGGCCGGCGCGGCGGGCGAGGAATTCGAGCAGCTGGAATTCCTTGGAGGTCACGTCGATGGGCTCGCCCGCGCGCATGACCTTGCGGCCTAACAAGTCGAGCTCGAGATCCGCAATGCGGATGCGCGTCGTGACCTCGGGCAGGTTGCCGCGGCGCAGCAGCGCCTCGATGCGCGCCAGCAGCTCACCGAATGCGAATGGCTTGGCGAGGTAGTCGTCGCCGCCGGCGCGCAAGCCTTCGATGCGGTCATCCACCGAGCCGAGCGCCGAGAGAATCAGCACCGGCGTGCGTTTGGCGTTTTTGCGCAGCATGGCGACGATCGACAGTCCGTCGAAATGCGGCAGTTGGCGGTCGGCGACGATCAGGTCGTAGCTGCCTTCGGTGGCCCGAAACAGGCCTTCGCGCCCATCCGGCGCGATGTCGACCACGTAGCCGCTTTCGCGCAGGCCCTTGGCGAGAAATTTGGCGGCCTCCGCGTCGTCCTCGATCAGGAGCAGGTGCATTTGACCCGGGAAATTAGCACGGAGACTCGAGTTCCCGGCCTTACGAATAGTTAACGGACCTCACAGCGGCGCGGTCGCGTCGCTGGCCACGTCCACCGAGGGGATGAACTGCGGGCGCGGGCGCGCCTTGCTGCGTTGTTCGTATACATATGCCGCATCCAGCAATTGCGCCTCGCTGAACGCGGCGCCGATGAACGACAGGCCGATGGGCATTCCCTTGATCGCGCCCATGGGCACCGTCACGTGCGGATATCCCGCTACGGCGGGCAGGGTGCTGAACGAGCCGGTGTAGTTGTCGCCGTTCACGAAGTCGAAGCGCCAGTTCGGACCGGTCGTCGGTGCGACCAGCAGGTCGAGCTCCCCGGCCTGCAGCACCTTGTCGATGCCTTCAACGCCGGCCAGCCGTTTCGAATCCGCCAAAGCCTTGAGATAGGCGGCATCGTCGAGCCCCGGCATGCCCTGCGCGCGTTCGAAGATCTCCTGGCCGAACAACGCGGTCTCACGCGGCTGCGCCGCATTGAACGAGATCAGGTCCGCGAGCGTGCGCGTCTTCACCGCGGCGGGCGTGGTCGCTAGATAGGCGTTCAGGTCGAACTCGGCGTGCAGCACGATGTCCTCGGCCGCGTCGATGGGATCCGTATCGCCGAAGTCGACTTCGACCAGCGTCGCGCCCGCGGCGCGCAGCTGCTCCAGCGCCTGTGTGTACACCGGATCGACCGAGGGCTGACGCCCGGCCTTGAAACGCAGCACGCCGATGCGCTTGCCGGCAAGCGTGGCGGCCGCAAGGGTTGCGGCGTAGTCGCGCGCGACACAGCCCTTGCAGGTGGGCTTCTTGCCCACCATCGCCGTCAATAACAGCGCGGCGTCCGTGACCGTGGCGGTCATGGGACCGGCGGTGTCCTGGCTATGCGAGATCGGCACGATGCGCTCACCGGAGAGCAGCCCGAGCGTCGGCTTCACCCCGACGATGCCATTGAGGGAGGCCGGGCAAACGATGGAACCGTCCGTTTCCGTCCCGACGGTGGCGGCCGCGAGGCCCGCAGCCATGGCGGAGCCACTGCCGGAGCTCGAACCGCAGGCGCTGCGATCGAGGACGTGCGGGTTTTTCGTGAGTCCGCCCAGGCCGCTCCAGCCGCTGGTCGAGTGAGTCGAGCGGAAGTTGGCCCACTCGCTCAGGTTTGTCTTGCCGAGAATGATGGCGCCCGCGGCGCGCAGGTTTGCCACGATGGGAGCGTCGCGATTCGTCGCGTTGTCGCGCAGCGCCAGCGAACCGGCCGTGGTCGGAAGTTCGCTCGACTCGATATTGTCCTTGAGCAGGATCGGGATTCCGTGCAGCGGTCCGCGCAGCTTCCTGCGCTTGCGCTCGGCATCCAGCAGCTTGGCCTGCTCGAGCGCACGGCCGTTCACCGCCAGCACCGCATGCAGCGCCGGGCCGTTCCGGTCGATCGCCTCGATGCGGGCGAGATAGGCCTGTACCAGCGCCGCCGACGTCGTGCGTCCAGCGTCGAGATCGGCCCGCAGTTCTGCCAGGGATCTGTCGGTGAGCGGAATCTCCGCAGGAGCCTGCGCGGCCTGCGCGAACGCGACAGTGCTCGATCCTAACAACAGCGCGACCAAGAGCGAATGACGCACGTGAATACTCCTGAATGACCGGTGGCCCAATTAAAGCTTCATTCCCGTCCAGATGACAAATTCGGTGATCGCGCTGACCGTGGGCTTGAGTACGCGCGGCCAGAAGATGCCCTGGCGGGGTTCCTGCGCGGCGCGCTCGTGGTGCGCGCGTTCGTCCTCGAGTATCGAAGCGACCGCCGCGTACGCGGCCGGATCGATGCCGTCGAGCTCGCGCAGCTGCGTTTCGAGGTGCCGCAGCACGACGCGTTCGACCGCCACGGTCACCGCGGCGATCGACGCGCGTCCGCACAGGCCGGTGGTGACGCCTAACAGAAAGCCGCCGATGCCGCACAAGGAGTAGCTGCGACAGCGCCGCAGGCCTCGCCGCGCGAGTTCCGCGGCGAAGATCGCGCGGTGCCGTTCCTCGTGGGCGCGGAATTCCTCGAGCTCGCGCCGCAGGGCCTCATCGCGCCAGAAACACACCAGTCGCTGGCCGCGATAGATGTTGACCGCGCCGTGTTCGCCGGCGTGATTCACCTTGAGGATGCGATCGGCGTGACTCAATGGCATCGAGGTCTGGCCCCTTTTGCTAGCAAATGGGGTCTGACCCCATTACCCAGTTACCGGACCTGTGTCATCGCGCGGATCAGTTCGCCCGACTGCTTCGGCGGCAGCTTCAGGATCCGGTCGTAGACGGATATCGTGATCGTGCACGCCTTCGTCCGGTCGACACGCGCGTCGCCAGCGTGCGCGATCATCTGCGCGTCCGCGCCATACTGCTCGTAAGTCGCGTTGATCACGTTGGCGAGATTGTCCTTCACGTCGTCCGGCTTTGGCAGCGGCACCGGATTTTCCTGCGCGCTGCGGATGACCTCGCCCATCAATTCGAGCGTGTGCGCCTGTGCCTGCGCGTCGATGTACTTCGCGACATCGGGCGGCCCTGAAACCAGCGGGAACCAGTAACGAAAGCAGGTATCGCCCGGCTGCTTCTCGAGTTTGCGCGCGGTGGCCACCATGTCGCCGACCAACGCAATCACCGACTCCTGCGAGGCGTGCGCCAGGTGCTGGGTTGCCGCCAGGCTGATCTCGTAGTTGGCGACATTGACGAAATCTTCGCGGCGCGATTCATCCCGCTTGTAGGTCTTGTATTCATCGACGAGCTTGTCGAACAGCTGCGGCTCGTGCTTCTTGAGCACGTGGTAGACGGGCTGTTTCAGCAGTGCCGCCTCGGCGCTATACCCGGCGTACCAGAAGCTGCCCACCGCGGCGCCGACGATCAGGATCAGGAGGATGACGATCCATTTCATGGGCGGCCTTCCTGCGAGGCGACTTCCAGCGATGCGAGCGCCCTGACGCGCAGAAAGGCGGCGTTCATTGACACGCGGCGAAGGCGGCCGCAAAAGACGGGAATCGACATGGGGCGGCAGCGTAGCAGCCGCCGCCCCAATGTCACGTGCGCATTACTGGAGCCGCACCGCCAGGGTCTTGACCGTGGTGGTGGCGCCCGCGCCTAACAAGCCGAGCGACGTCAGCGAGCCGTTTGCCAGGTTGACGCGATACAGCGTGGACTGCGTCGCGCCGGTCGGCTGCAAGGCCGCGATGGACAGTCCGTTCTCGCCTCCCACGATGTCGAAGTCACCGCCAGCAGTGAAGTCGACAACGTCGTCTAAAGGCTCCACGGTGATAGGCCCCACGGTCGTCAAGGCACCGGTGAGCGAGGTCTGGCGCACCAGCGCATCTGTGGCCAGGTCGATCTCGTACTGGCTGGGGGCGGTCGGGACACCCGCGAAGTTGTTGTTGAACGCGATGCCCCCTACCTGCGGTGTGCCGGGATTCAGCGCGCCATCGGTGATGACCGTACCGTCATCCACATTGACGCGCACGTTCTGCCCGGTGTTGCTCTGCACCCGCAGTACGTTGTCGAACGCGCTGAAATCCACTGCGAAGCTCGTTCCCAACAGCACGGTGAACGGAGCGGTGAGGTCGAGGATGTTTGCGGTCAGAGTGACGGCGCCCGAGGCAGCGCCGGTCGCCGTGTCGACCGTGTAGACACGGGCAGCGTCAGTGATCGCGTACAGCCGGCCGTTAGAAGGACGGAAGTCGAAGCCGACGATGACCTCGCTGCCCTGGAGCCCCGTAACGGCAACATCCGTGTCGAAGGTGCCCGGCGTCAGTGGCTTGAAACTCACCAGGTGATTGTCCGAGGTGAGCGCGAACACCGTCGCCACCGGCAAAGTGCCGTACGCCAGCGCGCGGACCTTCTCTCCGCCGGCGATCGTGTCGATCCGCGTCGCCGCGCCGGACGCGAGGTTGATGTCGTACAGGCCGGACGTCGTGTCGGTGCCCACATTGAGCGCGGCCAGACCGTGGTTCGTGAGGCCGTTGATGTTGAATCCCGCCACCGCGCTGATATCTCCGGCGCCGAGTGCGCCGATGGTCTGGATGTCGCCGTTGATCGTGTTGCCGGACGGCCGGCCCACGATCTGCATCGAATCCGTGGTCGCGTCGATGGTGTAGAAGTTGGACAGGTTGGTGCCGACGAAGCTGTTGCCATAGGCGGCAGCCCCGAAGACCGAGCCAGCCGGAGTCAGGTCGGTATCCGTCTTGACCTCACCATCGTCAGGTCCGATGCGTATGTTCGCGCCGAGATCGGTCGTGACGCGAATCAGATCGGTGCCCGGGTTCACGTCGAAGCTGAAGCTCGTACCCGTCAACGCCGTGTACGGAAAATCGTCACCGGGCTGCGCCACGAGTGTGGCCTTTGCGGTGAGCGTGCCGGTCGTGGTGTCGACCGTGTACAGGTGCCCGGCGCTGCCGAGCGCATACATCGTCGCGTCGGCCGGACGCACGTCGATGCCGACAATGCTCTCGCCACCAGCCTGGCCCGTGAGCGTCGCGGTGGTGCAGGCCTTCTGCGGCAGCGCCGCGCTGAACGACACCAGCTTGCCGCTCTCGGTGAGCGCGAACAGGTCGCCGGCGGTCTGCGTGGGCGCGGTGGCCGGCGGTGCAATCGCGGCATCGCGCACCAGTTCATTGGCGTCGAGCCGCGTCACGGCGCCAGCGGTGGCCGCTGCGCCGGTAGTTAGATTGACCTGGTACGAGGTCGGCACCCCGCCCACGACCAGAACGGCATAGCCATTGTTGGTGCCGTCGGCGGCCGTGGCGATCTCGAAATCGCTGACCGCGGTCGTGTCGACGCCGAGCGCGCCGACCTCGCTGACCACGCCGCCGTTCGGGTCGGTGGTGGTCAGCAACTGATCGGTGGCAGCGTCGATGTAATACAGCGTGGTGCGGCACGCGGCCGCGAACGCGTTGGAATACGCGGCGCCGTTGACGCCGGTGCGCGTGGCGCCACCGCTCGAGAGCGGGGCGTCGGTAATCGTCGCGCCGCTGTCGGCGTCGATGCGCAGGTTCTGTCCCGTGTCGCTCACGACCCGCAGGCGATCGGCCACCGGATTGAAGTCAACGCCGTATTCCGTGCCCGACAACGCGGTGAACGGATCGGTCGCATCGCCCGCGTCCGCGGCCAGTACGGATTTCTGAGTGGCTACGCCCGAGGTGGTGTTGATCGTGTAGATGCGGCCGGTGCTGCCGAGCGCGTACAACTCACCGGGCGTCGCGCCGCCGGCGCGCGTGTCGATGCCGAGCACCGTTTCACCCGCTTGCAGGCCGCTGATGGCGATGGCCGTATCGAGCGCCGGATCGGCGCGGTCGAAAGTCACGAGGCGTCCAGTGCTCGTCACCGCAAACGTGTCGCCCGAAGTGACGCCGACGCCGGGCGCGCGTGTCGCCCGAAGTGACGCCGACGCCGGGCGCGGGCACACCGACAACGGGTGGGTTCACCGGAGGATTGACGGGCGGATTGACAGGCGGAGCCGGGTTATCGTTGCCACCGCCCCCACCGCAGGCGCTCAGAACGGACAGAAAGAGCGATGTCGCGAGTAAGTTGCGACCGACACGTAGCGTAGTCATGGGTTCCCTCGGTGTTCGTATGGATCCTTGTGGCGTCAGACTACGGATAGAAATCGTCTGCGAATGCAGACAGGAACCCACAGCCACTCGCGACAACGCTGTGGCGCACGGTCGGTGTCGGCCTACGCGCTCGCGGCCGGCGACGTTAATTAGTTAGAGAGTCCTAGTGCCGGAAGCGGCGAACACTCTGCCGGCGCCCGGCTGAAACGCCGCGCCGAGCGCCGCGAACTGCCTGTCTTCGTTGAAAAAACGACGAAAAGTGAAAAAAAGGAGGACTACCCCTCAATTCGGGCCCCCGAACCTGCGGTAGCCCATTCCGCGCTTTCCCCACCCGGCACCCCTCTGTATAGTCGCGCCCAGCTTATCCAGGGTCGCGCGGTCATCGCCCCCTAAAGCTCGCAAGTCTGATGGCACCCGCAACGGTGCGACGATTCGCAAAACACTTCTCGCTAATGACCGCTTCAAGCGCCAACGCGTTTTGAACTGCGAGTCTTATCAAAATCTTTCGTAAGGTTAATTCATGACATTTGATGATCTCGGGCTCAAGCCCGAGTTGCTCCGTGCCGTGGCCGACAAGGGCTATACGGTTCCCACTCCCATTCAATTACAGGCCATTCCGGCCGTGCTCGCGGGCGGCGACGTGCTCGCCGGCGCGCAGACCGGCACCGGCAAGACCGCCGGTTTCACGCTGCCGCTGCTGCAGAAGTTGGGCGCCCGCCACGGGCGTAACCCGCGCGCGCTGGTGCTGACGCCGACGCGCGAGCTCGCCGCGCAGGTCGCGCAGAGCATCACCGACTACGGCAAGTACGTCGACCTGCGCACGCAGGTGATCTTCGGCGGCGTCTCCGAGAAGGCGCAGATCGACAAGGCCCGCGCAGGCTGCGCAGATCGACAAGGCCCGCGCAGGCTGCGACATCCTGGTGGCGACACCGGGCCGGTTGCTCGACCTGTGCGAACAGCGCGCGGTATCGCTCGCCGAAGTGCAGATTTTCATTCTCGACGAAGCCGATCGCATGCTCGACATGGGCTTCATCCGCGACATCAAGCGGATTCTCAAGATGTTGCCGCAGCATCGACAGAACCTGATGTTCTCGGCGACCTACTCGGACGACATCCGCCAGCTCGCCGGTGGCTTCCTGCGCGATCCGACTTCGTTGCAGGTGACGCCGCGCAACGCCACCGCCGACCGGGTGGAGCAGAGCGCCTACCGCGTGCCGAAGGATCACAAGCGCCACTTGCTGGCCCATCTCATCAAGGAAGGCAACTGGCACCAGGTGCTGGTGTTCACGCGCACCAAGCACGGCGCGAATCGCCTGACACAGCAGCTGGAACGCGCCGGGGTCACCGCCATGGCGATCCACGGCAACAAGAGCCAGAACGCGCGCGTGAAGGCGCTCGAGGACTTCAAGGAAAACCGCATCACGGCACTGGTTGCGACCGAGGTCGCGGCGCGCGGCCTCGATATCAAGGAGCTGCCGCACGTCGTGAACTACGAGCTGCCGAACGTCCCCGAGGACTACGTCCATCGCATCGGCCGCACGGCGCGCGCCGGATCGAGCGGTGCCGCGATTTCGCTGGTCGCGCCAGATGAACTCAGCTATCTGCGCGACATCGAAAAGGTGCTCAAGCGCAAGATCGATTTCGTCGAGCTGCCGCAGTTCGAGATAAAAGAGGGCACGCATGAGCCGCGTAATGCGGTGGCA
>Ga0193752_1000957_pt1 | contig 25489 bp, 28 predicted proteins | sample H1c1metaG_FD_144924 | JGI IMG/M metagenome (GOLD analysis project Ga0193752, IMG submission 144924) | Soil microbial communities from a riparian zone of the East river system, Colorado, United States - H1c1 | ecosystem: Environmental > Terrestrial > Soil > Riparian zone | place: USA: East River...
CTCTGCGATGCGCTCGAGCGCCATTCTTCCTTCAGCTCCTGGGCGGTGAAAACGATGTCGCGGCGCTGGTAGGGCTTGCCGGTGGACGTGCGGGTGGAATTGGCGTTTGCGAGGTTGGCCGAGGCGGCCTCGAGGCGCTCGCGCTGCGCTGTCATTCCTTGTGACGAGATCTTGAATATTGAAAGTAGGGACATAGACTATCTGCCCTCCTTGATCGCGGCACGCAGAAGCCGGAAGCGAGATTGGAGCATTTTCGCTCCGAAATTGAAACTGCCGCCTGCAGAAGCAAGATCTACCATTTCCTGGCCCGCATCGACCGTGTTGCCGTCGAGGCCAATAACTGATGAGAGACGCTCGACCACGTGCGGTTGGCTCGAAAGCCCTTGTTCGTTCTGGCGGCCTGCCGGTAACGAGCTTTGCTGTGCCGCATCTCGCAGGTACTGGTTAAAATCGAGTTCTTTTGCAACGTAACCCGGCGTATCGGCATTCGCGATATTTCCCGCGATAACCTCAGACCTGCGGCTTTGCACGTCCAGGTATGTTTGGAGCAAATTGGTAATATTGTCGCTGCGTGATAGATCCATAGGGGACAAACCTCCGCGTCTCTTTTGGCAAGCGACGTGCCTAACGCGAAACCTATTAGAATCAACAATTTAACTATTCAGTGTCGGAGTTTTGGCAAAGAAAAGTGTCGGCATTGCGAAAAAAATGTCATTTTGTTGACACTTTTGTGGATATAATGTGTTTGTTCGGGTTACTTATGTGTATCCCGCAGCTACGTTCACCCCTTATCGATAAAACATTTTAAGACCTGCGAACCGTAGCGGATGCCTGATTATGAAAGCTAAGATCCTCGTAGTAGAAGACGATGTGCGACTGCGCAGTGTGCTTCTCGAAGCCCTCAGCCTCGAAGGGCATGACCTTGAAAGCGCAAAATCCGCCGAGGAGGCTATCAGCCACCTCGAAGCCGGGACCAAATTCGATGTCGTCTTGACGGACGTCAACCTGCCGGGTAAGAGCGGGCTCGACCTGCTGCCGATATGCCTCCAGCACAATCCTGAATCTTATTTAATCGTGATGACGGGCTATGCCTCGATCGATACGGCGGTGCAGGCGATGAAACTTGGTGCGGCGGATTTTTTGACAAAGCCCATCGCTCTCAACGATCTGATCAGTGCGATCCAAGTGGCGGTGAATAACATCGGCGCTCCATCGGCGGTCCATTCAAATCAGAGTGTTTCGAATTCGCCGATCATTGCGCGTTCGATTGTAATGATGAACGTGCTCGAGCAGGTAAACGTGATCGCCCCGTATAAGATAAATGTTCTGATCACGGGTGAAACGGGCACGGGTAAGGAACTGATCGCGAAGGCTATTCACCAAACCAGCCCGCGCGCAAAGAATCCTCTTATTGCACTCAACTGCGCCGCGATACCCGAGCAATTGCTCGAAGACGAACTGTTCGGCCACGTTAAAGGCGCCTATACCGGGGCGCAGGCCGACCGAAAGGGGCGTTTTGAGCAGGCTGATACCGGAACGCTTTTCATGGACGAGATCGGCGATATGAACCTCTCGCTGCAGGCCAAATTGCTCCGTATCTTGCAGGAGAGCGAATTCGAAAAGCTCGGCTCGTCAAAAACAATTAAAGTTGATGTAAGGGTTGTTGCTGCAACCAGCGCCGACCTTGACCGAAAGATAGCTGACGGCAGCTTTCGCGCCGATCTTTATCACCGGCTCAATGTCGTCCACTTGCGCGTGCCGCCATTACGCGAGCGGCCTGACGATATACTCCCTCTTTCAGAAGGCCTGCTCGAACGTTTTTGCCAGGGCGCTGGCCTCCCGTCAAAGAAGATCGCCGAAGAAGCTTATCATTCGCTGATCTCCTACAGTTTCCCTGGCAATGTGCGCCAGCTTCAAAACGCGATGGAGCGGGCCGCGATATTCTCCGGGGTCGATGGCCAGATCCGTCTCGAGCATTTGCCCGAGGAGATCAGGAATCAGGGCAGTCTTTTCCAGATCCCGTCAGGTTCCAGCGCGTTCCCCGCGAACATCCCGGATGAAGGGATCAATTTTTCCGATGTGGTTTCGCAGGTCGAACGCTCGCTGCTTCTGCAAACGCTTGAAAAGACCGGGGGAAACAAGATGAAAGCCGCTAAGCTTCTCAATATGAAGCGAACTACCCTGGTGGAAAAGATAAAGCGCCTGCAGATCGATTCCGAAACCGGAGATGACGATGCTGCAGGCGCCGAGGGGGGTGAGGAATAAACCCCTAAAGTTCGCGATTAAAAGTCAGGCCTTTTGTTCTTTCGTGAAAATACGCGTTCGTGCGGAATTTGAACGTCTCGAGATTTTGCATTTCTTCAACCGCTTCTTCGCGCGCGGCGGCAAGCAATTTATGAGTTTCCTGGTCCTGTACCAGTGTCAGGTTGGCTAATTCCATCACGCGGTCGGTAATGTCATGCTGGGTTACTCTGTACCCTCCGGATTCGAGCGTCCCGCGAAGCTCGACGATCTGCTGCTGAAAGGTTTCAAGCCTTTTGCCCACTGCTGCCCTCTCCGAGACGATATCCCACACCCTGAGAAACATGCCGTTCTGCGCGGCCTCGGTCTCTTCGCGTGCAAGTGCCAGGAGCTTCTCCAGTTCTGTGCATTGCGCAGCCAGAAGCTCAACCAGCGTATCTGAATTCTTTACAAGTTCGTTTGGGGATGACATAAGGGGGATTAGTGGAAGTGGTTAACCGGTTTACGCGGCTTGCATATTAAGGCTTGCCTCCGGCGTTATCGCGGTCCGGGCATTTGTTTCCCAAGCGTCGCGTACCGGAATGAGGAAGTCTGCCGCTTTGCGCATCAGGACCGCATCGAGGGCCGCGCTGGCCTTCAGGATCAGGTTGATGACACTGCGATAAAGGTTATCAAGACTTGCCGCAACCGCTTCTCCTTTTTCAAAGTCGAGTATCGATTGCAGGTAATTCAGGATATCAAGAGCGCGGTTCGAGTGTTCGCCCTTGGCGACGAGATCTCCCGCTTCGATATTGTCGGCGGTAAGATTAAGGAATTTAATAGCGCCGTCATATAGCATGACGACTTGTTTGAGAGGGTTACTTTCGGTGTTTGCCATGCGGCTGTAACTGGCGAGGGCTTTTGGTTGTGCGTACATTTTTTGATTCTTTTCCTTTTACAAGAAACTCAATATACATATCGGCCGCTCTCTCGTAACCTTAAGCTCCTAATGCGCTTTATTCTCGATTTTATTAGCTGTTCGCTTTCTGGAGCGATTTCATAATATTCTCAAGCGCCGATCCCTGACCGCTTAGCTGCCCGATCGCCGCATCGGCTACCGAGAACCGTTTGGTGAGCGAGGTTTTCAAACGGGCAAGGGCATCCATGCGGTTGGTGATCCTGTCGTTCAGGCTCTTTACCGAGGATTCATAACCCGTTATGGAAGTTTGAACGCTCCCGGTAACGCTGTCGCTGAGTCCTTTTGAGACCGTGAACATCTCCTGAAAGATCCCCTTATGGTTTTCCGTACTTCCGAAGAGCACGGCTTTTACATCATCAGGCCTGGTTTTTAGAGCCTCGTTAAACGCCGCCGAATCTATCGCAAGCATACCGGTTTCGCTTCTCGTGATGCCGATAGCGGCCAGCGACGTAAGTGCGCCCCCGTTATCGTTTGAGATCGCGCCCACTGCCTGACGCAGTTGCTGCCCGATATTCCTCAAGGTCGTGTCACCGGCCAGTACGCCGGTAGGACGGTTTTTCGAGTCTTTTTTATATTGTGTGTTCGAGAATTCCTGGATCGCATTGTAAGCGTTAATGAATCCTCTCAACTTGTTTTCGATCTCGGTTGACTGGGTAACGCCGATCGTCGCCGCACCTGTTTTTTTCAAGTTAAGCGTTACGCCGGCGACCGCGTCTGAGATAGTGTTTGTCGAGCGCGTAATATTGAGCCCGTTGACCGTAAGAGAGGCGTCAAGCTTAGTGAAGTCGCCATCGGGCGGATTGAGAGAGCGTAAATTCAGTACCGCGAGCGTACCGGTCGATGTGGTCTCGACTATTTCCACTCGTCCGGACGCGCCAAGATCCTTTGAATTGAGAACGATCTGCTGGCCGGTCCCGTCGCCGTTGACGTCAATTATGCTGGCGGTCACGCCGGCGTTAGCGGCATTGATCGCATCCCTTAAGCCGGCGAGTGTATTATTTGTCGAATCGATCGTGATCGTAGCGCCTTCAGATGCGCCGCCCTTGCGGAGCTCGAATGTCGCGGTGGCCGCGCCGCCATCGAGAACCGCGGCCGAGGACGACGAGAACGATTTCGAGGCCTGCGCAAGATTACTCGCAAGACGCGTTATCGCGATGTCGTAGTTGCCGAGGTTCGCAGCGCTGTTGGCGGTGGCGGTCATAACGGTCGCATCCCCGGTAGAGACGCTCCGGCCGGTTCCCAAGTCGCGATTGGTTAGCGCTTCGGAAGCTCCGGTCAGTGTAGCCAGCGCGGTATTGAGTTGCTTTAGCGCCTCGATCCGGCTGTTGTAATCACCGACCTTCGACTGCATCTGGGACACGGGACGAGCTCGCTGATCTAATATCGCATCGCGAATAACGCTGAAATCGATCCCGCTTCCGAGGCCGCTAAAACTTACATTCGTTGCCATAATTGATACCGTTCCTTATTCGTTCGTGTCGATGAACTGGCCCTGGAGCCTGACAAAATGGGCCGCGAGCCTTAATGATACCGTCGAAGGTATCTGGCGTATCGATTCTCCCGTTCGCGCATTGACCATCTCTACGACGATAGCCTTGGTATTTTCGTCCCGGCTGAATTTCAACGTAATATCATTCTCCGCCAGGGTTTCCTTAAGCCTGTTGATGCTGTCGGCTACGGCCTCATTATCAAAGTATTCCCGTTTGGAGGGGATCTCGCTTCTATGTTGGGCCGCATCGGCTGCCGGCGCCGGCCGCTGAATTAAAAGATCATCCGCTGAAAATGCGGTGGTATTTATCTGCATAGCCTTTCTCCTTTCTAGTTTTGACCGATCTTCAAATGCCCGTAGGCGAAGGTTTTTTCGACCTTCGCCTACGAACATTGTGAAGAACCACTTTTCAGTCATTTTCGATAATTGAAACTTAAATTTTCAATTAGCGAAGAAGCGAGAGAAGGGCCTGGCTGGACTGGTTAGCCTGCGCCAGAGCGGCAACGCCGGCCTGCTGCAGGGTGTTCAAACGAGCCATGTTCGAGGCTTCGGCTGCTACGTCGGCATCGCGAATCGCTGATTCGGCTGCCTGGTAGTTGGTGATCTGCGTGGTCGCCAGATCGATAGCCTGCTCGAGGTTGTTCTGTCCGGCACCGACTTTACCCTGTACCGTTCCGAGTGTTCCAAGAGCTGCCTTGATAGCTGAAAGAGCATCCATCGCGCCCTGTTCGCCGCCCGTAAGGGTTGCGCCAGTGGCTGCCGTCGGAGTCTGCAGCGAATCGATGTTGTTCGTTCCGTTGACGCTTCCTGCGCTGCTGGAGACAGCAACGTTGAAGTCTTTCAGCGAAACAAAGCTTACCTGCGAACCATCTGCCTTCGACTGGACAGCGAAAACGCCGGCCGCGCGAAGCGATGTGTCACCGTTGACCGAGTCAGCAATTACGCCAGCCTGAGCGATCAAGCCTGCTCCGGCAGCAGCAACTGCAGTCGCAAACGTCACGTTCTTCGAGGTGTCGGCATAACCGATCTCTTCGCCCGTGAAGCTGATCGTCTGGGTTGAAGCAGCAGCGCCGCCATTGATGGTCTTGGTGACCACGTTGGCTGCACCCGTTACCGCAACATCATCAGCAACAGCACCGGCTCCGGCAATACCCGTCTGGCCCGCGCCATCCGCCGTATCGGACGAAACCGTAAAGAATGATGCCGAAGACATAACCAGCTTACCGTTGGTATCAAGGGAAGCCTTGATTCCGGCACTCTGTATGTTAGCGTCGTTATTGATGGTGTCGAGAACGTTGGACGAGCTTGCACCAGCCGACAGGGTAACCGAGAACGAGCTCAACTGACCGCTGGAACCAACCGTTTGGAAGGTCATGGTTTCAGCAGCGGTGATTCCGCCCGAGATATCCTGTGCGCCGGTAACGTTACCCGTTCCCTGCCCGATGTTCATGTTGTTCAGGTTAAGTCCCGTGCGATCGATACGGCTGTTTGCCAGATCGATAGCAACGCTGTTGCCCGAAGCAGTGGCGCTTGCACCACCGCCGATGAACACGTCGATGGCCTTGTTGTAACGGCCTTCAGCGGTTCCGGCCGCTCCGCCTAACCCGATGTTCTGGGCCTGACGATCGATTTCTGAAAGTACCTTGCCGAGCTCGGCCTGCAGGGTGTCGCGGTCACCCGCAAAAGTTCCGGAAGCCGACTGCGAAGCCAATGAAGCTGCACGATCGAGCAGGCCGGAAACCGTATTCAAACCACCGTCGATGATCTGAAGTGTGGAAAGACCGTCGTTAGCATTGCGGACACCCTGTGAGAGGATGCTGCTGTCGCTGCGGAAGGTGTTAGCGATCGCGAGGCCCGCGGCGTCATCGCCCGACCTGTTGATACGTAAGCCAGAAGAAAGACGCTGCAAGGTCTTGTTGAGGCTGTTTGCCGTCATTGACAATTTGCTTTGCGCCGAGGTTGATGAAACGTTGTTTACAAGTGAAAAACTGGACATGATTTTTGTTCCTCCGTGAACATTCTTGATCTCCGCATCCGTGCATTGATCTTGTGTTTTTTAATTTAAGATTGAATCGCCTATTGGCGTTCGTAATAAGCTTATCGGGGGTATGAAGCAGAACTTTAGGGAGATTTAGAATTTTTTTACCGGTCGAGGATAACAATATCCACGCGGCGGTTTTGCGCCCGGCCTTCGGGAGTAGAATTATCGGCTATGGGCTGAAATCCGGCATATCCCGAAGCAGATAGCCTGGCCGGGTCGATCCCGTGCTCGAGCAATTTTGCGAGCACCGACGATGCACGCGCCGTGGAGAGTTCCCAGTTCGAGGGGTAGCGGCCGGTAGATATAGGAGTTGAATCGGTATGGCCTTCGATACGGACCTGTGCCTGCGAATCGCGGAGTGATTCAGCAAGGGTGCCGATCACGCTTTCGGCTTCGGAGTTGATAGCGGCCTCGCCCGATGCGAAGAAACCCGCCTCGGACAGTGATACGACAAGGCCGTATTTCGATTGGCGCAATTTTGCCTTCTGCACCAGGACCGGATTCTCGAGCAATTTCTTATCTGTAGCAGAATGCTCGTCGTTTTCCGACGTGCTTCCCGGCAGGACGCCCGCGCCGCCGGTATTCTGCGCTGAAAAGCTTTCCGCTATCTGGCGAGCTCGCTCCTTGTCGCTCGCCGCGTAAAGCACTATAAAAAGTGCGAGCAGCAGCGTAACAAGGTCGGCATACGACAGAAGCCAACGGTCGCGGCCCTGTCCCCCATTATCGGAGGCGGTCTGTGATCTTTGCGGTCTCATTTCGGCAGGTTGAACTGGTTGATGATCGCACGCGGCGGTTCTTTTGCGCCAAGCGAGAGGATGACCTGAATGAGGTCTTCGCGGCGCTTCATTAGGGACTCGTGACGCGCACGCAGCCGTGCGGCCAGCGGGAAGAAGAAAAGATTGGCGAGAGCAAGCCCGTAGATCGTAGCAACAAAGGCGGTCGCGATCCCGGCCCCTAAAGCATCGGGTTTATCCAGAACGCGCAAAACACCGATAAGCCCAAGCACCGCGCCGAGTATTCCGAAGGTCGGGGCAAAACCGCCCGCGGCTTCCAGGGTGGTCGCGTCCTGCGATCCTTCCTCGTCCTCATGCGAGAGACGTCGCAAAAGGGTTTCTTTCACACGTTCCTTGTCCGCCCCGTCAGCGATCAGGATCAGTCCCTGGGCTACTAGCGCATCATCAAGGCCGTCAGCATAGTTTTCAAATGCTTTTACCCCGCTTTTCTGGGCGGTGCGCGAAAGCCACGCGAGTTTTGCCAACTCGATCTTGTGCAAATCCTCGTTCTCGGTCGTACCAAGCTTCCAGATAGCCCGAAATGCACTTACGATGCCGGCGACGCCTCTCCGGACAATAACGGCCCCGAGTGTTCCGCCGCCGACTATCAGCGCCGCAGTCGGGTGCCACAGAAAACTGATGTTCAGCCCCTCGAACCACGCGCCGGCAAGTATCGCCGCGAGCCCCACGCCTACACCAAGCCAAATTGTCCAGTCGATTCTTTTCATTATTACTGTTTAGCGCGAAGCATTGCCGCCAGGCCCTCGAGCATTGTTCCCTCGACCTCGACGGCCGATATTTCAGCCGCGCGGTTTGCTTCGCTTATTTCGGTGAAAACCTCGAAGCGGTGAACGGAAGTTGCGTGCGGCGCGGTTATACCGATACGAACACCCTCGCCGCTCACCGAAAGTACCTCGACAATTATGTCGTTTCCTATCGCGATCTTCTGACCCGCCTTTCGGGATAAAACCAGCATATTAGTTTTGTGGTACCGGTTCCGCCAGGCTGTACCGGTTATCGGTCAATATAAACTGTGAGCCGCGGCGCGATGCCGTGTCGATCACGATCGGGGCGCGCAGATTGAAAGTGGTTTTGTGCCAGTCCGAAGAGATCTTGACGATCGTCAGGGTCTTAACGTCGGACTGAGCCGGCGCATCTACGGCCGGTTTGTAATCCGTAAAGATGTCGTTGGCATTTACCACGATAAATGCGTTTCGCTCATCTTCGACCGAGACCAGCCAGCAAAACGGCTCGTACTCGTCCATCGGGACAACAACCGCACGGCGCATGTCCGGGAAGCCGACAAGGCCGTCAGCAAAGTTAATTACCTCATCATCGTTGTATGAGTAGTCTTTTCCTTTAATAGTTATCATTGGCATATATGGGACAAGTACCTTGATCCTAGTTATCCAAGGTAATCAAATAAAGAGGTGCGCCCGCGGGCCGCAACCTGGAGTATTGCATCGAGGGTATTCTGCGCTTCGGTAAGCGAAACAGCAGTCTCGGCAAAGTCATCGCCCTCGATAGCGAGCGCGCGTTCATCAATTGAAAGTGAACTCATCGTAAGGTTTTCAACGGCCATTTCGGCCGAATTCATATTTGCGCCGATCTTGGCCTGTGCAAGCACTACATAATCGCGGTAAAGGCCTAGCCTGCCCATCGATTCCTGAAGCGCGAGCTTATCGGCGGCCGCATCGCCGGTTCCGCGCAGCGCGTTAACGGCAAGCGTAAGATCTGTAAAGATATCGGATTTCTCGTCCTCGAAGATCCTTTCGGCGATCACGCCGGTCGCTATCGCGTTGGCGCCCGGTTCGATTTGTACGAATTGTTCAACAGTCGGAACGATCGAGCCCGCCGCGGTTGTGGGATCATAAGGGGCAGCGTTCTGACGCGTTCCCCCAAAGACATATTCGTCACCGTTCTTTGCGTTCGCCATGCTCAGCATACGGCCGCGGATCGAGTCGATCTCCGTCGCTAGCGCCGCGCGTGCCTGTGGCGTGGAAGTATCGCTGAGCCCCTGTGAAACAAGCGTCCGAACGCGTTCGAGCATCGTTTCATAACTGTTCAGCGTATCGTCGGCCGCAACGAGTTTTTGATAGGCGGTTTGCGCGGTCGGTTTAAATTGCTCGATCTCGGCCTGCGTCGTCCGCAGATTAATTACGGCCTGCGCGCCGCTGGGGTTATCGGAGGGGCGATTGATCCGTTTACCGGTCGCCATCCGCTCCTGGAGCGTGCTGATCAGGCTGCGCTGCGTGTTGATCCGCAACGCGAGATTTGAGCTTGACGATGTGTCAGATATTCGATAGTTCATTGTAGATCACCATTATTCGCCGAGCGAGAGTATCATTTGCGTCATCTCATCGGCGATCCTTATAAACCGCGTAGCTGCCTCAAAAGCCTTCTGATACTGCAGAAGATTTATCGCTTCCTCGTCGAGCGAAACGCCCGAGACGGCATCGCGCTGGGCGGTTGCCTGGGCGAGAATAGCGGCCTGGGTCTGGAGCCCGTTATCGGCAGAGCTTATTTGTTCGCCTACACCGGAGACCATCGAACCGAAGATCGAGCTAAACGAGCCCGTCCGGCTTCCGGCTGTTGTCGTCGGATCGGTCAAAAGCGATGCGATCTCGCCCGCAATTGTTCCGTTTTGGCCCGGCTGCACTATAGGTGAGGCAACTATATGCCGCGGATTTGTGACGAGCATCGAATTGACCGACATGTTCGCGGCCGTTACGGGCGGAGTATCATTAAAGAATTTCATACCCGGAAGGCCGTCGAGATCAGTTCCGGAAGTATGCAGGTCGTTGACCCGTTGAACCACCGCCGCGGCCAGGCTGTCGAGGTCAGAGATCTGGGTTGAAATCACACTTACTGCATCCTTCAGGCCGGCGATCGTTCCTTCATCAAAGATCGCGGGATCGCCGTCCAGAGTAACTGTGGCAAGTCCAAGCGGTGGCGTGTTTCCCGCTTCTAACGAAAATGCCCGCGTTCCCGACACAAGCGAGCGTCCCTCGCCGATCGTCAGGGTAACCATGCCGTCCGTATTCTCCACGGCGCGCGCACCGGTTAACCCGGCGATCTCGGTTACAAACTGGTTGCGTTGATCGCGAAGGTGCGAGGCGTCGCCGCCGGTTCCCTCGGCTGTGTTGATCTGTCCATTGAGGTCGGCAACCTTTTGCGTCAGGTTGTTCACGCGGTCAACCGCAGTATAGAGCTGCGCATCGGTCGAGGTGCGAAGAGAATCCAGCCGTGCGCGCGTGCTTTGAAATGAATTGGCAAGCGTTGCTCCTTTCTGAACAACGAGGGCGCGTAAGGGAACAGATGTCGGATTTGCTTCAAGATCGCGGAAACCACCGAAAAATGAACTCAAAGCGTTCTGCAGTCCACCGGTTTCGCTTCCCTGCAGCGCCACCTCGACCGGCGCAAGCGAATCACGCCGGGAGGTGAGCCGGCCTGCGATCCCTGTTTCGGTCTGGATACGTGATTGGAGAAAGTTATCGCGAAAAGCTTCGGTCCCGACAATTCTGACCCCTGTTCCGATGGAGAGGCCCTGCGGGCTCATCGACATCGTTTCGGCAACCTGCATGCGCCGCCGCGAATAGCCGGGCGTGTTGACGTTTGCAATATTCTGGCCGGTAAGGTTGATGCCCATTTGACTGGCATTCAACGTACGGCGCCCTATCTCGAAATGAGAGAAATTAATACTCATCGGAGGCCTCCTTTCTGATATCTAAGCACCGGCGCGTTATACGTCGTCGGCGGCACTCCGCAATTTTGAATTCCCGCGGCGGCAAAGGTTGCGCCGCTTACGGCCAGGCTCGTCGTACGGCCAGCCAATTTATCGAAAGAACGGGCGATCCCGAGCAATTCGGCCACCGCCTTCTCGAAGTTTTCCCGCGATGCTGGGTCGAGTGAAACGGGTTCGGTCTGTTTTGCGCGGAATTCGGCAAATTCGGTGAGTGTGGATGTTATCTCAAGCAGACGCGCACGCATGCGAAACATCTCCGTTTCACCGGCGCGCGCCAACGATTCGATCTGGGTGGGTTCGCAGCGCGTGAGGGCGCCGATAAGCTGGGTCGTAAGCGATTCCAGGCTTGAATAGGCAGCCGTTTGCTCGGTCATCAACTGTGCAACATTACGGATTATTTCGTCTTGCATTTTTATTTGTGTGACAAGCGGCGGCCGTTAGATCCGAAACTATCCGAGGACCTTTTCGTCCCGGATGATAGCCTCTGCGATCTCGTCGGCAGAACGGTTGTAACTGCCCGAAGCAATTTGCTCCCGCAGGCTCTCAACCTTATCCTGGCGAACGTCCGTCATCTCCTTCAGCGTATCAACGAGATTTCCTACCTCGGATGCCCGGACCGAAAGGTCCAGTTTATCTTCCCCGATATCTCTCGTATTGCTGACAGGATTTCCGGAATCGGCTGATCTTTTTACATCGATCTGACGTTCCGAACGGATCGGGCTAATACCGTTTACCTTGTCAATGTTTATCTTTCCCATCTAGATAACCCCCAAAATTAAGTCTTCACCAAATTTACCTTTCGGCGATTTTTGGTAAAACATTAGACATAATTTTGAGAGGGTTTACAACCTGCCCGTTTTCACGCACTTCGAAATGCAGGTGCGGGCCGGTAGATTTCCCGGTCGAACCGGAAACAGCGAATTGCTGTCCTTTGGAAACCTTGTCTCCCTCGGACACCATGATCTTGTGTAAATGGCCATATCGGGTCTGGCGTCCATCCGGGTGACGGAGAACCACCAAATTCCCATAACCGCCGTTCCAACCGGCGAACTCTACCACACCTTCGGCCGCGGCATTTACCCGCGTTCCCGTGGGTACCGCGAGATCAAGGCCGGCGTGAAACTTCGTCTTTTTATCGATCGGGTGGTAACGGCTGCCGAAACCGGATGAAAGCCTGCCGCTTACCGGCATCTGATAAGCCACCTCGCGCGGCGCTTCCATCGTCTCTTCGCGGGTTACCGACATGCTGCTCGCCATCGACGTCGGAGCATCCGGCTGAGCTATTTTCGTGACGGCCGGAGCAGCCTTTTTCACCGCCGGATTGGGCGGAATGTCTGTGCTGAACGAAGCCGGGATATCCGCCACCGCGGCATTCGGCACGATCCGCGCACGAGTTGTGTTTACAACTCTGCCGTCAAGTATCAAATTTCGTTGCGATTCTTCAAGTCCGATAGAGCGTGCTTCGTTCTCGAATGTCGAAATAACTTCGAAATCGTCCGCGTTGCCCTTGAACGACACCATATCTACCGGGACGGCTTTAGCCGAGCGGTCGATAAACGGCGCACGGCTGTTGTTATGCTTTACCGGAGATCCCTCGGCATTTCTGATGCTGCTGATGGCTTTCGAAAGGTCTTTTACTCCGCCGGATTCCGGCTTCGCCGGTGCTGCGCCAAACTGGCGCATGATCACATCGGCAAGCCCGACACCGCCCGCCTGCGACATCGTGTTGGCAAGCTGCTCGGAAAACATTTTCTTCGCCAGGTCCGTACCGCCATCGCCCCCGAAAAGCGATTCTTCACCATCCTCGCTCAAACCAGTGCTGTTCAGCGCCGAGGTAAGCTGCATCAGCAGGATCGCTTCGAATTGCATTGCGGCCTTGCGCAAAGCTTCGGGCGACTGCGGCCCCTTCGACGACGACGGCTGAAGACTGTTGATTTGTTCGAGCGCTGATATGTTCATTACTGTAACTCCAATTCCGCGTTCATTGCCCCGGCCGATTTAATGGCCTGAAGGATGCTGATAATGTCGCGCGCCGATACGCCCAGGGTGCGCAGGCCGCGAACTACTTCATCGACCGTGGCCCCATCCGGCAGAACGACCGACTCGACCTTCTTTTCCTTTACATCGACGGTCGTATTCGGAACGATCGCCGTTTCACCGCCTTTTGACAGTGCCGTTGGCTGAACGATATCGTACGTAGTGCCGATCTTCACCGTGACCCCGCCCTGCGAGATCGCCGCCGAAGCGATGCGCACCTCGCTGCCCATAACTATCGTGCCAGTGCGCTCGTTGATAATGATCTTCGCGATCTTGTCCGGCGTAAGGCGCAGATTTTCGAGCTCGGCGATAAACGCGACGCGGTTAGAGGCAAACTTAGCGGGAAGGGTGACCTCAACGTTCCTGCCGTCAAGCGCTTTTGCAGTGCCTACGCCAAAGGCCCCGTCGATCACCAAGTTAAGGCGAGCGGCGGTCGAAAAATCTTCGTTTCTTAAAACCAGCGTGATCTGGTTATTTGCGGCAAGTTCCGTGGCGACAACTTTTTCTACGGTAGCCCCATTCGGCATGCGGCCGACCGTTGGGTGATTGATCTCAACCGAGTTCCCTTGAGTTCCCGCCGAGATACCGCCGATCGAAACCGACCCCTGCGCCACGGCATAAACGTTCCCGTCGATCCCTTTCAAAGGAGTGAGTATCAATGTTCCGCCTTGCAGGCTGCGTGCATCGCCGATGGACGAAACCGTCACATCGATCTTCGAGCCCTGCCGGACGAACGGAGGCAATGTCGCTGTCACAAGGACCGTAGCGATATTCTCGGGCTTAAGGCTGGCGGCCGGCGTTGAGATGCCCATACGCTCGAGCAAGTTCTGAAGCGTCTGGCGTGCATATAGATTTTGCTGTACCTTGTCGCCCGTTCTGTTCAGTCCGACAACCAGGCCGTAGCCCACCAGTTGGTTTGAGCGAACGCCTTCGATGTCGGCCAAATCCTTGACACGTACGGCGAGCCGGGCGTCGGGTTTTTGACAGTACACCGCAAACGGAAAAACGGCGATCGTTAGTAGGATCGCCGGTAAAATTCCGCGTATGGATCTTTGTATTATTGCGTAAACTATTGTATTTGCAGTGTATTTTTGCATTTCTTAAAAAATTGGCCAGCCATTAACCGTAACGGCTGACCCATTAACCTACAGTTAGAAAGGAGATATCTTATCAAACAACCGGAACAACCAACCCGGTGCATTATCTGCTGATGCAATTCCCTTGCCATTAAATTCGACACGCAGATCTCCGACCAAAATAGTCTCGATCGAGTTGTCCGAAGCGAGGTCGTTCGGCCTTACAATACCGGTCACGGCAAGCTGCTCGGTCTCCTTATTTATCTTCACCATCTTGACTGCTTCGATGCGCATATCGCCATTCTGCAGCACCTCGATCACGCGGGCCGTGATACGGGCCTTAACTTTGCTCTCTCGTTCTGTATTTCCTTTTCCTTCGAACTTACGCTTGCCCATTTCGCCGACGACCGGCGCCGCGGCCTGCACGCCGGCTATGGGGATAGCGCTCAGGAGGGGCACTATTCCGCCAAGATTGCCAGAATCGCGGCTGCGGTTCGCGCTGGAGCTAACGGTAGCGGTGCTCGTTTCAACAACGTCGACAAAAACAAGGTCGCCGATCTGGCGCGCTTTGAAATCGCGAAGGAGGTTACCGTTCACCGAATTATCGGAGAAAAGCGAGCCGTTAGCAGGCTTGGCCTTTTCCACGACCGGCGCCACGGGCGGAGTTTCCTTTACCTCAACCACCGTCAGCTTCGGCTGGTCTTTCTTCTTTTTTTTCTTTTCCTTTTTATCCTGGGCAGGAACCGAAAGGGCAACCGAAATTACGAGAAGGAGCGATATAACTATTTTGGTTTTCATATGTTTAAAATGCGACCCGTGCATGCCCCTCGTCCGTGACGACGGCCTGGAGGATCGCGCCTGATTGAAGATTTTTGACGGCTATGCGGTCGCCGATCTTTCCGGATCCGCGTGCTTCGGCCACGATAATTAACTTTATACTGCCCGAAACAGCTTGGAGGCTCAGTGTATCGCCGTATTTAACGACAACGCCCGCGGCAAACGTATCGGAGGTGATCTCGGTCCCGGCCGCAATGTTCCTTATGAGCACGGCGCCGCGAAGACGCGCAGTATCGAGAAGATAACTTGCCAGCGGCCTGACTAGCCTTTTTCGCTCGAATTTTACGTCCGCTTCGGTGATCCGTGTGTTGACGGGCATGTCCTTAGCAGCGACAAGCACATCGGCAAACGATTCGATCTCGACCCCCGCGGCAAATGTTCGGATAAGGCGGTCATCGACACGTATCTCCATGGGCAGCGAAAATCTCGCAAACGGATTCCGAATATTATTGGAAAAATTGGCGCGGACCTCCAGCTTGCCGGCCGGAATGCGAATGTTTTCGGGAATATCGAGCCTGGTGATCCGGGCTTCGATCTTATCTACGGCAAGAGCACTGAAAACGGCTTTTTCGACGGCTTCACGTACCTGCTCGTTCGAGACTGTCTGCCCCGCACGGCGAATGGTCGCTTTTATGGGAGAATTCAGCGTCACGTCGGCTTCGGGAAAACCCGCGGCTGACAGCGCCATTACGATCTGCCCTCGCGTGATCTCGCGGCTCGCGCCGGTGTTCGGCGCATAACCGAGCGAGAGTGCCGACAAACGGACCACCTCGACGCCCCCGGTTATTTCCGAGATATCGCCGAGGGTGATGCGCTCTTTTTCGACGGTGGATTCCGCACGTACGCTTATCACCGGCTTGCTTTGAGCAAGTACCGGCAATGCGCCTGTGAAGAACACCACTGTCAAGGTGAGCACGAAGCGGAACGCGTGGAAAGGTATCGGGAAATTGTGCCTGTTCTCCATTTTTTTCACTTTCGCTTCGTGCCCTCCCGGCAAACTTTAAATCTATCCAACCGCCTGGTTTATGGTGCCGAGCATGCGGTCTGCTGCCGAGATCACCTTCGAATTCGTTTCGTAGATACGCTGGGCGGAGATCATATTCACAAGCTCTTCCACAACGTTCACGTTCGAACCCTCGACAAATCCCTGGTTGACGCGGCCGATGCCGTTAGCATCCGGCGAGCCGACCGTAGCCTGTCCCGAAGCACCCGTTTCCTTAAACAAATTGCCGCCGATGGCGTTAAGGCCCGCAGGATTTGCAAAGATCGCAAGTTGGACCTGGCCGACATTCTGAGCATTCGCCTGGCCCGTGACCGTCACCGAAACCGTTCCGTCCGTTCCGATCGTGATCGACGTCGCTTCGGTCGGGATCGTTATCGCCGGTTCGAGCGCATCGCCCGAAGCCGTCACGACCTGACCCTGGTTGTTCAGGTGAAACTGGCCGGCGCGCGTGTAAGCAAGATCGCCGTTCGTTTGCCGTACCTGGAAAAAACCGCTTCCTTCGATAACCATGTCGAGCGGGTTTTCGGTCTGCTTGAACTCGCCCTGCATAAATACCTTTTCGCTCGCGATCGAGCGAGCGCCCAGGCCTATCTGCAGGCCTACCGGCAGCGGGGTCGAAGCGTTTGACGCACCACCCGCCGCTCTCAGGTTCTGGTAGAGCAAGTCCTGGAATTCCAGGCGCGTGCGCTTAAAGCCGACGGTCGAGGCGTTGGCAAGGTTATTGGCGATATTGTCTACATTCTGCTGCTGCACCTGCATGCCGGTGGCAGCGGTTAATAATGCTCTATTTGGCATAATTGTCCTCCGTTACATCTTTGCTATCTCGCTGGAGATCTTGCGCCCGATGTCGTTCATCAGGAGCGAGACCGATTTCTGCAGCGATTCGAATTCGCGATTGTTGTTGATCATGGCCACCATCTCGGAGATCGAGTTGATATTCGATCCTTCGAGGGCGCCCTGAACGACTTTTGATCCTTCGGTTTGTTGCGGCTGGTCGGCGCCCGTCATCATGAAGAGCGAATCGCCTTCCTTGATAAGTGCCGCCGCCGGGTTATTGAACCGGACGAGTTTCAGGTTATCGAAAACCTGCCCTTTAACCGCCAGGCTCCCGTCTTCGCCGATCGACAGCTCGCCATCGTTCGGTATCGTTATCGGCCCGTTGGTCCCGACGACGAGATCGCCCGTCTTGGTAACAAGCTGGCCATTGGCGTTCAGCGAGAGGTTACCTGCGCGGGTGAATCTGGGACCGCGGCCCGTTTGAATTTGTAGAAACGCATCGCCGTCTATTGCGACGTCGAGGCTCCGGCCCGTTTGCTGGATCGATCCCGCGCTAAAATCCGTGCCGCTCGCCGTCGTGACCGCCGATAAGAGATTCTGCTTGTCGCCCTGCCCTTTCGCCTGAGCTTCGACCGAGTTGTAGATCAAGCGCTCGGCCTTGAATCCGGTTGTCGACGCGTTTGCGATATTGTTGGCCTGAGCCTCCAGAGTGTTCTGGCGCGAGCGCATGCCTAAGAATATTGTGTATAGTCCGTAGTTCATATTAATGCACCGTCGCGTTAGCCAGCGCGTGATTAAGATTAACGATCAGTTCGACTTCGCCGGGCAGCATGCCAAGCGTGGCAGCGATCGCATCCGGGCGTTGGCCGCGTGATGCTAGCGCAATAACACGGTGGCGGCGCTCGGTAATATTGAGTTTTTTCGGCTCGGCAGGTTGGGCGGCCGGTTCGTCATCGATAATGTCGCTGCTGGCCGATCTCGGCTTGCGGACGCGGGTTTCGAGCCACGCGACCCTCCGTGCCTGGTCAGCCACACGCTGTGTATTTGTCTCGAGAGATTCGCGGCTTTTGGCGAGACTCTCATTCAGGTCGTTGATCTGCGATTCCGCAAACCCGAGCTGCTCACGGTTGATCTTGTTTTTCCGGTAAGAGAGAATTGCGAACCCGAAAGCTATTAAGCTCACCGAAAATGCTGCGATGGTCAATCCGATCTCAATATTCATTTCTATATAGCCTCCGTGCTTTTATTGCCTGAAAGGAGCGTTTGCGAGCGTTCTTCCGGCGTGCCGATCTCCGTCACGCGAACGCCGTAATAACCATCGACCACGACCACCTCGCCTCTTGCGAACGGCGAGTTGTTTACAAGCAGTTCGACCGGCTCATCGATCGTTCGGTTAAGCTCGATCATCGAGCCGACACCGAATTTCACAACATCGCGCAGCGGCACCTCGGTCCTTCCAAAACGAACGGTTACGTTCATTTCGACATCCATCAAACGGTCCATATTGGTTTCTTCTCTTACTTCTTCCATAATTTATCTCTAAACCTCACTCGCGGCTGATCTTGCGAGGATCTGTTCGTTTGCACCTGTTACCTGCGCTACGATCTGGCCGTCAATGGCAGCAAGTCTGCCGGTAAATTTTGCCGAATCGGCAACACAGATGTTTACCGTTTTACCGACACCATGATTCGTGCGAAGAACGTCGCCTACGGACAGGGCCAGCAGGTCGGATACTGCGCACGGGACCGGCGGCAGCTCGGCCGTTAATTGAAACGGGGCGGCCGATACGGTTTGCAATAGTGAAAATGTCGCCTCGGGAGCGGTCGGGTTATCCGGTAGATAAGATGATTGGCTGAATTTGCTGATCACACCCTCAAGCATGACAACCGGAAGGCAGATGCTCATCAGGCCTTTTGAATCGCCGATCTGAAGCTGGTAAACAACCGTCGCGACGATCTCGTTCGGCGATACGATCTGAAGCAATTGCGGACGTGTTTCACGCCCAATGACCTCGGTCTCGAATTCAACCACGGCCTTCCACGCTTCGCGGTAGTTATCCGTCACCACGTCAAGGAATGCCTCCAATACTTTAAGCTCGAGGTCGGTGGCAGCCCGCGGTTCCGCAAGCGCCTGACCGTCGCCGCCCAGCATCCTGTCGATAACCGGGAAGGCGATCGACGAATTGAACTCGACGGCGAAAACACCGCGCAGCGATTTTGCCTCGATCGTAAATATCGTTGTCGGATCTGACAAACCCTTTAAGTAATCACCATATGACTGCTGCTCGACCGAGATCAGGTTTACCTCTGACACCGCCCGCAGAAATAGCGGGAGGCTCGTTGAAAAACCATGCGCGAAAAGGTCGTGAAGCAGGTATAGCGAGCGCACCTGTTCCTTTGAAAGGCGGTCGGGCCGGCGAAAATTATACGGCACGATCCGCTTGCGGCGTTCACGTTCGCGCGCGGCGTCATCGGCCGGCGGGTCCGGAAGGAGGGCCGACATTTCTTCGTTGGTCAATAACTCTTCGTTCGGATTCATTTCTATTTAGGTAGCTGACCGCGCATCCGCACGATGGCCTGTGTTCGCAATTGTGAAACTCTTGATTCGGTGACGCCGAGAACTTCGCCGATCTCTTTCATCGTTAGCTCTTCAACGTAATAAAGAGCGATAACCTGTCGTTCGCGCTGCGGCAGCTTGTCGATGGCTGTGGCCAGGAGACGTTTGTATTCCGTGCTTTCCAAACGATCGGCAGCCGATATCGATCTGTCTCTGACAAGGTCAGCTACACTCATTCCGCTTTCCTCATCGCGCTCGTCCAGGTTTGTAACCGTTAAACCCCGGATGTCCTGAAGCGCTTCACGCAGATCGCTTACCGAGATACCCATTCTCATTGAGACCTCTTCTTCGGTTGCGGCCCTGCCATTTTCCTGTTCGAGCTGCGCATAGGCCGCTTGAACGCTTCGGGCGCGCCGGCGGGTCGACCGCGATGCCCAATCGAGAGAACGGAGGTTATCGAGGATCGCTCCCCGCACCCGCATCTCGGCAAATGTTGTGAACGCGATACCGCGTGCCGCATCATAACGTTCGGCAGCGTCGATCAGGCCGACCACACCGGCACCGTAAAGATCTTCGCGTTCGACCGAGGGAGGCAGCGTGGCGGCTATCCGGTCAGCGATATATTTCACCTTCGGCAGGTGCGATGTGATCAAGAGGTTCCTCGCTTCGCAATTGCATTTGTCGGATGCGAGGCTCTTGTTCGTTTTATATTGAATAGCGGGTGAATATTGAAGCATGGCAAGTATTGTTCAGGATTTATTAATTCTGGTCATTTTTCGATAAGGCTTCCCAAAAGGATCTGACTTCAACGGAGGAGGTACCCCTGTCTTCCCTGTGGAGTTGTTTTGCTATCAGGCGGATGGCCCGGCTGGCTGGTGCATCAGGCGCGGCGCGGACGACAGGTATTTGCTCGCGTATCGCGTCCTGTACCTGCAGATCGTGCGGTATCATGCCCAGAAACTCGACATGATGGTCGAGAAAACTCCTGACAGCGGCATCGATCGATTGAAATACGTGCTCGGCATCGCCTACGCCTTTTACATTGTTAACGACGATCGAGATCGGCTTGCCGGGCGAATGGCGCAAAAGGACCTTGATGGTTGCGTATGCATCGACTATCGAGGTCGGCTCCGGCGTAACCACGATGATCACTTCCGATGAAGCGGACACGACACCCGAAACGCTCTCACCGATACCCGCAGCCGAATCGATCATCATAAACCCGAGCGAATTTTCCATTTCACGAACTTGCTCGAACACGTGCGGTTTCGATGTCAGCGAAAAATTGGCCAGCTCCTCAATACCGCTACCACCGGGTATCAGATCGACGTTCTCCGAAAGAGCGATCGCTATTTCATCGAGCGGCTTGATACCGGCTATCACATGGCCGAGGTGGAACTTAGGCAGGACACCGCAAAGCAGATCAATGTTCGCGAGTCCGAAATCCGCATCGATAAGACCGACCTTGTTTCCGAGTTGGCCGAGTTCGAGCGAGAGATTGAGCGCCAGGTTCGATTTACCGACACCGCCTTTGCCGCCCGTAACGGCGATGCAGCGGCGCGGGCGCGGGTTCCGGACAGTGCCGGTCCAGCGTGAAGACATGGTTCGTAGTGTTGCAGCTTGATCGTTCATTGTAGTCTGGTTCAAAAATAAAGGGATTGGGAGATATTAGGAACGCACTCCGAGAATCCGGTTTGTAAAAGCTTCCGCTGTTGCGGTCTGAAGGTCTTCAGGTACGCGTTGGCCGTTGCAGAGAAATGCGAGCGGAAGATTGCTTCCGGCTATCAGTTCAATGGCGGCGCCGGGGCGCATCGTTTCGTCCATCTTGGTAAGCGCCAGGCAATCAGCGCCATACATTTCAAATTTCTTTATCGCGGCGGCAGCGTCGATCGGGTGTACCGTAGCCTGAACGGCAAGGCATTTGCGGATATCGTCGCGGTGACGAAGATACTCGGAAAGCTCATATTGATCGGCCAGGTCGTGGGGGCTGCGGCCTGTGGTGTCGATAAGTACGGTCGCATCCGAGGGCAACCTGCGCAGCGTGGCGTCCAGTTCCAGGACCGAGCGGACAACGTGGCACCCAGCACCAATGATCTCGGCGTAGGTCTTTAGCTGCTCGACGGCGGCCAGTTTGGCAACGGTCGTGGTTTTCCCGACGCCGGTTGCGCCGATAACGGCCATCACCGCGTTATCCTTTAGAGGATCGGGCGTAAATCTCATCATCGACGACATTGCGCGAAGCAGGGTGGTCCGCGTCAGCTTTTCTTCATCGATCGGCGTGTTCTTGCAGAAGGGGATAATGTCTGCGACGAACTGGCGGGCCGTCTCGGGTGAAATACCCGTGTCGATCAGTTCCGAGTAAACCTGGTAATACGGTGCTTCGAAAACTTCGCCGAAGAGGTCCATATCGAGATCGGTCTGCCACGTGGCGGCGTTTTGCCGGTTGGCGAATGCACCTAGCGAAAACTTAACTTCGCGAAGCTCGGCGCGCAGCAGGTCAAACTCGCGGCTTGACGTCGTCGGCTGGAGCGCTATTTCGGTCTTCTCTTCTTTCACCGTTTCCACCGCTGCTGCTTTCACGATCTCTTTCCTCGCATGTACGACGCGCGGCGCTTCCGTGCTTATCTCTACGGGCTCGATCTTAACGTTCTTCGTAACAAGCGTTTCAAATTCGTTTGAAGATTCGGCGCGAGCTGAGAGGGCTGAAAGCATCGTCTCTTTCCTATCGCTCTTGAACTTAACCGCAGCTAAAGGTGCGGCCGGGGTATCATCCGTAAGATTCAAAATGCGGTTCGAAGGGATTCCCTTCATTGCGCGTTCTTTCGGAAAGGTGTCGGCCGCCATGCCCGGCGCCGCTGCGCTAACCTCTATCTGCATATTGGATCGAAAACCCAGGAAGCCGCCGGTGCGGACCTGTTTCGTATCGAGGACGAAGGCATCGGCGCCGAGGTCCTGCTTGATCATTTCAAGGGCTTCACGAGTTGTTGTAGCGCGGTATTTTTTTACGTTCATCATAACTTTGAAATTTCTTCTGCGTTGTTTCCGGTTTATCCGACCATTCCCATTGACACCAGCCGGACGTTTGAAGCGACCTCGCCATGGGCTATCACTACCAGATCAGGCAAGAACCGTTCCGTAAGTTTTCTGAGGTGCGGCCGAACCATTGAAGAGCACAAAACAACGGGCTGCGACATCACCGCGGCGCGGCATGCGGTCTCGATCTTTTCGAGCAGTTGTCTTCCGAATTCCGGTTCAATCACTGCGTGTGACGCGCCTCCGAGCAATCCGAGGCGTTCGGCGAGCTGTGTCTCGAGTCTCGGATCAAGGGTAAGCACAGTTAATTCGCCGCTCTCATTTACAAGGCTGCCAGAGATGGTCCGCGCCAGTGACGCACGCGCCGCTTCTGTCAAAGAGTTGACATCACGCGTCACGACCCCGACATCCGTAATGGCTTCGAGGATCGTGGCCAGGTCACGGATCGGCACCCTCTCGCGAAGGAGGTTTTGAAGCACGCGCTGGGCCTCGCCGAGCGAGAGAACTTTAGGCGTGGCTTCCTCAACCGTCTTCGGATGCGTCTCGGCCAGGTTATCGAGCAGTGTGCGAGTCTCTTGCCGGCCAAGCAGTTCGTAGGCGTGTGTCTTGATAATTTCCGCGAGGTGCGTGCAAACAACAGTGGTCGGATCGACGACCGTGTAACCCGCCGAAACGGCGCGGTCGCGGTCCTCATTGCGGCGCAGCCAAACGGCCGGCATTCCGAAGGTCGGATCGACCGTTTCGAGGCCTTGTATCTTCTCGCGAACGATGCCCGGGTCTATCGCCAAATAGCCGTCCGGATGCACCTCTCCCTGCGCGATCTTTTCACCCTTGAGCAGGATGGCATACTCGCGCGGCGGGAGTTGTAGATTGTCGGTAACATGAACGGATGGAACAATTATACCGATATCAATAGCCGCCTGCCTGCGAATTTCGCGGATCCGGGCGAGAAAAGAATCATCGGCGCTGACAAGCCCGATCAACCCGTAGCCTACCTCGAGCGACAGCGAATCCACCTTGAGCAAACTCTCCATTCTTTCGGGCGGTTTGGCCGAGGCGATAACCTCTTCCGCGTCTCTTTCATCAGCCTGGTCCGAGGCATTTTTCTTCGCCAGTTGGACTGCCAGAAAGCCCACGCCGCCTACTCCGGCCGCAAGTGTTAGAAAAGCGAAATGCGGCATGCCCGGTAGGATTCCGAGAAAGAATAAAACCCCCGCGGAGATGAATAGCGGGCGGGGATTGGTCAACAACTGGCCGCTCATTTCGGCCCCCATGCTGGACGTCGTTGCGGATCGCGTGGTGATAATGGCTGCCGCAACCGAGATGAATAGAGACGGTATGGCGGCGGCAACGCCGTCACCCACTGTTAGGGTCGTATAGGTCTTCAGAGCGTTGGCAAGGGGCAGCCCGTGCTGGAGCACGCCTATCGCGAAACCCGCGCAGATGTTGACCGCGACGATGATTATCGATGCAACAGCATCGCGCTGAGTAAAGCGGATCGCGCCATCCATAGCGCCGTGAAATTCAGCCGCCTGGCTGATATCACCGCGTCTTTGCTTGGCCTCATTCTCATCGATCATGCCAGCCGCCAGATCGGCGTCAACCGCCATCTGTTTACCCGGCATTGCGTCGAGCGTAAACCTCGCGGTAACCTCCGACGATCGCACAGCGCCGTGGTTAACGACGAGGAACTGAATCACCAGGAGGATGAGGAAAATCACGATTCCGACGACAAAATTGCCGCCTATCACAAACTCGCCGAACGCCTTGATCACCGCGCCTGCCGCCGCTTCGCCCGTGTTGCCATCGGTAAGAATAAGTCGAGATGTAGCAACGTTTAGCGCAAGCCGAAACAACGTGGTCAGCAACAGCAAGCTCGGAAACGAGGTGAACTTTACCGGTTCCGGTGTGTACATCGCAACGAGCAGGACCACCACCGACGCCATCAGGTTAAGACTGATCAGGGCGTCCAGAATCAGGGGCGGGAGCGGGACCAATAACACGAGCAGTATTACCACCGCTGCGATCGGGACCGTTAAATGTGAATAACCGCTGGCGCGGCTCAGGATTCGCTGGATCGATGAATTTTCCATGTTTTTTTGATCTCGCGCGGCGGGCTTTTCACCCTCCGGGAACGACTCGGAGTAGCAGGTATGCAAATACAGTGCCGAAGCGGTCCGACAAAGAGCAAGGCGAAACAGGCTGTCGAAGAAATCTCTAAAGTTTCTGAAATCAGACCCGATAGGCAAGACTGATGCCCCGGCAGTTTTTCGGGTCAGGCGATACGAACGTTTCGCGCGTTCGTGCGGTGAAATCTCACAGCTCCCACCTGTATTTACGATGACTAAAAAAGTTACTCACATTACGAAGATCCTCATAACCCTTACCGTGCTGGGGTTAACCGGTTTTATGGCCGTGTGCAAACGCACCGACGTTCGAAATTCCAATTCACGTGCCGCCGGCGAAATAAAAGAAGTTTGGACGAACGAACCGATCCAGCCGATACCGATTCATATAAACCTTGACGCCGATAAGGTCGCGCTTGGAGAAAAATTGTTCAACGAGGTCCAATTGTCCCGCGACAACACTGTCTCCTGCGCTACCTGTCATAGCATGGACCTCGGCGGAACCGACCAACTTCCACGCTCGAAAGGGATCGATGGACAACTGGGCGCGGTCAACGCGCCGACAGTATTTAACGCCGCCTATAACTTCAAGCAATTCTGGGACGGGCGGGCGGAAACACTTGAATCGCAGATCGACGGCCCAACCCATGCTGCAGATGAGATGGGTTCGAATTGGGAAGAGATAGAACGCAAGCTACGGCATTCCGAGGAATACACGGCAGAGTTCGCCCGCGTTTACAAGGATGATATTCATACCGAGAATATCAAGGACGCGATCGCCGCTTTCGAGCGTTCCC
>Ga0193752_1000958_pt1 | contig 25485 bp, 22 predicted proteins | sample H1c1metaG_FD_144924 | JGI IMG/M metagenome (GOLD analysis project Ga0193752, IMG submission 144924) | Soil microbial communities from a riparian zone of the East river system, Colorado, United States - H1c1 | ecosystem: Environmental > Terrestrial > Soil > Riparian zone | place: USA: East River...
GCGCAGGATAGACCGCCGTATGCAGCATCCGGCGCCAACCGGAAAATACTTGTTGTACTCCGGCACCGACGTCAGGTAGACGCGGTCGCTCGGAAATCGCCGTATCGCCAGTATTGCCTCGAAGCGCCCGAGCCACCTAGGGGGTGGAACCTCGTACTCGGGCAGAATCTCTCCACTAAGGTAGCCTATTCTGGAGTCTTCAAAGAGGCGCGCAGCCTGACTCAGGTAGTCCTTGTTCAACACGTTGTCGTCGTCGACGAAAATCAGCAGTTCGTGTTGCGCCGACCGAGCGGCGCATTCCCTGGCCGCAGTGAGTCCGGGGCGTTCCTCGCGTATGACGCGGATATCTAGCCTCCGAACGATCTCGAGCTCGGCAACCGGAGGATTCGATCCATTGTCCACTACAAACAACTCGTACTCGTTTGCAGGAAATCTCTGAGCTCTTATGGCGGCAATGCACCGCTCGAAGTAGTCCAAGCGTGGATTGAGGGTGCAGACGGCGACGGAGATCATATGTGACCGGAAGCCGCGAACCAGCCCGCGACCCTGTGCCACGACGCTTCATCGTCAATGGCCTGAACCCAGCGGGGATCAACTTTCGTCTTGAACTGATTCGGGGTCCCCATGATCGACAGGAACAGCGCATCGGACGCGTGAGCGACCCCGGGCGAGCTTCGCGGCTTCGCCTTTTCCGCCAGGACGCTCACCGCCCTCTTCGGAAGCGCGCGAACTGTTGACCGCATCCATGAGCCGACATAAGCGGTCGCATATGCTTGCTTGGCCATGCTGGAAAGCGACAAGCTGCTCGCCATCTGTCGCAACTCGCTCGCGATTCCTCGGGCTGTCGCAGCGGAGGCGTTCACGCGAACCGCGCCCAGGCAAAGTGCTTGTTCCATCTTCGAGATCCAATGCGACCAACGCAGATGCCCGAACTCGGCGAGGTGATGAAAACCCAATGCGCCGTCCGATTCTTGCGAAGCCAGGAAGCTCAGATATGACGCGACATTTCCGATGTCCGTCAGGTTGCAGCATCCGTCCCGGCCGGCAACTCCGACCGGCGCACCGAAAAGGAGTCTCTCGGCAAGCGCTGCCGTCCAATATGGCGAGGCCGGTCCCCAGACATTTCCCAGCCGCACAATCTGCAGATCCTTCCCCGGTCGCTCTCTCATGAGGTCTTGCTCAAGATCTATCTTTGCCTCGATATATGGGTAGTCGCGGCGTCGGCTAACGGGTCCGACCACCACCTCGCGCTCAAGCTCGAATCCGAACACAGCCAGCGTGCTCACGTGTATGACCGAGGTTTGCGGCGCCGCGAGGCGAAGTATCAACTCGAGTATCTGTCGGTTCTTCGTCGGGTACTCGTAACTCCGGCCAGAGCTGGGATAGGCGAGATTGATCAGCACATCGGGCGGTAATTGAAGCGCGTCATTCGGCGAAACGAGGCGTACCGCTTCGTTCCGAATCAGAAAGCTCGTGGCAGGTCGCGCTATCGCAATCACTTCGCGGCCGCGGCGGACGAGTTCGGAAACTAGCTCTTGTCCGACATACCCCGCCGCTCCAATTACCGCCACTGTTGTCATGGGCTCTGTGGCTTGCGACTGATGGCTTCAAGGATGGAAGTCAGTCCGAGGAATCGGCGCGCTTCGAAGGTCTTGTCCGGGGCCGAGCCGAATATGCTTTCCCATTGCATGCGGAAGCAGTCGACGTAGTTGGCATCGCCGTCCTCGACGCGCACGACTGTGGAGTTAGATTTCCCCGTTAGCCGGAATGAATTGTGAAGTCCGACAGGCACGTCAATACGTCCATGCTGCAGTTCGATGCGGATTCGATTCGCAAGCGCCTGGTACCGCGAAAGGTGTATTTCGAGATCGATTTGCTGCGAATCCGCGTAAACCTGTGCTTTGGCCTTCAGCTCATGAGAGGGTTCGGAGCGATCACGCCAGACGTCGGTCACGCTCGTGCGTAACACCGTTTCATCCAGCCCGCACGCAAAGAGCGCCATGTCCAAAGTGTGCGAACCTGTGTCGAACAGGACTCCCCCGATGGGGTCGGAGGTAATGTAATCAGACTGGACCGCCCAGCTATACCGCCCGCCCTCAATGACCGAGATGGATTGAACGGCGCCCAACATCCCAGTGGCAATGAGCTTTCGGACTTCCTGCACAACAGGGAACATTCTGCGAAAGTGGCCGACGTACAGGGCGCCGCCCGAGGACTTGGCGCTTTCCAGGAGATCGGTAGCTTCGGCAAGACTTCCAACCAAGGGCTTTTCGCATACGACGGTTCGGCCCGCCTGCAGGGAAGTCCGGCATAGCTCATAGTGAGAGCTTGGCGGCGTAGCGACGATGATCGCGTCGCAGGCTTGAATAGCCTCACTCAGGCTCACAGACTGGGCATCCAGCCGTCGAGCCAGCTCGTCAGCGGCGGCAGGATCGCGATCGCAAACGTGAGATACGACGACATTCGCGACCGGCGGCAACGTTCTCGCATACATCTGCTGCGCTACTGCTCCGCATCCCACGATGCCGACGCGGATCATGGTGCGGCGTTCGAGCGAATAAGGTCGTCGAAATTCTTTCTGGGAAACACCTCCAGCTTTCCACCAGCCGTGGCGTTGTAGACATCGACCGATCGCTTGTTCAGGAACTCACGGGCGCCTCTGTACGCGGTCTCCATACGGTCAACCAGCGGGTCGTGCCATCTGAATCCCTTTCCGAAGTAGTCAGGATGGAAGTGATTTACATCGTCGACCTTCGAAACGATGACGTCCGACGTGAGGTTGGCGGGTGTCTTGTAGGAGTGGTCGAACCCGATCAGGTATACAGGATTGCAGCCCAGGAAGTACGCCAACTGAAGGTTCAGCACGCTGACGGTCCCACCCCAATAGCAGACTTTGTCGAGGTCAGCCGAGAAGCGTGGGAATCCCCGATAGCGACGCACGAAATTGATGTAGAGCGTATTCTGGCCAGGCGGCAGGCAATACGCCAAATCTCGCGGGAATATCTTCGTTGTGCCATCGATCGAATTCAGCATGGACGATCTATCCTCGGCGACAAGGGGATCTTCGACCGTAAGGAATGTCGGCTTGTACCCCATGTAGTCGAACATCAGGAAGATCGCGTTGCTCGCGATCGTTACCTCGTTCTTCAGCACCCGGACATCAGTAGCACGCAAACTCGGCCCATTCCCCAACACGAAACATCTTCGGCCCTGATACCGGCCTCGCAAAGCGGCAAGACGAGCTCGATTCCGGCGTCCCTCCTCGGTGATCCACCAGGCGAGTTCTACGGAACGGTGATACAGGTGTGCAACATAGCCTTGAAGGCGCGCAAAGGCTTCACGTTTGTTAGGCTGCGCTGTGCTAGTCAAGGGGTGGGCCGCTTTCTGGCGCGACATTGTGACGCCATCAATGGCATACATTTTCGCATTCAGGCCAATCCGAGCCAAGACGAGAGGATAGATTCACCGCTGAACGTCGCTAGATCGCAGCCGACTTTCTTGAAGAGAGCGTATGGGCAAGCTCAGGAGCCTTGGACTCTCTCCGAGACAGAGTTCAGCGCAGGCGACTCATAGACGGCACCGCTCTTCCTGTGGATAGTTGCTGCATACGCGCACATCATCAAGAACACGAAGAGCGCATCGCGGAAGTAGATCGTCGGCACAGCCTCGGTGAGCCCCATCAACACGAGGAACATGGCGGCCGGCGCAAGCCAGGTGCGCGCGAGCAAAAATATCAGAGAGAAGAAGAGAGCTGTCCCGATGTAGCCGTTGTCGATCGCATACTGCAAAGCAGCGTTGTGCAGGGTCGCAAGCTCCGGGCGGTCGAGGTATGTGAAGAGCGAGTCGTAGTAACGCGAAATGTTGGCGACAACCTGGCCGTAGGCCCCGTAGCCGACGATGTGGATGGGCTTTGGCTTCGTCAGTTCATCGGCTGCGACATCCCAAACAAGTGCCCGGCCGGCGCCGATGTCCTCCGTTGCTACGTCCGGCCTGCTGAAGAGATAGACAAGATCCTGCAAAATCGGGCTTGAAGTGCCAGACCCGGCAAGCCCCATCAGGACAGCGATTGCGGCTACCGAAAAGGCGGGCGCGAGAATCACGAACCAATGCGCACGGCGGCGAATCGCATTCGGGACAATCAGGAAGAAGGCCACTGCGAGGATCGTGAAGAGTGCTGCGCCACGGCTATCGCCAAGCAGAATTGAGGCGATGCCAGCACCCAGCACTGCAGGCCAGAAGATGCGATTTCCGCCCTTGAGCATCGTGAAGGCCAACACGACGCCGAGTCCGCTGACTACTGCGTAGCCGTTCAGTCCGGAGGCGAGTGGAAAGAACACGCGCGGAGCGTTGATGCCAATGGCGGACAACATCACGGCATCGCTCGTTGCGGACGGCCCGCCGATTGGCGGTGGTTTCGCTCCGACAAGGTGGAGTGCGACATTCAGCAACAGGTAGATACCGATGCCTGCGGCAACGGCGCGTATGGTCTTATCAGGCTCGACAGTTCGAAAACGAGAAAATACGGCGTAGGCGAACAGCGCCGTCGTCAGCAGAAACCCGAGCGTTTGCAGGACGCCAGGAAGTGCTTGATTGCCCAGCGCTCGCACTAGGCCGACGCCGACCCATGCGACGAAAATGACTGTTACCCAAGCGATGAGCGGCCAGCCGGTTGCGGACCGACGCGGGAACCCGACTAGGCATGGATAAGCGAAGAGATTCTTGAATATCACTAGCCACATCGGCAGCAACACCAGCAAGAGGGCGCCCGGAATCTTGTGGGTCGTTGCGACCTGCGAAAGATTGACGAGCGGAACTACGCTCGCAGCGACTAGGAGATCGAGCACCTAGTTGCCGAAGAACAAGATGTTGGCGAGCATCACTGTCGGAACGCTATTTTTGCCAAACTAAGACAACACGACGCATCCAATAGCGGATGAAAGATTTACTCATCGCCTCATCGACGAGATCAGCTGCTTTCAGGAGCGCGTTCTCTGGCTTATGCCTAAGCACCAGCGACGTAATAAGCCCGACGCCAGTAGACATGAGACCGGAGAAATGATGATGGCTGGCGCTAAACTTGGAATCGGCCCATTCGATTTGTTTTCGGGATAACGGCAATTCGTCTCGCGTCCTAGCTGATGGCGTGAGGACACGCAGTAGCTTAGCCGCTGGATTGTCCCTAAGAGGTTCCTGGAAAATTGCGTACCCGCCTGGCTTCAATATGCGCGCTATTTCCACAATCGCCTTTTCGAAATCGAGGTGGTGCAGGATAGCCCTGCCAATTACAGCGTCGAACGTGGCATCGTCGAACTTCATCTTGTGCGCGTCCATGACAAGAAATTTAGCTGGCAGGCCGAGACTATTCGCCTTTTCTATTGCAACGGGTGAGATGTCGATGCCGGTAATTTCGAGGGGCTTCAGTCCAAGATATTTGGACGCCATCCACCCGTCAGCGCAACCATAGTCCAACACGGCAGAATCAGGGATAACTCTGCCAATCCAAGTCGCTAGATACTCCTCGGAGCGTTGGTTGTTGCGACATTCATTAACGTGGCAAAAACGCTGCTGAAGGTTGTTGTTTCTTTCACGAACTAAGCCTTCATCATAGGCATCTTGTTCGTTCTGAACGCGGTCACTAGGCATGGCACAAAATCCTAATAAGGTCCGATATATCGCCGAACACGCATAGCGATACTTAAATAGCTACTCCAACGGGAACGTAGACTGGTTTCCAGATTCCCCACGGCATGCCGTTTTTATCGGACATGCGATACGATGGGTGCAGGCGTTTCTGTAGCTCGGTGCAGTTATTCAGCGCGGCGAGGGCGGTACGGAAATCGCCATCCCAGCGGTCTGCTTGAATCCCGAAGATACTGGCGAGCGTAACGGTTGAGAAGTTCCACCCGCGGCTCGGCTCATGGAACCAATCCTCGGCTTCGGCCGCAGAGGTAGTGATCAGCATCGGCCCTCGCGGCTTCAATACCCGCTTCGCTGCGGCAATCGCGGCTGGCACCTCCGCCTTGTCGAGGTGCTCGATGGCGGACACTGAAACGACAGCATCGACGCTTCTGTCTGCAAGGGGAGCGAGGTCTCGCATGTCCGAGCGAACGAACTCGATGCTTCCGCCACTCAAGCGACTTGGGACCATGGGCAGACCGCACAGCAACAGATCCGCGATTCTGGACACACGGTTGCTTCGCGCGGCCGGGGTTGCCTTACCGAGGTGGTCGAGGTACGCGCCGCTGAACTGCTCGCCGCGTCTAACTCTCACAGAGTGTGTCAGTCGCATGGCGAGGCTCGGACGGCGATCGGAGAAGTCAACGGAGATCACACGGTAACCCAGTCGCGCGAGGACGAACTGCAGCACACCGAGGCCAGCTCCGAGATCAACGACAGTCGCCCGTGGGCGGATCTGTCGGGCTCGAAGCTGCTGCAGGATCCAGATGATATCGAGCTGGTAGTGCCACCCGATCGACGCGCCTAGTGCTCGCACGGTGCGATCAATTGCCGCGAGGTCGGAGCGGTGACGGAGGAGGTCGGGCGTCAGGAGTTGAAGCACATGTCGATGCTATCACCGGCCGAAGCGAAGGGCGGCTAGTAGGGATCTCTCGCGCCAAGACCTACGCAAAGGCGGCAGCAAAGGAAAGGCAAAGTCCGCCAATGAGGACAAGACCTGGCACGACGGTTGATTGAAACTCGAAGTGCGCTACGGAAAATCTGAAATGTCTGCGCGACTCAACAATGGCGTAGACGGTAAGGAATCCGCCGTACGCGAGCGTCATGGCAGCAGCTACGGTGTAGATGCCCAAGACTGGGTATGCGATGGCAATGCAGAGCGCCAAGATTGCTGCGTTTACAGTGTTCGAAATATGCCAATTGATCTGGTTGGATACCGCGGATAGCTGCAGGTGCATGCTGCCAACTCGCTCCAGATAGAAACCTACCGCGAGCAGTGCCCAAACCGGCTGCGACACCAATGGAGTCTGACTTCCAGTTAGTGCGAAAATCTCGCGGAAGATAGGTCCACCAACAATCGCGCCGACAACAAACGTCCAGCAAGACCCCGTGAGTCCGATCTTCGCAATTGAGAGCAACCGTTCGATACTGTTTACTTGGTACATTGTTGCAAGAGCAGGCAGTCGCGTATAAAACGGCGGTTGCGAGAATTGGCTTAGCGCCGACATTAGGCGAAGTGCCACCAGCATCGATGCAGCCTCTTCGGCGCTCGCAAGTCGCGCATAGGCCAACCCAGCAAAGTGAATCGCGCTGACACCAGCCAGCATCCCTATTTGAGACCGCCAGGCAGCAGGCCATGCGCGCTTGATGATCGACGCATGCAATTTCCAGCGCATTCGCGCGACGTGCGGTCCGGTGGTTTTTCTGAACTCCTTTGCGACGGCGAGCAGCGAGACAAGCGGCCAAATTTGTGTTGCAAGCATCAGGGCAGCCAAACCACCGTCGCATAGAAGGATGGCGCATCCCGAGATTGTGCCGACCAGCACGCCGATGGCTTCCCACCGGCGTACAAAGGCGATCCTGTGAAGGCCACTCAAGAAAACCGTGAAGCGAGCGCCGAAGCACGCTAGGCCATATGACGCCAACAGTACAAGCCAGGCGATCCAGCCATCGGCCGGGTCCTCCATATTGAGAATGAGAGTGGACAGGTACCACGAGCCGATTGCGCCGCCGAAGACCAGACCAGCCAGGGCAAGAAGAAGATAAAGAGGCCGCAGCGTCTCAGCGATTTGAGATAGCGTCTGCCAGTCTGCCGACGCGTAGCTTTCTTGAGTTCCGGAATCTGTCTCTCGGAGGGCGTAAGCAACAAGCCGAGTAAGTGTCGGCCCAAAGCCTAGGTCGCACATTCCCAGTATCGTCGCTATTGCCACTAGGGCCAGCCACACTGTGACGGTTTCTGGAGCGAAAGCTCGCAACGCAAGCGGCAGCAGAAGAAACAGACTTGCACCGCGAGCAATCAGTGCAGCCCACGACATCGCTGCCGAGGAATTCCAGAGCCATTTGATGAGCGTCAAAGGCGTGCCGTGGTCAGCAGCTGTAATCTGTTGTTAGCGTGGCGCAGATGCTCTATAGAGGATCGTGCAAACGTGCACCGATTCCACCATGAACTTCCATCACTGACCCCGTTATAAATCCTGCCTGGTCGGAAGCGAGATAGCGAGCTGCGCTGGCGATTTCTTCAGGTCTTGCTATGCGCTTAACCGGATGGGCGTTCTCGAGCTTCCTTAGGAGAGAGGACTTACCTCTGAATCCGGCTCGCAGCATTGACGTCGAGACGGCGGCAGGGGAAATAGCATTGACGCGAATTCTGCCGCCGAGCTCTACGGCGAGGCTCTTAGTAAGACCTTCGAGACCGGCCTTACTGCTCGCGTACGACGTAAACTTTGGCTTGGTGAGCTTCGCATGGATGCTGCCTATGTTTACGACGGAGCCTGCATTTCGCTCCAGGAGTGAGAGTAGTTCTCTGGTCAGAAGAAATGGCGCCAAGAGGTTGACGTCAAGAGTTGCGCGCCAGTCAGCCGCGTTCAGCGCTTCGACGCGTTTCACGATTTGCACAGCGGCATTGTTTACGAGGGCATGCAGCGGACGCTTTCCAATCGCGGTTCGTATCGTGCGAAGCGACCGTCTCAGATAGTCCGATTCCGAGGACAGGCGAGCGAGGTCGATTTTCAGAAACGCATCGCTGCGGTCGCCCTTCACGACTTTGTCTATCCCGACCACGTAGAAACCGTCCGCCTTGAACGCGTCGCAAAGAGCGCGTCCGATGTCCCCGGACGACCCGGTAACCACTACTGCGGGTGCTGCGTTCATCTAGCTGCGCTTCCGAGGAACCCGAAAAGCAGATCGATGGCTTTGTTGGTCGCCCTGCGTACGGCATCCACGGAGTTGGAGCCGTTGTGCGAACCGAAGATGCAGCGGTCGAAGCCCCGAAGCTTCGAGTTGGCCGGAAGGGGCTCGACTTCAAAGACATCCAACGCCGCCGAATAGACCTGGCCGCTCTTGAGAGCTTGCTCCAGGGCCGCCTCTTCAATTAGCGGACCTCTGGCGACATTCGCGATTCTGACCCCCCGCTTTGTCTGCGCAAGGACCGCGGCATTAAGCATGTGCCTGTTAGCAGCGTTGAGGGCGCAGGTGAAGGCGAGGAAATCGCATTCGCCGACACGCTTCGGCCAAGGTTCGAGCTGAGCGACCAGTCCGCCGGGCGGGCTCGTGACTGCAGGATCGTAGGCAATGACCTTCATGTCGGCAGCAAGAGCGCGGCGCGCTAGGTTTCGCCCGATGTCTCCAAGGCCGACGAGGCCGAGCGTCTTGTCGGCAAGGGAGATCCCACGAGGTTTCGGCCATCCGCCGCTCCGCACACCTTGGTCGATTGAAATGAATTCGCGGGCCAACGCCACTAGATAGGCGAAGGCGAGGTCAGCTACCTCCCGGCCGAACATTTGCGGAGTGTTGGCGATCGGAATGCCAAGGCTCTTCGCAGCTGCGAAATCCACGTTGTCGACGCCAACGCCCCATTTGACGGCCGCGCGCAGTCGCCCCCGCTTACCTGCCTCGAATACTCTTCGCGTCGCCGGATCGTCGCCGATGATCCAGCCGTCGAACTGCGGCAGCAGTCCGATCAACTCGTCTTCACTGAGTATCTGGGTGACCTTCGGGCAATGAACGTCCGCGCCACGCTTCGTAAACTCGCCCTGAAACTCGTCCATCAGTCCGAGCATCGGCGGGCAGGTGACAAGAATCCGGTCGGTCATGCTGTCCTCACGCCGCTGCGGGCGCGTGCCGTCAGCTCCGCTAGCTCCCAGTCTGCAGGGGTATCGATATCAACAGATTCTGACTTCGGAGTGACGTACATGACTGGTTGCTTCCCGATCCTAGCCGAAGTAGCCCCAAAGCTGTCGGCAGTGAAGATGTACAGGTTGGAGTTTTCCTCGTACCAGGGCTCGAGGTCCTGAGTCTTGATCAGGCGCTTCGGGTCATGGTTGATCGGTGAACTGTCCGCTCGATAGAACCGGGTCTGGAACTTGTTCACGGAGAAGAGGGAGTCCGCCTTTCGCGCGGCGAGTGCACTACGGAACTGGGAGACTGCGGCTCGGATGGTGGCCGCGGACAGCAGGGGATTTGTTGTATGCGTCATGAGGTATGCGTCGGCGGGCATTGCGGCGATGTCGTCGGCGAGGATCAGGTTCATGCTTGTGTCGTCGCCGCATAGCTCGGGTTTCCGATCACGAATGACGATCCGGTTCGACTCCGCCAGCCCTTTCGAGGCGAGGATGCTCCGGGCATCGGTATTCAGAACCACCAGCCCGATTTCGTCTATGGACAGGAGCGTATCCAGGATCCATCGGAAAAGCGGTTTGCCGGCGAAGTCGCGAAAGTTCTTCCCGGGGACGCGTGCGCTGTGCGCCTTCATCGGCAGCAGCGCGATCAGACCGTGGTGGCTTGTTTTCGTGGAGTTGTTCATGCTCGTTTCTCAGCGAGGATAGAAGTAGTGTTCTTTGCGTTGTCGGGACACTGCTCGGTGTGCGTGGTTGCCGCGGTAGGCGCCCCAATACTGCATGAGGCGATACATCAGGATCTCCGGGAATGTGGTGGACAGCGTCTTTCTCTGCAGTGCATCGCCGCAGTCATGGAGCAACGCGCTGGCGAAGTACCGAAGGAAGTCGGCGAAGCTGAGTTGTATCTCGGGCATGATGTGCTGAAGCGCGAACGCCTCGCGCTCGTAGCGGGTACGGATCCGGCTCCAGCTTTCGTCGTGCAGGTGGAGTACCGGGGCCTCGGCAACGTAGCCGAGTTTCATGCCCTGCGCCGTGAGCTGCTTGCCGAGCGCCATATCTTCAAGCCCCGTGAGTTCCTCATCGAAGCGATGCCGTTCCCAGAGTTCCTTTGGCATGGCCGAATTGGCGTTGTTGCAGAAGAAGCCTTCCTGAGGGATGCGGCTTTCCTTGGGAAAGTATTTCTCGAAGATGCGGCATTCGCTGAATCGGCTGCCGTTTCCCCCGATCTGCCGTCCATAGGCAAATGAGACTCTTCCCTCGACGAGCGGCCGCAGGAGGGTCCGCAGCCAGCTGTCGTCATTCGGTATGCAATGACCGCTGATGAAGACGAGATAGCGCCCAAGCGCAGCCTGGCAGCCGATGTTGAGCGAACGGCCGAACGAGAACTCGTCCTTGGTTATCGTGAGGATGCGACAGCCGTGCTGCGCAGCGATTTCCTTCGTGCGATCGGTGGAACCCGAATCGACGACCAGGGTTTCATGGCGCAAGCCGTCCGTGCGCTGGTTCCCAATGCTCGCTAACACATCAGGAAGATGGCGAGCTTCATTCAGCGTTCGAATGACTATGCTTGCGTCCAAGTATTAGCGCTCGCGCAGCGATGAGGTGGGGTGTCGCTAGCGGCGGGTGCGGAAGCCGCCGAAGAGTTGTTGCCTAATTTGCGTCAGCCTCGCACCCCTAACAGGGTCTGCGTTGATCCGCTCCAGCGCCTCCCGAACGAAGACGCCGATGGTGGTGAACACGACAGCCAGGAAGGTCAAGCCAAGGACGATCAGCGCCCGCTTGGGCTTGTGCTTCTTGTCGGGAGGGGTGGCCTTGTCCAGAGTCTGAATCACAACCGCATCCTTCGCCTCATCCAGCCGCGCAACCTCGTACTGCTTTGCAAGCAGCTCGAACAGAACTTCGTAGTACTTCACGTCGCGTAACCGCCGAACGTACTCGAGGCCGATCTCGGGTACCTTGCCGGTAGGAATGAAGATGTCCGGGCCTTTTGAGTTTTCCGCTTTCTCCAGTTTCTCCAGCTGCGAACGGAGCTCGGCTAGTTCGCGGCGAGCACGTTGGTATTCTGCGTTGGCGTCTGTGGCGTAGGAGCGCATCGATCCGAGCTGAACTTCCTTCACCGCGACTTGAGCTCGTAGGCCTGCGATGGCTTCGATGATCGCCCGGCCTTGATCTTCGAGTCTCAGGAGGCCGGTTTTCTCCTGCGAAGTCTTGAACCGGATTTCTGCCTCGGCAAGTTGGTCTTTTGCTTTGAGCAGCTGCTTCTCGAAGAACGTCCGGCGCAGTCCGGCTTCGGTGACGGCGAAATTCTGGCTGATGCGCTCCAGTTCCTCCACGTACGCATTCGCCAGCTGGGCGGCCCGCTCGGGACTCCTGTCTTCCACTTCGATGACGATGATCCCGTCGCGGCCGCTAGAGATGGTTGTACGCTCGTCGAGCTTCTTGCGTGTGTCGACGAGCGTGTCCTCCTCGTAGAGCTCGACTAAGCCGAAGCGTTTGATGATCGCGTCGGAAACCGTGTCGCTTTTAAGCATGCCAACGTAGAGGTCGGCAAGCGATCTCATGCCCAGCGCGGATCCTGCGGCGCCGGCCAGCGCTCCGCCGCCAACCTGACTCAGGAGTGCCAGCGCAATCGACTGACTCTGCTGTAACGGAACGACCCGGGCGACGCCGAGATATGATTTCGGCCACAGCAGAACCAGGATCACAGCGAGCACGGCAACGACCATCGGAATTCCGACCATTGGCCGCTTGTATTTGGCGAACAATTCCAGCAGAGCGAAGGCGTCGGCTCGCGCTTCCGAATCTGATGATCGCGTGCTCTCGCTCACGTTAATCCTGTAGTACCTTTATCGCAGCAGCACCGAGGCCGAACTGATAGAAGATCGACGTCCAATCCTTCAGATCCTTTACCCACGTCGTGCGCTGGAAGTCCTCCGGCACGACAATGGCGTCGCCCGGCATCAAGCGTAGGCTTCCGACCGAGCCAACCAAGAATCCAGACTGTGAACTGCTAACGACACTGCCGTCTGCCCGCAGGACATAGATGCTTTTCTTGTCGGCCTCTTTCCGAGGGCCACCGGCCAGGGCCAGATAGTCGGACACGTTTTTCTCGGCGGCATACAAGAACGAGGTCTCGTTGTAGACGGTGCCGAAGACGCTGACCATTGATGGCTGCTCTGGGATGCGAAGCCTGTCGCCGTCTTCAAGGGCGACCTCGGGTAGATTGGCCAGAGAAGCACTTTGCGGCATCTCGAGGACGATCCGCCCGGTCGGCTTGACCGATCTCAGGCGGGACACGAGCGCCCGCTGCGCATCCGCCTCCTGCTTGAGCGCGACCGCATCCTCTGTGTTCACGACGCTCTGTGCGCGAGTCACGGCCGCGCGCTGAACATCCTGCTCGAGCTGATCCACGGTTTGCTTGAGACGTTCCTCCTGGTTCCGGCGGGTGGATTCACGCGAGAACTCGGAGCCGAAGATGTATGCCTTCGAAGTCACCCCGCCAACTCGGGTGACGAGTTGGCGCAGAGTCTCGCCCGGGTTGGCTTGGTATACCCCGGCGAAGTTGAACTCGCCCTCTAGGCTGACAACTACGGGGCGGCGGGCCGAGGGGGCGGCAATATCGGTTTTCGAGAATACGGTGACGATGTCGCCCGGATTGAGGGGCAGATTCTGAGAGGCATCGTTCTCGAGGATCGCCTTGCCGAGGTTGAACGGCAGCAGCGAGGTGGTGAGATCGACCGGGTTCAGGCGCTCGATGACCGCGTAGTCCCAGTTGATCTCGTCGGAGAGCCGGCGCACGGCGGCGCTGAGCTGGCCCTGAGTGACCGTATCGTTGCGGTTGGTCAGGTTCTGGCGGCGGTGGTACTCGGGCGTGATCAGCGTTTCCTTGTCGGGGATCAGGTCGCGCACGCGCATGCCGGGGCGGTGCGGGTAGCGCAGCGGCTCGGCGACGTTACCGCGCAGGGTGACGGCGTTATCGAAGCGCGGCGAGACGGCGAGGACTGAGATCAGGTCGCCGTCCTTGATGTTGCGCTTCAGGCCGTCGTAGTCGAGCGCGAACTGGTCGACGGTGCGCGTCTTGCGCTCGTCGATCCTCTCCAGGGTGGCGCGGCGCGCCTGGGCGGTGGTGGCGAGGCCGCCGGCGAGGTCGAGCAGGAGGCTGACGTTGGTGGGGCCCTTCAGCTCGAAGATGGCGGCGTTGTTGACGCTGCCGGAGACGGCGGCGAGGGGGCCGGCGGGCGGGAAATAGATGACGTCGCCCGGCAGGAGCGCGGCGTCCTTCGACTTGTCGCCGGCAAGCAGCAGGTTGTAGAAATCGAACTCGGTCACCACGCTGTTGCCGCGCTTGAGCTGGATCGCGCGCATCGAGCCGTGCGGAGCGGGGCCGCCGGCGGCGAAGACGGCGTTCACCAGCGTGCTGAGCGAGCTGATCGTGTACGAGCCCGGGCGGCGCGCGTGTCCGACGACGAAGATCTGCACCGAGCGCAGCTGGCCCATGGTCACCAGCAGCTCGAAGTTGCGGAAGTTGCGCGAGACGGCGGCGCGGATATGCGCGGTGAGATCCTGGTAGCGCACGCCGGCCACGGGAATCGAGCCGACGCGCGGGATGCTGATCGTGCCGGTGCGGTCGACGACCGCGCGGTAGTCGACGTCGATCTGGCCCCAGGCACGGATGAGCAGCTCGTCGCCCGGTCCGATCACGTACTCGCCGGTAACCGCGATGTTCTCGACGGGCGCGAAGGTCGAGGGGGCGTCGAAGAGATTCGAGCCGAATATGCGGAGCCGCTTGCCGGTGGAGGCGGTGATGAATTCCTGGAACTCGTTGCCCGGGCCGTCGGAATCTTGGGTGGAAGCTTGCGCAGCGGCGGGCTGAGCCGGGCGCGGCGCCTGTTGCTGCTGCTGTTGGAGGAACTGCGCGGCCCCGGGAGGCGGATTGGTGATGGTCGGCGTCGTGACCTGCGGAATCTGCATCGGCGAGGTCTGGAGGGACCCGCCGTTCGAGTTCGATCCGCCGCTCGAGCTCGACGCGTCGGGTCGTTGCGGCTGCCCGAACTGTGCGAACGACGAGGTCGCCGATAGCAACACGGCTCCAGCCAAGAACATGCGACAGAACATCGGAACTCCCTTCCCGCAAATGCAAAGCGCTCCGCGCGGACCCCCCGGTCCGACGCTAGGAACGCTTTTGGTATTTTTGTTGCGGAACCTGCGGGGATTATAGGCGAGGGCCCCGAGACTTAGCTCCCAAACCCGTTAAAGAGTGAGAGGAAGCGGGGCTAAACCCTTGGTAATTCTTACCCCCGGCGGGTTTAGCCGGGCGTCCGGGTTATATTTGCGCCACGAATTCCTGAGGAGGGGTCCATGAGGCTGAAAACAATGGCCGTCGCCGGTGCGGCGGCGCTGGCGCTGGCGAGCGCGGGGGCGGTACAGGCGCAGCAGAAGATCGAGATGAAGCTGGCCTACTTCGTGGGCGACCAGCACGCCATGTCGCAGTGGCTGATCAAGTGGTCGGACCAGCTCGAGAAGGGCTCGGGCGGGCGCATCGCGGTGAGGCGCTTCCCCTCCGCCCAGATGGGCCCGACGCCGGGGCACTACGACTTCGCGCGGAGGGGAAGCGCCTATGTCTCCTGGTTCCTGCATGGCGGCACGCCGGGGCGCTTTCCGCTCACCGAGATCATCAATCTTCCGTTCATGGCGGGCAGCGCGGAGATCGGCACCAAGGTGATCAACGACTCCGCGTTGCGCGCGAAGTATCTCGACGCGGAGCACAAGGGGATCAAGGTGCTGATGCTCTTCACGCACCAGCCCGGCGGGCCGCACACGACGAAGAAGCCGATCCGCACTCTCGACGACTTCAAGGGGCTGCGGCTGCGCTTCGCCTCGCCGACGGTGCGCGACCTGGTGGCGGCGCTCGGCGCGACGCCGGTGGGCGTGCCGCCGACGGAGATCGCGGAGCAGTTGCAGAAGGGCACCATCGACGGCGCGTTCATGGACTACGGCGGCGTGGGCATCGCGTTCAAGCTGGGCGGGATCGTCAAGTACTCGACCGAGCTCTACGCCTACGTCACGAGCTTCGGCCTGGGAATGAACGAGGACTACTGGGCGAAGCTGCCGCCCGACCTGAAGAAGCTGGTCACCGACAGCGTCACCGGCAAGGAGAAGGAAGTGGGCGAGGCCTGGGATTCGCTCGACGTGCCGGGCAAGAAGGCGGTGATGGACGGCGGCGGCGAGGGGATCCGGCTCTCGGCGGCCGAGAACGCGCGCGTGCGCAAGATCGGCGCGGAGGTGTCGGAGGCCAAGGTGAAGGAGTACGAGGGCAAGGGCATGCCGGCGCGCGCGATCTACGACGACATGCGGGCGCTGGCCGAGAAGCACGCCAAGACCTCGAAGAACTTCTGGAACTGAAGAAGACCGCCGCCGCTGTCTGCGGCGGCCTCGCGGGGATCTTCCTCGCGGCGATGATGCTGCTGACGGTGGCGGACGTGCTGCTGCGCGCGCTCGCCAACCGTCCGATCCGCGGCATGTACGAGCTGGTCGAGCTGCTGCTCGCCTGCACTTTCTTCGTCGCCCTGCCGGCGGTGTTCCTGCGCGACGAGCACATCGTGGTCGACGTGGCCGACAGCATCGTGCCCAAGGCGGTGCCGGCGCTCAGGCGCTTCGCCGAGGTGGTCGCCGTGGTGGTGCTGACGGTGATGGCCTGGCAGGGCTGGAAAGCGGCGGCCGAGACGCTGGTGTTCAACGATGTCACCTCGGACCTGGGGATTCACCGGCTGGTGTACTGGATTCCCGTGCTGGTCGGCATGGTGGGCGGGGCGATTGCCGCCGCTTTCGTCTTTCTCTTTCCAGTCGATAAATCATGAGCACGGGGATGGTCGCCGCCCTCGGCGTGATCGGGCTGCTGGCGCTGATCTTCGCGCGCGTGCCGATCGCGCTCGCGCTGGCGGCGAGCGGCCTGCTCGGCTACGCCGCGCTCGACGGCTGGGGCACGGCGCTCAAGATGTTCGGCCGGGTGCCGTTCACGCTGGCGAGCGCGTACTCGCTGTCGGTGATTCCGCTGTTCATCCTGATGGGCTCGGTGGCCTCGCGCGGCAACATGGCGAAGGAGCTGTTCGAGGCCTGCAACGCCGTGTTCTCCGGGCTGCGCGGCGCGCTCGCCAACGCCGCCATCGGCGCCTGCGCGCTGTTCGGCGCGATCTGCGGCTCGTCCATCGCGACGGCGGCGACCTTCTCCAAGGTGGCGATCCCGGAGATGCGCCGCCACGGCTACGACCCGGCGTTCGCCGCCGGCTCGGTGGCCGCCGCGGGCACGCTCGACGTCCTGATCCCGCCTTCGGTGCTGCTGGCGATTTACGCCATCGTCGCCGAGCAGTCGCTGCCCAGGCTGTACGCGGCGGCCTTCATCCCGGGGTTCGTGCTGGCTGCGCTCTACGTGCTCGCCGTGTTCGCCGTCGCCTGGTGGCGGCCGCAGTGGGTGCCGAAGGTGCCGGGCATGCGCTTCGTCGCGCGGCTGCGCGCGGCGGTCGGCATGTGGAAGCTCGGCGTGCTGTTCTTCTTCGCCGTCTTCGGCATTTATCTCGGCTGGTTCTCGCCGACCGAGGCGGCGGCGGTGGCCGCTTTCGCGGCCATTCTGATAGCAATGCTCACCGGCGCCATGGGCTGGCGCGGGCTGTGGGAGGCGCTGCTCGAGACCGCCTACACGACCGCGGCGATCTTCTTCATCGTGGTGGGCGCGTTCATCTTCTCGCGCTTCATCGTGCTCACGCAGTTTCCGAACGAGCTCGCCGCCTGGGTCAAGGCCGCCGGCCTCGCGCCGGCGTGGGTCCTGCTCGCGGTGATCGCGCTCTACGTCGTGCTCGGCACGTTCCTCGACGAGGTGAGCACCATCCTGGTCACCGTGCCGGTGACGCTGCCGCTGATCCTCGGCCTGGGGTACGACGGCGTCTGGTTCGGCATCTTCGTCACCGTGATGTGCACCATCGGCCTGATCAGCCCGCCGACCGGGATGACGGTGTTCGTGATCCAGGCGCAGCATCCCGACATCCCGGTGGTGCGCATCTACGCCGGCACGCTGCCCTACCTGGTCGCGGATTTCGTGCTGGTGGGGCTGCTGATCGCGGTTCCGGGCCTGGTGTCTTTCCTGCCGAACCTTCTGAAGATCTAAAAAATAGGGACAGACCCTATTTTCAACATAGCGAAAAATAGGGTCTGTCCCTATTTTTCAGGGTAGCCCTCGGGGTTCAGCGACTGCCAGCGCCAGGCGTCGCGGCACATGTCGTCCAGGCCGAGGCTCGCTTTCCAGCCGAGCTCGCGTGCGGCGAGGCCGGGATCGGCGTAGCAGCTGGCGATGTCGCCGGCGCGGCGCGGATGGAACTCGAGGGGTACCTGCTTGCCCGAGGCGCGCTCGAAGGCCTTCACCGCCTCGAGCACCGAGTAGCCGCGGCCGGTGCCGAGGTTGACGGTGATCGAGCGCTTCTTGGCGTCGAGAAAGTCGAGCGCGGCGAGGTGGCCGCGCGCGAGGTCCATGACGTGGATGTAGTCGCGCACGCCGGTGCCGTCGGGCGTGGGATAGTCGTTGCCCCACACCCGAAGCGCGGGAAGCTTGCCGACCGCGACCTGCGCGACGTAGGGCATGAGGTTGTTCGGGATGCCGCGCGGGTCCTCGCCGATCCTGCCGGAGGCATGCGCGCCGATGGGATTGAAATAGCGCAGCGCCGCGCAGGTCACGTCGCTTTTCGCCAGGATGCGCTCGATCTCGGCCTTGTTCTCGCCGTAGGGATTGGTCGGCGCGAGGCGGTGGTCCTCAGTCAGCGGCAGCCGCTCGGGATCGCCGTAGACGGTGGCCGAGGAGCTGAAGACGATGCGCCGCACGCCGTGCGCCTTCATCGCGGAGAGCAGGTTGACGCTGCCGCCGACGTTGTTGTCGTGGTAGAGCTGCGGCTTCTCGACCGACTCGCCGACCGCCTTCAGGCCGGCGAAGTGGATCACCGCGTCGGGCGGCCGGGCGAACGCCGCGTCCAGCGCGGCGCGCTCGCGCAGGTCGGCGCGGTGGAATTCGATCTTCGCGCCGGTCAGCTCGTGCAGCCGCTCGAGCACGACCGGCTTCGAGTTGGACAGGTTGTCGAGCACGACCAGCTCGGCGCCGGCTTCGGCGAGCACGACGCAGGTATGCGAGCCTATGTAGCCGAGGCCGCCGGTGACCAGCACTCTCATGGGTAGTTAACTTCTCAGTTTTTGGTAAAGCGGGGTGAAGTCCGGCGCGGTTTCCTGCATCAGCTGGTCGAAGGAGTCGATGACGAAATAGGTTTCCTGGTAGCGGTCGATGAGGTACTCCGAGCGCATGATGCGCTCGAGGTCGAACGGCAGCCGCCGCGGCTTCGGGCTGTCGACGCTGTAGGCGAGCTCGCCGCCGGAGGAGAGCAGGCCGGCGCCGTACGCCTTGACCTGGTTATCCACCTTCATCAGGCCGAATTCGATCGTGTACCAGTACAACCTGGCCAGCCACTTCACGGCGTCCAGGCGCATCGCCTTCAGGCCGCCTTTGCCGTACTCGTGCAGGTGGTCGGCGTACACCGGGTCGAAGAGCAGCGGCACATGGCCGAAGAAGTCGTGGAACACGTCGGGCTCGACGATGTAGTCGAACTCCTCGGGCTTGCGCAGCCACACCGTCACCGGGAAGCGCCGGTTGGCGAGGTGGGTGAAGAAGACATCGTCCGGCACCAGGCCCGGCACGGCGACGATCTCCCAGCCGGTCTTGCCTTTCAGCTTTTTCGAGACGTCCGTGAATTTTGGAATCTGTTGCGCGGAATCCAAGCCCGAGATCGCCTCGATCCACTCGGGGCAGGCGTACTTCGGCACCAGCTTCGACTGGCGCTCGAACAGCCGCCGGTAGAGAGCGTGCTCGTCGGGGGTATACGCCGCCCAATCCTGCTCGACCGAGTAGTCGGGCGCGGCCTTGGCGTAGTCGCCTCTCAAATTAGGGACAGACCCCATTATTTCGCTCTGCGGAAAATAGGGTCAGACCCCATTTTCATGCTGCTGGCTTCAGCGTGCCGCGGCGGATCTGGTCGAGCTCCATCGACTCGAACAGCGCCTTGAAATTGCCTTCGCCGAAGCCCTCGTCGCCCTTCCGCTGGATGATCTCGAAGAAAATCGGGCCGATGGCCGTTTTGGTGAAGATCTGCAGGAGCAGCCCGCCGGAGGGACTCCCGTCCACCAGGATCTTCCTTTTCTTCAGCTCTTCCACCGGCTCGCCGTGCCCCGGCAATCTCTTTTCCAGCAGTTCGTAGTACGTGTCCGGCGTATCGAGCAGCTCGACGCCTTTCGCGCGCAGGCGGTCCACCGTCTGGTAGATGTCGCCCGAATGCAGCGCGATGTGCTGGATGCCCTCGCCCTGGTACTCGTCGAGGTATTCCTGGATCTGCGACTTGTCGTCGGAGGACTCGTTGATCGGGATGCGGATCGCGCCGCAGGGGCTGGTCATGGCCTTGGACTTCAGGCCGGTCAGCTTGCCCTCGATGTCGAAGTAGCGGATCTCGCGGAAGTTGAACAGGCGCTCGTAGAACTCGGCCCATTCCTTCATCCGGCCGCGGTGCACGTTGTGCGTCAGGTGGTCGACGTAGATGAGCCCGGCGCCGGCCGGCGCCGGCGCGTCGCCGCACCAGAACCCCTCGAAGCCGGGCAGCGGCTTGAAGTCGACGTCGTAGATGGTGTTGCCGTAGTCGTTCTCCGGGTAGCGGTCGACGAGGTAGATGAGCGAGTCGCCGATGCCCTTGATCGCCGGGATGTTGAGCTCGCCCGGGCCGGTGTGCGCCTCGACGCCCCAGGCGCCTCGCTCGATCAAGCGCTCGTAGGCGCGCGCCGCGTCCTTCACCCGGAATGCCATCGCGCACACGCTCGGGCCGTGGCGGCGCGCGAAGTTCTGCGCGAACGAGCGCGGCTCGGCATTGACGATGAAGTTGACGCCGCCCTGCTTGAAGAGCGTCACGTTCTTGTGGCGGTGGCGCGCCACCGCCTGGAAGCCCAGGCGCTCGAACAGCGCGCCGAGGGCCTTCGGGTCCGGCGCCGCATATTCGACGAACTCGAAGCCGTCGGTCCCGATCGGGTTGGACCCGCTGGTTTCCTTGCTTTCGGCCTGACTTTCGACCATAACGCGATTCTAGACCCTGGAAAGTTACGCGCGGCGATTCGGCTATCATCCATTCATGCCACGCGTACCCTTGGCGGAGTTCGAGCCCGCCCTCAAGAAGCAGCTCGAAGAGCTGTGGGGCGGCACGCCGCCCAACCTGTACAAGCAGCTCGCCAACCATCCCCAGCTGATCGCCGCCTGGAACCAGTTCGCGCGCACGCTGCGCCACGACAGCCGCACCCCACGCGCGCTGCGCGAGCTGCTGATCCTGCGCGGCGCGCAGCTCATGCGCTCCGAATACGAGTGGGCGCAGCACCTCAAGATGGCGCGCAAGGCCGGCGTGCGGGAGGCGCAGATCGCCGCGCTCGCCGGGTGGAAGAAATCCGACGAGTTCGACGCTAAGGAGAAGGCGGCGATCGGGCTGGCCGAAGCGGTGACGCAGGGGCACGTTCCCGACGACGTCTACGCGGAAGCGATGCGCCACTTCGATCATCAGGACTACGTGGAGCTCGCCGTCACGGCGGCGTTCTACGCCATGGTCGGTCGCATGCTGGACGCCATGCACGTGCAGCTCGAGCCGGACTTCAAGGACTACTCGCCCAAGCTGCCGGCATGAGCGCCCGCATCGACCCGAGCGGCACTGTGCGCAGCTACCGCTACTACGACTTCGTGATGGTGGCGTTCGTCACCGTGCTGATCTGCTCCAACTTCATCGGCGCGGCGAAGCAGACCACCCTCGACCTGCCGCTGCTGGGCGCGACCACCTTCAGCGGCGGCGTGCTGTTCTTCCCCATCTCCTACATCTTCGGCGACATCCTGACCGAGGTGTACGGCTACGGCCGCGACCGCCGCGTGGTGTGGGCGGCGTTTGGCGCGCTCGCCTTCGCCACCTTCATGGCCTGGGTGGTGGTCAGCCTGCCGCCGGCGGGCAGCGACTTCATGAAGAGCTACCAGGGGCACCTGGAAGGCGTGTTCGGCAACAGCTGGCGCATCGCGCTCGGCTCGATGATCGCCTTCTGGTGCGGCAGCTTCGCCAATTCCTACACCCTGGCGAAGATGAAGATCCTGACCGGCGGCAAGTGGCTGTGGACCCGCACCATCGGCTCGACCCTGATCGGCGAGCTGATCGACACCACGCTGTTCGTGTTCATCGCCTTCTACGGCATCTGGGCGACCGGCGACCTGGTGAAGATCGCGATCGCCCAGTACCTCCTGAAGACCTGCTGGGAAATCGTCATGACCCCGGTCACCTACAAGGTGGTCGGCTTCCTCAAGCGCGTCGAGAACGAGGACTACTACGACCGCAACACCAACTTCACCCCCTTCTCGGTGAAAGTCTAAAAATAGGGACAGACCCTATTTTTCGATAGGCGAAATAAGGGGTCTGTCCCTATTTCTCCGGTTCAAGTCAACGGTGGTCCGGGGCGCGTCGTTCATGCCTCATGCCTCGGAGTGCGCGGACGGTTCTGCCTGGAGTTGCCCTGCATGTAGTCCAGCGCGGCAACAACCGGGCTGCGTGCTTCTTCTCTGACGGAGATCGACTCGCCTACCTGCGACTACTACTGGAGTATTCATGCCAAGCAAGGTGCTCGGTGCATGCGTACTGTCTGATGACAAACCATGTTCACCTCCTGCTGACCCCGCATGAACCTGATGCGTGCGGACTGCTGATGAAGAATGTCGGCCAGCACTACGTCCAGCACGTGAATCGCGTCCATGGGCGTACGGGGACCCTATGGGAAGGACGCTTCAGGTCCTCAATGGCAGCGAGCGCGGACTACGTCCTCGCCTGCCATCGCTATATCGAACTCAATCCCGTCCGCGCGAAACTCTCGACGCACCCACGCGAGTACCAGTGGTCAAGCTACGGGTGCAATGCCGAGGGCCGGCCAGACTCACTCGTCGTACCGCATCCGGTTTACGAAGCGCTGGAGGACGATCCCGAGCTCCGGAGACGTTCCTACAGAGGACTGTTCGATGTGCCAGTGAATCAGGAAATCCTGAGCGAGATCCGCAGCGCTGCGCGCAATGGACGCGCGCTCGGCAGCGAGCGAAGGAGTCGCGGACGTCCATCCGAAAATAGGGACAGACCCCTTATTTCGCAGATCGAAAAATAGGGTCTGTCCCTATTTTTAGGCCGCTGCTTTCTGTTTTTCTTGGCCAGTGAAGCTGGAAAGCAGCTCGTCCTGCTTCTTGCGTGCGGCGGCGATGCTCTTCAGCTTGATGTGGCCGTAGCCGCGGATTTCCTCGGGCAGCGAGGCGAGTTGGATGGCAACGGCGTGGTTCTGCGGCGTCAGGTCCGCCAGCAGCCGCTCGACGGTGTCCTCGTATTCGCGGATCAGCGCGCGCTCGGTCTTGCGCTCTTCGGTATAGCCGAACACGTCGAGGGCGGTTCCTCGGAGGAACTTCAATCCAGTTAGCAGCCTGAAGACACCGCCCATCCAGGGACCGAACTTGATCTTCTTCGGCTCACCCGTCAGCGGGTCGGTCTTGGCCAGCAGCGGCGGCGCGAGGTGGTACACGACCTTGTAGTCGCCCTCGAACATGCCCTCGATCTTGCTGCGCATCGCGCCATCGCTGTGCAGCCGTGCGACTTCGTACTCGTCTTTGTAGGCAAGCAGCTTTGCGTAATAGCGCGCCACGGCTTCGGTGAGCTTTGTGGAGGCGGCTTTTTCTTTTTCGACGCTGCGCACGCGATCCACGAGATCGCGATAGCGCCGGGCATAGCTTTCGTTCTGGTAGCCGACCAGGAATTTCTCACGCCGCTCGACCAGCTCGTCGAGGTTGCGCGAGAAGTGCTGGTCGATCGGGATCACCGAGGCGGGCGTGGCGATGCGGCGCACGCGCTCCGGGTCGACCGCGGCGCGCCGGCCCCACAGGAAGCTCTTGATGTTGAACTCGACCGCCACGCCGTTCAGCTCGATGGCGCGCTCGAGCGAAGCTCCGGCGACCGGCACCCAGCCCTTCTGGTAGGCGTAGCCGAGCATGAACATGTTGGTGGCGATGGCATCGCCCATCAGGCCGCCAGCGAGCTCGGTGGCGGCGATGAGCTCCGCCTGCAGCGAAGCGTCGCGGATATCGCCCTGCATGTCCGACCCCGGCATCTGCCAGTTCGGGTTCTTCACGAATTCGGCGGTCGGCGTCACGCTCGCGTTCACCAGCGAGCGCGTGCGCGTCTGCGCCATCTTGGCGATCGCCTCGGTGCTCGCGGTGACCACCAGGTCGCAGCCCACCACCAGGTCCGCGGCTCCGGTATCGATGCGCGTCGCCTTCAGGTCCTCGGGCCGCGCCGCGATCTGCACGTGCGACATCACCGCGCCGTACTTCTGCGCGAGGCCCGACATGTCGAGCACCGAGACGCCCTTGCCCTCGAGGTGCGCCGCCATGCCGACGATCTGGCCGATGGTGATGACGCCTGTGCCGCCGATGCCGGTGACAAGGATGCCGTACGGGGTTTTCAGGTCCGGGATGACGGGCTCTGCAACTGCAGGAAACTCGTCGACGTTCTTGGCCGAGGATTTGCCCTTTTTCAGCCGGCCGCCTTCCACCGTGACGAAGCTCGGGCAGAAGCCCTTGAGGCAGGAGTAGTCCTTGTTGCACGAGGACTGGTTGATGACGCGCTTCCTGCCGAACTCGGTCTCGAGCGGCTCGACCGACAGGCAGTTGGACTTGACGCTGCAGTCGCCGCAGCCCTCGCACACCATCTCGTTGATCACGGCGCGCACCGCGGGATCGGGGAACTCGTTCTTCTTGCGGCGGCGGCGCTTCTCGGAGGCGCAGGTCTGGTCGTAGATCAGCGCCGACACGCCCGGCATCTCGCGCAGCTCGCGCTGCACCTGGTCGAGCTCGTCGCGGTGGCGCACGGTGACTCCCGGCGCCCAGTCCGTGCCTTTGGGGTACTTGTGCGGCTCGTCGGTGACGATGACGATCGGCTTCACGCCCTCGGCGGCGATCTGGCGCGAGATCATCGCCGGGTCGAGCGGGCCGTCGTGGCGCTGGCCGCCGGTCATGGCCACCGCGTCGTTGTAGAGAATCTTGTAGGTCATGGTGACCTTGGCGGCCACCGCGGCGCGGATGGCGAGCAGGCCGGAGTGGAAATAGGTGCCGTCGCCGAGGTTGGTGAAGATGTGCTTCTCTTTGGTGAACGGCGCCTGTCCGATCCACGGCGCGCCCTCGGCGCCCATGTGCGTGAAGGTCGCGGTCCTGCGGTCCATCCACAGCGACATGAAGTGGCAGCCGATGCCGGCGGTGGCGCGGCTTCCCTCGGGAACGCGGGTGGAAGTGTTGTGCGGGCAGCCCGAGCAGAAGTAAGGCTGGCGGATGGCCGTGACGCGGGGCTTCGCCAGGACCTTCTCTTTGAAATCGAGGAACGCAAGTCGCTCCTTGAACTGAGAACCGAGCTTCTCCGTTAGACCGAGTTTCACGAGACGCTGCGCGATCGCCTTGGCCACCATCGCGGGCGAGTGCTCGTAGTGCGCCGGCAGGAGCCAGGTGCCGGCGGGCTGGCCGCCGCTGCGGCTCCATTCGCCGCTGTCGTCGAACTTGCCGACGACGCGGCGAATGGAGCCGCAG